>Ga0075363_100000098_pt1 | contig 19315 bp, 16 predicted proteins | sample EndMetdeltDD1763_FD_71470 | JGI IMG/M metagenome (GOLD analysis project Ga0075363, IMG submission 71470) | Populus endosphere microbial communities from Tennessee, USA - Endosphere MetaG P. deltoides DD176-3 | ecosystem: Host-associated > Plants > Roots > Endosphere | place: USA: Tennessee...
TCGGCGATCCGCGCCCGCAACGCGGGTTCGGTGACGACCATCCACTTCCACGCCTGCTGGTTGGAACCATTCGGCGCGTGCAACCCGATCCGCAGGCACTCGCGGATCTCGTCCAGGTCTGCAGGGGCGTCCAGGTCCAGCGCCTTGCGCGCGGACCTCGTCGTAGTGAGGAGTCGGTCGATGTCCACGGATGCCTCGACTACGTGGCGATCTTGGAGGCCAGGTCGAGCACGGACACCCTGTCGGTGCCGTCCTTCTTCAGTCGCTCCGAAGACCGGAAGCCGAGGTCGACGTCGGTGGCTTGCGCGCGAAGGGCGCCGACGGTCAACTGCTCCTTGGGGATTTGGCTGAACATGTCGAAGTTGTACAGCCGCAGGGCATTTTCGTGGGTGATCTTGTTGATCTCGTCGTCGCCAAGCCCGTTGAGGTAGAGGTCGAGCGTCTCGGGGGCCAGCGGCCAGGTGGAGTCCGAGTGCGGGTAGTCGCACTCCCACATCACCATGTCCATGTTCAGCTTGTCGCGGTTGGCGACTCCGAACTCGTCGTCGATGAAGCAGAGTGCGACCCGCTCCAGGAAGACCTCGCTGGGCGTCTTGTCCCCGAAGTCCTGGTGAGTCCACGCCCGGTGCATCTTGTAGACGCGGTCGATGCGCTCCAAGAAGTAGGGGACCCAGCCGATCCCGCCCTCTGAGAGTGCGAATCGCAGATCGGGGAACCTGCGCAGCATCGGCGACCAGATCAGATCCGCTGCGGCTTGCACGATGCTCATCGGCTGCAGGGTGATCATCGTGTCCACCGGCGCATCGAGTGACGTGATCACGACGCTGGAGGACGAGCCGATGTGCAGGTTGACGATGGTGCCCTCGTCGCTGCAGGCCTGCCAGAACGGATCCCAGTGCGGATCGTGCAGCGATGGGTGCTCGATCTTGGTCGGATTCTCCGAGAACGACACGGCGTGGCAGCCCTTGCTCGCGACGCGCCGGACCTCGTCGGCCATCAACTGCGGATCCCAGATCGGTGGTAGCGCTTGAGGAATCATCCGGCCCGGGTAAGCGCCACACCATTCGTCGATGTGCCAGTCGTTATAGGCGCGCAGCACCGCGAGACCGAGTTCCTTGTCCTTCGCGCGGGCGAAGTACTGACCGCAGAACTGTGGAAACGACGGAAAGTTCAGCGCTGCGGCCACCCCGTTGGCGTTCATGTCGCGGATGCGCTCGTCGATGTTGTAGCAGCCCTCGCGGATCTCCGACAATTTCGTCGGCTCGGCTCCGTACTCGTCCGGCGGACGTCCGGCGACAGCATTGAGACCGACATTGGTGGCCTCCGCGCCCTCGAAAACCCAGGCGTCGGTGCCATCTTCGCGCTGGATCAGCTTGGGAACGTCGTCCTTGTACTTGGCAGGTATGTGATTGTCGAACAGGCCTGGCGGTTCGACCATGTGGTCGTCCACCGAGACAAGGACCATGTCGTTCATGTTCATGGGCACTCCTTACTTCTTCGTGGGTTCCGGGAATGAGCCGTCCGCGTTGTCAGGCATGGCGCTGATGCCGCGGCGGTCACACACCTCGAGGACTTCGTCGACGATGGAGTCGGGGATGATGAACTTCTCCGTCGCAGAGATCTCCTCGATGTGTGCGAGGACGTCGTCGGCAGTGGGCGCGGATTCCGCGTCCGCGAGCCAGCCACCGGCGAGCCCTGTGAACACGCGTGCGTAGCGACCCGCGCACGCCGAATAGTTTCGGTGGGTGAAGTCGCACTCGCCGCTGGCGAGGAAGACGACCAGCGGCACCACCAGTTCGGCCCGGATGGCGCGCATGAAGCCCGACTCGGCCAGGAACTTCTCGTCGCCGACGGTTTCGGTGACCATCCGCGAAAAGCCGGTGGGAAGAACGGTGTTGGAGAGAATTCCATGCGCAGCACCCTCGATGGCGATGACGTTCGACAACCCGACGAGACCGGTCTTGGCGGCTGCGTAGTGCGCTTCCATCGGTTGGCCGAAGTTCCCCGCTGACGAGGAGATGAAGACGAAACGTCCGTACTTCTGCTCGGCCATCACCTTGTACGCGGGCTGGCTCAGGTAGAACCCACCATCAAGGTGCACTCGCAACATCTGGCGCCAGTCGTCGGGGGAGATCTCCTCGAACGGAATGCTGTTGAAGATGCCTGCGTTGCTGATGACGGCATCGAGCCGGCCGAAGGTATCCACCGCGGTGTCGACGATCGCCTGCCCACCCTCAGGGCTGTCGACGGAGTCGTGTGATGCGACCGCGCGTCCGCCGGCGCCGGCGATCTCCTCAACGACCTGGTCGGCGACACTGGTGTCGGCGCCCTGTCCACGCATCGTGCCACCCAGATCGTTGACCACCACCGCAGCGCCGCGTCGTGCCAGATCCAGCGCGTAGAGCCTGCCGAGTCCGCGGCCTGCGCCCGTCACGATCGCGACCTTGCTCTCGAAGTCGATCACCTTGCGCTCCCCACCAATTGGTCACCGACCTGCTGCAGATAGTCGGCGGGGCTGCCCAGAAACCTGCTGAAGCTGAGCAGCCGTTTGAGGTACAGCTGCGCATCGTGCTCCCAGGTGAAACCGATGCCGCCGAAGACCGCGATCGCCTTGTCGCCGACCCCGGCGAGCTGTCCGGCGAACGCCTTGACGCGCAGCGCGGCAAGGTGCCGCTCAGCGTGGTCGGCACAGTCCGCCGCCCACACCGCGTATTGCACGCCGCTACGGGCCAATTCAACCGTTTCGTACATCTCCGCACACAGGTGCGCGACGGCCTGGAAGCTGCCGATCGGCACACCGAACTGGCGACGGACCTTGGCGTACTCGACCGTGATGTGCAGAACCTGGCGCGCGGCGCCCACGGCATCAGACGCCCAGGCGACGATCATGTCGTCATGCAGCGACTCGAGCGCTGCCCGTGATGCGGTGGCCACCACCGTGCCTGCAACGTTGTCGAACGAGACACGGAAGAACTTGCGGGACTGATCGATTCCCTGAACCTGCGCGATCTGCACACCCGGTGCCGATGTCGACACGGCGACGAGTGCCGGTTGCTCTGCGCCGACGGGGACGAACAATGTATGCGCGGCGCCGGCGTCGGGGACCAGCTCCAATTCGCCGTGCAGGCGGTCGTCGTCGAGCGTGATACCGGCGCCGAACGGTGCCACCGCCGCCACGGTCGTGCCCTCGGCGAGCCCAGAGAACGACGCAGGGCCGGCTGCGAACCGGATGAGCGCCCGCGGTGCGGCGACGGCGCTCGACAGCCACGGACCCGGGTGAAGTGCCGCGCCGAGTTCCTCGCACACGATCGCGGCCTCGACCATCGACATCCCCTCGCCGCCGTGTTCGACGGGAAGCAGCAGGCCGGTCGTTCCGAGTTCGGCCAGACCGTGCCACACCTCGTCAGTGGTGCCCACGGGGTCGTCGAGCATCGGCCGAACGTGGCTGCCGACGGGTGCCCTCACCGAGAGGAACTCGCGGACCGTATCGCGCAGCGCGAACTGTTCGGGGGTCAACTCGAGATTCATGAGCGGGGCAGTCCCAACACCCGCTGGGCGGTGATGTTCTTGTTGATCTGGGTCGTGCCGCCGGCGATCGTCAACGCGTGTGAGGTCAGCCGGTATTCGTCCCATCGGCCGCCCGCCGCACCGGGGCCGAGTGCGTCGAAGGCCAACGCGGCCAGATCCTTGCCGATCTCGCCCCACACCGATTTGGCGAGTCCGGCGGTCGCGAACGCGTCACCGCCGTTCATCCCGGCGGATATCGAGCGCTTGCACAGGATCTCGAGATTCTTGATTCGCGTGTCGAGTTCACCGAGTCGACGGACTGTCGAGGGGTCGTCGACGGCAGAGCCACGATCGGCGACCAAATCGGCGATGAGATCTCCCAGCCGAACCTGCATTTCGGCGTAGAGCCGCGCGGCTCCCGCGCGCTCGTGGCTCAATGTCGTCGTGGCGACCTGCCATCCCTTGTTCAGCGGACCGAGCAGGGCGTCGACGGGTACGCGGACGTCGTTGAAAAAGACTTCGGCGAAGTCAGCATCACCGGACAGGGTCACCAGCGGACGCGCCTCGATCCCCGGCAGCGACATGTCCACAATCAGGCATGAAATGCCCTTGTGCTTGGGTGCTTCCGGGTCTGTCCGGACGTACAGCTGGCACCAGTCGGCGCGGTGGCCGAGTGATGTCCAGATCTTCTGACCGCTTACTACGAAGTCTTCGCCGTCACGGACAGCCTTGGTGCGCAACGAGGCAAGGTCGGATCCGGCTTCGGGTTCTGACATGCCCTGGCACCAGATGTCGTCGGCGCGCAGCATCCGGGGCAGCAGCGCGGCCTTCTGATCATCCGTGCCGTATTGCATGATCGCGGGGGCTATGTTGTTGATGCCGATGGTGTTGAGCGCGTGCGGGACTCGTGCTCGGGTGGCCTCCTCTGCGAATACCAGTTGCTCGATCGCGCTCGCCCCGCGCCCGCCGTACTGCTGCGGCCACGACACCGCCGCCCATCCGGCGTCGGCGATCGTTGCATTCCACGCGCGCAGCGTCTCGAAGGCGTCGTCGTCATGGCCGCGGCGTGCGCTGGCGTCGATCACGGTGTCGGTGAGATGCGCCGACAGCCACGCCCGAAACTCCTTGCGAAACCGCTCAGCGGATTGCGGGTACGAGAAATCCACGGTCTTTCGGCGACCTCATCTGACTCGGCGGTTGATTGACTCCACTTCCAGCGGACTCTACGGTGGAACAATTATTAGGTCAATATTTGAGACGGCGTGCGAGGAGGGTGCCCGGTGACCGCTGAGGTCGACAGCGACCGGCTGCAGTTGCTCGGCATGTTGGCGTCGGCACTCGCCGGCCGCGCGCTGGCTGTGGCCGCCGGCGGCGCCGGCGACCCGTCGTGGACCGACGGCCAGACGGTCTTCGTCGATCCGTCGGCACGAGCCCGCACCAACCTCGAGTCGGTGGCGGTGCACGCGTCGATGCTCGCGGCCGACAGCCTGAGCCCCGACGTCGTAGACCGGCTGATTCGGCACCCCAAGTTGGCCAAGCGTTACCTGGCCGTAGAGGGACACCGGGCATTGGTCGCCAACGCTGACCTGCTACCCGGCGTGCTGGCATCGCTGGCCGACCGCGAGCTCGCGGGACGCAGTGACTCGGCGGAGTCGTCGCTGACGATCGCGGCGGCCAAGGGTGAACTCGTCGACGCCCCGCCGGGTTTCGGTGTCATCCGCGCGAAGAAACTGGCTGCGGCCATCAAGCGCGCCGAGACCGACGACACCGGGGCCGGTCACGTCGCGCGCAAAGAGGCCGAAGGCGAACTCGAGGACCTCGACGAGGACGCGGTCGACGACACAGACGACCCCGACATGTTCTCCAGCCCCGTGGGTGGCGGCGGGTTCATCGGCAAATGGCTGAAGAAGCTGCTGTCATCGGCGCGTAAGACAGGCAGCGATGGCGGCGGACCGCCGGGCGCGGACACTCCGACCCATCGCACGAACTCGGCCAATCGCGGTGCGTACGCGGTGTCGTCGACGGCGTCGATGTCGGCAGAGGATGCAGGTGACGTCAAACAAGATGGCCTGAAATATCCGGAGTGGGACGCCGCTCGCGGCGTGTACCGGCCGGACTGGTGCACGGTGCGCGAAGTCGACCCGAAGATCAAACCGTCTGCGACGCAAGCCATCGAGAGTGCGATCGGAGTCCGCCGTCCGCTCGCCCGGCTCGGCATGGGCTTGCATCGCAGGCATCGTCAGCCCCAGGGCGACGACATCGACATCGACGCGGCTGTGGAGGCGCGCGTCGAGGTGATGGCGGGCTCGGTGCCCGACGAAGCCGTCTACCTCGACAGCCTCCGTCGCCGCCGCGATCTGTCGGTGCTGCTGCTACTGGACATCTCGGGGTCGGCCGCCGAGCCGGGAACACTCGGACGCACCGTGCATCAGCAGCAGCGAACCGCAGTCGCCAACCTCGCGGTCGCATTGCACGATCTGGGCGATCGGGTGTCGATGTACGCCTACTACTCGCAGGGCCGTTCCGCGGTGAGCATGGTGCCGGTCAAACGGTTCGACGACCACCTGGATGCCGGCATCTTCAGACGCCTCAACAGCCTCGAACCGGGCGCGTATTCGCGACTGGGCGCGGCGATCCGCCATGGGTCGGCGGTCCTCGAGCGGCGTGGGGGTACCTCGCGGCGCTTGCTGGTCGTGCTGTCCGACGGTCTGGCCTACGACCACGGGTACGAACGTGATCACGGCGCGGCGGACTCCCGCCGTGCGTTGAACGAGGCGCGCAGGCGGGGGATCGGCTGCGTGTGTCTGACGGTGGGTGCGGGCACCGACGTGCGATCGCTGAAGAAGGTGTTCGGCAGCTCCGCGCACGCGACGATAGGCCGCCCCGAACAACTCGGCGGTGTCATCGGTCCGCTGTTCCGATCGGCCTTGCGCGCTGCCGAGGTGCGGCGGCGGGTGTCGTGATGAACGCCTTTCAAGACGGGAATATGTTGTCCGACAGTGTCTTTCGAGAAACTCAAAACTTGTGTCGATCGGCGGACGGTTGAAACAAACATCTGTTCCGGCTACGCTCTGATCACTGACCGCAACGTCGCGGGTGATACGGAAGGTCGCTATGGCTAACGAGGCAGGGCTGGCGTATCAGAACGGCGCCGTGCCGCAGACCGGTGCGAAGCGCCCTTACTACCAGGCCGTGAGTAACGAGGAAGCCGTGTTCAAGGCGGCTTACCGGCAGGGCCTGTCCCTGGTGCTCAAGGGTCCGACGGGGTGCGGCAAGACGCGTTTCGTCGAGGCGATGGCGCATGATCTGGGCCGGCCGTTGATCACTGTCTCCTGCCATGACGACCTCACGACGGCCGATCTGGTGGGCAGGTATCTGCTGCGGGGTGACGAGACGGTATGGGTCGATGGTCCGCTGACCCGTGCAGTGCGCGAAGGCGCGATCTGTTACCTCGACGAGGTGGTCGAAGCCCGCCAGGACACCACCGTCGTATTGCACCCGTTGGGCGATCACCGGCGGCAGTTGCCCATCGAACGGCTCGGCATCACCCTCGATGCGGCGCCGGGCTTCGGGCTCGTCGTGTCGTACAACCCCGGATACCAGAGCGTGCTGAAGGACCTGAAGGACTCGACCAGACAGCGCATGGTCGCCATCGAGTTCGGATACCCGGCACCGGAGGTGGAGGAGGGCATCGTCGTTCACGAGTCGGGCGTGGACGCGGCGACCGCCGCGGAATTGGTGAAGTTCGGCCAGGCGATCCGCCGCCTGGAGACTGGGGGACTGCGCGAGGTGGCGTCCACCCGTGTGCTCATCGCGGCAGGTCAGCTCATCTCCGAGGGGTTGCCCATCAGCGATGCGGCCAGGGCCGCGATCGCCGGGCCGCTCACCGACGACCCCACGGTGACGCGAGGGCTCAACGAGATGATCGACGTTTATCTGGGCGAAGCCGCACGTGAGCAGCGGTGATTGACGCTGCTCAGCGTCCCCGCTAGTGTCTGAACAAATATTAGGTCAAGTACCAGGGAGATCTGATGTCCTACGAGAGCACCGCTGAACCCATCAAGGTCGGGTACCTCATGGACTTCAGGCTGCCTCCGGGATTCCCCGAGGACCTGTTCGCATCGTTCACCCAGACCTTCGACCTCATCTTCGAAGAGGCGGTCGAGCAGGGTCTGATGGACCGGCCGGTGCAGATGATCTACCGCGAGGTCGAGGGCTTGCCGAAAGGCTCGGTCAAGGCGGTGATCGATGCCTACGGCGAACTGGTCGACGAGGGTTGCCTCGTGGTGTACGGACCCAACATCACCGACAACTGCGTGCCGGTGCGCGAGGCGATCGAAGAGCGCTTCAAGGTACCGGCGCTGAGCGTGACAGGAACAGACGACTGGTTGGGCGAATGGACGTTCGCGTTCCCTCAGGGATCGATGACGGATGAACCCATCTTCGTGGCCGACCTGATCGCGAAACGCGGACTGTCCGAGATCGGCGTATTGGTCGAGCAGAGCCTCATCGGCGAGAGTTATCTCAAGAATCTGCGGAGTGCGTGTCGGCGCAAAGGAATTCGTATCGTCGCCGAGGCCGCGATCGCCCAGACAGCTCAAGATGTCACCGAAGCCGTGCGCAGTCTTCACGACGCGAAGGCCGAGGCGATCGTGCATCTCGGCTTCGGCTTCGGGATCATCTTCGTCAATCCCGCACTTGAAGAATTGGGTTGGGACCCGCCGCGCTTCACCACCACGGCGTTTCAGAACGCATGGGTGAATCCGGTGATGTGGCAGGGGTTCATGGGTTGGATCGGTGTTGACCAGTACGACGAGGGAAACAAGGTAGGACAGGACTTCCTGGATCGTTATGCCAAGAGATACAACGGAAGTCGTCCCGAATTCTGCGTGACGGTCGTCAACCACGATGCGGCTTCGACGCTGGTGCGTGCCTTCACCGACGCCCATCCCTTGAGCCCCCGCGGCGTCAAGGAGGCGCTCGAACGCGTGAAGATGATGCCCGCCGCATCCGGAGCACCGGGGACGCGCGTGTCATTCGGCAAGTGGACGCGTCGGGCATGGATGGGTGCTGGCTACCTGGTCGCCCGAAAGCTCGACGCCGACGGCGTCAACTCGCACTTGGTCGATCGCTTCGGAGAGGAAGGCTGATCCATGACCACTCGGGAATCCATCCCGCCAGACACCACAACGGATACGGCGAAACCGACACGCAGCGGCCCGAATTGGGGCCGAGTGGTCTCGCTGTTCGCATGGCTCGGCTTCCTCGGGTTGTTCCTCGCCGTCGGTCGCACGGCCGTCGACCCGCGCGTGGCCAATCCCAATGTCGAAGGTCGGCCGCGCCCCGTCGAGTTCCTGACAGGTTTCGACCACTGGCAGGTCATCCCGCAGGTCGGCGCCTTGATCATGGTGGTGGTCCTGACCATCGTCTTCATCCGCGGCTGGCGTAAGAACCCCGGTAGCCCGGTGCTGATGATGGTCCTGGTCACCACGCTGATCGTCTGGCAGGACCCGATCATGAACTGGTCGCCGTACGCGGTGTACAACCCGGCGCTGCTGCACTGGCCCGAGAACTGGTACCTGATCATGATGTCACCGACCGTCGAACCGTTCATCGTCTTCGGCTACGTGACGTTCTACTTCGGTCCGTACTTCCCAGCCATCTGGATTCTTCGCAAGCTGCAGGCCAAGCGCGGACCGGAAGCGTTCGTCAGCAGGCACCCGCTGATCAGCCTCGGCGGACTGGTGCTGGTGATCGGCTTCATCTTCGATGCCATGCTGGAGATCAGCCTGGTGCGCACCGGCCTCTACATCTACTCGCAGGCGATTCCGTTCGGAACGTTGTTCCCCGGCAGCACTTTCCAGTTCCCACTGATATGGGAGTCGCTGTCGGTCACCTTCGTGATGATCCCCGCAGCCATCCTCGTCTACCGCGACGACACCGGAAAGTCGGTCGCCGAGAAACTCGCTGCCAAGGCCAAGTTGTTCCCGAAGAAGCCGGTACTGGGGATGTTCATCGTGATGTTCGCGATCATCAACGTGTCGTACTTCGCCTACGGCGGATGGTTCTGGGCGATCAAAGCCAGCGGACTGGCGACGTCGGTTGCGTGCCCGTGGCCGTACCCCGAGGCGAAAATCTATGACCCGCAGGGGTATTACCGAGCGAACGGGGCCGAGGGTCCGTACTCGGTCGGCAAGTGGGCCACATGGCAGCAGGGTCCGTCCCGCAACGTCGACGTCGAGTTGGGCTCGAAGAGCAATCGCTGTGCGACGGACTCCAATAGTGGGTGATGTGCGCTTGCGCGAAGAACAGAACGCGACCGAGTCACGCACCGTCGTCATCACCGGTGCCGCTCGCGGTCTCGGCCTCGCCTCTGCCGCGCGCCTGTACAACGAAGGCTGGCGGGTGGTCGCCGCCATGCGCACGCCCGACAGGGGTATGCCACTGCTGCGGGCGGCAACGGGTGCCGGCGAGAACGACGACCGGCTGATCGGTGTCCAGCTCGATCTGATGGATACCGCGTCGATTAACGCCGCCGCCAAAACAATCGGAGAACGCGTCGGTGCGCCGTATGCGCTTGTGCACAACGCAGGTATCTCCGCGGCGGGGATGGTGGAGGAGACCGATGTCGACCTGTGGCAGCGAATGTTCGCCACGCACGTGACCGGTCCTGTCGAGCTGACCAAGGCCTTGCTGCCGTCGATGCGTGCGGCCGGTGAGGGTCGCATCGTGCTCGTCGGCAGTTCGGCGGGAGTGCGCGGACAGCCGGGAACCGGACCGTACTCGGCGAGCAAGGGCGCCATGGAACGTTGGGGCGAATCGCTGGCGGCCGAGGTCGCGCCGTTTGGGCTCGGTGTCACGGTCCTGATCACCGGCACCTACGACACCGACATCATCACCGAGGCGGGCACCATCGACGACCGCGATTTCGGTGGGCCGTACGCGCGCCTGCACCAATCGATGAACAGCCGCGGGCGGTTCGCGATGAAATTCGCCCGGTCGCCTGAACGGTTCACCGACGGGCTGGTGAAGGCGCTGGCCGACCGCGGGGCCTTCCGTCGCCACGGTGTAGGACCGGATGCATCGATGCTGTTGGTGTCCAGCAGAGTGCTGCCAGCCTCCGCGATGCATCACATGTCGCGGGTGGTGTTGGGCATACCGCGACTGGGATCGATGCGCGGTGGGGCATACCCGCTGACGACTGCACAGAAAGCGATGGTGTCAGCCGCCAAGGTGCTTCCGCAGCCGGTGATGGCTCGGTTAGCGTCGCTGGCGATGCGGCTTTCCCCGGCAAAGCCCGCACCTGACGAGAGTGGGAACAATGACTGAGGCAACCAAGGTGAAGTTCGAGTCCAAGATGATGATCGACGGCAAGCTCGTCGACGGTGAGTCAGGGACGTTCACCAACATCAACCCCGCGAACGAAGACGTGCTCGGTGAGGTCGCCGACGCGTCGAAGGCCGATATGCATCGCGCGATCGACGCCGCGCGCCGAGCGTTCGATGAGACGGACTGGTCGACGAATCGCGAGTTGCGGAAGCGCTGCCTGCTGCAACTCCACGATGCGATCGAGAGCGAAGTCGAGGAATTGCGTGAGGAATTGATCCTCGAGGTCGGCGCCCCGAGGGCGGTCACGCACGGTCCGCATCTGGACGCTCCGCTGGAGGACGGCCTCAAGTACCCGGCAAGGCTGATCGACTCCTTCGAATGGGAAGCCGACCTGGGGGACAAGGTCGTGTCGGTGACCGGCGTCAACACCAGGCGCAAGGTCTGGCATGAGCCCGTGGGGGTGGTCGGCGCGATTGTGCCGTGGAATTTCCCGTTCGAAGTCACCATCAACAAGCTCGGGCAGGCGCTGGCCACTGGTAACACCGTGGTGGTCAAGCCCGCGCCGAACACTCCCTTCAACGCCACCCGCCTCGGCCGATTGATCGCCGAGAAGACTGATATCCCAGCGGGTGTGGTCAGTGTGGTGACCGCGTCGGATCACTTCGTCGGTGAGGAACTGACGCTGTCGCCGAAGGTCGACATGATCTCGTTCACCGGTTCGACCGTCGTGGGCAAGCGGATCATGGAGAAGGGCGCCGCGACGATGAAGCGGCTATTTCTCGAACTCGGTGGCAAGTCGGCGACGATCGTCTTGGAGGACGCCGATTTCAACACCGCCTGCCTGATCGGTATCGGTCCGCTGATGCACGCCGGCCAGGGATGTGCGGCGCCGACCCGAATGCTGTTGCCGCGCAGCCGCTACGACGAGGGTGTGGCGATCCTGAAAGGGATCTACGAGAACATCAAGGCAGGGGACCCGCAGGATCCCGGCACCATCTGCGGTCCGGTCATCTCAGCCAAACAGCAGGAGCGAATCCTGGGCTATATCGGCAAGGGTGTGGACGAAGGCGCGACGATGCTCGTCGGAAGCCCTGAGCCGCCAAAGGAATTCGACAAGGGATTCTGGGTTACACCAACGCTTTTCACCGATGTCGACAATTCGATGACGATTGCTCAGGAGGAGATCTTCGGACCTGTGCTCGTCGTCATTCCCTACGAGGACGAAGAAGACGCGATCCGCATCGCCAACGACAGCGTGTACGGGCTGGCGGGCAACGTGATGTCGAGCTCGCTGGACCACTCGCTCGCGGTCGCGCGCCGACTGCGTGCCGGATTCATCGGCCTCAACGGCACCGCCGGATACGGCGCCGATACGCCGTTCGGCGGCTACAAGGACAGCGGGGTCGGACGTCAGAACGGCCTTGTGGGCTTCAGTCAGTACACCGAAGTGAAATCCGTCGCCTACCCGGCGACTTGATGGGAGCAGCCAGCATGTCAGATCTGTTCGACGACCTCGAGGACTTCGGGGCATTCGATGACGTTGTCTCGGGCAACGTCCGAGACCCCTACCCGGAGTTGGCCAAACAGCGCCACGAGACGCCGATCCAGCGGATCGACATGTCTGCGATGCCCGGTGAAGAGGGCAAGCCGGTGTTCATCGTGTACCGGCACGAGGACATCCAGACGATGTTGCGCGACAACGAGACCTACTCATCGAACGCCGTCATCCAGATCTTCGGCGATGTCCTTGGTCACGGGGTGATGCTGGGCATGGACGAGCCTGTGCACGGGCGGCTGCGCTCGCTGGTGACGAAGGCCTTCACCCAGAAAGCGCTCGCGCGCTGGGAGGACGAGATCGTCGGGCGCATCGGCAACGAACTGATCGACGGATTCGCCGGCGACGGCAAGACGGATCTGGTCAAGTCGTTCACCTTCCCGTATCCGACGCGCATCATCGCCGCGCTGCTCGGTCTGCCGGAGGAGGATTTTCCGCAGTTCCAGCGCTGGTCGATCTCGATGCTGAGCTTCACCGTCAACCCCGAACGCGGCAAGGCGGCGTCCAAGGCGCTGATCGACTATTTCACCCCGATCCTCGAGGCGCGTCGGGCGCAGCCTCGCGAGGACCTCATCAGTGCCCTCGCCGCCGCGGAGATCGACGGGCACAAGCTGGACGACGAGGACATCTACTCGTTCATTCGTCTGCTGCTGCCGGCCGGGGTGGAGACGACCTACCGATCCTTGGGCAGCCTGTTGTTCGGTCTGCTGACCAACCCCGATCAACTCGCCGCGATCAAGGACGACCGATCGCTGATCCCGCAGGCCATCGAGGAGGGCGTTCGCTGGGATGCGCCGCTGCTGAACATCACCCGCGTCACGACGCGTGACACGGAACTCGGCGGAGTGCAGATTCCGCAGGGGTGTTCGGTGATGCCGATGCTCGGGGCGGCGAACCGGCAGGAGGATCGCTACCCCGACCCGGACCGGTTCGACATCTACCGGCAGGCCAAGGTCCCCATCAGTTGGGGACATGGGGTACACGTCTGCCTGGGAATGCACCTGGCGCGCCTCGAGATGCGCACGGCGATCAATCTCCTGCTCGACCGGTTGCCCAATCTGCGGATGGACCCCGATGGCGACGACCCGCACATCCGCGGAATGGTGTTCCGCTCACCGACGTCACTGCCGGTGCTGTTCGACCCGGCCTAACTTAACTAGCGCGAAATCAGGTTCCGGTACAGAAATGCACCGGACGGCGTACTGGAACCTGATTTCGGCCGAAGAGATGACAACTCGCCAGGGAGCGCAATGACTAACTACGACTCGGTCGACTACTTCACGGACATGTCGCTGGTCCCCGACCCGTATCCGTACTACGACCACCTCCGCAGCAAGTGCCCCGTCCAGCATGCGACGCCGTACGGTGTGGTGGCCGTGACGGGGCACGCGGAAGCGCTGGCCGCCTACAAGGACACCGCCATGTCATCGTGTGTCGCCGTGGCCGGCCCCTTCCCGCCGCTGCCATTCACCCCTGAGGGTGACGACATCAGCGCTCAGATCGAGGAGCACCGTGCAGCGATTCCGATGGCCGAACATGTCGTGACGATGGACGCCGAGGCCCATCAGAAGACGCGCGGCCTGCTGTCCAAATTGATCACGCCCAAACGGCTCAGCGAGAACGAAGACTTCATGTGGCGGCTTGTCGATCAACAACTCGACAAGATCGTCGATCGCGGATCTTGCGAGTTCATGGAGGATTTCGCCAAACCCCTCGCGATGCTCGTGATCGCCGACCTGCTGGGCGTGCCGGCCGAGGACCACGACGAGTTCCGGAGCATCTTCGGCAGTGAACCTCTCGGCGAGATCGAGGGCAACGAGGGTGAGACGGTCGCGCACAACCCGCTTGTGTTCCTCGACGAGAAGTTCACGACCTACATCAGCGACCGCAGGCGTGAGCCCAGAGAGGACGTGCTGACCGAACTCGCCGCGGCCACTTATCCCGACGGGTCGGTGCCCGACGTGGACGACGTCGTCAAGCTGGCGACGTTCCTGTTCGCCGCGGGAACCGATACCACGACCAAACTCGTCAGTACCGCGATGCGGGTGCTGGGGGAGCGACCCGACATTCAGCAGTCGTTGCGCGACAACCGCGCCCAGATTCCCGCGTTCCTCGAGGAGTGCCTGCGAATGGAGAGTCCCGTCAAGAGCCACTTCCGCCTGGCGCGAACGAGCACGAAGATCGGCGACGTGGATGTTCCGGCTGGAACGATTCTGATGTTGCTTCCCGGGGCGAGCAACCGTGACCCGCGCAAGTTCGAGGATCCCAACGAATTCAAACACGATCGCAGCAATGTGCGCGAGCATGTCGCGTTCGGTCGCGGACCGCACTCGTGCCCGGGATCGCCGCTGGCCCGCTCCGAGGCGCGGATCGCGATGAATCGAATTCTGGACCGGATCGCCAACATCCGGATCTCGACGGAGATGCACGGACCGGCCGATGACCGAAAGTATGAGTACGAGCCGACTTTCATCATGCGCGGGCTCACCGCTTTGCACGTCGAGTACGACGCGATAACCGACGCCTGACCTTCAAGGGCCCGCCCATGTCACGACGCGCGCATGGCCGCGGGCACCGTCAGGGCGACGAGGCCGTCGCCAGATCCGCAGCGGCACCAGGCTGCGGCTGCATCCTCTGCGCGGCGGCATGCCGCCGGACGTTGCATGGCATTAGGGAGCATGCGTCCGTCGCTGTGTCACGGGCACGCGGCGAAGGCTAGGCCCGCGCTGCCGGTGTGAAATCGAGGTGGAGCGCGGTGTGGCCGCGCAGGATGTAGGTGGGTTCGTAGACGAACCGTCGCGCATCGGGCGGTCCGTGGTGGATAGTCGAAACCCGGAAATCGCTGATACGGTCGAGAAGTCGCTCGAGACTGATCCTGACCTCGGTGCGTGACAGCGGGCCGCCCGGGCAGGTGTGCACTCCGCGACCGAACGACAGGTGCGTCTGCGCGTTGGGGCGATCTGCTCGAAACTCATCGGGTCTGTCGTACCGTCGCGGATCGCGGTTGGCCGCACCGAGCGGCAGCATCACCACCGTGCCTGCGGCGATGTCCACACCACCCACGGTGGTCGACTTTCTCGCCAGCCGGAAGGCGCTCTTGACCGGGCTCTCGATTCGAAGGACCTCGTCGATGAAGTTCGGCAGCATGTCCCGCCGGCTGCGCAGAAGCTCTGCGACGTCGGGTTGTTCGGCAATGATCCGCATCGCCGCTGCAAGCAGCCGGGTCGTCGTGTCGCCGCCGGCGGCGAACAGGAAGCTTGCAGTCCGGACAACGTCGGCGACGGCGGGTGTGCGACCGTCCGGGTAGGTCGCGTTGGCCAATGCGGTCAGCACGTCCGGTTGCGGGTTGCGGCGGCGGCTTTCGACATAGCCGGTGACCTTTTCGAACAGGAAGGCCAAGGGGTCCCGACGCGGTTCTCGTTTCTGCTTGTGGGCCTGTCCATTTCGGCCCTTGACCTCGGGCAGATCGATGGTGGAGAGTTGGCGCCGGAACTCCGACCGGTCCTCCTCGGGGACGCCGAGAAGATCAGCGATCACAAGGATGGCGAACGGTCGTGCGTAGTCACCGATCACCTCGAACCGACCCCGGTCGATGAACTCGTCGATCTGTGCGTCGGCCAACGGCCAGATGGCTTCTTCGTTCTCGCGCATCCGGTTCGGCGTCAACAACCGCTTCAGCAACGAGCGGCGTTCGGCATGGTCGGTGCCGTCCTTGGTGATCAGATACTCGCTCATCGGCATCATGTGGCGGTGCTGCGCGATCAGGTCGTCGACGTTATCACCTTCCGGTCGAACCGGTAGGCCGGGAAAGGGTCCGGTCACCGCGTTGCACGAGGAAAACGTATCGGTGTCGCGCAGGACGTCGATCATCTCGTCGTAGCCGGTGACCGCAACCACGCCGTGATGGGGCAGCGCGGCGACAGGGCACCGATTGCGTAGGTACTCGAAGTACGGATACGGGTCAGCCACCAGCGACCGGTCGGTGAAGAAGTCGACATCGTCGAAGGCGGTCATCCGACCACCGGCTCAGAACAGGTCGCCATATCGCTTCATCAGTTCATGAATGTCGTTGTCTGTCTTCAACTCCAGCGATTCGAACAGTCTGGCCAGAATGTCGTAGAGGCCCACGGTGAAGATCAGATCCAACAGTTGCTGTTCGTTGAGGTCACCGGCCAAAAGCGCCCAGGTGGACTCGCTGATCACGCCGTCGTGAATCAGCTCGTCCACACTGCGCAGCATCGCCGCTTCCGGTTCGGCCCAGAACGGGGAGTCCGGGCCATAGGCAATGCGGCCGATCTCCTCGTCGGTCAGTCCCGCGTCGCGGGCCATGAAAAGGTGCTGAGCCCATTCATACCCGCACTTGCGGTCGGCGGCGACGCGCATGATCAGCAGTTCGCGCTGCCGTTCGCTCAGCGTCGAGGTGCCGAGAATGTGACCGTTGAAGGTGAAGAAGGCCTGGGCCAACGCGGGGTGGTGGGCCATGGTGCCCAGTACCGAGAGCGCCTTGGGCCGGTCCTCGGTCGCCGGTGCCCGATGCGTGGCGTCCGGCGGACGCAGGGCAGCCATGGCCTGACGCATCTCCTCAGGAAACTCCCTGGGCGCCAGGGGTTTGATGCGAGTCATGCGATCGCCTCTTCACCGACCAGAGTTGTCCGATGCATGAGGCGCCGTGAGGCGGGCGCGTACGGCGTTGCCCGGTGTAACAGCCCGGGGTTGTCCCATACGACGAGATCACCAACCTGCCAACGATGACGTAGCACGAACTGTGGTTGCGTCGCCCAGTCGAGCAGATCGTCGAGCAGCGCCCGTCCAGCGTCGGGTTCCAGGCCTACGATCTGCCCTGCGGTCGCACCGATCAACAGAGACCGTCGTCCGTCGCGACGTCGCCAGACCAGCGGATGAACCTGAGTCGGCGCCAGATCCCAGGCCGCGCGCTGTTTTTCGGTCGGTTCGGGATCGATGAGCAACTGCGATGCGGCGACGCTGTGCACGACTTGGTATCGATCGAGCTCGTTCTTTCTGTTCTCGGGCATCGCCTCGTAGGCCGCGTAGGTGTTGGCGAACTCGGTATCGCCGCCCTCGTCGGCGATCTCGCGGGCGGTCAGCAGCGTCGCCTTCTGCGGAAGGACATCGGTGAGCCCGTCGGTGTGCCAGAAGATCGTGCTTCGGCGCAGGCCGGCGAGCTTGCTTCTCGTCGGATCCATCGTCACCGGCGAGATCTCCGGAAAGTCGGGATGTCCGCCGGTGGGGGCGACGACGACCTCTCCGAGCATGCGACTGAAGGCGACCAGGGCGGGATCGGAGATGTGTGCGTCGCGGTAGACGACGACACCGTGTGCGGCCAGCAGTCGCTGACATTCCGCGGCGACCTCGGCGGATTGGAAGTCCGCGGACGACAGCCCACGAACCTCGACGCCGATCGCCGTCGAAATCGGAGTCGTCTCAACGGTCATGATCGCTCCTCCGCACCGTGTCTAGGCGACCGCCTAATAAAGTGATAGAACATGGTTAGCACCCGGCGAGCGCGCTGGTCAAGGGCAAAGGGGAAAGTAGATGGCGCGAGCATCGCAGGCCGGCAAGCGCGACACCGGCACTCGGGACAAACTGCTCGACGCCACCGCCGAGATCATTCTGGAGGAGGGCTACGCGGCTGCCACCTCGCGCAGAGTGGCCGAGAAGGTGGGGGTACAGCGCGCGGTCGTCTACTACTACTTCCCGACCATGGATGACCTCTACCTGGCCGTCCTCGAGCGGGGGACCCGGACGACATTGGAAAGCCAGCGTCGAGCGCTGAAAACGAATCGACCGCTACATGCGCTGTGGGAGCTGACGATTGACCCGCGCGGTACCCAGCTCCTGATGGAGTTCATGGCGTTGGGCAATCACCGCAAGGCCATCCGTACCCAACTCGCCGCCGGCGCCGAACGTTTTCGGGAGGCTCAGGTCGCTGCGCTGACGTCGGTGACCCGCGGCGGCGACGACGCACCCGAGCTTCCGTCAGAAGTCGTCTCGGTGTTGATCGCCGCAATCGGTCGGCTGATCGTTCTTGAATCCGCACTTGGCATTTCGACCGGACACGACGCGACCCTCAAACTGGTCAATCAATTTCTGGAGCGATACGAGGCGGCACCCGACGAGACGTCTGGCGGAACCTAACCGCCGGGGCCGTTGGGCCACTTGAGCAGTGACCCGGCGTCGACCCGGATCTGCTGTCCAGTGATGTAGCGGCTCTCTTCACTGGCCAAAAAGACGCTGAGGTTGGCCATGTCGTCGGGTTCGATGTACGGAATCGGCATGGCCTGGAACAGTGTGAACAGCGGTTCGGCGTCCTCGCGGGTGGCCTGTTTGCCCTGTTCGGTGAGGTCGGGCCGGAACATGCTGTACATGCCGTCGTTCTGCAGCAGGTGGGTGTTGCAGTTGGTCGGGTGGATGGCGTTGACGCGAATCATCCTCGGCGCCAGGGCCATCGACATCTCTTCGACGTACTCGATGATCACGCGCTTGCTCCAGCCGTAACCCCTGCCGCCCGGGCCCATGTTCGGGTTGTCGGTGGTGCCGCGGATCATTCCGGCGGTCGAGCCCGTGACGATCACTGAAGCACCTTCGGTCAGATGGGGAACCGTGACCGCCACGGTGTTCATCACGCCGAGGAGGTCGACGTCGCTTGCGTCCACGAACGACATCGGATCGTGCGGTCGTCCCATCGCCATCGGCAGGATGCCGGCGTTCGCGACGACGATGTCGATCTTTCCGAGGTCGGCCAGTCCGGCTTCGACCGCTTCGCGGAGTTCGTGGCGTTCACGGACATCGCCGACGCGTGCGACGACCCGTCGCCCGATCTCCTTCACCGACCGTTCGGTCTCCGACAGGTCGTCGGGAGTGGCCAGCGGATAGGGATTGGACGGAATGTCGCGGCAGATGTCG
>Ga0075363_100000104_pt1 | contig 19074 bp, 15 predicted proteins | sample EndMetdeltDD1763_FD_71470 | JGI IMG/M metagenome (GOLD analysis project Ga0075363, IMG submission 71470) | Populus endosphere microbial communities from Tennessee, USA - Endosphere MetaG P. deltoides DD176-3 | ecosystem: Host-associated > Plants > Roots > Endosphere | place: USA: Tennessee...
CCTTCGGCGCTGAAGCGCGCGGCGCGAACCTGGATTGCACCGCCGCGCGGGTCGGGCGGCAGCGACGCCACGAGCGATGCGAGATCCAGGCGCAGCCGATCGTTCGTCTGTTTCGAGCTTGCCGCTTCGTCGACCGCGCGCTTCCTGTCGGCCAGCGCGGTCTCGAGCCGCTTGCCGGTGCCGGCGAGATCGGCGCTCAGGCGCAGCCGCTCGCTTTCCGCCTTCTCGTACGAGGCGCGCAGCTTGTTCGACTCGTCGGCCGACAGCCGCGGCGGCAGCATGCGCTCCTGCACGAAGAACACGCCGGCGACACCCAGCCCGATGCCGATCAGCAGCAGCACCAGCCAGCGCGGGACGCGGCGGCGAGCGCGCCCGCCATGGGCGAAAAGTACGACGGGTTTGGAACGTCCGAACACAGGTGGCCAGCTTCTTGTTGCAAAGCGAGCACGTTACCGCGAACCGGGATACCTGCTGAAACACGATGTTCGGGTGATCTTCGGGCCGTCTCCCTCATGCGCTGCGCTGCCGCGCCGCCCACAGTGCCAACCCCATCAGCGCGACGCCGGCCGCCTGCACCGGGCTCAGCGCGCGGCCGTAGACCGCCCAGTCGACCAGCACCGCGGCGGCCGGGTAGACGAACTGCAGCACCGCAATGCGCCCCGCGGGCAGGCGCGCCATCCCGGCATACAGCACTACATAGGCGAGCCCGGTATGGATCACGCCGAGCCCGGCGAGCCAGGCCCAGGCGCCGATCGCGTCGGGCCAGCCGTGCACCCACGGCCACCAGCTGAGCAGCACGGCACCGACGGCGCATTGCCACCAGGCGAGCGCGAACGAGCTGACCGATCGCGCGCACTTGGCGATCAGCGTGACGATCGCGTAGCTGATCGACCCGCCCAGGCACATCAGCAAGCCCCAGACATAACGCTCGCTCCAGCTCACGCTCGCTGCGCCGGGCTCGAACAAGCCGGTCGCGAGCGCGAGACCCGCGAGCGCGACGAGGGCCGCCCCGCACTGCCGCTTCGTCACCGGCTCGCGCAGCCACCAGGCGCCGAACGCGATCACCCACAGCGGCTGCACGTGGAACACGACGGTCGCCACCGCGATCGACGTGCACTCGATCGCGGCGAAGAACAGCGCCCAGTTCACCATCACGAGCAGCCCGGCGCCGACCGCAGCCGCCAGCCCGGCGCGCGTGAGCCGCAGCTGCGCGAGTCGCCCGGTCAGCGCGCCCCAGGCCAGCAGCGCGGCGGCGCCGAACACGCAGCGGAACCACACGGCGGTCAGCGGGTCCTGGCGTGCTTCTTCGATGAAGACGCCGAGCGTGCCGAGCAGCAGGCCGCCGCCGACCATCAGCCACTGGCCATGGCGCTCGTGCCTCGCGGTGTCGGGCGCGGCGATCGGCTGGGGGGCGGCGAGCGAGGGGGAAGACATGGCCGGCATGTTCGGCGCCGGGCCGCATCCTGTGAAGCGAATTGTTCTGGACACTATCATTCGATTCTCGAATCCACGGAGCCGCCATGTCTGCCGCCGATCTGCAACTCGACTGGCTGCGCGCGTTCGTCTCGGTCGTCGACAGCGGCTCGCTGTCGGCCGCGGCACCGCTGATCCACCGCTCGCAGTCGGCGGTGAGCATGCAGCTGCTCAAGCTCGAAGATGCGATCGGCCGGCCCGTGCTGCTGCGCGGCCCGCGCCACCTCGAGCTGACACCCACCGGGCTCGAGCTGCTGGGCTACGCGCGCCGCCTGCTCGAGCTGCACCGCGAAACGCTGGACGCGCTGCACGGCCCGCTGCTGTCGGGCCGGGTGCGCCTGGGCGTGCCCGACGACTACGCGGCGAGCTACCTGACGCCGGTACTGCGCAGCTTCGCAAGCCGCCACGCCGGCGTCGAGATCGTGCTCGACTGCGAGCAGTCGACGGCGCTGATCCCGAAAGTGCAGCGCGGCGAGCTCGACCTTGCGCTGGTCTCGCGCGACCGGCCGAACCGCGGCACGCTGCTGTTTCGGGAGCCACTCGTGTGGGTCGGTGCGGCGCAGTACGAAGCGTGGCGGCGCGAGCCGCTGCCGATTGCCGCGTACGAACCCGGCAGCATCGCGCGGCGCGACGCACTGGCTGCGCTCGCCGCGCAGCGGCGCAGCTACCGGGTCGTCTACAACAGCTCGAGCCTGGCCGGCCAGCTCGCTGCCGTCGAGAGCGGCATCGCCGTCGCGGCGCTGACCCGATGCAGCGTGCCGCCCGGCCTCGTGATCCTGCAGGACAAGCACGGGCTGCCGCCGCTGCCATCGATGGAGGTGGCGGCGCTGCGCAGCAAGGCGTCGGCGCGTTCGCCGGCGGTCGGCGCGCTGCACGAGCAGATGCTGCGCACGCTGGCGCGGCCGACCGAGCCGCGGCCGTAGCCGGGCTCAGGCCGCCCGAGGCTCGAGCTGCGCGAGGCTCGTGTCGTACAGCGCCGCGACCAGGTCGGTCTGCGTGACGATGCCCACCAGCTGCTTGCCCGCATCGACGATGGGCACGTGGTGCAGGCCGTCGTCGGACATCATCCGAACCAGCTCGGCGATCGGCGCGCTGTCGCTCGCGGTGCGCACCGGGCTCGTCATGATCTGCCCGACCACCTCGTGCTTGTCGGAGTTCATGCCGGGTGTGCGGCGCAGGAAGCTCTGCAGCCGCGCACCCAGCGTCGTGAACTCGGGCAGTTCGACGTGGCGCAGGAAGTCGGAGCGCGTGACGATGCCGATCACGTGGCGCGCGCGGTTGATCACCGGCAGTGCCTGCACGCGGTGGCCGAGCATCAGCAGCCAGGCCTCGGCGAGCTCGGTCGCGAACTCGACCGCCACCACGTCCTTCGACATGATGTCGGCGCAGCGCGTGTCGCCGAAGCGGCGCCTGAACGCATGCATCTCGGTCTTGCGGAACAGGTCGTCGAGGTCGTCGGCGCTGATGTCGAGCACCTGGTTGTGCTCCTTCATCACGGCTTTCAAGTCCTCGGGCGTGAAGCCCAGGCGTGCCGAAGGCGCGGCGTCGCTCGTCAGGTGCGGGCGCGGGCTGCTCAGCTGCTGCGTGTGCGGATAGCGGCGCCGCGTCGCGTTGTTGAACACCACCGCGACCGCCAGGATGATCAGGCTGTTCAGCCCGACCGGCGCGAGCACGAAGCCGAAGCCGGCCGCATGCACCGCCGGCCCGCCGAGCACAGCCGTCAGCGCCACCGCACCACTCGGCGGATGCAGGCAGCGCAACAGGAACATCCCCGCGATCGAGAAGAAGATCGCCGCGGCAGCCGCCGCGACCGGCAGCTCGATCAGCCTCGCGCAGCTCACGCCGATCAAGCCGGCGACGAGGTTGCCGCCGACGATGGACCATGGTTGCGCGAGCGGGCTCGCCGGCACCGCAAACAGGAGCACGGCCGAGGCGCCCATCGGCGCGATCAGCCAGGCGGCCGATGCGTTCGCACCGAGCACGTAGGCGCTGAGCAGCCCGGTGAGCAGGATGCCGACCGCCGCGCCGGCGCACGAGCGCAGGCGTTCGACACCGTCGACCGAAGTCGGTGCCGGCAACCAGCTTTGCAGCCATGAGGGCAGCGACGTCGGGGCCATTCGAGTGCGTACGAAGCGAAGGGGCGCAAATTACAGCACAGCGCCCCATTGGCGTGCACGCGGGGCCGAAGGGCGCACCGATGCAGGACTTCGCGGGAACCCTCGCTACACTGCCTGCTCGCTCATCGACCCATCCTCGAGGGAAACGCCCATGTCGCTGAAACACCTGCTTCCCGCTGCCCTGGCCATCGCCAGCGCGGCCATCGCCGTCCCCGCCCACGCGGGCAAGACGCTGGACGCCGTCAAGGCCCGCGGCCAGCTGGTCTGCGGCGTCAACACGTCGGGGCCCGGCTTCTCGGCGGCCGACAGCCAGGGCAAGTGGACCGGCCTGGACGTCGACTTCTGCCGCGCCGTCGCCGCCGCAGTACTGAACGATGCGAGCAAGGTCAAGTTCGTGCCGCTCAACTCGCAGCAGCGTTTCGCCTCGCTGCAGGCGGGGGAGATCGACGTGCTGTCGCGCAACAGCACCTGGACACTGACGCGCGACGCCTCGCTCGGCGTCGTCTTCACCGGCATCAACTACTTCGACGGCCAGGGCTTCATGGTGCCGAAGAAGCTGAAGATCGAGAGCGCGAAGAAGATGAACGGCGCGACCGTCTGCGTGCAGGCCGGTACGACGAGCGAGAAGAACGTCGCCGACTACTTCGGCGCTCACAACATGAAGTACAAGTCGGTCGTGTTCGACACCGCCGAGGCGATCACGAGCGCGTTCTTCTCGGGCCGCTGCCAGGTCTACACGACCGACATGAGCGACCTGGCCGGCGCGCGCACCAAGGCGCCCAAGCCCGACGAGTACGTGATCCTGCCCGAGGTCATCTCGAAGGAGCCGCTCGGCCCGTCGGTGCGGCGCGGCGACGACGAGTGGTTCCAGATCGTCCGTTGGGTCGGCTTCGCGATGCTCGAAGCCGAAGAGAACGGGCTGACGCAGGCGAACGTCGACCAGCAGAAGTCGAGCAGCAAGGACCCGGGCGTACAGCGCCTGCTCGGCGTCACCGAAGACACCGGCAAGCTGCTCGGGCTCGACAAGGAATGGGCGTACCGCGTCGTCAAGCAGGTCGGCAACTACGGCGAGAGCTTCGAGCGCAACCTCGGGCCGAAGACGCCGATCGGGCTGCCGCGCGGTGTCAACAACCTGTGGACCAAGGGCGGGCTGATGTACGCGCCGCCGATCCGCTGAAACTAGTGCCCCTCGCCCGATGAGTACATCGGTCGATCCCCCGAGGGGATGCGGGCCGGCTTGGGGCGGCCCGGCGCTCGGCCCGCTTCCGCTTCGATGACGTCGGCCCCGATCGGTGACGCCGCGTGGCGCGCGCGTCAACGCGCGCGCCGCGTTCGCGAGTGGGCGCTGCAGGGCGCGCTCGCGCTCGTGCTGCTCGCGCTGGCGATCGGTTTCGCGCGCAACATCGGCGCGAACCTCGAAGCGCGCCAGATCAAATCGGGTTTCGACTTCCTGCACGACCCGGCCGGCTTCAACATCGGCGAGCTGCTGTTCGACTACTCGGCCAGCGACAGCTACCTGCGTGCGTTCGCGGTCGGCATGAGCAACACGCTGCGCGTGGCACTCGCCGGCATCGCACTGGCGAGCCTGCTCGGCGTCGTGGTCGGGCTGATGCGGCTGTCGCGGCATCCCTTGCTCGCGTGGCTGGGCGGAGCCTACGTCGAGGTGTGCCGCAACACGCCGCTCGTGATCCAGCTGCTCGCGATCTATCTGCTCGTGACCGAGCTGCTGCCCGAGGCGGCGAGCGCGATCGCGATCGACGGCGTCGCGCTGCTGTCGAAGGAAGGGCTGCAGATCGCAGTGCCGCAGGCCGGCGTGCTTGCGCTCGGTTGCGCACTCGGTGCGCTCATGATCGGCGGTGCGGCCGCCTGGCTGGTGGCGCGGCGCTGGCTGGAGGTGGGCGCCGGGCTGGTCGGCGTCGCAGCCGGCGCACTCCTGGCGCTGGTCGCGTGGCTGCTGGCGGGTGTTGCGAGCGGCTGGTCGCAGCCGGCACTCGACGGCTTCCTGATCAGCGGCGGTGCGTCGCTGACGCCCGAGTTTCTCGCGCTCTGGCTGGGCCTGTCGCTGTTCACGTCGGCGTCGATCGCCGAGCTGGTTCGCGCCGGCGTGCTCGCGGTGCCGGCCGGGCAATGGCATGCCGCGCTCGCGCTCGGCCTGCGCCGCAGCCAGGCGATGGGCGGCGTGATCTTCCCGCAGGCGCTGCGGCTCACGATCCCGCCGCTCGCGAGCCAGTACATGAACCTGATCAAGAACTCGTCGCTCGCAGTCGTGATCGGCTATCCCGACCTGGTGTCGATCGCGAACACGTCGATCAACCAGAACGGCCAGGCGCTCGAGGTGATCGTGATCATCATGGCGGTCTACCTGAGCCTGAACCTCGTGGTCGCGGTGATCATGAACACGATCAATGCGCGGGTCACGCGCGCGCCGCGCTGAGGCGAATCGGACCATGGACGCACCCGCAGCCTCTGCACCACCACCGAAGCCGGGCTTCTTCGAACGCGTTCGTGCGCAGCTCTTCTACAGTCCGGGCGCAAGCCTCGTCACGCTCGCGGTCGCGGCACTGCTGTTGTGGGCCTTGTGGAGCGTCTTTGGCTGGAGCGTGTTGCGCGCGGTCGTCGCGCCCGACATCGCTGCCTGCCGGGCAGCCGACCACGGCGCGTGCTGGGGCTTCGTCGCCGAGAAGTGGCGGCTGATCCTGTTCGGCCGCTATCCGTACGAGCAGCAATGGCGCCCTGCGGTCGCGACCGGCGCGGTGCTCGCGATGCTCGTGGCGAGCGCGCTGCCGGCACTCTGGACGCGCCGCGGCGCCCGCGCGCTCGTTGCCGGCTGGCTGGTCGCATTGGCTGTCTTCTTCGCGCTGCTGCGCGGCGGCGTGTTCGGCCTCGAAGCCGTCGGCACGGAACGCTGGGGCGGCCTGCCGCTGACGGTGATCCTGACCCTGATCGGCATCGGCGCCTCGGCGCCGATCGGCGTGCTGCTCGCGCTCGCACGGCGCTCGGCGATGGGGCTGGTGCGCACGCTTGCCGTCGCCTACATCGAGTTGGTGCGCGGCGTCCCGCTGATCACGGTGCTGTTCGTCGCGACCTTCGTGTTCCCGCTGGTGCTGCCGGCGGGCTGGCGCCTCGATCCGTTCTGGCGCATCGTGATCGGCATCGTGCTCTTCCAGGCCGCCTACATGGCCGAGACCGTGCGCGGCGGCCTGCAGAGCATTCCGAAGGCACAGCGCGAAGCGGCCCTGTCGCTCGGGTTGCGCTACTGGCAGGTGCAGGCCAGCGTGATCCTGCCGCAGGCGCTGGTGGCGGTGATCCCTGCCTTCGTCAACAACCTGCTGTCGACGTTCATGGACACCTCGCTCGTCACGGTCGTCTCGATGTACGACCTGACCGGCGCGCTGCGACTCGCGCTCGGCGATCCGCTGTGGCGCCAGTTCTTCATCGAGGGTTATCTGTTCATCGCCGCGATCTACTTCGGGGCGAGCTTCGTGATGTCGCGCTACAGCCTGTGGCTGGAGCGGCGGCTGCGCATCGGCAACGCGCACTGAGTGCGCAGACGCGGCCCGAGCGGCTCAGCGGGCGCTTGCCCGCGGCTCGCCGAAGGCGTTCCGGCGCAGCGGGGGCAGCTCGGCCCAGCTGACGACGTCGCGCAGCGTGGGCGCCGTCTCGGCACGCCGGCGGAAGGCAACGAACTCGCGGTCGATCTCCTCGAGCTCATGGGTCAGGCGCGCCAGCTTCGCTTCGCTGTGGATTCCTGCGCCGGCGAGCGCCTCGATCTCGACACTCAGCCGCGCGTACTTGCCTTTGAGTTCGGTGAGCGTCATGGGCGATTCCTTTGCGGGCGGGGTGTGCGGCGAGCGTCGGAGCGCAGTGTCGCCGGGCACCGCAGCCGGCGCCATCACTGGGGTGAGGGGGTCCGCGGCGCTTGCCAGCCAGATCGATTCGGTCCAGACGCAAACCGGACTCCCTATCCAGAGGGATGGCGAGATGCGCTGCCATCGCCGATGCTGCACTGTCAGTCGACTCGCTGTACGGAACGACGCCATGACCAACTGGATGCGCTGGATCAGTCAAAGCATGTTCTTTGTCGTCGGAGAACCGGCGGCACGGCCGACGGTCGACCACGTCGACGGCGCGCGCCTCGCCGAGACCGATTTCTGGGCGTCCGCGTCGATGCGGTTCGACGACACGCCGCTCAATGACTTCTGCGAGACCTTGCCGGCGTTCTCGCTCGGCTCGGCAGCGCGGTTGCGCGGCGAGCTCGACCGCGCCGCCTGAGCTCGCGCGGTACGATGGCTCCGAAAAGGAGCCTTCGACATGTCTGTAGACCATTGGTTGGCCTTCGTCGCCGCGTCGGTCGTGCTGCTGCTGATTCCCGGCCCGACGATCCTCACCGTCATCAGCTATTCGATCGCACACGGCAGGCGCGCCAACGCGCCCCTGGTTGCAGCGGTGGCGCTGGGCGACTCGACGGCGCTGGTCGTGTCACTGCTCGGGCTGGGCGCGCTGCTCGCGGCATCGGCGTTCTGGTTCACCGTCGTCAAGTGGGTGGGCGGGCTCTACCTCGTCTACCTCGGCATCAAGCTGCTGCGCGCCGGCATCTCGGCGCCCGAACCGGCCGCGCGGGCGGCACCTGCATCGCGCTGGCGCCTGTTCGCCAACACCTACCTCGTCACGGCGCTCAACCCCAAGGGCATCGTCTTCTTCGTCGCGTTCCTGCCGCAGTTCATCAACCCGGCCGCGAGCGTCGCGCCGCAGCTGTGGGTGCTCGCGACCACGTTCGTCGTGCTGGCAACGCTGAACGCGACGCTCTACGCGGTGTTCGCCGCGTCGGCTGGCCGCGTGCTGGCATCGCCTCGTGCGCAGCGGCGCTTCAATCTCGCGGGCGGCTGCCTGCTGTCGATCGCCGGTGTGTGGGCGCTGTTCGCCAGGCGCGCGGCCTGAGCGCGCGCCTCATCCGACGACGGTGATCGAGCCGTCCCGAGTGATGTAGGGCACGTAGCGGTAGTCGCGGATCGATGCGAGCCGGCCGTCGACCCAACCGAGCTCGATGAAATAGCGCGGCGCGCTGCCCGGTTGCTGCGGGTGCGAGACCGCCAGCACTTCGCGACCTTCGAGCAAGGCCGGATGCAAGTGCCAGTCGCGGGCGCGATCGTAGTTGCTGAAGTACATGCCGACGTCGCGCCGCCCCGCGGCCTTGCGCTGCGACACGAGGTCGAGCCGCACGTCATCGGCCAGCAGCGCGCGCACGCCGTCCCAGTCGCGCGCGTTGAAGAGCGTCGCGTAGCGCACCAGCGCCGGTGATGGCGAGGGCAAACGCTCGCTGCGCGCCGATGACCGCTGCGCCACGCGCTGCAGCACGGTGCGGCCGCGATGCAGCGCGGCCTTGACGGCCGGCACGCTCAGGCCGAGTTCGTCGGCGATGTCGTCGAGCGAATGATCGAGCACGTCCTTCAGGATCACGCAGGCTCGCTGAGCCGGCGCCAGCTCGAGAAAGCGCGCGAGCGCCAGGTGCATCGCCTGGCGGCGCTCGAGCAGCTGGTCGGGCTCGTGCTCGGGCGCATCGGCGATGTCGTTCGCAGCGTCCATCGGTTCGGCCGCGCGGTACGCCTCGTGGCGCAGGTGGTCGATCGCCCGGTTGTGGGCGATGCGGAACAGCCAGGGCCGCAGCGGCGGCAGCGTCTTCGATTGCGAGAGCTCGTAGTAAGCGCGCGCGAGCACGTCCTGCACGACGTCTTCGCCGCTCGCGACCGAGCCGGTCATGCGCGCGCAGTAGCGGTGCAGGTCCGGCCGCACGTCGGCGACCAGCGCGAGAAAGCGCTGACGCGCCTGATCGAGCACGTCGATCAGGTCGCCGGCCGCCGGGTCAGCTCCCGAAGAATCCATACGATCCGATCTCGGTCAGTTCGACACGGACCGGCGGCGTCGCGCAGCGCTCCCGGATGCCTGCAGAAAACGCCTTGAACGCGGGCAGTGCCGTCAGCGCGTTGCTGCCATCGGCCTCTTCGTGCGAGACGATGTGAACGAAGCTCACGCCGTCTTCGAGGCGGAACGTCGCATAGCGCAGGCCCGGCGGATGGGCTTCCCTCAACGCCTCATAGACGGCGGCAGCAAGCCGCTCGTTGTCAGCCACCCGATCGGCCTTCAGTGTGTAGCTCACCATGTGCTTCATGTCCGGTCTCCGTCGACAGTCACGCTACCAAGACGAACCGCGAGGGCAAAAGGATCCGGTCGCGGTGCGAACAGGCCCGTCATCATGGTCTTGTTCCGGCGATCGGTTCCAAGGGGTCAGGTAGAATGCGCCCATCCGAAGCACGGAACCGGCCGCACGATTGGGCGGAACGCAGGGAACCCGTCACCCAGTGCTGGAGCCGTCGTCGCTTCGTCCTCAAGGGCCGCGATGTCCGGAAGTCGAGCCCGCCACCAGGAATGGTCGCGGGCTTTTCTTATGCGGCATCGGCAATGGCCAGGGCGGCCGGCGTGGAGGCTGGCGCCGTCAAGCCGACCACGATGCTGCCGAGCAGCGAGAAGCAGATCACGACAGCCGCAATCGCAGCCCACGGCTTCACGCGAGACGCAGGCAGGTGCGCAGGTCGGGCCACCGGCGGGAAGGCGTGGCGCTCGTCGCTCGGCGTGCACATCAGCGAAGACGTGGCGGTCATCGTGGTCAGGCTGGTCATGGCGTGGCTCCTGGACTTGGGGCGGATCGGGGATCGGTCCGCTAGTGCCACTTTCGGCGCTGGCCGACGAAAGGTCCTGAAGCGGCGTTCAAGCGTTCTGAAACCTGCGCGGGAGCCGCGTCCAGAACGTTTCAGATCGATGGTGTGAACAGGTCCTAGCCGGTATGCTGCGCGTGCACAGCCTGATGCGCGTCGGTCGCGCGCCGGGCTTTCGGAGCTGCACGCCGTGCCTGACGCCGTCACTGCCTCGTCGACACTCGCCCCACCCCACGCGCTGCCCGAATCGCTGCGGTTCGGGCGCTACGAGTTGCAGCCGCGCGAGCGCCGGCTGCAGGTCGACGGCAAGCCCGCGAACCTCGGCGCGCGCTCCTTCGACCTGCTGGTCGCGCTGGCCGAGCGCTCCGGCCGGCTCGTGACCAAGAACGAGCTGCTCGATCTGGTCTGGCCCGGCCTGGTCGTCGAGGAGAACAACCTGGCGACGCAGGTGAGCAGCCTGCGCAAGGTGCTGGGCGGCGAGATCATTGCCACGATCCCGGGCCGCGGCTATCGGTTCACGGCGGCGTTCGATGCCGATCCGGCCCGCGAGGCCACACGACCGGCCGCGCCTGCGACGCCCGAAGCACACGGGGTCGCCGATGCATCGAGCAACCTGCCGGCCTTGCTGTCGGCGCTGATCGGCCGCGAGACCGATCTCGCCACCGTGCGCACGCTGGTCGGCGAGCATCGGCTGGTCACGCTCGCCGGGACCGGCGGCATCGGCAAGACGCGCCTGGCCGAGGCCGCGGCACATTCGATGCGCGGCGCGTTCGCGAACGGCGCCTGGATGGTCGAGCTGGCGGCGATCACCGATCCGGCACTGGTACCGGCGGCCGTCGCGCAGGCGCTGCGGATCAGCCTGCCGGGCGAGGCTGCGCCGCTCGACGAGCTCGTCGCGAGAGTCCGCTCGGAATCGCTGCTGCTCGTGCTCGACAACTGCGAGCACGTGGTCGACGCCGTCAGCGCGCTGGCCAGCGCGTTGCTGCGCGATGCGCCCCATGTGCGCATCCTCGCGACGAGCCAGCAGCTCCTGCGGATCGGCGGCGAACGCGTGATGCGCCTGGGCACGCTCGCGGTGCCCGAGAGCGCTGCACTCGACCAGGCGTCCGGCCACGGCGCGGTGGCCCTGTTCGTCGAGCGCGTCGCCGCGCTGCGACCCGGCTTCGCGCTGACCGAGAGCAACGTGGCCGCGGTGATCGACATCTGCCGGTGCCTGGACGGCGTCGCGCTCGCGCTCGAACTCGCCGCCGCACGCGTGCCGCTGCTCGGTGTGCACGGCGTGCGCGACCGGCTCGGCGAACGCTTCCGGATGCTGACCGGCGGGTCGCGCGTCTCGATGCCGCGGCACCGGACGCTGCGCGCCGCGCTCGACTGGAGCCACGCCCTGTTGAGCCCGGACGAGCAGACCGTGCTGCGCCGTCTCGGCGCGTTCGCGGGCGGCTTCAGCCTGGCGCTCGCGCAGCAGGTCGCGTGCGACGACACGATCGACGGGTGGGCGGTGCTCGACCACCTGAGCGCGCTGGTCGACAAGTCGATGGTCGTCGCCGACCCGGGCGACGAGCCGCGCTACCACCTGCTCGAGACGACCCGCGCCTATGCCCTCGAACGGCTGGCCGAGGCCGGCGAAGAAGCCGCGCTGCGCAAGCGGCACGCGCAGTGCATCCAGGTGGAGGTTCACGGACACCTGAGGCGCCTTCCGCCCGACGAGTACGCGCAGCTGTGCCTGCCCGAACTCGACAACCTGCGCGCCGCGGTCGAGTGGGCGGGCGGCGCCGGCGGTGACACCGAACTCGCGCTCGCGCTGGTCCACGACGCGGCCGTGCTGATGTACCAGGTCGGCCTGTATCCGGAATGCGCGCGCTGGATGCTTGCGCTGGAGTCGCGGGTCGACGACTCGACCCCGCCGCTGCTCGCCACGCGCTTTCGCTTCGGCCTGGCGCTCGTGTCCCTGCACGGCGGTGTGGCCGCAGCGCGCCGCGAGCAGCTGCTGGAAGCGGCGCGGGCCGGGTTCGCGCAACTCGGCAAGCCGCACGAGCAGATCCTGACGCTGCTCTTGAAGGCCCACACGGACTGCATGCGCAGCGACTTCGCCACCGCGCAACGCGCGATCGACGAGGCGCACGGCCTGTGCGGCGAAGACGGGCCGATCATGTTGCGCGCACAGCTCGGGTACGCCCAGGGGTTCGTCCACCGGCATCACGACCGGCGCGCCGAGGCATTGCAGACGTTGACGCGGGCACTGCCTCTGGCGCAGGCGGCGGGCGACCTGCGCACCTGCTTCAACGTGCTCAACAACCTCGGCGCCGTGCAGTTCGAGATGGGCCGGGTCGACGCGGCTGTCGAGCATCACCGGGCGCTGGTCGAGCGCGGCAGGCGCTCGCGCTTCGACAGCGAGATGATGGCGCTCGCGCTCGGCTGGTTGTCGTGCTTCCTCGCGGTGCAAGGTTCGCTCGAAGAGGCCCGGGCGATCGCGCACGAGGCCCTGCCGTATATGCGACGTGCGATCGGCGTGCGGCACTTCAGCCTGTGCTTTGCCGTGCTGGCCGCGCGCCAGGGCCGCGATGCGGATGCCGTGCGGCTGCGCGGCGCCGACGAAGCGGCACGTGCGCATCGTTCGCTGGCGCGCACCCTGGTCGACCTGCGCACGCTCGATCCCGTGCTGGCGCCGATCGAGGCCGCGCACTCGGGTGCGCAGATCGAGGCCTGGCTTGCCGAGGGCGCCTTGCTGAACGACGATGCGATCGCCGCGCTGGCGCTCGGGCCTCGCGCTATCAGTTGAAGCGTTCGAGCTGCTCGAACAGGTACGGAAAGACGTCCCGCGCCGCATCGCGGCCGATGAACAGGTCGAAGTGCGCATAGCGCGGGAAGAGGTGCAGCTCGTAGAGGCTCGGGTCGTTGTGCGCGCGCAGGTAGGCCAGCGTGCGGGCCGCCGTCTCGGGATAGAAGAGCTGGTTCGCGCCGCCCGCCACGAAGCTGATCGGCAGCGCAAGCTTGCGCAGCTTGTCCGGCTGCAGGTAGCTGTCCTGGCCGGCGCTGTCGACCACATGGCCCTTGCGCATGATCAGCGCGAGCTGTTCGAACGGCTTGATCGAGACGGGGCCGAACATCTCGCGCAACGCCGTGTGCGTCCAGTGATTGAGCTGCTCGTGCGCATACGACGGGCCATAGATCGAGAAGACGCGGTGGCACAGCGGGTTCTTGCACTGCTGTCCGTCGGGCACGGGGACGTTCCAGCAGGCGACGTCGATCTCGGCATCGAACTCGCTGGTCCCGGGCACGAGCGGGAACACACCGTCGAGCGCGCTCAAGCGGTCGAGCCAGCCGACCAGGCCCATGTCGGCCTTCAGGTCGTTGATCCAGTCGGTCACCGGGTGCAGCGTCAGCTGCGAGCTGATCACCGAGCGCACGCCCTGCAGCCCCTCGAGCAGGGCCATCAACAGGCTCATCGAGCTGATGCAGTGCACGAGTGCCTGCACGCTGCTCGCGCCGGTGTGCTGCAGCACGGCCCGCACGGCGGCCGGCCAGTCGATGCGGGCGATGTCGTCGATCGTGTACGGCGCGAGCGGGCTGCCCGAATCCGGGCTCGCGCGGTAATCGAACAGCCAGACGTCGTAGTGCCGCGCCGTCAGGTACTCGACGAGGTTTTCGTCGACGGTATCGATCGCGTACGACGATGCCTTGATCGAGAAGCCGGGCGCCAGCACGACCGGCCCGCGTGAGCCGCCGCGATAGCGGGTGAGCTTGTTGCGAAAGCCGCCGGGCAGGAGCAGGTCGAAGAACTCTGGCGCGGGCGCGCGCAGCGTGCGCCGCGGACGTGCCGCGTCGTCGGTGGCGGGAAAGTCCTTCAGGTCCGACAGCATGCCGCCGTAGGCCCTGAACAGGATCATGCCGAAGAAGCCGCCGAACTTCGCGAGGTAGACCTCCTCGATCGCCTGCTGCGCCTGCGGGAAGCGGCCGACCAGCTCGCCGAGCATGCCCTTGGCGGCGCCGACCTTGATCGACGAGCCCTGCCACACCAGGTCTTCCAGGTCCAGCGTCAGGATGCCCTTGGCCACCGGCACTCCCTGCGCATCGCCGTCGCGCAGGGTCACGTACAGCGTCGTCACGTCGTTCCACCAGTCCGAGCCCTCGCGCTGGTGCAGCACCTTGAAGCCGCTGAAATGCAGCATGCCGGCGCCCTCGCGCTCGAGCTGCATCTCGTAGGTCATGGTCCAGGTCTCGACCTGCTGCGCGTCGACCGGCAGCAAGTGGAAGACGCCGCTGGCCACCGTCATCGGGCTGGCCGACAGCGCGGAGCAGCTGACCGTGCCGCTGATCGTGGCCGGGTGCGTCGGGTCGGACACGAGATGGTTCAGATCGTCGGTCGCGATCGTCAGCTCGAAGCGCAGCGCGCTGCCTTCGGCGCGGCCCCAGGCGGCGCCGATCTCGTACGGGCTCGAGATGCGCTCGCCCGGCGGCGCCGTATCGTCGACCGCGCGCAGGCTGACGTGCCCGTGCATGCTCTCGGTGAACTGGAACGACGGCGCGAGTGCGTCGGGGTGCTTGTCGATGATCTCGGACAGGATGCTCTTGGCCACGTCGACGGCGCCCTCTTCGAGAGGCCGCAGCAGGGCCGCCGCGAGGCGCTTCAGGTCGTCGACGAGTCCATCCTCTGCAGCGCGCACCGGCGCCGAGGCGGTGACGTCGAAGCCGGCGGGCAGCGGTTGCGCCGGCTTGATGCCGTCGGCGATCGTCCAGCCGTGGTCATCGGCGATCAGCTGGCACGCACGCTCGGCGACCGCCGAGATCGTCAGCAGCGGATTGACGCCGACCGGGCCGGGCATCGCCGCGCCGTCGCAGACATAGAGCCCCGGATGCACCTCGCTGCCCTGCGCCGACGCGAACACCTGGCACTTGTGGTTGACGACGCCGACCTCGGCGCTGTCGCCCATGCCGCAGCCGCCGACCGGGTGCACGGTGATCAGCTTGCGGCCGAGCGGCTCGCTCCACAGCGGGTTCGACATGAACTGCCCCTGGATCGCATCGGTGGCCCGGGCAAGCAAGGCGTTGTCTCGCGCGATCGCCGGGCTTGCACCGGCACCCGGCCACTCGATGCGCAGCCGGTCGTCGCGCAGCACGAGCGTGCCGCCGGCGTCGTCGACGCTCATCACGAGATAGGTCTGCGTGCGGCCGACCGGTCCGCTGTAGCTCATCTCGGCCATGCCGCCGGGGCTGTTCTGCATGGCCTCGCCGGTCGACTGCGCATCGAGCAGGCGCGACTTCGCCTGCGCGGCGCCGTACTTGAAGAAGTTGCCGGCCTGCGCGTTCGCGAAGAACATCGCCGGCGGCATGGCCGCCGCCAATGCGCCCGGGATCACCCCTTCCTCGATCACCAGGCCTTGCGCAACGTCCTCGGCGTTGCGCATGTCGATCACACCGGTGATGCAGGGCCCGGGCAGGTCGGCCGCGGCGACCTGGTTGCTGCCCACGCCGACGCCGTTGATGTTGGCCCAGCCGGCCGCGCCCTGTGCGCCCTCCCCCGAGCTGCGCCAGTAGCTGTCGTAGCCGAACGCGAGCACGTCGCCGTTGCCCGAGAAGCGCTGGCCGACCCGATCGGACAGCGGCAGCCCGCGTGCCTTCGAGCGCAGCAGGATCTCGGTCGAGCCCAGGCTGCCGGCGCCGAGCACGACGATGTCGGCACTGACGCTGGCTGCCGCACCGGGCTCGCTGCCGCCGCCCGGCTCGAAGTGCACCAGCCAGTGTGCGTCGCTGCGCTCCAGGTGCGTGACCCGCGCCAGCACATAGATCTCGGCGCCGTGGCTGCACGCGTCGGGCAGGTAGTTCATCAGCGTCGTGTTCTTGGCTGCGTGGTTGCAGCCGCTCGTGCAGTCGCCGCACAGCGTGCACTTCTTCTGGCCGACGCCGAACGGATTGAGCTGGTCTTCGAAGTTGACGGCGATCGGCGGCCGATAGAACGGCTGCTTCATCGCCTGCGCCGACTGCTGCAGCGCCTGCAGCTTGTTGAGCGCCGGAAAGTCCGCCGGGTAGGCCCGCGCGTCGAGCATGCGGATCGCCTGCTCGTAGTGCGGGGCCAGCAGCGCCGGGTCGTTGCGGAACTCGGCCGGCCAATGCTCCGTGCCGAACAGCCGCTGGTCGATCTGCAGCGCGACGTTCGCGTTGATCAGCGACGTGCCGCCGAGCCCGCAGCCGACCATTGCCAGCATGTCGTCGTTCATGTGCAGGTTGAACATCCCGACGCGATTGCCGACCTGCCCGCGCGCGGTGTCGATCTGCATCTCGGCCTGTGCGCCCGCCAGATCGTCGGGATACTCGCCGGGGCGGATCTCGCGCCCGCGCTCGAGCACGCACACCGATTGCCCGGCACGCGCCATGCGCGACGCGGCGACGCCGGCGCCGTACCCCGAGCCGACGACGACCACGCTGTAGTGCGGTTTCATCTCGGCCAGCGGACGAGACAGCCGCTTGTTCATGCCGCTCATCGTTCGACTCCCGCGCGCCGCGGCGCTCCGTCCGGCCCCTTGAAGAACTCGGCCAGCAGTTGATCGGCGCGCAACGTCACGTCGCGCCGCGCGCAATCGGAGAACGCGGCCCACCGCTCAGCCGAGCGTTCGAGCGCAGACGCCACCTGTCCGAGCAAGGGGTTGTCGCGGTCGCGAAACCCGCCGGTCCCGCGCACGCTCACCGGTGCGATCGCGCCGTTGGCCGGGTCGTTGAAGAGCCGCTGGGTGGCAATGTTCAGATCGGCGTCGATGAAGATCATCGAAGCGCCCTGGGTCGGCGCCATCGTCGGCTGATCCATCACCCAGCCACCCGTGTTGTAGACGCTGACCGGCAGCGCCCAGGGCGCGATCACGAGCTCGTCCTGGAACGGCTTGTGGGTGTGGCCGAACACGAACGACAGCTCCTGCACCGCGGCCAGCATGCCCTCGTCCTGCAGCTGCTGGCGCACCGGCCCGCCGACGTACCAGCGCAGGTCGGCCGTCGCGCCGCTCGACATCACGCTCAGGTAGCTGTTGCGCTCCGACTCGGCGCCGCGCCCGAACGACGCGTCGACCAGACCGCGGATCAGGTTGTCGACCGTGATGCCCTGCGTGAGCTCGGTGCTGCCGGGAATGCCCAGGCCGCTGCCCAGCATGGCGAGCGCCTTGTGGCTGATCTGCTCGCAGAAGCGGTGCGACGCGCCGGCGTCGCGCATGATCTGGTAGAGCGTGGTCGCCTCCTTGCCGGTCTTGCCCGAGCTGCCGAGATCGGACCACAGGAAATCGACCCACGCGCCGTTCTGCCGCTCGACGCCGGCCACGCGCTTCGGGCGGGCCGCACGGTCAGCCATGCTGCCGTTGAGTGACGACATCGCCAGGTACATCGCATCGGTGTAGTGGCCGTGGTGCAGCACGACACAGCGCCCGTTCGCCGGGTTCAGCAGGCCGAGGTTGGGGTAGGCGATGGCGACCTGCGCGTTCGCCAAGTGCGGGTAGCCGCGCATCACGCGGGTGAGCAGCCGCGAGGCCGCCGCCGGAGCACCGAACAGGGGCGTGTTCTCGATCAGCTCCGGCGCCGCATCGCCTGGGCGCAGCGGCGCGTCGAGCGCATCGAGCAACTGCTCGTCCTGCGCCGCGCGCCACAGGTGGTGGTCGTGATTGCCAGGCACGCAGACCACCTGGTCGGAGAACAGCGGCGGCCGGTCGGCCGGGAAGAAGGTCTCGACGAAGCGCTGGTAGGCCCGCACCACGTCGCCGGTCGGCGACAGGCCCATGTCGAGCACATCGCCGAGCAGCACGAGTGTCGGCGGGGAGTCGCCGGCCAGCAGCGGCAGTTGCTGCGCGAGGGCGCGGCCCAACGCGTCCAGGCTCGGGCTCGTCGTCGACAGATCGAGCGCGCCGCCATCGGCCACACCCGTCAGGATGCTGTAGGCCGCGCCGAGGTGCAGGTCCGAGAGACACACATGCGTCAGCGCCGCCATGCCATCCTCCCTCCCGTCGGGATTGGTAGGCCGTGCTGGACTTGAACCAGCGACCAAAGGATTATGAGTCCTCTGCTCTAACCAGCTGAGCTAACGGCCCGAAGCGAGCGATTGTAGGCAGCGCCCTTCGCGCCGCCGCACCTCACTTGGTGCTCAACGCGTTGCTGACCAGTCGCGACGTGATGTCGACGATCTGGATCATGCGGTCGTAGGCCATGCGGGTCGGCCCGATCACGCCCAGCGTGCCCACCACCTGGCCGTCGACCTCATAGGGCGCCGAGACGATCGACAGCTCCTCGAACGGCACGACCTGGCTCTCGCCGCCGATGTAGATGCGCACGCCTTCGGCGCGGCTGCTCACTTCGAGAAGCCGCATCAGCTGGGTCTTCTGCTCGAACATGTCGAACAGCTTGCGCAGCGAGCCCATGTCGCTGGAGAAGTCCTGCACCGTCAGCAGGTTGCGCTCGCCCGAGATCACCACCTGCTCCTGGCTGTGCGCATGCGCCTCGCTGCCGGCCTGCACAGCGGCCTGCATCAGCGAGGCGATCTCGCCGCGCAGCGCGTCGACCTCGGTCTTCAGCCGCTCGCGCACCGCTTCGATCGTCAAGCCCGCGTAGTGGGTGGTCAGGTAGTTGCTCGCTTCGATGAGCTGCGACTGGGTGTAGTCCTGCGCGGTGAAGATCACGCGGTTCTGCACATCGCCGTCGGGCGCCACCATGATCACCAGCACGCGGCGTTCGCTCAGGCGCATGAACTCGATGTGGTGGAACACGCTCGCCTTGCGCGGCGCGGTGATCACGCCGACGAAGCTCGA
>Ga0075363_100000105_pt1 | contig 19058 bp, 18 predicted proteins | sample EndMetdeltDD1763_FD_71470 | JGI IMG/M metagenome (GOLD analysis project Ga0075363, IMG submission 71470) | Populus endosphere microbial communities from Tennessee, USA - Endosphere MetaG P. deltoides DD176-3 | ecosystem: Host-associated > Plants > Roots > Endosphere | place: USA: Tennessee...
GTGGCGGGCTCGGCGGAAACGGCGGCGTCGGCGCGCCCGGCGGCGACGGCGGGGATGGCGGCTTCAGCATCGGCAACGGCGGTGGTGGCGGAGGCGCCGGCGGAAACGGCGGCTTCGGTGCGCACGGCGGCAACGGCGGAAACGGCGGCGACGCCCAGGGAATGTCCGGCAATGCCGGTGGCGGCGGCGCTGGCGGTACCGGCGGCGCAGGTGCCCTCGGCGGTGGGGGCTCCAACGGCGGCACCGGAGGCGCCGGTGGCCATGGCGGGCTGCTGTTCGGGGCGGGCGGAAACGGCGGTGTCGGCGGCGTCGGCGGAAGTGGCGGGGCGGGTGCCGGTGGCGCCCTCGGCGGCGACGGCGGCGACGGCGGAAACGGCCTATCCGGTGCGACCGGAGGCATCGGCGGCGACGGCGGACACGGTGGCGACGGCGGTGGCGGCGGCGACGGCGGAAACGGAGGCGCCGGGGGCGCCCCCGGCGCCGGCGGGCTGCTCGGCCAATCGGGCGTCTCTGGCGCCGGCGGCGCCGGCGGCGTCGGTGGCGACGGCGGTGGCGGCGGCGACGGCGGTACGGGTGGGGCGGGCACTTCCAAGGGCGCACCGGGCACAGCCGGCGCGCTCGGCGCCAAGGGGCACGCCGGAGCACACGGCTGATACAGCTTTACATCGGTGAGCACCGCGCACTCGCGGTCAGTACACCTAGACCAGCGGACGTCCCCTCTTGATCCGCTGGTCCAGGTCCCAGAGCATCAGGTTGAACGGGAATTGCCGGACAACCCGCGGTAGCCTGCGGTTCACCGCGCCCACCGCGGTCATCAGCCGGTCGAAGCGGCGTTGCCTGGCGGCGTCCCACGGCAATCGCATCTCGTCGCGAAATCGTTGCGGCAGAAAGCCAGTGGTGATCAGCAGGTTGAAGCTCTCCGAGCGTTCGCGTAGCCAGCGCGGCAACCACACACCCCGGATCCGCGACACGGCGATGGGATACAGGAACTCGCGGACGGTGTCGTCGATGTGCACCTTGTCCAGCGACTCCTGCCAGTAGCGGTCGAACGCCGCCCGATCCGGTGGCCACATCTCCGGCGGCACCTGCAGGGTGGTGCCGATCGTCATGCCCTCACGGTAAAGGCGTTCGGCGTCCTCCTCGGGTATCTCGCCGATGAAGGTGCGGTAGATATCGACGCCGCCCTTGTAGATGCACGCCGCCACCCACAGCTGCAGTTCGGGGTCGAACGCGTTGTAGGACACCGGGCTGTCGGGGGTCGAGTAGACCTGGGCATGCGCCCCGTTGACGGCACGCCGGAACGCGGCCTTCTGTGCGTCGCTGCCGGCTACGGCCACCGCGATGTAGGTGAAGGTGGTGCGCGCCCGTTTGATCGGATGGCGGTCGATGCGCCCGCTTTCGACGCGGCTCTCCGCGACACCGTGGCCGACACCCGGGCGCGACAGCTCCATGATCACGTTGGCGGGGCCGGCCAGCAGTGCCGCCCCCATCAGGTTGTAGTCCTCCGCTACCCGGTGCCGGCGCCCCGCCCGCTGCGGGCGGGGCGGGTCGGCAATAGGGCGTTCGACATGCGGGATGGGCCGGTGCACCGTTTCCCGAATCGCCATCGTTGGACTCCCCGCTAATTGTGAGAACGCTTGTTTCCTGATTTTGACGGTACCCTGCTCTGGTGTCAAGGTGGTATCGATGACTCCCAGCGTGCGGCCCTATCGGGGCGTCGACGCCGCCCAGCGCCGGGCCGAGCGCCGCGGCCGGCTGCTCAACGCCGGTCTGGACCTGTTGGGGTCGGGCCACCCGGACATCTCCGCGCTGACGGTTCGGGGTGTCTGTCAGCGGGCCGGCCTGGCTTCGCGCTACTTCTATGAAAGCTTCGCCGACAAGGACGACTTCATCAGCGGTGTCTTTGACTGGGTGATCGCCGATGTGGCCGCGACCACGCAGGCCGCGGTGGCCACGGTCCCGGCCGACGAGCAGACCCACGCGGCGATGGCCAATATCGTGCGGACCATCTGCCAGGACGCCCGCGTGGGGCGCCTGATCTTCAGCACGCAGATCGCCGACGCCGTGATCGTGCGCAAGCGCGTCGAATCCAGCGCGCTGTTCGCCATGTTGTCCGGCCAGCATGTCGTGAACGTGCTGCGGGCTCCGGCAAACGACCGCATGAAGGCGGGGGCGCACTTCGCGGTCGGTGGCGTCGGACAGACCATCAGCGCCTGGCTGGCCGGCGACGTGCAATTGGAGCCCGACCAGTTGGTCGATCTCCTGGCGTCGCTGCTCGACGAACTCACCGAGCCCAGCATCTACCGGAACAACAGCGACGTCACGGCAGCAGCGGGAGCTGCCACAGCCGCACCCCGGGATCCAGCAGGTACAGACGCATCAGGGTGAGCCGCATGATGCGCTGCGCACCGGTGATCAGCAGGATCGCCAACGGCACCTCAATGAGCATCGCCGTGATCACCGACAGCCAGGAGTCGTTGGGCCCGGCGGTCATCAGGTCGAACCAGGCATCGCAGATGAGCAATACCCCACTGGTGAACGCGGTGAACAGCAGCAGCTGACGGCGCAGGAACCCGAGCACGGCGGTGGCCGCCATGAACGCGACCAGCAGGATGTCGAAGCCGACCCAGGTGGCGCGCCAGTTGTGGGCGACGTAGTGCTGCGGCAGCGTCACCGCGAGGTACACGATCCAGGGAATCAGCACAATGCAGCCACTGACGATCAGGCCCAATCGGATGCGACGCATCCGGCGGAGTTCCGCCGGGTCCACCAGCTCGTCGAGCGGCCGCTCCAGCCGCAGAATCAGATCCCGCCGCTGTCCGGGACTGAGCGCAGCGATCTCGGCGTCGGACAAAATGTCGTCGGTCATGGGGGCATTTAACGCCCGGCTACCACCGGGGGTCGCCGGTCGGCCGCGGTCCTCGGCACGGCCTGGGTGTCGCTCGAGGTGAATTCCTTTACCCAGCAGGCGAATTCGAGCATGATGCCGTCGGGGTCCTGGAAGTAGAAGGAGCGCACGTACACCCCGGGATGCACCGTCGCGGACACCTGCATCGGGCTCTCGTCGTGGTTGAGCACCGGGCCGACGCGCACGCCCTTGTCCTTGAGCCGCTTGCGATAGGCGTCGAATTTCTCGGCCGGGACGTGAAACGCCAGGTGGTTCATGGTGCTCACCGCGCTGGTGATGTCCCCGAGGCCCGGGATGGCGCCCGGTGACGAGATGCCGGGCACCCGGTCGGGCGCCTCGGCGAACCAGAAGAACGCGACGCAGTCGCCGTTGCCGGCGTCGAAGAAGAAGTGCTGCCCCGCACCGCCGGGCAGATCCAGCGACTTGATCAGCGGCATGCCCAGGATGTTGCTGTAAAAGTCCACGGTGCGCGCCATGTCCGAACACACCAGCGCGACATGGTTGATGCCGCTGAGCTCGAATTCGGCGTTGGCGTTGCGCGGCTTGATCATCTTGCGGCTCCCATCGGGTTCCTGGGGCGGGCCCTGGCCAAGATCCAGATCTGAATCTAACATCAGGTTCAGTTTGGATCCAGGGAAGGTGCACGAGGTGTCGACCGCGTCGCAACGGGCGGGCCGCCCCCCGGAAAATCGGGCGTTCCCCACGCATCGCGGGCGCCGCACCCAGGCCGCGATCGACACTGCCGCCCGAACGGTCGTCGCCCGCAAGGGAATTCTCGCGACGACGGTCGCTGATATCGCCGCCGAGGCGGGCCGCTCGACGGCGTCGTTTTACAACTACTACGACTCCAAGGAGGCGATGGTCCGCCAGTGGGCGTTGCGCTTTCGCGACGAAGCCAACCAGCGGGCACGTGCGGTGGTCCGGCACGGCCTGTCCAACCGCGAGCGCGCGGATCAGGCCGCCGCCGCGCACTGGCACACCTACCGCAACCGGCTCGCCGAGGTGATCAGCGTGTCGCAACTGGCGACGGTCAACGACGACTTCGCCCAGTATTGGGCCGAGATATGCGCGATCCCGATCGCGTTCATCGCCGAGACCGTCAGGCGGGCCCAGGCCGAGGGCTACTGCCCCGCCGATGACCCGCAACTGATCGCCGAGGCGATCGTGGCGATGTTCAACCAGTTCTGCTACGTCCAGCTCAGCGGGGCCAGCCCGGGCGAGCCCGACGACCAGGCCTGCATCCAGACCCTCGCCAACATCTACTACCGGACCATCTACAGCAAGGGGGAACTGGATTGACTCGTCCTTCAGGCGCTGCTGGCGTTATCCGGGAGTTCGTCGGGCTGCCGTCGCCCACGGCCGGGCGCGCGGGTGCCGGCGGGCACCCTTGTCAGGGGCTGTATCACCGCGGGGTCGGAGGAAAACCGAGGGTGGCGATCATCGCCACGCATTACCAGATCGACTTCTCCGAGCACTATCTCGCCGACTACATGGCGACCCGCGGCGTCGGATTTCTCGGCTGGAACACCAGGTTCCGCGGCTTCGAAAGCGGCTTTCTGCTCGACCACGCACTGGTCGACATCGGCGTCGGGGTGCGTTGGCTGCGCGAGGAGCAGGGCGTGGAAACCGTTCTGCTGCTGGGCAATTCGGGGGGAGGATCGCTGATGGCCGCCTATCAGTCACAGGCGGTCGACCCGAATGTGACCCCGCTGGACGGCATGCGGCCGGCGGCCGGGGTCACCGAGTTGCTGCCCGCCGACGGCTACGTCGCCACCGCCGCTCATCCCGGGCGCCCGGACGTGCTGACCGCGTGGATGGATGGCTCCGTCGTCGACGAAAACGATCCGGTGGCAACCGATCCCGACCTGGACCTGTTCAACGCGGAGAACGGCCCGCCGTACTCGCCGGGGTTTCTCGACCGCTACCGTGCGGCCCAGGTTGCCCGCAACCACGCCATCACCGACTGGGCGGAAACAGAGCTCAAACGTGTTCGCGCGGGGGGGTTTTCGGATCGGCCGTTCAGCGTGATGCGGACCTGGGCCGATCCCCGCATGGTCGATCCGAGCATCGAGCCGACCAAGCGTCAGGCCAACCAGTGCTACGCGGGTGACCCGGCCAGGGCGAACCGCTCCGCGCACGGCATCGCCGCGGCGTGCACGCTGCGCAACTGGCTGGGCATGTGGAGCCTGCGGGTGGCGCAAACCCGGGCCGAGCCGCACCTTGCCCGCATTAACTGCCCCGCCCTGGTGATCAACGCCGAGGCCGATACCGGGGTCTTTCCGTCCGACGCCCAGCGCATCTTCGACGCACTGGCGGGCACCGACAAGGCCCAATGCTCGATCGTGACCGACCACTACTTCACCACCCCGGGCGCGCGCGACGAGCAGGCTGACACAATCGCGACGTGGATCAAGAAGCGCTGGCACTGAAAGTCCTGGCCCATTTTGTTCCCGGTGACAAGGTGCTCGATTTCCTTGCGCCCGAATCGGATTGGCTTGACGTCCGCTGGTGCGCCGAAGATGACGACACCACCTTCTACCGGGAGCTGCCCGACGCGGAGGTGATTTGGCATGTGCTGCGGCCACTTTCGGGTGCGGACCTGCGGCGGGGAGAGCGGCTGCGGCTGGTGCACAAGCTCGGCGCCGGGGTGAACACCATCGATGTCGCGGCCGCCACGCGGCGCGGCATCGCGGTCGCCAACATGCCCGGCGCCAACGCCGCGTCGGTGGCCGAGGGCGCGGTGCTGCTGATGCTGGCGGCACTGCGCCGACTACCGGCGCTGGACCGCGACGTCCGCCAAGGGCGCGGCTGGCCGGCGGACCCGCAGCTGGGCGAGACGGTGCGCGATGTCGGCGGCTGCACCGTCGGCCTGATCGGCTACGGCAACATCGCCAAACGGGTGGGCGGCATCGTGGCCGCGATGGGCGCCACCGTGCTGCACACCAGTACCCGCGACGACGGGCGGCCCGGCTGGCGGCAACTGCCGGAGCTCCTGACAGCCAGCGACATCGTCTCGGTGCACCTACCGTTGACGCCCGACACCCAGCATCTGCTCGGCGCAGACGCGCTGGCCCGGATGAAACCGACTGCGGTGCTGGTCAACACGTCGCGCGGGGCCGTCATCGACGAGGCCGCGCTCGTCGATGCGCTGCGCGGCGGGCGGCTGGCCGCCGCGGGGCTGGACGTCTTCGAAGTCGAGCCGGTGACGCCGGACAATCCGCTGCTCGGCCTGGACAACGTGGTGCTGACCCCGCACGTCACCTGGTACACCGCCGACACCATGCGGCGCTATCTGGTCGAGGCGGTCGCCAACTGTCGCCGGCTGCGCGACGGGGAGCCGCTGGCCCATGTAGTGAACCGACCGACCGGTTGTTAGCTTGGGAGTGAACCCCCCGGAAGCATCGGAAGGCGACCAATGCCGATCGCGATAACTCCTGAGCATCAAGACCTGGCCGATTCAGTGCGATCCCTGGTGGCGCGGGTCGCGCCGTCGGAGGTGCTGCACGCGGCGATGGAAACGCCGGTCGTGAACCCGCCGCCGTACTGGCAGGCGGCGGCCGAGCAGGGCCTGCAGGGTGTGCATCTGGCCGAGTCCGTCGGCGGGCAGGGCTTCGGCATCCTCGAGCTGACGGTCGTGCTGGCCGAGTTCGGCTACGGCGCGGTGCCCGGACCGTTCGTGCCGTCGGCGATCGCCAGCGCGCTGGTCTCCGCGCACGATCCGGACGCCAAGGTGCTGGCCGAACTCGCGTCCGGCGCGGCCATCGCGGCCTACGCGCTGGATTCCGGGCTGACCGCCACCCGCCAGGGTGACGTCCTGGTGATCCGCGGCGAAGTCCGCGCGGTGCCCGCCGCGGCCCAGGCCTCGATTCTGGTGCTGCCGGTGGCCATCGACAGCGGCGAGGAATGGGTCGTGCTGCGCGCCGAGCAACTCGAAATCGAGCCGGTCAAAAGCCTGGACCCGCTACGGCCCATCGCGCATGTGCGGGCAAACGCCATCGAGGTCGGCGACGACGTCGTGCTGGACAACCTGAGCATGTCCGCGGCCCGCGCACTGATGACCACGCTGCTATCGGCCGAGGCCGTCGGCGTGGCCCGCTGGGCCACCGACACCGCGTCGGCCTACGCCAAAATCCGCGAACAGTTCGGCAGGCCGATCGGCCAATTCCAGGCCATCAAGCACAAGTGCGCCGAGATGGTCGCCGACACCGAGCGGGCCACCGCCGCGGTGTGGGACGCCGCACGCGCGATCGACGAAGGGAGTGAGCACGTCGAGTTCGCGGCCGCCGTGGCCGCGACGCTGGCGCCCGCGGCCGCCCAGCGCTGCACGCAGGATTGCATCCAGGTGCACGGCGGCATCGGCTACACCTGGGAGCACGACACCAACGTGTATTACCGCCGGGCGGTGCTGCTGGCCGCCTGCTTCGGTCGCGCCTCGGAGTATCCGCAGAAAGTGGTAGATACCGCGACCACCACGGGGATGCGCGCGGTGGACATCGACTTGGATCCCGAGACCGAACAGCTGCGTGCCGCGATCCGGGGCGAAGTGACCGCATTCAAGGCGATGGATCGCGCCGCCCGCGCGGTCGCGATCGCCGAGGCCGGGTGGGTGCTGCCGTACCTGCCCCCGCCGTGGGGGCGCGCGGCCAGCCCCGTTGAGCAGATCATCATCGCGCAGGAATTCACCGCCGGGCGGGTGAGGCGGCCGCAGGTCGGCATCGCGGCGTGGATCATTCCGTCGATCGTGGCGTTCGGAACCGAGGAGCAGAAGCAGCGATTCCTGCCGCCGACGTTCCGGGGCGAGATGATTTGGTGCCAGCTGTTTTCCGAGCCGGGCGCCGGATCCGACCTGGCCGGGCTGACCACGAAAGCCACCCGGGCCGACGGCGGCTGGCGCATCACCGGCCAGAAGATCTGGACCACCGCCGCGCAGTACTCGCAATGGGGCGCGCTGCTGGCCCGGACGGACCCGTCGGCGCCGAAACACAATGGCATCACCTACTTCCTGCTCGACATGAAGAGCGAGGGCGTCACCGTCAAGCCGCTGCGCGAGCTCACCGGCAACGCGATGTTCAACACCGTCTACATCGACGACGTGTTCGTGCCGGATGAGTTCGTGCTCGGCGAGGTGAACCGGGGCTGGGAGGTCAGCCGTAACACGCTGACGGCCGAGCGGGTATCGATCGGCAGCAGCGACGCGAATTTCCTTGCGACGCTTCCCGAATTCGTCGACTTCGTTCGCGACGGGCAGTTCGATCAGGTCGCGCAACATCGTGCCGGGCAACTGATCGCCGAGGGCCACGCCGCCAAGGTGCTCAACCTGCGCTCCACGCTGTTGACACTGGCCGGCGGTGACGCCATGCCGTCGGCCGCGATCTCCAAGCTGTTGTCGATGCGCACTGGCCAGGGCTACGCCGAATTCGCGGTGTCCTCGTTCGGCACCGACGCCGCGATCGGCGACACCGACGAGTTGGCGGGCAAGTGGGGCGAGTACCTGCTGGCCAGCCGGGCCACCACCATCTACGGCGGCACGTCGGAAGTGCAGCTCAACATCATCGCCGAACGGCTGCTGGGCCTGCCCCGCGACCCCTAAACAGATCCATGCCGACCCGAGGCCGGTCTCGGGTCGGCATGGATGGCTCTGTCGTCGCCGCTACTCAAGCGGCGCTAGCTTCCCGTTGGCGTCACCACCACCAGTTCCACCAGGGCGGACCATAGCCCTGACCAGGGGGACCCCAGCCGCCGTTGCCCCAGCCGGGGTGGCCGCCCCAGTTGCCGCCGTGGCCCCAGCCGCCATTGCCCCAGCCGCCGTTACCCCAGCCGCCGTTACCCCAACCGCCGTGGCCCCAACCGCCGTGACCCCAGCCGCCGTGGCCACCGCCACCACCACCGTGGCCACCGCCGCCGCCGTGGCCGCCGCCGGGTCGATCGGGAATGACGTGGACGGGCGAACTTGGGGCGGGCGCGGGGCCGGGCGCGGCCTGCGCCGCCGGGGCGGCACCAAACAGCAGCGCCGCGGTCAGCGCGCCGGCGCCGATCGCTCCAGCCGCCGCCTGACGGGCAGAGCGTCGTGAAATCAACATTTGCTAGCTCCTTCCCCGAAGCCGAAACAGATCGGAAAGCCAGAGGCTCAAGTCTTCGTCGTATTTAGTCCGACACTCCAATGGTACAAATTATTCCGGTGAATTCGCAACAGCAGCAACTCGATAAAACTCATGTAATTTCCCTCACATATATGATTTTCAAGAATGGGCTTATTTCCGCGACTACTGATTTCAGTACCTTCATGACATGGGTGAACTAGCTGATCAAAAGGCATCTACTGACATACGGAACTACGTAAGTATGCGTTCCTGAAATTAATGATTTGCAGTTCGGAAGCCGTCGGCGGTCCGCTCGCTTTCACCGGACCGTAGCAAAACTAAGTTAGGTTGGTTAATCGCGTGACAAGGGCCGACCCGCGGGACCTGCTTCCTTCCGAGGTCGCCTGGAAGGGTGATAATCAAGGAGGTACGCGCAGCGAGGCGCACAACTGATAGGTACATCTACTGACTCGCACCCCGGAGAGGGTCGCCGAAATGAGTGTCGTGCCCAGCCACAATGAGCCCAGCGTCAGGGGGTTCCGCCAACGACCCAGGGCCGCCTCGCCACCGGAGTCGGGGGACACCGACCCGACCGAGCGCCTCGCCAAATTGCGGCAACCAGAGCGACGGACCCGCGAGCAACGAACGCGGCGTACCGTCGACCTCTCACTCACCACACATCGCGCCCTGGATGCCTGGCAGCAACAGGCCGCCGACCGCCTTGGAGTCGCCCGCGTCACCGGGCAAGAGGTTTTTACCGCGCTGATCGATCAACTCCTGACCGATCCCAAGCTCGCCGACCAGATCACCCGCGCGATCCAGACCCGGCGGTGAAGCGTAGGACTTAGTCGCTGCCGGCCTTGTCTTTGGCGGCCTTGTCGCCCTCGTCTTTGGCGCCCTTGTCGTCGCCGCCCTTGCCGTCGCCGCCGTCCTTGCCGTCGACCTCCATCTCGCGCAGCTCGCGCTTGAGGATCTTGCCGGTGGGGTTACGCGGCAGCTCGTCGAGGAACACCACTTCCCGCGGCACCTTGTAGCGGGCCAATTCCTCTTTCACGTGCTTCTTGAGGGTGTCCTCGTCGACATCGGAGCCTTCCTTCTTGACCACGAAGGCCCGGAGCCGGTGGCCCCAATCCTTGTCTTCGACGCCGATCGCGGTGGCCTCCACCACGTCGGGATGCGCGCTGAGGCAGTCCTCGACTTCGGCGGGGAAGACGTTCTCGCCGCCGGAGACGATCATCTCGTCGTCGCGCCCGCTGATATAGAGCAGATCGTTTTCGTCGAAGTAGCCGACGTCACCCGAGGACAACAGCCCATCGATGATCTGTTTCTTGCCCCCGCCGGTGTAGCCCTCGAACGGGAACGCGTTGCCGACGAAGATCCGCCCGACCTCGCCTTGCGGCAATTCTTTGCCGTTGTCGTCGTAGATCTTGACCTTCACGCCCTTGACCACCGGCCCGACGGTCGACGAGTTGAATTGCAGATGCTTGGGCTCAGCGATGGTGGCGAAGGCGATCTCAGTCGATCCGTACATGTTGTAGATCACCGGGCCGAGGTCCTTGAGCGCCCGTTCGGCCAGGTCGGCTCCCAGTGCCGATCCGGAAACGAACACGATCTTCAGGCTGGACAGCTCGGGCTTCTTGTCCATCTTCTCGATCGCTTCGAGGATCCGCGCCAGCATGACCGGCACCACGACCATGGCGGTCACCTTGTGCTTCTCGAGGTCTTCCAGTACCAGCGGCGGCTTGAACTTGCGGCGCAGCACCAGCGTCGAGCCCAGGAACATCGCGATGGTGCCGTGCAGATAGCCCAGCGCGTGGAACATCGGCGCGGGTAGCGAGGTGATCTCGTTGGCCTTGAACGGCACGTGCGACAGGATGCCGCCGACCGGAGCCAGCGTCGGCGGAGTGCTGCGGTTCGCACCCTTGGGGGTGCCGGTGGTCCCACTGGTCAGGATGATGATCGACGCGTGCTTGTTGGCCTTGGGCGCGGGATCCTTGCTGCTGCGCTCGATCAGGTCGGCCAGCGTCTCGTCCTTGCTGCCCGACTCCTCGTCGCTGTCCGGGTTGGTGCCCAGCGCCCGCAGCATGCCCAGCTCCGGCGTGGCCTTGCTGACGACTTTGGTGTACTCGTCGTCGTAGATGATCAGCTTGGCGCCTTCGCGCTCAGACACCTCTTTGACCTGCGGTCCGGAGAACTCGCTATTGAGCAGGATGATGCGGGCGCCCACCCGGGCGGCACCGTAGTTGGCGATCAGGAACCAGCGGGTGTTGCGCGCCAGGATGGCTACGCCGTCTCCGGCCTTGACGCCCTTTTCGATCAGGCCATTGGCGACCGCATGAGCGGCTTCATCGAGCTCTCGGTAGCTGAACTCGCCGTCTTCGTCGATGCACGCGGCGCGGTCGGGATGGCGCCGAGCGTTGAGCGACGGCAGCATCCCGAACTCGCCCCACTTGCGGATTTCGGTTGCCATCGCGGCGACGTTCTGCGGCGGCTCCAGCCGGAAGGCGCCCGATTCGAAGATCTTGCGTACGTAATGCAATTCGGCTGCGCCGCGCTCGACGTACTGCTGAATCTTCGCGACGGTTTGCCCGGGCAGCCCCGGCAAGTCACTGAGGTTAGGCATAACTTCACCATATGTGACGCAGATCGCACCGCGGCCAGAGAGTGACCCGTAATTACGATGGACTCCTATGACCGGTCCGGTATCCCTGCAGGTGGGCGGTCGCGAGGTGACCATCACCCATCCGGACAAAATCATCTTCCCTGAGGGGGCCGGCCACCGCGGCTACACCAAGCTCGATCTGGTCCGCTACTACCTGTCGGTCGCCGACGGCGCGCTGCGCGGGGTCGCCGGCCGGCCGATGATGCTGAAGCGCTTCGTCAAGGGGATCTCCGAAGAGGCGGTGTTCCAGAAACGAGCCCCGGAGAAGCGGCCCGACTGGGTGGACGTCGCGGAACTCCGCTACGCGAGGGGCACGTCGGCCAAGGAGGCCGTCATCCATGACGCCGCCGGACTGGCGTGGGTGATCAACCTCGGGTGCGTCGACCTCAATCCGCACCCGGTGCTCGCCGACGACCTCGATCACCCCGACGAACTGCGGATCGACCTGGACCCGATGCCCGGGGTGGCGTGGCGGCGGATCGTCGACGTGGCGCTGGTCGCCCGCGAGGTGCTGGAGGATCACGGCCTGGTCGCATGGCCGAAGACGTCGGGGTCGAAGGGCTTCCACGTCTATGCCCGGATCGCCCCGAACTGGACGTTCAAGCAGGTGCGGCTGGCCGCGCAGACGGTGGCGCGGGAGGTCGAACGGCGCGCGCCCGAGCTGGCCACGAGCCGTTGGTGGAAGGAAGAACGTGAGGGCGTATTCGTCGACTTCAACCAGAACGCCAAGGACCGCACGGTCGCGTCGGCCTATTCGGTGCGGGCCCTCCCGGATGCGCGGGTGTCGACGCCGCTGCATTGGGACGAGGTCCCCGACTGCAATCCTGAGGCGTTCACCCTGGCCACCGTGCCCGACCGGTTCGCCGAAATGGGCGACCCCTGGGCGGGCATGGACGACACCGACGGCGGACTGGACCGGCTGCTGACCCTGGCCGAAGAACTCGGCCCGCCGGAGAAGGCGCCCAAGGGGTCGTCGGGCGCCAAGGCCGGGCGGCGTCAGTCGGCGATGCCGCTGATCGAGATCGCGCGCACCAAGACCCGCGACGAGGCGATGGCCGCGCTGGACACCTGGCGCGATCGCCACCCCGCCGCGGCCGATCTGCTGCAGCCGGCCGATGTCCTGGTCGACGGCATGCGCGGACCGAGCTCGATCTGGTACCGGATCCGGATCAACCTGCAGCACGTGCCTGCAGACGAGCGCCCGCCGCAGGAGGAACTGATCGCCGATTACAGCCCCTGGGCCCGGTATGCGGGAGACTTGGGCCATGCAGGCGACTGACCGGCCCCTCGGTCTGCGGGAGCGCAAGAAGATCAAGACCCGCCAGGCCATCAGGCGCGAGGCGTTGCGGCTCATCGAAGAACACGGCTACGCCGCCACCACCGTCGAACAGATCGCCGACGCCGCCGAGGTGTCACCCAGCACGTTCTTCCGCTACTTCCCGTCCAAGGAATCGCTGCTGCTCGCCGACGACCTGGACCCGCTGATCCTCGCGGCATTCGAGGCGCAGCCACCCGACCTGTCGCCGCCCCAGGCGTTCCGGCGGGCGTATGCGACCGTCATGAACGACCTGCCGGCCGACCAGCAGGAATTCGAAACCACCCGGCAACGGCTGATCTTCTCGATACCCGAGCTCAAGGGCGCGCTGTACGACGAGTATTACCGCACCGTCAGCGTTGCCGCCGAGGCGATCGCGCGCCGAATCGGGCGCGCCGCAAGCGATTTCGATGTCAGGGTGTTCGCCGGCGCCCTGACCGGCGGCATGATGGCGGCCTTCGACGCCGCACCGAAGACGGCCGACACGATCTATCGAGCGCTGGATTTTCTGGACGCCGGCATGCCGTTGGGCTGAGCGGTAGTTAGGCACGCGATACTCTCACGCGATGCGACAGCGATGGGATCGGCGGGGCTTCTTGCAGCTCGCCGGGGCCGCGGGCGTGCTTGGCGGGGCCGTCGGCATGGTTGGTGTAGCCGGGTGCTCGTCACCGAAACCGGCGCCGGGCAGCCCGGGCGGGGCGGCGGTGACCATTGCCCACCTCTTCGGCCAGACCGTCATCAAGGCGCCGCCCAAGCGTGTGGTCAGCGCCGGTTACACCGAGCAGGACGACCTTCTCGCGGTGGGCGTGGCACCGATCGCGGTGACGAACTGGTTCGGTGACCAGCCGTTCGCGGTCTGGCCGTGGGCCCAGCCCAGGCTTGGCGCGGCGCAACCGGTGGTCTTGAACCTGGACAACGGGATTCAGGTCGACCAGATCGCCGGGTTGAAGCCCGACCTGATCATCGCGATCAATGCCGGCGTGGACGCCGACACCTATCAGAAGCTGTCGGCGATCGCCCCGACCGTGCCGCAGTCGGACGGCGACGCGTTCTTCGAGCCGTGGAAAGACCAGGCGACCGCGATCGGCCAGGCGGTGTTTCAGGCGAATCAGATGAGGTCCCTGATCGACGGCGTCGACAAGCAGTTCGCCGAAGTGGCCCAGAACAACCCGCAATGGAAGGGCAAGAAGGCATTGCTGATGCAGGGCACCATCTTTCAGGGCACCGTGGTCGCGACCCTGGCGGGCTGGCGCACCGACTTCCTGAACCAGATGGGTTTGGTCATCACCGATAGCATCAAACAGTTCGGCACCGATCACCGCGCCGTGATACCGCGCGATCAGATCAAGTCCGTGCTCGACTCCGCCGACGTGGTGATCTGGACGACCGAGAGTCCCGATGAGCAGAAGGCGCTGTTGGCCGACCCCGAGGTGGCAGGGTCGCAGGCGACCACGCTGAACCGCCACATCTTCACCACCAAGGAGCAGGCCGGGGCGATCGCGTTCTCGTCGACGCTGAGCTACCCGCTGATCGCCGAGGAGCTGCCCCCACTGATGAGCAAGATCCTGGGCTAGACCCCGCCCGGATAATGCCTGATTGAGCGTTTGCTAAGGCACCTCTGGCAGTGCTCGAAAATCCCTGGCCGCGCCCCAAGTCCGGGGTTACCGTCGAGTAATGAGCGTGACGGACATCACCGAGATGCCAGGGGACCTGGTTCTGGCCAAAGCTGTGGTCGACTACGGCGACCACGCGCTGATGCTCGAATTTGGCAGCACCGCCGACGTATTGGCCTGGGCGGCCGCGTTGCGCGCGGCGGCGCTGCCCGGTGTCGTCGACATCGTGCCGGCCTCCCGCACCGTGCTGGTGAAGCTCGACCGACCCCGCCACCAAGGGGCCACGCGCCAGCGGCTCCGCAAGTTGCGAGTCACCCCGGAGGCGGCAACTCCCGCCGACCACCACGACGAGGCGGTGATCGACGTCATCTACGACGGCCCGGACCTCACCGAGGTCGCCGACCGCACCGGCCTGAGTCCCGCGCAAATCATCAACGCCCATACCGCCACTCGGTGGCGGGTCGGGTTCAGCGGGTTCGCACCGGGGTTCGCGTACCTGATCGGCGGCGATTCGCGGCTGCAGGTGCCGCGCCGCTCCGAGCCGCGGACCTCGGTCCCGGCCGGCTCGGTCGCTCTGGCCGGGGAATTCAGCGCGATATACCCGCGTCAGTCACCCGGCGGGTGGCAGCTCATCGGCCACACCGACGCGGTCCTGTGGGACATCGACCGGCCCGATCCCGCGCTGCTCACGCCGGGCATGTGGGTCCAGTTCCGGGCCGCGTGAGCGAAGGAGGACCCGCCGTGACCACCCTGGAAATCCTGCGTACTGGACCCCTGGCCGTCGTCCAGGACCTCGGCCGGCCCGGGCTGGCCCACCTCGGCGTCGGCCGTTCCGGGGCCGCCGACCGGCGTTCCCACACGCTCGCCAACCGGCTGGTGGCTAACCCCGACGACCGCGCCACCCTCGAGGTGACGTTCGGTGGACTCTCAGCCCGCGTCCGCGGCGGTGACGTCGACATCGCGGTCACCGGCGCCGACACCGACCCGACCGTCAACGGAAAACTGTTTGGCACCAACAGCATTCACCATGTCCGCGATGGTCAGGTGATCTCACTGGGCACGCCGCGTGCGGGACTGCGGACCTATCTGGCGGTGCGCGGTGGCGTCGGCGTCACGCCGGTGCTGGGGTCGCGCAGCTACGACGTGATGTCGGCGATCGGCCCGTTGCCGCTGCAGGCCGGGGACGTGTTGCCGGTCGGCGAACACACCGACGACTACCCGGAACTCGACCAGGCCCCGGTGGCCGCCATCTCCGAGCATCTGGTGGAGTTGCGGGTGGTACCGGGGCCGCGCGACGACTGGTTCGTCGATCCCGACGCATTGGTGCACACGATCTGGATGGCCACCGACCGCAGCGACCGGGTGGGGATGCGCTTGGAGGGCCGCCCGATGCAGTACCGCTGGCCCGACCGGCAGCTGCCCAGCGAGGGGGCCACCCGTGGCGCGATCCAGGTGCCGCCCAACGGATTACCGGTGATCCTGGGCCCTGACCATCCCGTCACCGGCGGATACCCGGTGGTCGGCGTGATCACCGACGAGGACATCGACCAGGCGGCCCAAGTGCGGCCCGGCCAATACGTGCGACTGCACTGGGCGCGGCCCCGGACGTAGGGCCTGGTAGACAGGGATTGTGCGCACCCGGGTACACACGGCTCGCCTGGTCCACACCGCCGATCTCGACGCCGACACTCGCCAGGGCATCCGGCAGATGGTCACCGAGGCGTTCGCCGGTGATTTCACCGAGAACGACTGGGAGCACGCGCTGGGCGGGATGCACGCCCTGATCTGGCATCACGGGGCGATCATCGCGCACGCCGCGGTGGTGCAGCGACGGCTCTATTACCGGGGCAACGCGCTGCGCTGCGGTTACGTCGAAGGTGTTGCGGTACGCGAAGATTGGCGTGGGCAGGGGCTGGTGAATGCGCTGCTGGACGGCGTCGAGCAGGTGATGCGCGGCGCGTACCAGCTCGGGGCGCTCAGCTCGTCGGACCGGGCCCGCGGCCTCTATAACGCGCGGGGCTGGTTGCCCTGGCGCGGCCCCACCTCGGTGCTGGCGCCCACCGGTCCCGCCCGCACCGCCGACGACGACGGATCGATCTTCGTCCTGCCGATCGACATCAGCCTGGACCCCGCCGCGGAGCTGATGTGCGATTGGCGCGCCGGAGACGTCTGGTAGCGCTCGATTTTCCTTGCCGCGTGCGGGTATTCGGTGACCGGGCGTGGATTGTGGTGCACGCCACACTGATTGCCTGCCCTCAGCGATCTGGCAGACAACTGGGATTCAACTTTCAGGCGATATCGGCCGAATCGAGTTGACGGACTTCCATCCCGAATGTGAGCATCGAAACCGACGGCGGCGCATGCCTATTGGTCCGCGATGGTGTTAGAGCTCACGTGAAGGGGGATCTGTAATGCGCGCCACTTCGCGTCGCGGCAACCATCGCATCACGGACTGGAATCCCGACGACACGGCGGCCTGGGCGGCCGGCAACAACAGGATCGCCCGCCGCAATCTGCTCTGCACGGTGGCCGGTGATCACGTCGCGTTTTCGATCTGGTCGCTGTGGTCGGTGATGGCGCTGTTCATGCCGGCATCCGTCTACGGGTTTTCCACCGGCGACAAGCTGTTGCTGGGCGCCGTCGCCACCTTGGTCGGTGGTTGCGTGCGCATCCCCTACACGTTGGGCATCGCCGCCTTCGGCGGCCGCAACTGGACCACGTTTTCCGCGGTGGTGCTGCTGATCCCGACGGCGGGCACCATTGTGCTGCTGGCCAATCCCGGGCTCCCGCTGTGGCCGTATGTGGTGTGTGCGGCCCTGACCGGGCTGGGCGGCGGCAACTACGCGGCCTCGCTGGCCAACGTCAACGCCTTCTACCCCGAGCGGCTCAAGGGCGCGGCGCTGGCGATCAATGCCGGGGGCGGCAACCTTGGGGTGGCGGTGATCCAGTTGGTCGGCCTGCTGGTGCTGGCTACCGCGGGCCACGAGGCGCCGTATTGGGTGTGCGCGATCTACCTCCTGCTGCTGGCGATCGTCGGCATCGCGGCGGCGTTGTTCATGGACAATCTCGATCACGGCATCGAGGTCGACCACATGCGGGCGATCCTGTCCGAGCGCCACACGTATGTGATTTCGCTGCTTTACATTTGCACCTTCGGTTCCTGGATCGGCTTCGCGTTCGCCTTCGGTCAGGTGCTGCAGGTCAACTTCGTCGCCAACGGCGAAACCGTCAGGCATGCATCACTGCACGCCGCGCAAATCGCCTTCGTCGGACCGTTATTGGGTTCGCTGGCGCGGATCTACGGCGGGAAGCTGGCCGATCGGCTGGGCGGCAGCCGCGTCACCCTGGGCGTCCTGGCCGGCATGATCATGGGCGCCGGGTTGCTGGTGGGCATCAGCACTTTCGCCGGTGGCGGCGCGGGCACCGGCCGTCTGGCCATGGTCGGCGACGTGACCGGCTTCATGGTCCTGTTCATCTTGGCCGGGATGGGCAATGGGTCGGTGTTCAAGATGATCCCGTCGGTGTTTGACGCGCGCAGCCGTGCGCTGGACCTCAGCGACGCGCAGCGCCGCCACTGGGCGCGCGCCATGTCGGGTTCGCTGATCGGCTTCTGCGCGGCGGTCGGCGCGCTCGGCGGCGTGGGCATCAACCTGGCGCTGCGCGAGTCCTACCTCCGCAGCGGCACGGAAACGTCGGCATATTGGCTGTTCCTGGCCTCCTACGTCGTCGCCGCGCTACTCACCTGGATCATGTACGTGCGCAGGCCGTTTTCGGCAGCGGGCGTCCCGCAGACCACGAACGAAGGGGAGCTTGCCCGGGTGTGACCAACGCCCCAGCAGGAGCAATGCGTCAGCAATTGCGTGGTAACGCATCCGAAATCTCCTAGGCATACACAGTTGATATGGCCCAGTCCGACTCTGCGCCACTGACCGGCTACCGAATTGCAGTGACGTCGTCTCGGCGCGCCGAGGAGTTGTGCGCACTGCTCAGCCGCCAGGGGGCGGAGGTGTGCAGCGCCCCGGCCATCAACATGATCGCGCTGCCAGACGACGACGAATTGCACACCAACACCGAGGGATTGATCGCCGCGCCGCCCGACATCCTGGTGGCGCACACCGGCATCGGCTTGCGCGGCTGGATCGCCGCGGCCGAGGGCTGGGGCCTGGCCAACCAGCTCATCAAATCCTTGGCGACGGCCCGGATCGTGTCCCGCGGACCGAAGGCGACCGGCGCGCTGCGCGCCGCCGGTCTGCACGAGGAGTGGTCGCCGGAATCCGAATCCTCGCAGGAAGTACTGGAATACCTGCTGGAATCGGGTATTGCGGGTTTGCGCATCGCGATCCAATTGCACGGTGCCGCCGATGCGTGGGACCCGTTCCCGGAGTTCCTCGGGGGTTTGCGCGCAGCGGGTGCCGAGGTGGTGCCCATCAGGGTGTACCGCTGGAAGTCAACATCATTGGGCGGTGACTTCGACCAGTTG
>Ga0075363_100000106_pt1 | contig 18994 bp, 23 predicted proteins | sample EndMetdeltDD1763_FD_71470 | JGI IMG/M metagenome (GOLD analysis project Ga0075363, IMG submission 71470) | Populus endosphere microbial communities from Tennessee, USA - Endosphere MetaG P. deltoides DD176-3 | ecosystem: Host-associated > Plants > Roots > Endosphere | place: USA: Tennessee...
CATGTGCCTGCTCCTCGTTTCTGCCGATTGTCCGTGTCAGAGTAACGCCCCACCGCTGGCGTTACTCTGACACGGACAATCGGCAGAAACGAGGAGCAGGCACATGTTGGCGCGCTACATCAAGATGCAGTTGCTGGTGCTGTTGTGCGGCGGTTTGGTCGGGCCGATCTTCTTGATCGTCTACTTCGCGCTGGGGTTCGGCAGCCTGCTGTCGTGGATGTTCTATGCGGGCCTGATCGTCACCGTGCTCGACGTGCTGATCGCGCTCTTCTTGACCAACTACACCGCGCAGTCCGCCGCTAAGACGGCGGAGCTCGAGCAGAGCGGGGTGCTGGCGCTGGCGCAAATCACCGGGCTGTCCGAGACGGGGACCCGGATCAACGAGCAGCCGGTGGTGAAGGTGCACCTGCACATTTCCGGCTCCGGCTTCGTGCCGTTCGACAGCGAAGACCGTGTCATCGCCAGCGTCACCCGCCTGGGCAACCTCACCGCCCGCAAGCTCGTGGTCCTGGTTAACCCCACCACGCAGGAATACCGAATCGACTGGGAGCGAAGCGCTTTGGTCAATGGGCTGGTGCCCGCCCAGTTCACCATGGCGGAAGACAACAGAACCTACGACCTGAGCGGGCAAGCGGGACCGCTGATGGAGATCCTGCAGATCCTCAAGGCGAACAACATTCCGCTCAACCGGATGGTCGACATCCGGTCGAATCCCGCACTGCGTCAGCAGATCCAAGCGGTGGTGCGCCGTGCGGCCGAGCAGCAAGCGCCCGCGCCGGCGGCGGCGTCCCCCCAAGCCTCGATCGCCGAGCGGCTTCAGGAGCTGGAGGCGTTGCGCTCCACGGGCGCGTTGACCGACCAGGAATACACCGACCGGCGAGCCCAGATCATCTCCCAAATCTGAGCGTCCGGGCCAACTAGAACACGTTTCAGTTTCGCTGCTAGCCTGACCGGATGGGATCACTGCAAGGACGGGTCGCGTTCATCACCGGTGCCGCCCGCGGCCAGGGCCGGGCGCATGCCGTGCGGCTCGCCCGGGAAGGCGCCGACATCGTCGCCTCGGACATCTGCGCGCCGGCATCCGAGAGCATTACCTACACACCGGCCACGCGCGAGGATCTTGCCGAGACGGTCCGCCTGGTGGAAGGCGAGGGGCGCAAGGTGCTGGCCCGCGAGGTGGACATTCGCGACGACGCTGCGCTGCGGCAGCTGGTGGCCGACGGGGTCGAGCAATTCGGCCGGATCGACGTCGTGGTGGCCAACGCCGGCGTGCTGGGCTGGGGACGGCTCTGGGAACTCACCGACGAGCAGTGGGACACCGTCATCGGGATCAACCTGACCGGCACCTGGCGCACCCTGCGCGCCACGATCCCCGCGATGATCGAGGCCGGCAACGGGGGCTCCATCATCGTCGTCAGCTCGTCGGCGGGCCTCAAAGCGACGCCGGGCAATAGCCATTACGCGGCGAGCAAGCACGGCCTCACCGGGCTGACCAACTCGCTGGCGATCGAGCTCGGCGAATACGGGATCCGGGTCAACTCCATTCACCCCTACTCGGTCGATACCCCGATGATCGAGCCGGAGGCGATGATGCAGATATTTGCCAAGCATCCTCGTTACGTGCACAGTTTTCCGCCAATGCCCATGCAGTACAAAGGCTTTATGACCTCCGACGAGGTGGCCGATGTGGTGGTCTGGCTCGCGGGCGACGGGTCGGGCACGCTGTCGGGTCAGCAGATCCACGTCGACAAGGGCGCCTTGAAGTATTAACTGGCCATCGTGTATGAACTCCACGTGACCAGTAGCGAAAAGGGAATCGTGATCGTCGGCGGAGGCCTGGCCGCCGCGCGGACGGCCGAGCAACTGCGCCGGGCCGAGTACACCGGTCCCATCATCATCGTCAGCGACGAGGTGCATCTCCCATACGATCGGCCGCCGCTGTCCAAGGAAGTGCTGCGCAAAGAGGTCGACGACACCGCCCTCAAACCGCGCGAATGGTACGACGAGAAGGACGTCACCCTGCGGCTGGGCTCCGCTGCCACCGGCCTCGACACCGAAGCCCAGACGCTGACCCTCGCCGATGGGACCGCGCTCGGCTACGACGAGCTCGTCATCGCGACCGGCCTGGTGCCGCGCCGCATTCCCAGCTTTCCCGACCTCGAGGGCATCCGAGTGCTTCGGTCGTTCGACGAATGCATGGCGTTGCGCACCCACGCATCCGAGGCCACCCATGCCGTGGTGATCGGCGCCGGCTTCATCGGCTGCGAGGTCGCGGCGAGTCTGCGCGGACTGGGCGTCGACGTGGTGCTGGTCGAGCCGCAGCCGCAGCCGTTGGCCTCGGTGCTCGGCGAACAGATCGGCCAGCTCGTGGCCCGGCTGCATCGCGACGAGGGCGTGGACGTCCGCCTCGGTCAGGGGGTGGCGGAGGTGCGTGGCGAGGGGCATGTCGACACCGTGGTGTTGAGCGACGGATCGGAGCTGACCGCCGATCTGGTGGTCGTGGGCATCGGTTCGCACCCGGCGACCGACTGGCTGGACGGCAGCGGCATCGAGGTCGACAACGGCGTCATCTGCGACGAGGCCGGCCGCACCAGCGCGCCCAACGTGTGGGCCCTGGGCGACGTCGCCTCCTGGCGCGATCCGATGGGACACCAAGCGCGCGTGGAACATTGGAGCAACGTTGCCGACCAGGCCCGCGTCGTTGTCCCGGCGATGCTGGGCCAGGACGTGCCGTCCAACGTGGTCGTCCCGTACTTCTGGAGCGACCAGTATGACGTCAAGATCCAGTGCCTGGGCGAGCCGCACGCCACCGACATTGTCCACCTCGTCGAGGACGACGGGCGCAAGTTCCTTGCCTACTACGAGCGCGACGGGGTACTGGTCGGCGTGGTCGGAGGCGGACTGCCCGGCAAGGTGATGAAGGTCCGCGGCAAGATCGCCGCGAGCACACCCATCTCCGAGATGTTGGGCGAATCTTCTTAGCGCTATTGCCAATTCACCGGCGGGCCGTGCGGATGGCATTCGGCCAGGATCTGCTTCTGGCCACCGGGCCAGCTGCGGGCGCGCACCAGGAACTTGATGGGCGCGCCGGGCCCGTCGCGCGCGGGCTCGAGGGTGAGGTGCGCGAACGGTGACCGGGCGTCGGCCCGCGTGGCGAGCGCGTTCACCGCCTCGCGAATCGTGGTCCGCTCCTCGGCCGAAAGATACTGCCACGTGATCGAGTGCCACAGCACGGTCAGCGCGCCGGCGGCGAGGCACAGCCCGGCGACCGCGTCGGCCGCCGTCTGGCGGTACAGCCGCGCGGGCACGTTGCGGGCGACCGCGATGGCGCCGCGCAGCCGGTCCAGCCGCGCGGTCTGGTCCGGCCAGACGTAGCTCAACACGGACATCTCCCCGTCGGGGGTGGTGACGTCGATCGGCGCGATGTCGTAGCCGTGCCGCTCGGTGATGCGCACCGCGCCGGGCGGCGGCAGCGCGCCAAGCCATGCGTTGTCGATGGTCACCGGCGAGTCGGCCGGGCCCCACCGGCCGCCGGCATAGCGGTAGTGGTACCGATCGGCCCGCAGGTTCAGCCCGGCGCTCGACCCGATCTCGAAAAGCCGCACCGGCAAATCGAATTCGTGACCAATCGCCAGGAGGCCGCCGATCAGTGCGGCGGACCGGCCGACCTCGTTGGTCTGCGGCGGCTGATCGAGACCCGATCGCAGCGCGTCGCTGCGATCGGCCGCGGCGCGCTTGATCTCGGGCCAGGCCGCCTCCGCGTCCCAGGTGCCCCCGGTGCTGGGATACCAGCGGCGCAATGCCGGCGCTCGGCCGTCCAGCACCATCCGATGCAGGCCGCCGAGCAGTCGAAGCGGCACCGCGTGACGCGACGGATCGTCTTCGTGTCCGGACAGAATGGCCGCGAAGACGCCGCCGGCCTCGACGTCGGCGGCCACCCGGTCGAACAGATCGGCGTACATCGTGGAACCCGAGGCGGCACAGAACTGGCCCTGCGATCGCAGGGTGTGCAGCAGGTGCTCGATACCGCCCTTGGCGTTCATCGCTCGAGCCGGTTCAGTCCAGCGCCGACGACGTCGAACGCGTTGCCGAGCGCCTGAGGCAGCGGCACGGATTCGTCGCCCAGCCAGTGTTCGTAGGCGCTCAACGCGACGCCGAGCATCGTCCAGGCGACGGTCTGGGGCAGCAGGTCGGTGGTCTTGGCGCCCGACCTGCGTGCCACGAACTCGGCGATCACCTCCCGCCAGCCCGCGTACATCGTCATCGAATACGCCTGCAGCTCAGCCGTTTGCAGAATGACCCGCATGCGCTGGCGGTGTCGGATGGACTCGGACTCGTCGAAGGTGTTGAAGGCCAACAGCGCCGCGCGCAACGACTCGCCCAGCGGAACCCGCGGGTCGACCTTGTCGAGCAGGTCGCGCAGGTGTGCGAGGTGGGTGTCGAAGTCGCCCCACGGGATGGCGTTCTTGGAGGCGTAGTAGCGGAAGAGTGTCCGGCGTGCGATGCCGGCCGCCTGCGCGACGTCGTCGACGCTCACCTCGGCGAAGCCCCGCACGGTGAACAGCTCGATGGCGACGTCGGCGATGTCGCGCGGCGTCGTCGAACGGCGCCGGCCCACCCGCGCCTGCTGCGCCATCGGACCCGCCCTTCCATTTCGGCACTCGATGCCATATTGTGTCCAGATCGACCGATCGATGTCGAGTCCCTTTGACGAAAGGTTATGCACGTGGACAGCGAGACCGACCTCCAGACCGGCCTCCAGACCGGCACTGACACAGAGCTCGTCACCGAGACCCTGGTGGAAGAAGTGTCGATCGACGGAATGTGCGGGGTCTACTGACTTCCGTGTTCGACCCGGATCGCGCGTGGCAGTTGCACCCACAGGTGGCGGTTCGTCCGGAGCCGTTCGGTGCGCTGCTCTATCACTTCGGCACGCGCAAGCTTTCGTTTCTGAAGAACCGCACCATCCTCACGGTGGTGCGGTCGCTCGCCGAGCATCCCGATGTCAGGTCCGCGTGCCGGGCCGCGGGGGTGGACGACCCCGGGCAGGGCCCGTACCTGCACGCGCTGGGCGTGCTGGCTGATTCCAAAATGTTGGTACCTCAGGAGACCCAATGACCGCGACGGTGCCTCGGGTGCCCCGACTCATCGAGCAATTCGAACACGGCCTGGACGCGCCCATTTGCCTGACGTGGGAGCTCACCTACGCCTGCAACCTGGCATGTGTGCACTGCCTGTCGTCCTCGGGCAAGCGTGATCCGCGTGAATTGTCCACGCGCCAATGCAAGGACATCATCGACGAGCTGGAACGCATGCAGGTGTTCTACGTGAACATCGGAGGCGGCGAACCCACTGTGCGCCCGGACTTTTGGGAGCTGGTCGACTATGCCACCGCGCACCATGTCGGAGTTAAGTTCTCCACCAACGGGGTCCGGATCACCCCGGAGGTCGCCGCGCGGCTGGCCGCGAGCGACTACGTGGATGTTCAGATTTCGCTGGACGGCGCGACCGCCGAGGTCAACGACGCCGTCCGCGGCGCGGGGTCGTTCGCGATGGCGGTGCGCGCCCTGGAAAACCTGGCCGAGGCCGGCTTTTCCGATGCCAAGATCTCCGTCGTGGTTACCCGGCACAACGTCGAGCAGCTCGACGAATTCGCCGCCCTGGCAAGTCGTTACGGTGCCACGCTGCGCATCACCCGGCTGCGGCCCTCGGGGCGCGGCGCGGACGTTTGGGAAGAGTTGCACCCCACCGCGGCCCAGCAGGTCCAGCTGTACGACTGGCTGGTCGCCCACGGGGATAAGGTGCTCACCGGCGACTCCTTCTTTCACCTGTCGCCGCTGGGTGCCTCCGGCGCGCTGGCCGGACTCAACATGTGTGGAGCCGGCCGGGTGGTGTGCCTGATCGATCCGGTGGGCGATGTCTACGCATGCCCGTTCGCCATTCATGACCGCTTCCTCGCGGGAAATGTTCTGGACGACAACGGTGATGGGACTGGCTTCGCCCATGTCTGGAAGAATGCTCCGCTGTTCCGCGAGCTGCGCGAACCCCAATCCGCGGGCGCCTGCGGCAGCTGCGGGCATTACGACAGCTGCCGCGGCGGCTGCATGGCGGCGAAATTCTTCACCGGCCTCCCGCTGGATGGTCCCGATCCCGAATGCGTGCAAGGTCATAGCGAGCAGGCCCTGACCCAGGACCGGCACACGCCGCGGCCCCGCGCCGACCACAGCCACGGACGGCGGCTCAGCAAACCTGTACCCCTGACACTATCCATGCGCCCGCCGGCACGATTGTGCAACGAAAGCCCCGTGTAATCGTGGCCGACGAATGGTTTGAAACCGTTGCCATCGCCCAGCAGCGCGCGAAGCGGCGACTACCGAAATCCGTGTATTCCTCGCTTATCTCAGCAAGCGAAAAGGGAATCACGGTCGCCGACAATGTCGCAGCGTTCGGTGAACTCGGTTTCGCGCCGCATGTCATTGGCGCGCAAGAAAAACGCGAATTGTCAACCACGGTCATGGGGCAAGATATTTCGTTGCCGGTAATCATCTCGCCGACCGGCGTCCAGGCGGTCGATCCGGATGGCGAGGTTGCCGTCGCGCGCGCCGCGGCAGCTCGGGGGACCGCGATGGGCTTATCCTCGTTTGCCAGCAAACCGATCGAGGAGGTCATCGCCGCCAACCCGAAGGTCTTTTTCCAGGTCTACTGGCTGGGCGGACGCGACGCCATCGCCGCGCGCGTGGAACGTGCGCGACAGGCCGGCGCGGTCGGGTTGATCGTCACTACCGACTGGACGTTCTCGCACGGGCGGGACTGGGGAAGCCCCAAGATCCCCGAGGAGATGAACCTGCGGACCATCCTGCGGCTGTCCCCGGAGGCGATCACCAGGCCCCGGTGGCTCTGGAAGTTCGGCAAGACCATGCGGGCACCCGAGCTGCGGGTGCCGAACCAGGGCCGCCGCGGCGAGCCCGGTCCGCCGTTCTTCGCCGCCTACGGCGAGTGGATGGGCACCCCGCCGCCGACCTGGGACGACATCGTCTGGTTGCGGGAGCTGTGGGGCGGACCGTTCATGCTCAAGGGCGTGATGCGCGTCGACGATGCCAAAAGGGCTGTCGATGCCGGTGTTTCGGCGGTCTCGGTGTCGAACCACGGTGGCAACAACCTGGACGGCACACCCGCGTCCATTCGGGCGTTGCCCGCGGTGGCGGCGGCGGTCGGCAACCAGATCGAGGTATTGCTGGACGGCGGCGTCCGCCGGGGCAGCGACGTTGTCAAGGCGCTGGCGTTGGGCGCGCGTGCGGTGATGATCGGGCGCGCGTACCTGTGGGGCCTGGCCGCGGCCGGCCAACCGGGCGTGGAGAACGTCCTCGACATCCTGCGCGGCGGCATCGACTCGGCGCTGATGGGCCTCGGGCATGCCTCGGTGCACGACCTCGGGCCCGACGACATTCTGATTCCCGCCGGGTTCACGCGCGAGCTGGGTGGATCTTCGGCCCGGGACGCCTAGCCAAATCAATCCGAACTTGGGCCGAATTCGGTTGTTTTCCGGATCGCGGATTGGGCCCCTTCGCTGGCCGCGCCACCCAATACCGCAGACTCAGTGACTCGGGGAGGCCGTTGAATGGCGGTACGCGAAACTCTGGTACGGGCGTGGCAGCCGTGGCGGACGAGCAACATTTCAACCCGTCGATCAACAAAAGGGAAAAAAAATTCGGTAGGTAGGGCAACAATTGGTGCACGCCAGGTTAATTCGTCTTACCATCGGCGAGTGCCCGTACTCGGCCAACTGGGGAATGCGACCTCGGGGCAGTTATTCTCCACCTCGCCGTCAATATTGATCCCGCTGGGATCCACCGAACAGCATGGTCCCCACTTGCCGCTTGATACCGATACCCGGATCGCGACCGCCGTCGCCCAGGCCGTGGCCGGCCCGTCGGGGTGGCTGGTCGCGCCCGCCATCGCCTACGGCGCCAGCGGCGAGCACCAGGGTTTCGCCGGGACGATCTCCATCGGTACCGAGGCCCTGACGATGCTGCTGGTGGAGTACGGCCGCTCGGCCACCTGCTGGGCCGAGCGCCTGGCATTCGTCAACGGCCACGGCGGCAACGTCGATGCGGTGGGCCGCGCGGTGAGCCGCCTGCGGGCCGAGGGTCGCGACGTCGGTTGGTGCCCGTGCGCCTGCGCCGGGGGCGACGCCCATGCCGGGCACACCGAAACATCGGTATTGCTGCATATTTCGCCGGACGATGTGCTCACCGACCGATGGCTCGCCGGTAACGGCGCGCCGCTGCCCGAGTTGTTGCCGTCGATGCGCCGCGGCGGAGTGGGGGCGGTCAGCCCGATAGGAGTGTTGGGGGACCCAACCACGGCGACCGCGGCCGAGGGGAGGCGGATCTTCGCCGAGATGGTCGACGATTGTGTTGGTCGAGTCGCCCGGTGGACGCCCGGGCCCGACGGGATGCTGACATGACCCAAACTCGACTGCCTGACGGGTTCGCCGTTCAGGTTGACCGTCGCGTGCGGGTGCTGGGCGACGGCTCGGCCCTGCTCGGCGGATCACCGACACGGCTGCTGCGGCTGGCTCCCGCCGCCCAGGGCCTGCTGTCCGATGGCCGCCTGAAGGTTCGCGACGAGGTCAGCGCTCAATTGGCGCGCACCCTGCTGGACGCCACCGTCGCGCATCCCCGGCCGGCTACCGGTCCATCGCATCGCGACGTCACCGTCGTCATACCGGTGCGGGACAATGCATTCGGTGTGCATCGGTTGGTGACGTCACTGCGTGGACTGCGCGTCATCGTGGTGGACGACGGTTCGTCGTGCCCGATCGGGCCGGACGACTTCGCCGATGCGCACTGCGACATCCAGGTGCTGCGCCATGCCCGCAGCAAGGGACCGGCCGCGGCACGCAACACCGGGCTGAACGCCTGCACCACCGACTTCGTGGCATTCCTGGATTCCGACGTGATGCCGCGGCGGGGCTGGCTGGAGGCCCTGCTCGGCCACTTCTGCGATCCGACCGTCGCGCTGGTCGCGCCCCGTATCGTCGGTCTGGCGCAGAGCGAGAATGTGGTGGCCCGTTACGAGGCGGTGCGCTCATCGCTGGATCTGGGCCAGCGCGAAGCGCCGGTCTTGCCGCACAGCACGGTGTCCTATGTTCCCAGTGCGGCGATCATCTGCCGCCGCTCGGCCATCCGGGATGTCGGCGGGTTCGACGAGACCATGCAGTCCGGCGAAGACGTCGACCTGTGTTGGCGTCTGATCGAGGGCGGTGCCCGGCTGCGCTACGAGCCGATCGCTCTCGTCGCCCACGACCATCGGACGGAGCTGCGCGACTGGATCGCGCGCAAGGCCTTCTATGGCGGGTCGGCGGCGCCGCTCTCGGTGCGGCACCCGGACAAGACTGCGCCGGTGGTGATTTCCGGCTGGGCGCTGGCGGCCTGGGTCCTCATGTCCCTGGGCACTGGGATCTCTCGGCTGGCATCCCTGGTGATTGCTTTGCTGACGGGACGACGGATCGCCAAGGCCATGCACAGCGCGGACACGTCGTTCTGGGATGTCGTCGCGATCGCCACCCGCGGATTGTGGTCGGCCGCCCTACAACTGGCGTCGGCCCTGTGCCGGCACTACTGGCCGCTGGCGTTGCTCGCGGCCATACTTTCTCGCCACTGTAGGCAGGTCGTGCTGATTGCGGCGATCGTGGACGGCGTGGTGGATTGGCTGCGCCGCCGCGAAGCCACGGAAGGTGATAACGAACGGATCGGGGTGCTGACCTACCTGTTGCTCAAGCGCGTCGATGACCTGGCTTACGGCCTCGGCCTGTGGTACGGCGTGGTGCGCGAACGCAACATCGGCGCTCTCAAACCGCAGATTCGGACGTAACGAGCGCCTTGACCGCGGCCATCCGGCACAGCGATGTGCTGATCGTGGGCGCCGGAAGTGCTGGATCGGTTGTGGCCGAGCGTCTTTCCGCCGATCCCCAGTGCAGGGTGACCGTGCTCGAGGCCGGTCCCGGGCTCGCCGATCCGGCGCTGCTGGCGCGGACCGCCAACGGGTTGCAGCTGCCGATAGGGTCGGGCAGCCCGCTGGTGCAGCGTTACCTGACGAAGCTGACCGATCGACCGGCCCGCAAGTTGCCGATCGTGCGCGGCGCGACGGTCGGCGGTTCCGGTGCGGTCAACGGCGGCTATTTCTGCCGCGGGCTGCCCGCGGACTTCGACGGCATCGGTCTGCCCGGCTGGGCGTGGTCCGACGTCCTCGACCACTTCCGGGCCATCGAGACGGACCTGGATTTCGATACCCCGGCCCACGGCGACCGCGGCCCCATACCGGTTCGCCGAACGCGCGACCTGACGGGAGCCAGCGAAGCGTTCGTGGCCGCCACTGAGCGCGCGGGGTTTGGCTGGATCGCCGACCTCAACGACGTGGGGCCGGACCTGCCGTCGGGCGTGGGCGCGGTACCGCTTAACATCATCGACGGCGTGCGCACCGGCTCGGGGGCCGGCTTCCTGATACCCGCGCTGCGACGGCCCAACCTGACGCTGCTGGCCGGGACGCAGGCGGTGCGCCTGCGTTTTTCCGCCGCTACAGCCGTGGGTGTCGATGCGATCGGCCCCGAAGGCCCGATGTCTCTGGCCGCCGACCGAATAGTGTTGTGCGCCGGAGCGATTCAGTCGCCGCATCTGCTGATGCTGTCGGGTGTTGGCGACCAGGCAATGTTGCGCGCCGCCGGGGTGAAAGTGGTTGCGGCATTACCGGTTGCGATGAGCTGCAGCGACCACCCGGAATGGGTGATGCCGACCAACTGGGGAGTTGCCGTGGATCGGCCGGTGCTGGAGGTCGTGCTGAGCACCGCCGACGGCATCGAAATAAGGCCGTACACAGGCGGTTTCGTGGCGATGACCGGTGACGGCACGCCCGGGCACCGCGACTGGCCACATATCGGGGTGGCGTTGATGCGGCCGCGGGCACGGGGACGCATCACGTTGGTATCGTCTGATCCCCAGGTTGCGGCCCGCATCGAGCACCGCTACGACAGTGAGCCCGCCGATGTCGCGGCCCTACGTCGAGGGACCGAATTGGCACGCGAATTATTCGGTGCGGTAACGCATATCGGCCCGGCGGTGTGGTCGACGTCGCAGCATCTGTGTGGCAGCGCGCCGATGGGCAACGCGAGGGACCCGAAAGCCGTTGTCGACCAACGGTGTCGGGTCCGCGGCATCGAGAACCTTTGGGTGATCGACGGATCCATCCTGCCGGAGGTCCCCAGCCGCGGTCCGCACGCGACCATCGTGATGCTCGCCCATCGGGCCGCGGAATTCGTTCGGTGAGTGTGGATTTGGCCTTCGTGGTCGATCAGCTAAGGTTGGCCGTTCAACCCGTTCGCGCATTGACCATCGAATGGCTGAGGGGAATAAGGCATTTCGTCGCGGCGTTGCGGCGGTAGGGCGGATGCCGATCAGCCTGCCGTCGCCGCCTTGGCCTCCGTCGCCACCCAGCGGCCCTCCGTCGATGCTGCCGCCGGAGCCGCGCGTGTGGCCAGACCCGCCGGCAGCGCCGCGAGCGGCGATGGCGAACCGACCGCTGGTTCCGCCGTCGCGGGCGGCAATGGCCGGAGGGGCTCAGGCACCGCTGGCCGGGGCGCGCCCGCCGGTATCGCCGACCCTGTCGCCACGGCCGGCCCCGCCGGCACGGTTGGTCCCGGCGAGACGCCCGTGGTTGCCGCCGTTAGCACGGCCGTGACCGGCTGCGCGGCCGTGACAGTTGTGGCGGCGCTCGGGCTGAATCCCGCGGCGGGCGGGGCTGTTCCAGATCCCGGCATCCCCTGGCCACCGGCGATCAGCGTCGAGAGGTTCGCGGCCTCGCTGAGGGCGTACTGCTCGGCCCCGAAATTCATCAGCTGCACGAACTGGTCGTGGAATGCCGCCGCCTGAGCGCTGAGCGCCTGATACACCTGAGCATGGGCGTCGAACAACGCCGCGATCCCCGCTGAGACCTCATCGGCGCCCGCGGGCAGGATCGCGGATATCGGGGCCGCCGCCGAATTGGCGTCGCTGATCGTCGAGCCGATGTTTGCCAGGTCTGTTGCCGCGGCCGTCACGTACTCCGGCGCCGCGATGACATATGACATTTGTCCCCCCCGGACTGGTCTGGTGCGAGCGTACCGTTATCCCGGTGTCCGCCGCGCCGGTTTCACCGAAAGAAGTCTTCCCGTTTTTCTGCCCGGCGACACCCGAGGCGCGCGGTTTGGGGGAGTCCCTAGATTGTCATCGCGAATTCACCGGAACACGGTTTTGGTGTCCAGTGAGTGCAGACTCGCCGTCTGCGGCGCGGCCGACGACCATGCGGCGCACCAACCGCAGCTGCTTACCATCCCGCCCGGGAGCCCAGAGTCCGATCAAGACGGCGGCGATGCCAGCGATGACGGCCATCGCGATCGTCGAGGCGTGCATTGCCGTCATGAATGCGGTCTTCGCCAGTTCGGCCAGTTGATTTCCTTGCGGCCCAAGCTTGTTGGCGACCTCGATCGCTTTGGCCAGTGAGTCGGCAGCGGGGCCGCGGACCGCCTCGGGAAACCCCGCCAATTGTGGTGCGAGCTCTTGGGAGTAGCGTCCGGCCAGAATTGACCCCGCCACGGCGATTCCCAGCGCCCCGCCCACTTCTCGCGCCGCATCGTTGACTGCCGACGCCACTCCCTGCTTTTCGTCGGGAACTGCGCCCATGATTGCCGAAGTCGTAGGTGCGGTGCAGATTCCGATGCCCGTGGCAAGTATCAACGATGGCCAGCCCAAATCAAGATACGTCGAATTCAGGTCCAGCCCTTGCATGCAGGCAAAGCCAATTGCCATCACCACCGTGCCCACGAACAACACAAGTCGCAGTCCGAGCTTCGGGACGTACCAGAACGACAGCGCCGACAAGATCCCCAGCGGCACCATGAACGGGCCGAAGGCCAATGCCGTCATGATGGGTGAGTAGCCCATGATCTGCTGGACGTACTGAATGCCGAGGTAGAAGAAGCCGAAGGTGGCCGCGAACAGAATGACGATCGAGCCGACCCCGGTGGCGAACGCGGGGTCACCAAACAACCGAACATCCAAAAGTGGTTTCTTCCCGCGGAATTCGATGATTCCGAACACGGCCGCGATGACTGCCCCGGCGACAAGGCCACCCCAGACGAGTGGGTCGCTCCAACCGCGTTCGGGTGCTTGCAAGATCGCGAACACCGAGATGGCGACGGCGGCGCCGATGAGGACCGCACCGGGCCAATCGACCCGCGGGGCGTCGTTGTCGCGCGACGGTGAAACGGTGCACCCCAAGCCGAAAATGACCACGCCGGCAATGGCAAGCGACCAGAATATCGAATGCCAGCCCCAGAAGTGAAGCAGCACACCCGAGCCCAGCATGCCCAACACGCCTCCGGAACCGGCGACACCGGCCCAGATGCCAACGGCCTTGATCCGCTGGTCTTTTGGATAGGCCACGGTCAGCAACGACAGCGTCGCGGGCATCACAAACGCGGCGCCGACACCGGCCACCGCGCGGCCCGCGATGATCTGCTGCGGCGCCTGGAATATCGCTGGTGCTACGGAGCCGAGTGCGAATATCAGTAAACCGGTAAGCAGCGCACCCCGCCGGCCATAGCGGTCGCCGATGGCCCCGGCGGGCAGTAGCAGGCACGCCAGCGCCAAGGTGTAGCCGTCGACGAACCACGTCAGCTGCGTCTGCGTCGCCGCGGTTGCCACCGCGAGGTCCGAGAGCGCTGTGTTCAACGACGTCATCGACGCCACCACCAGTCCGACACCCATGCAGGCCACCGCGAGGGTCCAGGTTCGGGCTCGGGGACTATCGCCGATGCTTACCGCATCCGTACGCTGATCAGGCCGGACAAAAGTATCGACCATGGTGATGCGCCTCCTCCCCGGGGCGACTCAACCTCCGAGACTAACAGTCTCGTAGGTAGACCGGTAGTCTTGTTTGCAAACAGGAGGTTGCTCACAATTTCTGCCGACAACGTCGATCCCCGCCCGGCGCGGTCCCGGGCGCGTTTGCTGGAAGCCGCCGCCTCTCTGTTGAGCGCGGGGGGCCCCAGCGCGGTGACGGTCGACGCGGTCACCCGCGCCGCCAACGTGGCCCGCGCCACCCTGTATCGCCATTTCCCGAGTGGAAACGATTTGCTTGCCGCGGCGTTCAACAGCCTGATCCCGCCCGCGCCGGTGCCGCCGGCGGAGGGCTCGCTGCGGGACCGGCTCGTCGCGGTGGTGCTGGCCCAGGCCGAATCGATCTCCGAGGCGCCGGCCGTCATGACCGCGATGTCCTGGTTGGCGCTGGGCGGCGACCTGGACGGGATGCCGGAACCTCGTCACACCCAAATTGGCGACAGCGCGATCACCACGCTGCGCCAACGCATCGCCCAGCAGTACGCGGCGCCGTTCGACGTCATATTCGACAGCCCGCAGGCTGCCGAGCTGGGGGAGGTCGACCGATCCCGCGCGATGGCCCTGCTGATCGGCCCGCTGGCGCTGGGGCGCCTGTCTACCCTGCCCGATTTCGACTATCGCGAGTGCGCGCTCGCGGCGGTCGACGGCTTCTTGTCCGTGCAGCGCGCCCGGGCCAAGGGTGCTAGCGCAGCGAATATCGAATCGGCAGGTGCTTGAGCCCGCCGACAAACGTGGTGGCGATCAGTTCGGGTTTGCCCTTCAGCTCAACGGATTTCAGCCGCGCTAGGAGTTCGCTGAAGAAGCTGCTCACCTCCATACGGGCCAGCGGCGTTGCAGGATGCGATCGCGTGCACGGTGTGTAAGTGGTTGTGCACGAAGCTCGCCTACCGCACGAGACCCGCGATTACGGTTAACTCGTCGAGAGTTGGGAGACTCGTTGTGTCGAGTTCGAACGATCCACTGGCCACGGTGCGTGAGTACATCGATGGGTTCAACAGGGGGGACGCCAAAGCGATGGCAGCGGCGTGCGCCGACCCAATGCAGATTCTCGATGGAATGTCGCCGCATGTGTGGCAGGGACCGACAGCCGCAGGGGATTGGTGGAAGGACGCGCTCGCTGAAGGCGAACACGTGGGGGCGTCGAACTACGCGATCTCCCTTCAAGAGCCGCGGCATGTCGATGTCATCGGCGACTACGCATACATAGTGGTTCCGGTGATCTTCGAGTACGACATTCAAGGCAAGCACCTCACGCAAACGGATGCATTCTTCACCGTGGGGCTCAGAAAGCTCGGCGACGGCTGGCGGTTAACAGCTTGGGCTTGGACAAAGGGCTTCAATAACCTTCAATAGCCCCGGGCTAGCCAAGGTCGGGCCGGCGAGGCCGGGTTCCATCCGCACCGCGTGCGGCAGGATCGATGCGAAAATACGGGACCCTGGCCATCGCCGCCGCCGAGAAGAGGCGGCTGCCGCCGGGGCGGCCGGAAAGCCCCTTCCAGCCTTATAGGTGGCCCTATCGGTGCTGCCGGCACCCGTCATGCCGACAAATCTAACGACTAGAGGCCGGTGCGCTCCTTGATCCGCTGCCTGACCGCGGCCTTGCCTTCGGCCAGCGTCGCCAAGCCCAAGCGGGTTGCGTTCCAGCTGCGCCCGCCGTCCGTGATCGAGATGTACCGCACGTAGACCAGCTCGGCATGCTCCAGCAGCTGAATGGCCTCCAAGATCGGCTCCTGCACCGGTCGCGCGGGCAAGATGAAGCCGGTCCGCGCGGGATAGCCCCGAAACATCCATTCCTCGAATTCGGTTGACCCGAGCCAGGGGACACGCCTGGGGACCTCCGGGCTGAATGCCTCCATGAGCTCTGCCGCGAGCTCGGCCGGTGGCGCGGCGATGATCCAGTCGATCATCGGTTGCGCGGCGTCAGGCCCGCCCGGATTTGGCCCAAACGATGGCATGTTGTTGACCTTATCGGGGCTTATCGGGGCCTGGAGCGCCGCGCATCGTCGGCAACGGCGGCAGTGGGTCGGTTTGACTCAGCGGGCGGCGGTAAAGCCGTCAATGCCCTTCGCCGCGCGGCTGGTTGGCCACAAAACACCGCACTCGGGTAACGGCGTCGTCCGGCTTGACTCCCATACCCACCAAAATCTGAGCTATTTGGGCAGGGGGAACACCACCATCGAAATCCGCCGCCATCACATGAACGCTGGGAAACCACTCTTCTGCAGTTACCCCCGGCGGCGGTGGCTTTGCGTCGCCTCCTAGGCACTGCACGTAACCATTGATGCCAGTGTCGGCGTGAGCCACGACCGGGGTGATGAGCAGGACGGCGACGGCGATGCCGATCGGCGCAGCGACAGAGATGGAACGCATACTCATAAATGCGCAGCCTATCGCGATGGGTATGGTGCGAAATAGACCTTCAAACTGACCCACTGTCGGCAACGGCCTGAGATTTGGCCTCAGCGGGGTGTTAAGGCATACTGTTCAGGTTGCCTTGCGCCAGGTTTGCGCCTGGTCGGGCATACGACCGGCGCCCACACGGGCGCGTCCGGTCCCACCCTTGGACGCGACTATTTTGGCCGCGAACGAGGCTGCGTGCGGGCGACACGCCCGAGCGCGGGGGCCGGTGCACCTACGACAGGTAAACAGCGGCGCAGTATCCGGCGCGACGCTGGCCCGGCCGACATCGGCCGGGTCGACCGGCGCGCTGGGGGGTAACAGGCCCAGACATGGGCCTCGTATGGGAGTGAGGAAGCAGAAGCGTGGCGGGACAAAAGATCCGCATCAGGCTTAAGGCCTACGACCATGAGGCTATTGACGCCTCGGCGCGCAAGATCGTCGAGACCGTGATCCGCACGGGGGCCAGCGTCGTGGGGCCGGTGCCGCTGCCGACCGAGAAGAACGTGTACTGCGTCATCCGCTCTCCGCATAAGTACAAGGACTCGCGGGAGCACTTCGAAATGCGCACCCACAAGCGTCTGATCGACATCCTCGACCCGACGCCGAAGACCGTTGACGCCCTCATGCGCATCGATCTGCCGGCCAGCGTCGACGTCAACATCCAGTAGGAGATCCAGAAAATGGCGAGAAAGGGCATTCTGGGCACCAAGCTGGGCATGACGCAGGTGTTCGACGAGAACAATAAAGTCGTGCCGGTGACGGTGGTCAAGGCCGGCCCGAACGTGGTGACCCGGATCCGCACCCCGGAACTCGACGGCTACAGCGCCGTGCAACTGGCCTACGGCGAGATCAGTCCCCGCAAGGTCAACAAGCCGGTGACCGGTCAGTACAGCGCCGCGGGTGTCAACCCGCGTCGTCACCTTGCCGAGCTGCGTCTGGACAACGACGCGGCGGCCGAGTACGAGGTCGGCCAGGAGCTGACCGCCGAGATCTTCTCCGACGGCAGCTACGTCGACGTGACCGGTACCTCCAAGGGCAAGGGCTTCGCCGGCACCATGAAGCGGCACGGCTTTCGCGGGCAGGGTGCCAGCCACGGCGCCCAGGCGGTGCACCGCCGTCCGGGCTCGATCGGCGGCTGCGCCACTCCCGCACGGGTATTCAAGGGCACGCGGATGTCCGGCCGGATGGGCAGCGACCGGGTCACCGTCCAAAACCTGGTGGTGCACAAGGTCGATACCGAGAATGGCGTGCTGCTGATCAAGGGCGCGGTCCCGGGTCGCACCGGCGGACTCGTCATGGTCCGCAGCGCGGTGAAGCGAGGTGGGAAGTAATGGCCGCCAAGGCATTGAAGATTGACGTAAAGACGCCGGCCGGCAAGGTCGACGGCTCCATCGAGCTGCCCGCCGAATTGTTCGATGCCCCGGCCAATATCGCGCTCATGCACCAGGTGGTCACCGCGCAACGCGCGGCGGCCCGCCAGGGCACCCACGCGACCAAGACCCGCGGCGACGTCAGCGGCGGTGGCCGCAAGCCCTACCGGCAGAAGGGGACCGGTCGCGCCCGTCAGGGCTCCACGCGGGCCCCGCAATTCACCGGTGGCGGTGTCGTGCACGGGCCCCAGCCCCGCGACTACAGCCAGCGCACACCCAAGAAGATGATCGCCGCGGCGCTGCGCGGGGCGCTGTCCGACCGGGCCCGCAACGGTCGCATCCACGCGATCACCGAGTTGGTCGCGGGTCAGACGCCGTCGACCAAGAGCGCCAAGGCATTTCTGGGCACGCTGACCGAGCGCAAGCGGGTGCTGGTGGTCGTCGGGCGCAGCGACGAGACCGGCGCGAAGAGCGTGCGCAACCTGCCCGGTGTGCATGTCCTGCCGCCCGACCAGCTCAACACCTACGACGTGCTGCTCGCCGACGACGTGGTGTTCAGCGTCGAGGCGCTCAATGCCTATATAGCCGCCAATACCGCTTCTTCCGAGGAGGTTTCGGCCTGATGGCGACCGTCACCGATCCCCGCGACATCATCCTGGCCCCGGTCATCTCCGAGAAGTCCTACGGGCTGCTCGACGACAATGTGTACACGTTTGTGGTGCACCCCGATTCGAACAAGACGCAGATCAAGATCGCCGTCGAAAAGATCTTCGCCGTCAAGGTCGCATCGGTGAACACCGCCAATCGCCAAGGCAAGCGCAAGCGCACCAGGACCGGCTTCGGCAAGCGCAAGAACACCAAGCGCGCCATCGTCACCCTGGCGCCGGGCAGCAAGCCGATCGACCTGTTTGGAGCGCCGGCCTAGCCGCGCGCGAGAGAAAGACTTGATTAGACATGGCAATTCGCAAGTACAAGCCGACGACACCGGGCCGCCGCGGCGCCAGCGTCTCCGACTTCGCTGAGCTCACGCGCTCGGAGCCGGAGAAGTCGCTGGTGCGCCCCCTGCACAATCGGGGCGGGCGCAATGCGCACGGCCGCATCACCACCCGTCACCAGGGCGGTGGCCACAAGCGCGCCTACCGGGTGATCGACTTCCGCCGCAACGACAAGGACGGCGTCAACGCCAAGGTCGCCCACATCGAGTACGACCCGAACCGCACCGCCAACATCGCGCTGCTGCACTACCTGGATGGCGAGAAGCGCTACATCATTGCGCCGCAGGGACTATCG
>Ga0075363_100000108_pt1 | contig 18886 bp, 20 predicted proteins | sample EndMetdeltDD1763_FD_71470 | JGI IMG/M metagenome (GOLD analysis project Ga0075363, IMG submission 71470) | Populus endosphere microbial communities from Tennessee, USA - Endosphere MetaG P. deltoides DD176-3 | ecosystem: Host-associated > Plants > Roots > Endosphere | place: USA: Tennessee...
TTTATAAGCCATGGGTGGATCAGCGGGATGTAATGAAATATAAGTACCAATTATCGATTGATGGCCATACTTGCTCCTATCCGGGGTTGCAATGGAAATTACTTTCAAAATGCACCGTGTTTTTACAAGAAACTGAGGATGTGATGTGGTTCTATAGTCAAATCCACCCTTGGGTCCATTACATTCCGGTGAAAAAAGATTTGTCCGATTTAAAAGAAAAAGTAGTTTGGGCTCAGCTGAACGATCGGGCAAGCCGCGAGATAGCTAATAACAGTCATGAATTTGCGAAAGAACAGCTCCATCCTGAAGCGATTTTACTCTATTGTTATAAGGTTTTGTGTAAATACGCTTCACTTCAGCATTTGTAGGAAACTTTCATGAGAGTGTTCTTTGTTTTTCTCTCTTTAATTTTTTCTTCATTTTGCTTCTCTGAAAAAATTAAACATGTTGTCAATCTTGGGAAGTATTCAAATCTTTGGAATTAGAATGAAATCTTCTATACCGAAAGAAGGTGCTTCTTCAAGTTGTTTCATGAAAGCCGTGAGATAGCCACAACAGTTTTAAAGAAAGAGGAGCCAAAGCTCCTCTTTTTTTAGTCCCCTAACGAGGTTGTTTCATAGCCAAAAATATCTAAATTAGGGCGGGGGATATGCTTGATTGGATGAATTTTATAATGATCGGGATAGAAGGTTTTCCTTTGTTCAGGAGTTTCAAAATCAAACCACTTTTCTGGCACTAGAATGACCCCTTCCTCATCCTGTTTCAAATAGGCGGCCCACCAACTGAAAGTGGAGTTTGCTGTAATTATATTCTTACAAAAAGACATGAGATAAAAATCCACTAAATGAATGTTGCCTTCAATAAAAACTACATTTTTCCCTTTAAAATCCAAATTCTGTTTGCACCAACCGATGCGGTCTGAAAAAACGACAAAAAGATGATCGTCGGGAAAATTGGCTATAGCAGACTCGTAGTAATCTTTTCCTAAGCACCAATGGACTTCCAAACCGGGAGTGTAAGCGCGTACATGGACTGCGACTGTTTTAGGATGATCCAGTAGAAAAGAATATTTATTTCTCAGTTCTTGCATGATTTCTTCTGAAGGTTGATAGAGCTCTCTAATCTTTGCCCGGTACGGATGAAAGTAGTCCAGGGGATAGGAGGGCATTCCACAAATGCAAATATTTCCTGACAGGTAAGGGTAAGGATTGCGGCCGTTGTAAAAACCAAGGTGAAGGGGCTGTCTAGGATCGAGTTGAGAGAAATCCTGGGGCAGCCGATGGAAAATGTGTTTATAATTCAATTCGCCTCCAGGAATATTCAATAGCTTGCTCTTGTGAAAGTAAGCCTGAATTCCATTCGACCACGCGTATCCCATGACCACAGCATAAGTGGTCAGCTGTCCGCCTAACTGATTCCCTTCGTTGCAAACAGTAACATAATTTTCCCTAAAGGGGTCTTTTGAATAGATCCGTCCTGGCCAGTGTGCTTCCGCAGAGTTTGAAACAAATAAAATAAGAATAAGAAAGAGGATTTTTATTGCAGGTTTCTGTTTTTTTTTCATCTTATGCCTTTTGAGTTAAAAATTTAGAGCCTTATAGGCTTTTTGAGCGTTGATGACCTGATGGAATGTCCCGTGAAAAAAAAGGATCCATCCATTGAATTCTTTCTTCTAAAAGCAGTCAGGGCATTTTTAAAGAATCCAAAATTTTCGCCATCTCTCTATAGTCCTTTCCGTTGAAATCTATAGATTGAAGCATAGAAAGCGTTTGGGATGGGAAAGCGCTGGGGTGAATCCACCAATCTTCAAAGAAGTCGCCGCCCATAGATACATTCGGGCAAAGCAAATAATATCCAAGGGAAGACAGGATTTCTCTTTCCTTGGCTCTATAGAGGTCTCCAAGCCGATAAAAATCATGTTCGATTGTGATCACTTTAAATACGTAATTATGAAAGGGGATTTTTTTCAAAACGTCGTCATAGTTTCTATCTATATCAATAGAGAGGTAGTCGATGACTTGGGGAAAAGGGAGCAAAACTGCACTGTAGTCCACTTGCGTCGCATCTTCGATAAGGAGAAGATTTGTTCGCAGGGCATGCCAAACTGCCTCAAATTGATTGGAAATATCAATGCTAACGCCCTTCCAACCATAAGCTTTCTCAAAGAAGTAGGTGTTGCTAAGGTCAGTCGGATGGTAGGCGCCTATCTCGAGGTAGTATCCTACATCTTGTTTGTTGAGCAATTTGTATACGAGTGTTTGAACAAAATGATCCTGAGTTGCTTGTGAATAAAACTTGAATTCATTTGCAGATAGCCTATGGAAATCGGCCCCAAACAAAAAACACAAGGTTAGCATTGATAGCGTGAATTTTTTCATTTTCCTGCCTTTTGTTAACGCCAGCCCGAAGAGCTGGCTTATTTTAAAGAAAAAATTTGGGGGTATTCTAGGCACTTTGGATAGAAAAAATCATGCTTTTTTTTTGAAAAACGCGACGTTCTTTGATTAAGAACGCCGCTTTGAGAAAAATAGCAGAAGGAATAAGAAGCTTATGAGTAGGATTGATTCTTATTCTTTGCGAGAAGAATTCCTGCATCCCTTGTGTGGGTGCGGACGTGGAGGATTTCAAAACCTGCTTTTTCGACGGTTTCAATCGCTTTTTTCTGAATGTCGATAGAAAAATCGTAAAGATCAAAAGAGTTATCGGGACTGATCCGATGATATTCTAAAGAGAGGTATTTTACTTTTTTGAGAGTTTCGAGGTCTTTTAAAATAATCCACTCAGAACCTTCGCAATCCATTTTTAAAAGATCGATGGTGCCTCCAATTCTTTCTGCCACTTGTTTTAGAGAAGCGATAGGTATAGTTCCTTGCTGGGTAAAATCGACAATGGCAACCGAGTTGCTTTCATTGCTGATGTTAGGACGTGCATCGAGAGAAAACGAACCGGGCTCGTTTCCTACCCCTTCCATGAACAATTTGGCTCCTACATCGTAGGCATGCAAGGAGAGTGTTTCTTTCAAAAAGGGATTTGGATCGTAGCAATGGATAGTTGCTAGAGGAAACTCTGTCCGGGCTGCGATGGCAAATGTTCCTACATTAGCGCCAATGTCTACGATTCGAATGTTTTTGTCTCTAGGCCAATCGATTTTTTCAAGTTGATAGGCGTCTTCAAAAATAGATTCGATGATGAAACATTTCGATTCTTTCAGGAACGCAACGGTTTTTGGTCCCCCATTGATATTTAATTTACCTAGCTTCGCAGCTCCATCAGGATCTTTGAGGAATGCGCGCAATTTTTTCCCCTTTAATCCGATCTTTCTTGCTCTGCGGGCCATATCAATGGAAACTCCGGCTTGGAGTGCAAAAATAAAATTGACCCAGTTGTCTGGGATGGCTTTTTTTAAGAGACGTCGAGCGAATGAAATCATAACAGATCCGTTTGGGGTTTTTATTGGACAATCAACGTTAATTCTGCAGAGATGCGCAACTCGGTGTTGTTATGGGTGGGACCTCGATGAACCAGATCCATATCGAAAATGATGCAAGAACCATTAGACAGCTCTAAGGGAGACATGAAATCTTTTTCACGAGCATTGAGCCAAGCGGGATCGATGTTCGGTTTACGGCCATATTCTGTATCTTCCACGATTGTCGGGATTTCTTCTCTATGAGACGCGGGAATGATTTGAAGAGTGGTCTTGGGAGTGCATCCTTTCAAAGGGATCCAGATTTTGATCGAATCTTTGATGTAATCAAAGGGGAAAGGAATTTTGGGATCATAGCCATCTTCGAGTTCGACTACCCAGAATGTAGCATCGCGATGGGGCCGGCCCGCATCGGGTTTTCCAGGACGTACACAGCGCCAATAGATCGCTAGGCTGTCTTTGTTTAATTTGGGATTGATTTTTACTTCCTCTGCTGCGACCGCATTGATTGCAGAACGGGTTCTTCCAAATTCTTTACGCACCGACTCATCGGCCCACTGATGCAGTTTAGATGCCGTGTTGGCAGGAAACATGCGTAGAGCCCTGCTCATTTTTTTCGACCAAACGTCATCGGGAATAGATGAGGCAATTTCTTCAAGAGAGGCGGTTTTTGGATCTTTCGATTTTAAGTAAGAAGCTCCGAGCTCGCGGATATGGGATTCAATGTGTTCCAACATGATTTTGCGAAGCTCAGGCGGGAAGGGTTTCGTGCTATAACCTTTTTCGGAAAATTCTTTTTGCAGACGGCTTTCTTCAAGCAGCTTCGAATTTTGAGCCATAATTTCTCCAAAGATTTAAAACTGATAAGCTTTGACTCTAATCTGGTAAAAGATTTTTGCCAACTAAACTGTGGGAAAAGCAGCGGAGGGATTTTGATTGAGGAACACGATGTCCGCCTGCAATTGGTAAAATTCTTGGCTGATGTGTCCTGGTTCAATTAAGACTGGGGCAAAACCTTTTGTTTGTAGAAATTGGATCATCTCTCCGATCAATGTTTCTCCTTTATATAGAGGTACGAAGGAGACTTCTAGTTTGATCATTCGAATGTGATTCAGGAATTTTCCAGCTCCGTCTAACACTTCTTTTTCAAATCCTTGCGTATCAATTTTTAAGAGGACTGAATCGGTGGGCTTGCATAATACGGGGTACAATTCTTCCAGCTTTTGAATCTGTACGATTTCTTCTCGAATTTTTTGCAGCTTCCCCTCTTTTTCCAAGAGATCATGGATGTTCAGAAAGGAACTATTGTAGGCGTTATTGAAGACGGTAAATGTTTTGCTGCCAGTTTCATTTCCTAAGGCGACTTCGTAGCAATCCCAGGGAGAGGATGCCTTTGCTTTGGATTGGAGAAGCAAAAATTTTTCATGGATGGGTTCAAAGGAGATAATTTTCCCTTTGAAATCGACCCCGCCTCTCAAAAACTTTCCCGTTTCTCCGGCATGAGCGCCTACATCTAAAACAATATTGATCTGATTCCTTTTGAAAAGCTCTTTTAAGCAATTTCTTTGGGCAGCGCGAAATTTCCTATTTCCGTTAGCGCCCATGTACCAATACAGAAGAGGCCGTAAAAGGGGCGATGAATCCATGATGGATTTCACACTTTTTTTTATTTGCCGCAAAGCATTCATAAGGACCCTTATTCGAAATAGATGAAGGAATAATCGCCGTCATACTGGGTTTGTTTGAACCACCAGGCCCATTCTTCCGGAGTGCAAAACGATTCGCAAGTGAGCTGCCAATAGAGAAGGTTCGCTTTTTCTTCTTCGTTCCGGTAAGACTCAACAACAATGTATTTATTTTTCTTTCCTACCCGTTGGATTTCCCGAAGGGCTTGGTCCAACTCAAAGCAGTAAAGATTATGCAATGTATTGATTGAGATGATCAGATCGAAGGATTTGTCCGCAAAGGGAAGTTGGGCCGCAGTGCCTTGTTTCAGAAAGGGTTTGATTTCTTCTTTTGCATGGTCGATGGCATATTGGGAAATGTCGATGCCCGAAACTTGCAGTCCGGGCACTGCTTGGGCCAGATCGTGGAGTAAAAAACCTTTTCCGCAACCCACATCGAGCACTTTTTGGCCCGCTTTCAGTTGATAATGGGCAGCGATTTTCTGCGCGATGGGGACCCATCGGCCATCGTACCGAAACCCGCCATAGCCTGTTTTTCTATCTCCGTCCCAATAGTCGAGATCGAATTTTTTTGCGAGTTGGGCTGCTTCCGCTTTGGGAAACTCATTCACTCTCTTTAAATAGTCCCGTTTAGTTTTAGAATGGATCGAAGTGACAAAGTCGACATAAGCCATTGGGCTTCCTTGCTGTTATAAAGAGGCACAACATAATACAAAAATAGTTTTTTGAGGAAATCGTTTTTGGTGGTAGGTTCTTTGAGATGAATTCATCCCGGAGGATCCCCATGCAAACTGCTACTGCTAAAGTTCCCTTTTTAGATTTACGGCTTTCCCAAGAAGAAAGGACACGGATTTTGCAAGCGATAGACCGCGTTTTTCAACATGGACGGTTTATATTAGGGCCTGAGGTGACTGAATTAGAAAATACGATGGCCGCTTCTTGCGGAAAAAAATATGGAGTGGGAGTAGGGTCGGGAACCGACGCTCTTTTTTTAGCGATGAAAGCGCTGAATATAGGCCCTGGCGATGAAGTAATTACGACCTCCTTGTCTTGGATTGCGACGACAAATGCCATCGCGATGACGGGAGCTTCCGTGGTTTTCGCTGATATTGGAAACGACCTCAATATCGATCCTGCCAGCGTCGCAACTCTCATTACATCCCGAACGAAAGCGATTGTCCCCGTGCATTACACCGGAAAAATCTGCGACATGCGGAAATTGATGGAATTATCGGTGAAACATAACGTTCCTATTGTGGAAGATGCCGCCCAATCTTTTGGTGCTGAATATCAGGGAAAAAAAGCGGGTTCTTTTGGATCTGTCGCCTGTTTTAGCATGAACCCGATGAAAATTTTTGCTGCCTGCGGAGAGGCAGGAATGGTTCTCACAGATGATGAAGCCGTTTACCAACGATTGATCCCGCTTCGTTATAATGGAACCATCAATAAAGAAAAGTGCATCGCAACGAGTTTGAATTGCAGACTGGACACGATTCAAGCCGCTGTATTGCTGGAAAGATGGAAAGGGGTCGATTCAATCATAGCTAAAAGGCGGGAGATTGCCGCAAAGTACAAAAAACATCTCTCTTCTTGCGTTGTTACGCCTATGGAACAGCCGCACCAAAAAGATGTTTATTACACCTACCAAATCCAAACTCCAAAAAGAAATGAACTCAAGGCGTTTTTAGAAGGGCGCGATATTGAAGTGAAGGTCCAGCATCCATTTCTTATGCCACAGCAGCCAATCTACGAAAAATGTTTGAGAAAACCAATCCCAAATGCTGAGAGACTTATTCAGCAGATCCTTTGCCTTCCAATGCATGAGAAGATGACAGACGAGGAACAAGACCGAGTCATCGACACCGTTCGGGAATTTTTCTCATGAGCGCTTCTTCGACCCTGTTTGCAAACGAGATTATCGCTCCCGTTTTTGAAAAAGATTTGGAAAAATTGAAAGAGTTGGCTCTCAAAGCGCCTTTAAAAAGATCTCGACTCTGTTTGCATTTATCTCATGAGGATCAAGTCCAGGAAATGGTCATCGTTTTGCATCGAGACTCCCATATACGTCCTCATAGGCATCAGAACAAAGTCGAATCTTTTCATATGATCGAAGGATCGGTCCTTATCTCTTTCTTCGATGACAAGGGACAAATCCAGCAGAATCTTCGCCTGACAGCAGACCGGCCCGGCCCTTTTCTTTATCGATTGTCAGCCCCCTATTGGCATACAGTCCTTCCTTTGACGGAATTTGCGGTGTTCCATGAAGTGTCGACGGGGCCTTTTTCCGCCTCCGAGTACCCTTCTTGGGAACCGGCCAGTGATCCCGCAGCCATCCAAGCTTTCCGAGAAAAAATTTTGAATCATAAAGGCGGTCTATCTTGAAGCAACTTGGAGGGTCTTATTACACTGAAGAAGAGCTTCTTTCGGCTGGTTTTAAAAAAATTGGAAAGAACGTGAAAATCCATAACAGAGCGAGCCTTTATGGGCTTGAAAATATGGAGATTGGGGACCATGTTCGAATCGATGATTTCACCGTGATTATTGCAACCGGAAGCCTCATTATTGGAAATTATGTAAGCATCCCCAATTTTTGCTTTTTAGGAGCGAAAAATGGAATCCGCTTAGGAAATTTTGTCACTTTTGCTCCGGGTGTTAAAATTTTTTCAGCCAGTGATGATTATGAAGGCTACCGAATGACTGGAGTTTCCGTGCCGGCCGAAATGACAGGAGGAAATCATGCGCCTGTGGAGATTGGCGATCATGTCATTATTGGAAGCGGATCGATTGTTTTGCCTGGATGCAATTTGGCTGCAGGTTGCGCAGTAGGAGCCTTATCTTTAGTAAAGGCCGATTTGGCCGAGTGGGGAGTCTATGCAGGCGTTCCTGCGGTTAGGATCAAAGATCGAAAACAAAATTTAATGCAGTATGCTGAATTACTAACTCCCAAATAAGGAAGCGAAATATGTCTGATACGGTTATCTGGAATAATTATAAGGAAACCACAGAAGATGCCTTCGGCCACCCTGAAGTTCCCCTCGGCCCCTGGACCTCTTATAATCTCATTCGCGATCCAAAGCATAATTTGTTTGTTTTAGCCCGTTACAAGTTCTGTGCTAAAATGTTGGAAGGGAAAGAATTTGTCGTAGAAGTGGGATGCGGAGACGGATTTGGAATTCCTATTATGGCGCAAGCTGTGAAAAGGCTTCATTGCATTGATTGGGACGAAAGAAACCTGGAAAACTGCTCCAAGCGCCTTCAGCATTTGAAGAACGTGACCTACGAAAAAATCGATCTAAACCACACTACGGCCTCCCTTTCCGCCGACGCCCTATTTTCAGTCGATGTAGTCGAACATATTGAACCAGAAACTGAAGATCGTTTCATGAGAAATCTTTGCTCGCTTATGAAAAGAGAATCGGTCCTGATTACAGGAACTCCAAATATTTACGCAAAGCAGTATGCGAGTAAAAACAGCGAACTGCTCCACATCAACCTTAAAAGCCCAAAAACTTTAAAAGAACTCACTCTTAAATACTTTAAATACGATTTTGCTTTTGGGATGAACGATGAAATCCTCCACACCGGATACGCCCCTATGTGCCATTACATTTGGTCTATCGGAGTAGAACAACGAAGTTAGAATTGTTTATTTAAACATTCTGAAGCGAGATGGAGTTGTTTTTCGAGAGCGTGCGCTTGATCGTTTTCAGCAAATTCCCTTCTGTTTTTCCCTATTCGTAAAAAGACATTTAAAATGATGCAGCACCATTTAATTTTGCAAATGGGCAACATTTTAAGGGTTCTTTCCAACGTTTTTTCGGGGTTTTCCGCAAGCGCAGCGACGCGCTTCGAAAAATCTGGGAAAAAAGAAAAAGGAATTGGAATTTTAGGCTGTAAAAAGAAATCGCAAATGGTTTTAGCGGGATCGTCCCATCCGGCATACTCAAAATCGATGAAATAGTGTTTTCCTTCGGAAGAGGCTAGAACGTTATGAAGGCCTAAATCGGAAGGAGTGAGGATCAAGTCGTCTTCTTCTGGATTGATCGTATGTAAAGCAGTTTTACATGCTTCCTGTTTGATCGTTTCCCATTGGGGAATCAGTTCTTTACGTAGGAAGGAATGGAATTTTTTTTCTAAATCCGTTTCTTCCGGAGTATGGAAAAGCAGGTTTAATTTTCTCTCTACAGTCTCAACATAATGGATCGTTTGGAAGCAAGCTTCGGATGCGTCTAAAAGATGGGTCCCTTTTTCTTTATTTCGATTGAGTTGATTGAGAAGTTGAACGGAACTTTCTACAAAGGATTGATTCGCATGAGAGACATTTGCCAAACCCGCATCGATGTATCCATAAAGAGCGAGATTCGACGAAAAATTTTGGTAAATGGGTTCAGGAATTTGGCGAATCCCTTGATCCCAAGCGAAACTTAAAAATTCGAATTCTGCTTTGAGTCTTGGTCTTGGGTCCTCGGGATGTTGGAAATAGGATTTCAATACTAAGGGCGCTCGATCGACAAAATTAATCCGATAGACACGATTATTCGCGCCTCCTTTTAGAGTCTGAATGTTTTGCGCCAGAGGAAAAATTCCAGCCGATTTTAGGAAGGAGGAAAAAGCTTGGGGATCCAAGTCGTGTATTCCCATGAGTTGATGGCCATCCATTTAGGATTCGAGGGGTGAAGATTTTGCGGATCGAAAAGGATTTTTTGAACCGAAGAAGGAAAGGAAGGTTCGTTCAATAATTCGGGCAGATCGTCTATGAAGTAATCGCATTGCTCAAGGGCGATCCGATTGAGTTTTTCTTTCAGGGTGAGCTCAAAAAAGAGAGAAATCTCTGGATGAAAAAAAGATTGTTGCTGAAGCCAATTGCGCGCCGCTTGATGGAGATTATAGGGAAAGCCCAAATAGGGGTGCTTGGTTTTATGGCTGATAATAGAGACTTGGATCCCTTTTTCCTTGCAAAAACTAAGAAAAGATCCAATTCCAGGATACGGCGCGGCCAAGTCCATTCTGGCTCCGTAAACGTATCCTTGTAGCTGGGTCCATTCGTCTTCTTTGCCTTCCGCGCGAAAGTAGTCCCGTATTTTTGTTTTTGAAGCGGAGAGATGGACCGGGATCAGTTTTTGTTCGAGAGCGGCTTTATAAAATACATCGTCATAACAAACGATAGTATTATCGAAATCGATGCCGATCCGAAACTGTTTCATCAAAGGGCCATATCAATAAGGGGTCTAAGTACATTTCCTTGTTCGAGGTCGGCTAAAGCCTGATCGATCTGGGACAGACTGTAGGTTTTTCCTGTGAGAGGTGCTGGATTTAGTTGCCCATAGCGAATGAGGTTGCAATAGCGTGGATAGTGAAGATCGGGATTGTTGTCTCCGCCCCAAGATCCGAGGATTTTTTTTCCTTGATTGAGTTCTTTAGGATCGAGGGTGAGGTGTTGCCCCTGTTTCGCATTTCCAATGATGACAGCCGCTCCGCCTTGCGATCGGACGGCGCGAATGGCCTGATTCATTGCGATGGGACTTCCACTGGCTTCAATTGCATGGTCAAGCAGACAGATCTTCTGAATGGCTTCTACAGGATCTTGCTTAGATGCATCGATGCAGTGGGTGGCGCCCATTTTTTTTGCGGTTTCGAGCTTGGACTCATTGATGTCTACTGCGATGATAGGGACGCATCCTGCAATGGATGCGCCTTTAATTGCGCAAAGGCCGATGCCGCCGCAGCCGAAAACAGCTAAACTTTCTCCAGAGCGAGGGCGCGCTGTATTGAAGACGGCGCCCAGGCCTGTAGGAATGGCGCAACCGAGAAGCGCGGCTTCTTTTAAGGGGAAATCCTTCGCGATCGGAGTGAGTCTATTTTCGCTAATAATCGAATAGCGGCTAAATGTGGTAATCGCTCCCGCATTCACTTTTTGTCCGTTCCAATCGAATATAGATCCGGCCACATTCGCTCCCGATCCTTTGATCCAAGAAAGGATGACTGCATCGCCTGGCTTTACTTTTTCGACCTTTTCTCCTACTTGGACGACGATCCCGCTTCCTTCATGTCCCAAGCAATGGGGAAGGTAGGGGTCTTTTCCTCGATGGCCCCGAACTTCCAAAAGCTGGGTGTGGCAAATGCCGCTGTATTTGATTTCAACGAGCACTTGTCCTGGCTTCAGGGGAGGCAATTCAATTTCATCTATTACAATCCGGTCAATGTCAACGAGGATGGCTGCTTGCGTACGCATATTTTTTACTCTCTATGGTTAATAGAATTCGGGCGGCAATCGCTTGCGGCGTCAGCCCGAATAATTCGCGGGTATATTTTTGCGATCCGATCGGATGAGGGAATCGGTCTTGGGTGCCAAATCGAAGCAATCGGATGGAAATCGATTCATCCGCTAGCCATTCGGAAATAAAAGATCCTAAGCCTCCGATCAAACTATGTTCTTCGATCGTTGCAAGAAGATTAAAGCGGCTGCAGAGATCAGCGAGGAGCTGCGTATCCAGCGGTTTGACAGTATGCATGCTGACCACTTCAGACTCAAATCCCGAATTTTTTAAAATTTTAGAAGTTTCTAGAGCGATAGGCAGCATGTTGCCAGTGCTTAACAAACACAAGTCCTTTCCCGAATTAAGAACAGAACCTTTCCCTATGGCGATTTCAGGAGGAGTTGGATAGATTTGAGGTTCTCCTGTTTTACCGATCCGCATATAAATCGGCCCATTCCATTTGAATGCAAGCCGGAGAAGGCTTCTTTGTTCCATCGCATCTCCAGGACAAAGGACCGTCATATTTGGGATGCTTTTTAGGAAAGAAATGTCTTCGCAGGAGTGATGAGTGCATCCGAGAGAAGCGTAGGAAAGTCCGGCTCCTGTACCGACGATTAGGACAGGAACATTATGGTAGCAGATATCGTCACGAATTTGTTCCAGGCAGCGCGTCGTATTGAAAGGGGTGATCGTATAAGTCACGGGACGCAGTCCGCACATCGCCATCCCAGCAGCCATGCTGGCCATATTCGCTTCTGCTACGCCGCAATTGAAAAAACGGTTGGGGAATTTGGCCTTAAAGGGATCGAAGAGACGGTTTCCAATGTCTCCAGAAAGAAGAACAATCCGCGGGTCGGCGGCGGCCAATTGGACCATTTCATCTGCAAAAGCGTTTCTCATGAAAAGATTCCCAGTTCATTTTTTGCTTTGGCCAATTCTTCATCGTTCGGGATTCGGTAATGCCAATTGTTGTCATCTTCCATGAAGGAAACGCCTTTCCCTTTGACCGTATGGGCAATAATGGCTGTAGGTTTTCCAGAAACTTCTGGGATCTTGGAAAAGACATCTACGATTTGTTCCATGTCATTTCCATCGATCTCATAGGTTTGCCAACCAAATGCGCTCCATTTTTCTTTCAAAGGAGATAACTGCATGATTTCTTCGCTTTTTCCCGTAGCTTGCCATTTGTTGAAATCGACAATGGCAATGAGGTTGTCGATTTTGCGGGCGGGAGCAAACATCGCAGCTTCCCAAACGGAACCTTCATTGCATTCTCCATCGCTGAGCAAAACCATTACGCGATAATTTTCTTCTAAAATCCGGCCCGCAAGAGCCTGGCCGATTCCGACGGATAACCCGTGGCCTAAGGATCCAGTAGCCATTTCGATTCCAGGTACACAGTGGGGGCTAGGGTGTTCAGGAAGAGAGCCGCCATCTTTATTGAAAGTTTTCAGAAGTTCGGTGGGAAAAAATCCTTTTTTGGCCAAAATTGCATAGAGCGTGGTGATCGCATGGCCTTTACTTAGTATGAAACGGTCTCTAAGGCGATGGTTGGGATTGCCGGAGTCGATCTGTAAAAAGGCATAATAAGCGGCTACGACTAAATCGACGCAAGAAAGAGAAGATCCCAAATGAGGGGCTTTTCCCACTTTAGACATTTCAATGATCTGGTAGCGAATTTCAGAAGCGATCTTTCTTAAATTGGAAAAGGAGAGGGATTGCGACATAGCTTCCTTCTAAAAGATTTCCATCTTAAGGATAAAGAATGTGGATTTCAAGTTCTTTGACTCGACTCGCAAATATGTTTATACTGAACTCGTCTATTTTCTGGAGAAAGCCTTGGATGTAGTAGTTGTCGGAGCAGGGATTGTTGGGTTGGCGACGGCTTATCAACTCCTGAAAGCAGATCCTTCTTTGCAAGTTGCGGTTTTTGAGAAAGAAAATGGCCCTGGGCAACATCAGACGGGCCGCAATAGCGGAGTGATCCATTCGGGGATTTATTACAAACCCGGGTCTTTAAAAGCGCAAAACTGCTTGAGCGGAAAAAAAGAGCTGCAAGATTTCTGTAAGAATTTTGGAATCGCAACGCAGAAAGTGGGAAAAGTCATTGTTGCCGGAAATGCTCACGAGATTCCCCTTTTAAAAGACATCGAACTGAGAGGTCTCGCGAATGGCGTGGCCCTCCAAAGAATCGATTCTGTGCAATTGAGGGAGATTGAGCCTTTCGCAATCGGGAAAGAAGCCCTTTGGATTCCAGAATGTTCGATTGTTTCCTATTTGGAAGTGGCTTGCCAGCTGGTTGAGGAAATAAAGAAGTTGGGTGGAACCTTTTATTTTTCTGAAAAAGCAGAGAGTTTTACAGATTTGGGCAAAAAGATTCGGATTAAAAGCTCGAAGAGAGAATGCGATGCGAAAGTGCTGGTCAATTGCGCAGGCCTTCATTCTGACCGTGTGGCCCGAGAGGCTTTGGGAAAGGATTCTGTCAGCCATCAAATCTTCCCTTTTAGGGGCGAATATTATGAACTGAAAGAAGAAAAAAGAGCGCTTGTAAAAGGGCTGATCTATCCTGTAAAAGATCCTCGGTTCCCTTTTCTTGGAGTTCATCTGACGAAAATGGTGGATGGATGCGTAGAAGCAGGGCCTAATGCTGTTTTGGCCTTCGCAAGAGAGGGATACAAGAAATCACAGTTCGACTGGAAAGATTGCTGGGAAGTTGCAAAATACCCGGGATTTTGGAAAATGGCCTCCGAACATTGGAAAATGGGCCTTTATGAGACGATGAGATCTCTTAGCAAAAAGTTATTTCTACGCGATTTGCAGAAATTAGTTCCTGCGATCCAAGAAAAAGATCTGATTCCTGGGAACAGAGGAATCCGAGCTCAGGTTGTGACTCGAGAGGGCAAACTTCTCGATGATTTTTCAATTCTAGATGAGAAAAATATGGTTCATGTATTGAATGCCCCATCGCCCGCCGCAACGGCCAGCTTTGCGATTGGACGTTCGATAGCGGACCGCGTGCGGAAAAAATTGGAGAGTCTGTGAAAAAAGCATTGATTACTGGAATTACAGGACAAGACGGGTCTTATCTCGCAGAACTTTTGGTCGAGAAAGGTTACGCAGTCCATGGGATCGTTCGGAGATCTTCTTCCCCCAATTTAGACCGGATTCAACATTTGGAAGGGAAAATCCATTTGCATGAAGGGGACTTAGGAGATTCTTCGAGCTTGAAAAGGATCGTTGAAAAAACAGATCCCGACGAAGTGTACAATTTAGGCGCGATGAGTCATGTAAAGGTGTCGTTTGAAATGCCCGAATATACGGCAGATGTTGATGGAGTGGGCGTTTTACGGCTTTTGGATGCGATCAAAGGCCATAATCCAAAAATTCGGTTCTACCAAGCCTCCACTTCGGAATTATTTGGGAAAGTAAGAGAGATCCCTCAATCGGAAAAAACTCCTTTTTATCCCCGTTCCCCCTACGGCGTAGCTAAGCTTTATGCTTATTGGATTGTAGTGAATTACCGCGAATCTTATGGGATGTACGCTTGCAACGGGATCTTATTCAATCATGAAAGCCCAAGAAGAGGAGAGGCTTTTGTTTCGCGAAAGATCACAATGGCCGCAGCGAAAATCGCGGCAGGCCTGCAAAAAACACTCCTCTTGGGAAATCTGGATGCCAAACGGGACTGGGGTTTTGCTAGGGATTTTGTAGAAGGGATGTGGCTCATGTTGCAACAGGAAAAACCCGATGATTTCGTGCTGGCTACAGGAGAGACGACCACTGTACGAAAGTTTGTAGAAATGGCTTTCAACGAAGTGGGGCTGCCGATCCAATGGAAAGGCAAAGGGGTCGAAGAGAAAGGCATGGGACCGGATGGAAGGGTTTTGATTGAAGTTTCTCCCCAATTTTTCCGTCCTGCGGAAGTAGACCTTTTGATTGGCGATCCGAGCAAAGCTAAAAAGCTTCTTGGCTGGAACCCAAAAACATCTGTGGAAGAGCTGATGAAAATGATGGTTCGTTCCGATCGGGAATCGATTGCGAGAGCGCAAGAATCGTTAGTTTGAGGATTGAGGATGATTGATCTTTGCATCGATGCCCGGATGGCTTTTTCTTCAGGCATCGGCACATGCATCCGTCAATTGACTCCTTATTTATCGGAGCCGCCCTTCAAAACCACTCTATTGGTGGATCAAGAAGGACAGGAGTGGTGTAAAAAATTCGAACAGATCGTTTTTCCTGCCTCCATTTATTCTTTGAAGGAGCAAGCCCTTTATCCTCGGAAAATTCCTCGCTGCGATTTGTTCTGGTCTCCTCACTACAATATTCCATTGTTGCCCATCCGAGCTAAAAAACGGATTGTCACCATTCACGACGCTTGTCATTTGGCCCTCGGCAAATTTCTCTCTTTTCCGGAAAGAGTTTACGCCAAATTCGTCATGGGAAGAGCTTTGCATGGGTCCGATGCGGCCGTGACCGATTCTTTTTTTTCTCAAAAAGAATTGATCCGGTTTTTAGGAAGGCCTCGAAAAGATTTGGAAGTGATCCCCGTTGCTGTAGATAAAAGGCAATTTCGGAGAATTGAGAAGGGTTCAATTCTGGAAGAGATCAAAAAAAAATATCGTTTGCCCGAGAAATTCCTCCTTTTTGTTGGGAATTTAAAGCCCCATAAAAATTTATCTGGGTTGGTACAGGCCTTTCAAAATCTTTCCTTAGGAAAAGATTGGGGATTGGTGATTATCGGCAAGAGGACAGGTTTGAGGAATGGTGATGGCAATCGGGAAGGGGCCGCTCTTTTGACTCTAGAAGACGTTTCTGATGCCGATTTACCGGCGATCTATAGTTTGGCAGAGGTATTTGCCTTCCCTTCTTTTTACGAGGGATTCGGGCTCCCTCCGTTAGAGGCAATGAGTTGCGGGTGTCCTACAATTGTTTCTCAGGCCGCGAGTCTTCCCGAAGTTTGCGGCGATGCGGCGTTTTATGTAAATCCGGAGAACTCTTTTTCGATTAGCGAAGCCATCCACAACGTGATTTCCAATCAAAGCTTGAGAAAAAATTTGGTTGAAAAAGGCTTCGAGAGAGTGAAAAAATTTGAATGGGCCGATACCGCCAGCCGGTATCGGAAGTTGTTTGAGGAGGTGCATCGTGCGTAGCGCTATCGTTCATGATTGGCTTGTTTCTCCTGTAGGCGGCGGGGAAAAATCGTTAGAAGCGATCCACCGTTTATTTCCTTCTCCCTTATTTACGCTCGTGCAAAGCAAAAAGAAAATGAGCGGTTCTTATTTTCAAGATCTAGACATTACCACTTCTTTTGTCCAAAAACTGCCTAAGGCGGAATCTAAATATCGAACCTATCTCCCTTTTTTTCCAGTGGCGATTGAACAGTTTGATTTGACACCTTACGATTTGGTGATCTCCTCTTCCCATTGCGTTGCCAAAGGAGTCATTACCCATCCGGATCAACTTCATATTTGCTATTGCTACACTCCCGTTCGTTATGCGTGGGATTTAATGCATCAATATTTGAAGGAATCGGGACTGGATAGGGGGCTCAAAGGAATATTTGCCCGCTGGATTCTCCATTACATCAGGGGATGGGACGTCCACGCCTCAAACCGAGTCGATCATTTCGTCGCCATTTCCCGCTATGTGGCCCGAAGGATTGAAAAATTTTACGGAAGAGAAGCTGAAGTGATCTATCCTCCTGTCGATTTATCTTACTACGATTTAAGGGAGAAAAAAGAAGACTATTACGTGACGGCTTCTCGATTTGTTCCTTATAAAAAAATGGATCTGATTGTAGAGGCGTTTTCTCAGATGCCGAATAAAAAACTGATTGTGATCGGCGACGGACCGGATTGGGAAAAAGTGAAAGCGAAGGCGGGAGCGAATGTAGAATTATTAGGATTCCAACCCGACGTCGTTCTTCGAGACTATCTGCAAAAAGCCAAGGCGTTTGTGTTTGCGGCTGTTGAAGATTTCGGGATTTTGCCTGTCGAAGCGATGGCTTGCGGCACCCCCGTAATTGCGTTTGGGAAGGGTGCGATCCGAGAAACCGTTGTCGATTTAGAAACAGGTCTTTTTTTTCTAGATCAATCCCCTCAAGCGCTTATTGAAGCTGTAAAGAAATTCGAAAGTTTAGAATTCGATCCTTCTGTTTGCCGTAAAAGGGCCGAACTTTTTTCCAAAGAGCAATTCAATCGTCAATTTCAAAGCTTTGTGCTAAACAAATACAAAGAGTTTTTGAATCGAGAAAAATAATGAAAGCAATTGTGTTGGCTGGCGGAGGCGGAACACGCCTTTGGCCTTTGTCCAGAGAAAATTTTCCCAAGCAATTTTTGAATTTCGGCTCCGGACTTTCCTTGCTGCAAAAAACCGTGGAGCGGTTATCCAAGGCTTCTTTCATTGAAGAAATCGTCGTAGCGACCAACGTCCATCATCAATCTTTAGTGCAATTGCAAATGCAGAAGATGGAATTTTCCCAAAAAGTGAAGATCTTGGTAGAGCCGCATCGTAGAAATACAGCGCCAGCGATTGGATTAGCCATCAAATACCTGGAAGCTCATGGCAATGGCAAACCCTCTGATGCCATTGTCGTCCTCCCTTCGGATCATTTAATCGAACCAGAAGCGATTTTTCTTCATTCCTTGGAACAGATGGAAGAACTGGTCAGAGAAAAAAATCGAATCGTGACCTTTGGGATACGGCCTACTAAACCGGAAACGGGATTTGGGTACATTCGAATTGGAAAAAAGTTCAACAGCTTGACTTTTGAAGCCGCCCGATTTGTAGAGAAACCGGATAAAAAAACTGCTGAAAAATACTTCGTGGACCCCCATTTTTATTGGAACGCGGGGATGTTTGTTTTTTCCATTCAGACTTACTGGAAACAGTTGAAGCAGCATGCTCCCTTATTGAGCGAGCTTTTCGAAGGGTCTTATCAAGAAAGCCTAGCTCGGTTTGACCAAATGCCTGATCTCTCTATCGATTATGCCTTAATGGAAAAGTCGAAAGAGATCTTAGTGTGCCCCCTGGCCGTATCTTGGTCCGATGTGGGGTGCTGGGATAGTGTTTATGACGCGATGGAAAAAGATCAGAACCACAATGTAAAAATCGGACACATTTACGACATCGACACGAAAAATAGCTTAATCATCGGGGGCAAAAAATTGATTTCTACAATCGGACTCGAAGATATGTTGATTATTGAAACGGAAGAGGCCCTTTTCATTACAAAAAAAGGGGAATCCCAAAGAGTCAAAGCTTTGGTTAAAGAGCTTGCTGAGAAAGGAATCGAAATCGGCTCTTCAGAGATAAAAAAATGACGGAATGCTACCCATGAGGCTTACACTCAAAACCAACTCGCGAGCGGATGTTACCCACGTTTCGTGGCTGATTAGGTTCAGATGATCGGCTGAGGTTCGAATTCAAGGTTTTTCCTAGCTAACAAGGAGAGCAGAAACCAGAAAAAAACCAAGGTAGGAATAAACAGCAAAGCGCCGTCCGAAAAACACATCAAA
>Ga0075363_100000109_pt1 | contig 18878 bp, 19 predicted proteins | sample EndMetdeltDD1763_FD_71470 | JGI IMG/M metagenome (GOLD analysis project Ga0075363, IMG submission 71470) | Populus endosphere microbial communities from Tennessee, USA - Endosphere MetaG P. deltoides DD176-3 | ecosystem: Host-associated > Plants > Roots > Endosphere | place: USA: Tennessee...
GTCATCCACACCGACGGCGGGTGCAGACCCAACCCCGGGCCCGGCGGGTGGGGCGCGGTGTTGCGCCAGCGCCAGCACGTCCGCGAGATGTGCGGCGGCGAGTCCGGCACGACCAGCAACAACCGCATGGAGTTGACGGCGCCGATCATGGCGCTGGAGGCGCTCACCCGACCGGTCGTTGTACACCTCTACACCGACAGCACCTATGTCCGGAATGGCATCACCAAGTGGGTCCTTGGCTGGGAGCGAAACGGCTGGATGACCGCGGCGAAGCAGCCGGTGAAGAACGTCGACCTCTGGCAGCGGCTCCAGGTCGCATGCGCACGGCACCGGGTCGAGTGGTTCTGGGTGAAGGGGCACGCCGGTGTCGCCGACAACGAACTGGCCGACCAGCTCGCGTCCCGGGGTATGCGCGAGGCGATGACCCAGAGCGTGGTCTGCTAATTTCCTCGCGTGATGTCCTCTGCTGCGCACGCAGTCGCACGGTTGTTCCTCCTGGCGGTTGCCGCCATCGCCAGCATCGGTCTTGTCGCTGAGCCGGTAACTCGGACCGCGGCGCTGCGACTGGTCAGTGAGGCGAACCCGTTGGTGGGGGCACCGTTCTACGTCAATCCCAACTCCGCGGCCATGCGCGCGGCGAACGCAGCCGAGCCGCCGAACCCGCAGTTGAGAGCCGTCGCCGACACACCGCAGGCGTACTGGATCGTCCCAGGCTCGTCGGCATCGACGGTCGCGAAGTACACCGGAGACGCGGCCGCCGCGGGCGCCATCCCGGTGTTCTCGATCTACGGAATCCCGCATCGCGACTGTGGCAGCTTCGCGGCAGGCGGCATGGGGTCAGGAGATGCCTACCGCGGATGGATCGACGACATCGCCGGCCAGATCGGTGGTTCGCGTGCGGCGATCGTCCTCGAGCCCGATGCGCTGGCCATGGCCGACTGCCTGTCCGACGATCAGCGCCAGGAGCGCTACGACCTGATCCGCTACGCCGTTGACGCGCTGACGCGCAATCCGGCCGCCGCCGTGTACGTCGACGCGGGTCACCTGCGCTGGCACAGCCCCGAGGAGATGGCGTCGCGGCTCAGTCAGGCCGGCGTCGAGCATGCCCGCGGCTTCAGCCTCAACGTCGCGAACTTCTTCACCACCGAAGAGGAAATTGGTTACGGCGAAGCGATTTCGGGCCTCACGGGCGGCAAGAACTACGTCATCGACACGTCGCGCAACGGCAACGGAGCGGCGCCGGACTCGCCGCTGCACTGGTGCAACCCCAGCGGTCGCGCGCTCGGCGTCCCACCCACCACGGCGACAGCCGGTCCGCACGCCGATGCCTACCTGTGGATCAAGCGTCCCGGGGAATCCGATGGCACCTGCGACAAGGGTGATCCGCCGGCGGGCACCTTCGTCAACCAGTACGTCATCGAGCTGGCGAGTAACGCAGGCCGATAGTCAGTCGGTCGGCGCCGGTCACACCGTCGATGCCGGCGTGATCACCGACAGCAGTTGAAGCTTTTCGTAGCTTTCGCTGCCCGGAGCTGCGGTGTAGACCAGCAGTGAGTGAGACTCCTCGGGGTCCAGCAGGATCTGGCAATTGAGCTCCAACAGCCCCACCTCGGGGTGTTGGTAACGCTTGATCTCTCGCGGTCTGATGCCGATCTCGTGCTGCTTCCACAACTCGCGGAATTCCTCACTCTGGGCGGTGAGCACCTCAAGAAGGTCGGCAGCCCTGGACCCCGGTCCGCGCAGGGCGAGCACCCCCCGCAGCCCTGAGACATACATCCGTGAGTAGAAATCGTGATCCTCAGGCGGGTAGAGCTCGCGTACCGCCGGGTCGGTGAACCACCGAAACCCGATGCTGCGCGACGCGCCCGTGTACCGGGACAGGTCTCCGACGAGTGCGACGCCGAATCGATTCTGCCGCAACGTCTCCCCCAGTTCGGTGACGATCTCGGCAGGGGTGTCGGTCAGCCTGTCGAAGATCCGCAGCATCCCGGGCCCGATGTGCTCAGTGCCCGATCCTCGGGCCGGCGGCTGGTGGCCGGCGAGACGGAAGAGGTGGTCGCGTTCAGCGCGAGCGAGGTGCAGGCCTTGCGCGATCGAGGCGATCATCTGCGCCGAGGGCTGCGGACCGCGCTCCTGTTCCAGACGCGAGTAGTAATCCGTCGACATGTGGCACAGTGCGGCAACCTCCTCGCGGCGCAATCCCTTCGCCCGACGTCGTTGTCCACGGGGTAGTCCGACGTCCTCGGGCTGCAACGCCTCCCGCCTGCGGAAGAGGAACTCCGCCAGCCCTGCGCGATCGATCATGCGTTCATTCTCCAGAGGGCCGGAGCGCGCAACCACGGATCGTCAGGTCCTGGATAGGTCGCGGCCTGCCCGCAAGTCTGGGGTCATCGCACATCGCACATGCAGAGGTAGGAGTGAGCACATGCCACGCGCCCAGTACGACATCGCGGTCGGGGACCTTTCCGGAACACGAGCGGTGGTGACCGGCGCGAGCGACGGGGTCGGCCTCGGCATCGCGATGACGCTCGCCGGCGCGGGTGCCGAGGTGGTCATGCCGGTCCGGAATCAGCCCAAAGGTCAAGCCGCTGCTGCACTGATCCGCGAGCAGCATCCGCGAGCGAAGCTGTCACTGGAGGCGTTGGACCTCTCCTCGCTGGAGTCAGTCGCGACACTCGGCGACAGGCTCCTGCGGGAGGCTGTTCCGATTCACCTACTGATCAACAATGCGGGTGTCATGACCCCACCCGATCGCCAAACCACCGCCGACGGTTACGAGCTGCAGTTCGGCACGAACCATCTCGGCCACTTCGCGCTGACCGGCCACCTGCTGCCGCTGCTGAAGGCCGGACGCGCTCGGGTGACGTCGCAGACGAGCATCGCCGCGCGCAGCGGCACCATCAACTGGGACGACCTCAACTGGGCGCACAACTACGACGGCATGGGTGCCTACCGGCAGTCCAAGATCGCAGTCGGACTGTTCGGGCTCGAGCTCAGCCGCCGCAGCGCCGCCGAGCGCTGGGGCATCACCAGCAACATCTCGCACCCCGGCGTCGCTCCGACCAGTCTTCTCGCAGCGCGCCCAGAGCTCGGTAGGGCCGACGACACCATGGGTGTCCGGATCATCCGGTGGCTTTCGGCTCGGGGCCTGATCGTCGGAACGGTTGACAGCGCAAGGCTTCCGGCTCTGATGGCCGCTGTGGCACCGGATGCGATGGACTGCACCTTCTACGGACCACAGTGGCCCGGGAATGTCGGCGGCCCGCCCGGTGAGCAGAAGCTGTGGAAGCCACTGCGCAGCAACGAGAACGCCGCGCGCATGTGGACGGCGTCGGAGCAACTCACGGGAGTCGAGTTCAGCTGATCAGCGGTTCCACTCTGATCAAGATCGAGGCCGGCCAGCCGAGGATGTGCGCCGAGACGGTTGATGAAATCCGCAAGGGGGTATTGGCCAGCGCATCGATCGCGTCCGTACCCTCAGGAGCCGACAATGGTGGGCTGGTTAGACCGCTTACAGCAGCGCCATCGCGGCGTGGGTTTCGCCATCGCCGTGCTCTACAAGTACGTCGATGATCAGGGCGGCTACCTCGCCGCCCTGATCACCTATTACGCATTCGTTTCGCTCTTTCCGCTGCTGCTGCTGATGACTACTGCCCTCGGTGTGCTGCTGGCCGGTAACGCCGAGCTGCAGCAGCAGGTGGTCGAGGCCGCGATGGGCCAATTTCCAGTCATCGGAAGTCAGCTGCAACGGCCCGACGAGCTCGGCGGCGGCCCGGTGGCGGTGGTCATAGGCATCGCGGGCGCACTCTATGGCGGGCTGGGCGTCGGACAGGCACTGCAGAACGCGATGGACACAGTGTGGGCGGTCCCCCGCAACAACCGCCGTGACCCGATCCGCTCGCGTCTGCGCAGCCTGCTCCTGATCTTCATCCTGGGATCAGCGGCCATCACCGCGACCGCCCTGTCGGCGGCCGGCCGTGCGACCGAGACACTCGGGTGGGTGGGCAAGGCGGGCTTGGCCATTACAGCGATCGCCATCAACGCGGCCATTTGCGTGGTGGTGTTCCGGGTCATGACGGCTCGTCATCTGACCTATCGCCAGGTGCTGCCGGGTGCCCTTATCGCAGCGGTGATCTGGCAGCTTCTGCAGTGGTTCGGCGCGGGTTATGTCGCACACACCGTCACGACGGCCAGCGCGACCAACAGTGTCTTCGCGTTGGTGCTGGGGCTGCTGGCGTTTCTCTTCCTGATTTCGGTGAGCCTGGTCGTCTGCGCGGAAGTCAATGTCGTGCGGGTGGACCGCCTTCACCCGCGGGCACTTCTCACCCCGTTCACCGATGACGTCGATCTCACTGCGGCAGATCGCAAGACCTACGCGCAGAAGGCCAAAGCCGAACGCGTCAAAGGGTTTCAACGCGTGAGTGTACGGTTCGATGGTCCCCGGACGAAGCCCCCCGACGCGACCGTGGACGTCGCAGAAGCCGACGACGCACGCTGAGGATGGTGGCCTCAAGATATTGGCTGCCGATTGAGACTTACTGTGCTGCAATATTTTTGACATAGAAGACGCGGTCGTATCCGCCCTGGCGGCCGCGCCCAGTCTCGATGTAGCCATGTCGCGGGTAGAAGGTTTGGTTCTCGGTCATCGCCACATTGGTGAGGAGCCTGACCTCCGGCAGCCCAAGCTCGCGCGCGTCGTCCTCGGCGCGCGCAAGCAGCAGCGCACCATAGCCATGCCCTTGCGCACCGGGGGCGACTGCGACGGTGTCGAGCAGCAGATGGTCGTCGTGAACCTGATTGACGACGACTCCGGCGACCTCGCCGTCGGCTTCGATCACCCAGACCAGAAACGACGCGACCGCGGCATGGTAATCGGCAGTCATCGGCGCCGGTGGTCTGCCGATCCTCACGACGTAGGTGTCGAAAGCGGCTTGCACGATGCGCTCGATGTCCCCTACGTCCGACGAATTCGCCCGGCGAACCTGAACGTTCACACTGGCTCCTTGCTGACGGAGTCGGGCGTGCTGGAGACGAGAAGCCATACGAGAGTGGCTAATCCGGTGAAGATGCCCTGCACTGCGAACAGGAATGCCACGTACTCGTGCCAGCTGGAAAGCACGTCGTCACAACCTTTGCCGTCCCACGGCAGCGTCGACAAGGCTCCGACGAGACCGACTGCCATCACCGTCACGGTGGCCGCGGTCGCCGCGCGCTGGCCGGCGTCGGTCAGCGTCCGGCGGAAGTAGTTGAACTCGATACCGAGAGTGAGCAGGAGCACCGGCAGGACACCGACGATCTGCTGGAAGAACACCGGGCTGATGGCTCCCTCACACAACTGCGACAACACCGCCATCTGTTGGGAGACATCCATTTCGGCGACAAGCTCCGCGGTCGCCGCATCGAGTGTCCGCGTGGTGTCGACGTTGAAGTAGTCGACATACGCGCTCGCGGCGAGGTAGCAGAGGTACGTGCCAAGAACCAAAGGCACAATCGCACGCACCCGTCGCCAGTCGGTGGGCAGGGCCATCCGACGTGAGGTGTTGAACAGGGTGAGCGGGTCGGAGTTCAGCGACGCCGCGGTCGTCCAGCCCATCGCGACGGCGTACAGCGTCGCGATCACGACGTCGACCTGAATCGAATGCACGGGAAAGAGCCGCAATACGTCGACGCCGAGGAGGACGACGACGCCGGTCCACCACCAGCCCCACAGCCGCGACACGTCGCCGTCGGCTCTCGTGACCACGCGCTTCATCAGTCCGACCGCGCCCAACACCGCAGCATCGACGGCGATCACGGCAACTCGCCATGCGGTCTGCCCGCCGCCGATGGCGGGGAACACTCCCGACACCACCTGCTCGCTGTAGGAGAACACGAACAGCATGACAAAGACGACCCCGAACACCGCACGGTCGCCGCGCTGGCGCAAGGCGAGTTCATCCATGGTCGGCCTCCACGGGGGTGCGTTGATCGGGAGTACTAACCACGAGCAGCCATAGCAGCGTTGCCAGCCCGGTCGCGATGCCCTGGACCGCGACCACGAAGGTCAGGTACTCGTGCCAGTAGCCGAGCACGCCTCCACAGCCGCTTCCGACCCACGGCAGCGTCGATACCGCCAGCAGGAGCCCAACCGCCATAACGGCGACAGTCGCCGCCGCGGCCGCGCGCTGGGCCGGCTCGTCGAGTGCCCGCCGGAAGAAGTTGAACTCCACGCCGATGGTGAGCAGTAGCAGCGGTATGACGGCGACGACCTGCTGGAAGAACGCAGGACTGACGGCGCCCTCACAAAGAGTCGCGAACGCTCCGAGTTGCTCGGTCAACGGCATCGCCGCGACTTCGGCCTCCATCTCGGGGTCGAGGACGCGCACCGTGTCCAGATCGAAGAAGTCGTCGAACGCGGTGGCGGCGATATAGGCAGCAATGGTGCCGACCACGAGTGGGACCACGGCTCGGACGCGCGCCCAATCCTCCGGTGCCGCGGCACGTCTCGCCGCGCTGAACAACGTGAACGGATCTCCGTTGAGCGACACCATCATGATGAGCCCCATGAGAATCGCCAAGGCAAACGACGATGCGAGATCGACCCACAGCGGGTGATCATCGGGCAGCAGAACCAAGAACACGTCGATACTCACGACGGCGGCAAAGGAGCCCCACCACCACCGCCACAGTCGCGGTGAGTCCCCGTCCGCGCGAGCGATGGCGCGCTTGAGCAGACCCACGAGAGCCAGCACCGCGACGTCGAACCCGACCAGTCCTAGGAGCCAGGCTGCGGTTTCATCGCGACCGGCCGCCTCGAGGATCGCGAAGACATAGTCCTCGCTGTAGGAGAAGGCGAACAGCAGCAGGAAGACGGCCGCCATCACCGCACGGTCACGCCGATGCCGCGTCAGGATGTCGGACTGTTCGGTGTCGGCATCCAACCGCACCACCCAACCAATCACCTTCGGGGAGGGCGGAAACGACCTCCGAGTTCACTCACGCTAGTCGCATCGGTTCGCTCTCCCTTGGGTTTTGCGAAGAGATGCATCGCCTGGGCCGAGGAGATGGTTGAGCCACCGAAGGCCAAATCAGGTCATGTGTCATAAATCACGGTCACGAAGTCGATGCTCGCGGTGTCTTAACTAGTAAAGGCCGAGCGCGAGTGCGCCCCGGCCCAAACCGGAGGTTCACTGATGGACGTCATCAACGACGGAAGGATGCCGCGGGCGGCGACAGGAATTCGCACGATCGTGATGCTGCTCGTTTCGATTTTCCTCAGCGCTGCAATCGGATTGGCGATGCTGATCACCGCACTGGCTCCTGCGTCGGTCGCTGCCCCGTCGCCTAAGCAGTCCCCCTCGTGCGGTCTCGCCGTTGTCTGGCCTCAGAGCCACACCTCCGGCGCCACCTGCCCAATCGCGATGTCGTCATCGACGTGCTGCACGCGCCTGCCCATCGGATAGCGGATGGCCGTCAGTGAATTCGCGCGCTGCCGCCGAGCCCGATTTCGAGGACGCTGCCTGTGACGACACCTGGATCTGTGACCAAGTACAGGAGCGCACGGCTGACGTCCTCCGGTTCAATCCACGGCTGCGGAATCGGATTGGCCCTCATCATTCGTTGGACCAGTTCGTCGGGAATACCGTCGGCATCGACCGGCTGCACCATGGGTGTGTGAACTGTGGTGGGGCACATGACGTTGACGGTGATGCCTTCTTTCGCGACCTCCAACGCCAACGACTTTGCGAGCCCGATGACTCCCCATTTGGTTGCGTTGTAGGGCGCCAATTCGGGGATGCCCATTCGGCCCCCCATCGATGAGGTGACGACGATGCGGCCGAAACGCTGCCGCCGCATCACCGGCACGACGGCTCGCAGAGTGTGAAACACACCCGTCAGGTTGGTGTCCACGAGTTGGTGCCAGATCTCGTCGGTCACATCTTCCAGCGGTCCGGTGCTCACGACTCCGGCGTTCGCCACGACGATGTCGAGACTCCCGAAGCTGCGCAGGGTTTCCTCGACTGCGGCTCTGACTGCGACGGGATCGCGCACGTCCATCGTGATCGGTAGACAGGCGGAGCCGAGTTCCTCGACGAGCTTGGCCGTGTCACGAAGGTCGTCTTCGGTGCCGAGTGGATAGGTCAGGTTCATCGGCCGGGGCGCATCGGCGAGAACGATGCTCGCGCCCTCGGCGGCCAACGCCAGGGCATGCGCGCGTCCTTGCCCGCGTGCGCCGCCAGTGATCAGTGCCACCCGGCCGTCCAGCACGTTCATACCGTCAGCCGTGCGCTCGAAGGTCAGCGAGCATGGCCTTGATCGTTGCGAGTATCTCTGCATCGGGGCTGTGGAAGCGCGTTCCCAGCCGCTCCACACCAGCGTCTATGCGCTGGAGAAGAGCTCGGTAGGCGTCGCCGGCGGCCTCGGCGTAGCCGGCGGCGGCCTCGGCCTGAGCTGGTTCGGAATACCGGTTGGACAGCGCGGCCAATTCGTGGGTCAGCTCCTTGGCCTGCTCTTGCACCTTCGCCGTGAGGTTGCGCGTGAAGTCGAGATCGGGCACGAATGGCGACTCGACCTCCTCGACCAAGACCACCTCCAGCACATGACAGATTTGGTAGAGCATGTCGATCGTGCTTTCGACAGACCAAATCTGGGCACGTAGCTCCGGCGGCGGAACGGGAATCGTCAACATTTGCGTCGACACTTCGCCGAGCGCCCATCGCTCCATATTCGAGGCATGCGCCTCCCAGCGAGCGACTTCCGCTTCGGCGGCTTCTCGCGCGGCGGCAACCTCGGCCTCGGCGGCCTCTCGCGCGGCGGCTACATCACCACTGGCCTGCCCACGCACCGCCGCCACCTCAGCGGCGGTGTCCGAACGCAACTTCTCCAGCTCGCGGCGCAGCCGCTGCACGGCTTCCTCGCCCGCCGCCCGCTCGGTCGTCCGCTCGCTGGTCCGTTCGACGGCACGTGCCTCCGCCGCCCGAACCTTCTCTTCGGCGGCCGCCACCTCAGCGGCCGCACCAGCCCGGATCCGTGCGATCTCGGCGTGCAGCTCCTGCATGGTCCGTTCTCCGGCCGCCCGCTCAGCCGTCCGCTCGGCGCTGCGTTCGGCGGCCAGCGCCTCTGCCGCCCGAACCTTCTCTTCGGCGGCCGCCACCTCAGCAGCCGCACCAGCCCGGATCCGCTCGATCTCGGCCTGCACCTGCTGCACCGCCTTATGATCGGTCGCCCGCTCCGCCCTTCTTTCCGCGTCCTTGCGTTTGCCCTCGGCTTCCATCGCGCGGACCAGCTCACCCGCCGCGGTGGCAACGCGTGCTGATTCTTCGGCTTCGGCCCGAGCCACCTTGACCGCCGCCTCGGCGTCCAGCCTGCCCTGATGCGCTACGCGCGCCTGCTCCTCGGCCACCCGGCGCAGATGGTCGGCCTCGACGAGTTGCATCGCCAGCGACCGGCGTGGCACCGGAGGCCCGTTGCGTTCGCGGTGTTGAGCGAGTTCGTGTTCACTCATCCCCGCCAATGCGACGGATTCAGCTCTGGGTTCCAACCCCAACCGCTGCGCGGCGGCGACTGACTCCGCGGCCGCGCGTCGTGTCAACGCCGCCCATTTGTCGACGGCGAGGTCCTCGATGTGCTGGCGAGTGGTAGTCATCGGCGACGCCGACCTCCACTGCTCGGCGCCGCCGCGGCGGAAGGCGTTTCGGTGGAAGGCTTTTCAGCCGAGACAGGCGGCGGCGCACTCGGCCTCTGGGCCGTCGGCGCAGGTTTGGACTCGCGGGTCCCATTGGGCGGACGCGTGGGCGTTGCCCGGACGACCTCGGAAACCGGACCGGCCTGCTGCGCCAGAACCAACAAGAGCTGCTCTTGGTACACCGCCACAGCCTTCGCGAGCGTCTCATCGCCGAGGCGCTCGGCATCACGCAGCAGCCCACTCACCAACTCCAGGGTCACCGCGGGGCCTAGACCCAGGGTGGCACCCTCGCTCGCGGCAGGCTCGATCCCGGCAGTGTCGACGATCCACTGCCAACGCTCCCACGCCAGGGCGTTCTCTGCGTCGTGACGAGCCTGTTCGTGACGGCTTTCGTCTCGCTCACGCTGCTGTTCGAACCGCTGACGCGCGCGTCTCGACGCATAGAGCACTGCGCACGCCGCGATGACCGCTGCCAGCACTGCCATCAGGCCGGCAAAGCCAGGCGAGACCACGAAGTCCCGTGCTGGTAGATCTCCGAGAATGCCTACTGGCGGTACCTGATCCACCTAGCCAGTCTCGCACCGTGCGGAGACCTGCAATGACGGAAATTCGAACCAGCTCATCGGGTCGAACGTCCACTGATGTGATCAACTTTGCTGACCGCGTTTAATCGGCGCAGGAAGGGGCAATGGTGCACCATCGACCACGCCTGGCATCCACAAAGCAACCAGGCAGGCCAAGAATCGGAGCCACGAGTTGAACGTCCGGAAATGTCTGCTTCTGCTAGTCACTTGCTTAGCCGCGACACTCCTGTTCGCAGCAAGTGCATCGGCTGAGCCCAGGCCGAGGATCCAGGGAGCCGACGAAGCCATCGCCAGGGCCGAAAGTCTCCTCGGGACAGACGAATTCGGTATCTACGGATGTGAAGCTCTGGTGGCCCACGCATTCGGCGTGTCACAGGCTGAATACGGTTGGGACGGCGCTGCGGAAACGATGTACCAAACACTCCTCGGACAAGGAAAGATCCACAAGGACATGAACCCCCCGCGTGGGGCGCTTGTCTTCAGCAGAGGATTCGTCGGTGCCCACATCGACATCGCCCGCGGGGATGGCACCTACGTATCCGGTGGCGTTCAGGGGTTATCGCCGGGATACGGCGACGGGAGCAACATCCAGATCCTGCCCACTCCCAGTGTGGGGGACGACGACTACACCTACCGCGGCTGGAGTCTGACTTTCCCGGGCTCGGAGTCGCCTGAACCGTCCCCCTAGGCGATGCGAGGGGGAAGCGCGATAGTCTCGCCCGCCACATCGATCGCGACCTTGCCGCGGAGTGCATACGAGCCCCGGTTCTCCAGGAGTTCATGAGCCTCACCCATTCGAGCGAGCGGAAGAGTCGCGCCGATGACGGGCTTCACGAGACCGCGCTCGACCAGCGTGGTGAGCGCGTCGAGCTTTCCCCGGTTCTGTCGGGTGAAGACGAAGTGATAGGCGGCGTTGCGGCCCCACGCCTCGATGAGGTTCTGCGTCTGCGCGATATCGACGATGCTGACGACGCGTCCGAAGTCGGCGAGCGTCAGCGGGCTCCGCGTGAGTGCGTCGCCACCGATGGTGTCGAAAACGACATCGACCCCCTTGCCTCCCGTCATCTCGGCCACGGCATCGACGTAGTCCGTTGACGTGAAGTCGATCGCCGCATCCGCTCCGAGAGAGCGCACGAACTCATGGTCGGCGGCTTTCGCGGTGGTGATCACTCGTGCGCCGGTCGCGTTTGCGATTTGGATCGCGATCGTGCCGACACCGCCTGCGCCGCCGTGGATGAGGATTGTCTCCCCCACCGCGAGCTGAGCTCGCGTCACCAAGGACTCCCAGACCGTTCCTCCGACGAGAGGCAGGCTCGCCGCCTCCAGGTGGCTGAGGTTCTCCGGCTTCCGGCCGACGAGATCGACTTCGGCGACGTGCTGTTCGGCGTATGAGCCGAAGCCGCCAAAGATTTGAGGTGTGTAGTACACCGCATCGCCGACACAGAACTCGGTCACGTGGGACCCGACTTCCTCGATCACGCCGGAGACGTCGTGCCCGATGATCGCCGGCAGCGGCACATGCTCGGTGTAGTCCCCGCGACGGATCTGATAGTCGAGCGGGTTGACGGCGGTCGCATGGACGCGCACCCGCACCTGACGGGGTTCGACGTGCGGAACCGAGACGTCACGCAGCTCGAAGGCATCGGCCCCTCCGAAGCGGGTGAGCACAACGGCCTTCATCAGATCAGTCATCTGGGGGTTCCTCATCGTGGTTCCGAGCGCGGGACGCGCCAGGAAGGGCGGTTCTCTCAATGAACCGCGCGCACGATCCACCCATTCCGGCAGCGGCGATGGGAGTACTCGAGAAGATCGTGACAGCTGGCGGCGATGTGCACTGCCTACTCAAATGGGTGGAGCTAAGGGGATTCGAACCCCTGACCCCCACACTGCCAGTGTGGTGCGCTACCAACTGCGCCATAGCCCCTTGTTGTGCTCATCGAAGTTACACCACGTGCGGTAGGCCTTCAAAATCGCAGGTCAGGGCACTTCGCCGCCAGCCTCCGGACCCAGCGGACGCGCCGGCGTATGCCCAGCTGGCGGTACACCACGCGTCTCGGGCGCGAAGATCCACCCGATCGCCGCGACGAACAGCACCGCGCCGCTGACGGCGAAGGCCCAGCCGAACGACAGGTGCTGGGCGATCAGGCCGACAACGAGCGATCCGCCGATCGATCCGAAGTCGACCATCATCTGGAAGAGGGCAACCGGTCCCCCGCCCCGGGACCTGTTCCCGACGATGTCGGCCACGGCCGCCTGCTGCGGAGAGATGAAGATGCCCGTCGCTGCACCCGAGATGTACGCAGTCACCAGGAAGATCACCAGCGACGTCGTGACCCCGAGCAGGCTCGTGGAGATCGCCGCGGCCAGCAGTCCGACGATGAGCAGTTTGCGCCGGCCGATCCTGTCGGACAGATACCCGCTGGGGATCACCACCGAGACGTTGCCGATCGCGAACGTCGCGAGCGCCAGCCCGGCGATGCCGGTGCTTCGGCCGAGTCCCTCCACGATGAACAGCGGGACCAACGCGATCCGCAACCCGAACGCAGCCCAGCCCGTCGCGAAGTTCGAGACCAGCGCGGCGAGGTAGGCGCGGTGCCGCAACACCTCTCGCAGCGTGACAGCAGGCTCGTCGGACTCCTCGGGTGCGGCCAACGTACTGCCCCGCAGGCTGAAGAACACCACCCCGGCCGCGACCAGCAGCGCGGCCCCGTAGATCGCGAACGGCGCCGACAGGCCCAGCCCGGCTGTGAGGCTGCCGAGTACCGGCCCCCCGACCGATCCGATCAGGAATCCCGACGAGAACAGACCCGCGACGCGGCCGCGCGCATCCTGCGGCGAGATCCGAATCATCAGGGCCAGCGATGACACCGAGAACATCGCCGACCCCAGCCCACCGAGCGACCGGAACAACAGCAGCTGCCAATACGTCTGCGCGAAGGCACACACCGCGGTCGACACCGCGACAATCAGGAGTCCGTTGATGTAGACCCGCCGCTCCCCCAAGCGCTGCACGAGCCAGCCGGCCGGCGGAGCGGCGACGAGCCGCATCACCGCGAATGCCGTGATGACGAAGGTCGCCGCGCTGATGCTCACACCGAAGTGGCGGGCGTACTGCGGCAGAACCGGGGAAACCACTCCGTAGCCGAGGGCGACCACGACGTTCGCCGAGACCAGCAGCCAAACCTCACGCGGAAGCTTCGGCTTCTTGGCGACTGTCGGACAGTCGGCCTCCGCGTCAGAGCTCACGCAATGACTTTATTCACCACTTCCTTGGCGGCTTCCTGCACCTCGGCAAGATGGTCCGGCCCGCGGAACGACTCGGCGTAGATCTTGTAGACGTCCTCGGTGCCCGACGGGCGCGCCGCGAACCAGGCGTTCTCCGTCGTCACCTTCAGACCACCCAACGGCGCACCGTTGCCCGGCGCCGTCGTCAGCTTGGCGGTGATCGCCTCGCCGGCCAGCTCGGTGGCGCTGACCTGTTCGGCGGACAGCTTGGCGAGCCGCGCTTTCTGTTCCCGATTGGCGGGCGCGTCGATGCGGGCATACGTTGGCGCACCGTACTTCTCGGCCAGCGCATCGTAGCGCTGCGACGGCGTCGACCCCGTCTTCGCGAGGATCTCCGACGCCAGCAGCGCCAGGATGATGCCGTCCTTGTCGGTGGTCCACACCGACCCGTTGCGCCGCAGGAACGACGCGCCTGCGCTCTCCTCACCGCCGAAACCGATAGTGCCGCTGAGCAATCCGTCGACGAACCATTTGAAGCCGACGGGAACCTCGACCAATTTGCGGCCGAGCCCGGCGACGACCCGGTCGATGATCGACGAACTGACCGCAGTCTTACCGACGGCCGTGGACGCGGGCCAGTCGGGTCGGTTGGAGTACAGATAATCGATCGCGACGGCGAGGAAGTGGTTCGGATTCATCAGTCCGCCATCGGGTGTGACGATGCCGTGCCGGTCGGAGTCCGCGTCGTTGCCCGTGGCGATCTGATAGCTCTCGCGATTGGCGATCAACGACGCCATGGCGTTGGGCGAGCTGCAGTCCATCCGGATCTTGCCGTCGGTGTCGAGCGTCATGAACCTCCATGTCGCGTCGACGAGCGGGTTGACGACGGTGAGTTTCAGGTTGTGTTGTTCGGCGATGGCGGCCCAGTAGTCGACGCTCGCGCCGCCCAGCGGGTCGGCGCCGATGCGGATCCCCTCGGCGCTGATCGCGTGTAGATCCACGACGTTGGACAGGTCCGCGATGTAGGCGTCCATGTAGTCGTGACGCTCCGCGGTCTTCAGGGCGCTCGCCAACGGGATGCGCTTCACATCTTTGAGGCCGTCGCGCAGGATCTCGTTGGCCCGCTTGGCAATTGCCCCGGTGGCGTCGGTGTCGGCGGGCCCACCGTTGGGCGGGTTGTACTTGAAGCCGCCGTCACGTGGCGGGTTGTGCGACGGCGTCACCACGATCCCGTCGGCCAGATCGCCGTCGCGGCCATCGTTGAAGGTCAGGATGGCGTGGCTGACAGCGGGGGTCGGGGTGAAGCGGTCCGCCGAGTCGATCATCGCCACGACGTCGTTGGCGGCGAGCACCTCCAGCGCCGATGCCCATGCCGGTTCCGAGAGCGCGTGCGTGTCACGTCCGATGAACAGCGGTCCCGACGTGCCCTGCGCGTGCCGGTACTCGACGATGGCCTGCGTCGTCGCGACGATGTGGGCTTCGTTGAACGCCGCATCGAGGCTGGACCCGCGATGGCCCGACGTACCGAACACCACCTGCTGGTCGACGTTGTCGGGGTCAGGTTCGACGGTGTAGTACGCCGTGACGACCTGCGCCACATCGATGAGGTCTTCGGGTTGCGCCGGTTGACCGGCGCGGGGATTGGCGGCCATAGGCCCAGTCTGCTCTGTTTCCGCGCGGCGCATCCAGGCGACGCCAAGAATTCACGCGGCGGGGCTCACAGCGCCCACGCGAGTGCAAATCCGAGGGCGCAGGCGGCGACCGACAGGACCAGGGAAACGGCGGCGTTGAGCAGCGCGAGCCATCTTCGGCCCTGCTGGACCAGTCGCACGGTTTCGAAGCTGGCGGTGCTGAAAGTCGTGTACCCGCCGCAGAATCCGGTGCCCAGCACCGTCTGCCAGACGCTTGGTTGACCGCGGAACAGCACGACCCCCGCGAGTACCCCGATGATCAACGACCCTGTGATGTTGATGACCACGGTGGCCAACGGGAACGGAGACTGCCACCTCTGTTTCGTCCAGGCGTCGAGCAGGAATCGGGTCACCGCACCGGTGGCGCCCGCGAGGAAGGTGAGGATCGGAATCATGCGTGCGTCCTGCTGCGGTGAACGCTGCCCAGGATCAGGATGCCGAGCCACGCGGTCAGCAGACCACCGACGACACTGAGCAGGCCGTAGCTGATCGCGGTGCCCAAATGCCCGTGTCTGCCCAGCAGCACGATCTCCAGCGCGAAGGCGCTGTAGGTCGTGTAGGCCCCACAGAATCCGGTGCCCGCGCAGAGGCGAGCGCGGCGGCGCCAGCCCGAGTCATCGCCGAGCCGCGCGAGTGCCTCGAGTAGACCGCCCAAGATGAACGCGCCGGTGAGGTTGATCAGGAAGGTCGCCCACGGCCATGAGGCACCGTCGTGTGGCAGGGCTTTCTCGATGTAATAGCGCGCCGCGGTGCCCGCGATACCGCCAGCGAAGATCCAGGCCATCGCCGACGGCCGTAGGTGCAATGGTCGTAGGGGTTTGGCCGGGGCGTCGGGATCGGTGAGTAATTCGGCGTGCGAATCGCTGGACGTCTCAAAATGTGGCGCGGTTGCCCCATCAGCGTCATCGTCGGAGTGATCAGTGCCCGGCTGTCCTTGGGTCATGGTGGGCGCCTATCCATCACTAGGACGGTAGGAACTATCAGCCGGTTGGCGGTTCGAGCGACGAGCTCGGGCGAGATCCATCACCACTGCGGACGACTGTATCCCCTCTAGCAGCGAATATCGCGGTATCAACGCCGCAACCACCCCTTCCGCACGGCAGGTAAGGCTAGCCTCACCTCGGATTCCCGTGTACCGTCCCACGCCGTGACCTCGTCTAATCCTGATGCAGTGAGCGCTGCTCTCACCGAGATCCTGGCCGAAGATATGAACGTCGATATTCGCCGGGTGACCCGAGAGTCCAGACTGATCGACGACGTCGGACTCGACTCGGTGGCATTCGCGGTGGGGATGGTGGCCATCGAGGACAAACTCGGTGTCGCGCTGTCCGAAGAGGACCTGCTGTCCTGCGACACGGTCGGCGACCTCGAAGCGGCCATCCTCGCCAAGGTCCCCGCGGGCCAGTCGAACTCGTGACCGTACTGGCCGAAGCGCTCTCGGCCGCGATGCGGGGGGCCCCGACCAAGCTCTCCGTACTCGACCCCGACAGCGACTCGTGGGTTCACCATCCCTGGCAGGAGATCCACGCTCGGTCGGAGAACGTCGCCGACCGCATCGTCGACGACGGATCGACGTCGGTCGGCCTCGTCGGAGAACCGAACGTAGAGTTCCTCGCCGCGATTCCCGGCGCTTTCTTCGCAGGTGCCGGCCTGTCGATCCTGCCCGGACCGATCCGGCGGGCCGATCCTGCGCAATGGGCCCAGACCACGCTGGACCGGTATCGCAGCATCGGAGTGACCACCGTCTTCAGTCACGGCGCAGAGCTGGAACTGTTGCGCGAACGGGCCGAGGGCATCGTCATCCACGATCTCCTCGAGGTCGCCCACACGCAGCGTTCGAGCACCTTCGAAGGACCCCGGACCGCTGAGGTCGCGATCCTGCAAGGCACCGCGGGGTCCACGGGAACGCCACGCACAGCCCAGATTTCGCCCGCTGCAGCACTGGCCAACCTCCGTGGACTGCTCAAGCGGGTCAACATCGACGAAAAGTGCCGTCTGCAAAGCTGGTTGCCGATCTATCACGATATGGGCCTCACGGTCATGCTCGTGTCGACGCTGGCTCAAGCGGAACTGTGGCAAGCACCGACAAAGTCCTTCGCAGGCAATCCCTTTGCCTGGCTGAGCTGGCTCCACGAGAGCAAGGCCACGATGACCGCGGCGCCCAACATGGCGTTCAACATCCTCGGCAAGTACGGCAGCAATCTCTCCGATCTCAACCTCAGCAACCTCGGCTACACGCTCAACGGCGGGGAGCCCGTCGACTGTGACGGCTATGCCCGCTTCTCAGCCGAGATGGCCCGGTTCGGCTTCAACCCGAACTCACTGTCCCCGTCCTATGGGCTGGCCGAATCCACCTGTGCGGTAACGATTCCCGAACCATTTACCGGACTTCGGGTCGACGAGGTCAGCGTCGTGACCGACGCGGGTGAGTCCACCCGTCGGTTCGCGGTTCTCGGGCATCCGATCGAGGGCATGGAGCTCCGGGTGAACACCGAGCAGCCGCATTCCACCGAGGTGACCGGACGCGAGGTCGGCGAGATCGAGATCCGTGGCACGTCGCTGATGAACGGCTACTACGGCCACACCCCCATCGACCGCCAGGATTGGCTGCCCACCGGAGATCTCGGATACCTGACCGACGGCGGCCTCGTCGTCTGCGGACGCGCGAAGGAGCTCATCACGGTCGCCGGGCGCAACGTGTTCCCCAACGAGATCGAACGCATCGCGGGCCAAATCGACGGTGTGCGTGACGGTTGCGTGATCGCGATCGGCACGGGCGAGGCGACCGCGCGGCCGCGACTCATCATCACCGCGGAATTCAAGGGTGATGACGAACCCGCGGCGCGCAGTGCCGTGGTGGCCCGCGTCGCGTCGGAATGCGGCGTGGTCCCCGCCGATGTGGTGTTCGTGAAGCCCGGTGCGCTGCCGCGTACGTCGTCGGGCAAGCTGCGCCGCTTGGAGGTCAAGCGCAACCTCGAGGGTGCCAGCCGATGACCGCCGACGTCGTACCGGAAGAGGACTACAGCGAGCTGCTCGACCGCGTCTTCGACGACCGGGTGACGAAGTGGACCGCCGAGGCCGAAGAGACCGAGCGCTTCCCCCGTCAGCTCATCGAATACCTCGGTGAGTCAGGTGTGTTCGCCGCCAAATGGCCGGCCGGGCAACAGCAGTCCGACGTCGCGAAGGTGATCACGCTCGCACGGAAGCTCGGGACGCTGGGGTCGGCCGGTATCGGCGTCGGTGTGGGACTACACGACTCGGCGATCGCGATCCTGCGCCGCTTCGGCAAGTCGGACTACCTGCGTGACATCGCCGAACAGGCGATCCGCGGCGAGGCAGTGCTCTGCATCGGCGCCTCCGAACAGTCCGGCGGATCCGACCTGCAGATCGTGGGCACCGAGGTTCGGTCGGCGAACGGCGGCTTCGAGGTCAAGGGCATCAAGAAGTTCGTGTCGCTGTCCCCCATCGCCGACCACGTCATGGCGGTCGCGCGCAACGTGGACCACGATCCGAACAGCAAGCACGGTAGCGTGGTCGTCATCGCCGTCCCATTGTCGCAGTGCGAGATTCAGACGCCGTACCGCAAGGTCGGTGCCGGACCGCTGGACACCGCGGCCGTACACATCGACACCTGGGTACCCGCCGACGCACTGGTCGCCCGCGCGGGTATCGGCTTGGCCGCGATCTCCTGGGGACTCGCGCAGGAGCGGATGT
>Ga0075363_100000110_pt1 | contig 18836 bp, 18 predicted proteins | sample EndMetdeltDD1763_FD_71470 | JGI IMG/M metagenome (GOLD analysis project Ga0075363, IMG submission 71470) | Populus endosphere microbial communities from Tennessee, USA - Endosphere MetaG P. deltoides DD176-3 | ecosystem: Host-associated > Plants > Roots > Endosphere | place: USA: Tennessee...
CGACGTGGAACAGCGGCATCGACACCATGTTCTTGTCGCCCTCGTCGAACTCGAAGCCCTCGTGGGCGTTGATCGTGTGGGCGATCATGTTGGCCTGCGTCAGTGCCACGCCCTTGGGGCGGCCGGTCGTGCCCGACGAATACATGATGATCGCGACGTCGTCGGGCTCTACGTCATCGGCGCGACCCACTGGCGTGGCTGCGGCCAGCATCGCCTCGTACTCGTCGCCGTCACCGCCCTCCGGCGTCACCTCGATGACGTGCTCGACGTGGGTGAGCTTGTCGCGGATCTTGTCGACATTGCCCCGTAGCTCCTTGCCGACGATCAGCACCTTGGCACCGGAGTCGTTGAGCACATAGTCGAGCTCGTCGGCGGCCAGCCGAAAGTTGATGATCGCATTGGCCGCACCCAGCGACGCGGCGGCCAGCGTCAGCTCCACGCAGGCGGGGTGGTTCTTGTCGAGGAACGCCACCACGTCGCCGCGCTTGACACCGCGCTCCTTCAGCGCGCCCGCCAGCCGGCGGACGCGGTCGTTCCACTCCGCCCACGTCCAGGATCGTTCGAGGTAATCGAACGCCTCCTCGTCCGGTTTGGTTTCGGCCCAGTGAGCGGTACGTTCGTCGAGGAAGCGGGGTTCAGCCAGGTCAGACATGCTCTGAGCCTGCCACGGAGACCGGCAGCGGAACCCGCGATTCGGCCAATCCGGCCGTTTAGGTGTCGTCGGTCACGGTGTGGCTGCGGTGCAGGCCGCGACGGTCGTAGATGCGGGTCACCACACCGCCGATCAAGAGACCGATGAGCAGGCCGATGGCCGACATCGTCAGCGAATGCGTGAGCCCGGCATCGGCACGACCGTCGAAGTAGAGCAGCGCCCGCGCGCCAAGGAAGACTTGGTGCATCGGTTCGAACTTCGCCAGCCACCCGAAGACCCGGGGAGCCGCCTCCAGCGGAATGGTGGCGCCGTTGGACGGTAGTCCCAGCATCACGAAGATGAACAGGTTCACCAGCAGCCCAACCGAACCCAGCACCGCGATCAACGATGTCGATGTGATGCCGACGGCCGCAATCGTGAACGCGCCGAATGCCCACAGGGTCCACGCGTTCGGTATCGGCATCCCCAATGCGGCCGCGATACCGATGTACGCCGCGGATGTGAGGACGGCCATGATCGCCATCAGTCCCCATTTGACAAGCAGCGTTGTGAAGCGCGAGATCTTGACCGGCTCGGCGAACCGATACATGGGGCCGAGTTCGGCGGGTACAAAGCCGAGCATCGAGTCGACCAGTGAGCTCACCAGGATGCTGCCGGTGAATCCTGCGAGCAACAACAACAGCGCGTAATAGAACGCGGACAGGCCGTTGCCGGTGCCGCCTGGCAGCGGCTCGAAGTCGTTGACCTGGACATCGACCGGGCTGGTCAGCGCAAGCGACACACCGCCTGGCAGCGGCGCCCCGCTGGCCTTCTCCACCTGCGCAGACATGCGTTGACCGAGTTTGTCGCTGATCTCGTTGATCGCCTTGCCCAACGTCAACCCGGCGATGCTGGAGCCCAATTCGCCTGCGCGGGGATTGGTGGAAATCGTGATCACCGGTCGAGTGACCTCACCTGGCCGCAGCGCGCCCTGCCCAAGAGCCTGCAGCTTCGCCGAGAAGTCGGACGGTATCTGGACGAGTCCGTAGATTTCTGCCCGACCCAACTGCCCCTTGGCCTCGTCTTCCGACAACACCTTCACCTCGAACTGATCCGGGTTCAGTCCCGACACCAGCCCGTCCACGATCTGCTTGCCGTCGGCACCAGCGTCGGAGTTCACTATCGCGACCGGGAAATGGCGAAGATTCGGTGTCGGATTGAGGATTCCGGCCAGATACAACAGCGCCAGTGCCGAGAACACCACCAAGGACACGACGATTGGTGTCAGCCAGAACCTCGGGGTGCGGATCGTCGTCCACGGATCTGGTGCAGCGTGCCTATGCGGTTCCGGCGCGGCATGGCGATGCGGTGAAGGTTCAGTGGGCGTCATTTGCCGTAGACCTGCCTGCCCGCCAGATAGGTCGCACGAACTTCGAGGTCGGCAATCTGCTCCGGCGGCACTGCTCGCGGGTCGGCCGAGAGCACGACCATGTCCGCGTACTTGCCCACTTCCAGTGAGCCGATCACGTCGTCGGAGAACAACTGCCATGCCGCGTCGATGGTCTGCGCGCGGATGGCCTGCTCGACCGTGATGCGTTCCTCGGGTCCGATCACCCTCCCACTCGGCGCCACCCGGGTCACCGCCACGCTGATGTTGCGCAGCGGCTCCTCGGGGGTGACCGGTGGATCGTTGTGCAGTGATATGCGCATCCCGGTCTGCAAGGCGGAATTGCATGGCATCCAACGCGTCCCATGCTCGGCACCGAACAGGCCGTCGACGATGATGTCGCCCCAGTAGTGGATCTGGTCGACGAAGATGCTGCACGTCACGCCGAGATCGTGGGCACGCCGCAGCTGCTCGTCACGGATCGCGCCCACGTGTTCGAGCCGCAGCCGATGGTCGTCGCGCGGGTGCTTGCGCAATACGTCTTCGTAGATGTCGAGGATCGTGTCGACACCGGCGTCACCCTGTACATGGCAGGCCATCGGCCAGCCCTTCGGGAAATAGGTGTGGACGATCTCGGTGAGTTGTTCACGGGTGTAATTCGCGTGCCCGCACGAGCCGGGTGTCACGCCGATCGCGCGGACCGCATCGGTGTCGAGGTACGGAAACGACAGATCGATGTTGCCGATCCACGGTGAGCCATCGACCCAGATCTTGATGCCTGTCTGCCGAAACAGGTCGTCGCCGTTGACCGGAGTCTCGTCTGTCGTCATCGCCTCGTTGGAAACCTCGTATACGCGCAGCCGCACTGTGAGGTCGTTGCGCAGCTGCTCGAGCATCGGCCGGAACGCCGGCTCGAACGCCATCTCCGAGCACGTGGTGAGGCCGACACCATTGAGTCTGCGGAGCTCGGCATGCAGCATCGCCGGGTAGTCGCTCGGCTCGATCGCACCGGTGAGCAGGCTGAACACCGCGCCGGTCTCCTCCGCGGTGCCGTCAAGCTCGCCGTCGGCGTCGTGGCCGTATCGGGCACCCTTCGGGTCCGGAGTGTCGCGGGTGATTCCTGCCTTCTGGGCGGCGGCGGTATTGAAGAACGCTTTGTGTCCGGAGTTGTGAATGATCACGAGCGGCGAGTCGGGGGCAACGCTGTTCAGCCATTCGAGCGTCGGTTCCGGTAAGCCGTCCTGCAACAGCGGGTCCCATCCGTTGAGATAGGCGCCCTCAGCTCCGCGCTTGACAGTCTCTGCTTGAACGGCGGCGACGACGTCGTCGGCGTTCGACAGCGTGACGGGGCGAATGTCGACCATCCGGTCGGACAGCACAATGGCCTCCATCAGTGGATGCCCGTGTGCCTCGACGAGGCCGGGCATGACACATGCGTCTCCGAGGTCTTCGACGTGAGTGTCCGGGCCGATCCACGCTGCCACATCAGACCTGTCACCGACCGCAACGATGCGGCCGTCGGACACGGCCAACGATTCGGCGGTGGGTCGTGCGTCGTCGACGGTAAGAACGGTCGCGTTAATTACCAAGTCAGCGAAGGGCATCCGCAAAGTATGACCCGCTCGGCCATGGCCGTGGCACTATTCGGCTAGGCCCCGCCGAACTCGGGACGCAACACCGGCGCCAATGCCGCGAGCGGGATGTGGGCCTGCACGGTGCCGCCGTCCATCGCCCACTGCATGCGGCCGATCGTGTAGTCCAACGGGGTGTCGTGACCGACCGGATAGTCGGGCATGTAGAGGATCAACTCACCGGGTGTCAGCGCCCAGGCCCGGTAGCCACCGGAGTACACCTTGTCCGGGGTCCAGCGGTCCGGGGTGAAGGGATAGGTGCCAGGCTGGTGCGGCGGCGGTGCGGCATCGAGGGCCGCGACGATGAACGGCGCACCTAGACGTGGGATCTCGGCCCCGTAGTCGACTCCCGGTTTGAACAGGTCGGCCAGCTTCAACTGTCGCCCGCCCGCGAAGGTGTAAGTGCGGTAGGCGTCGCTGATGATGGGCGCGTTCGGGTGCGCGAGGGCGTCGGTTCCGACCGTACCCGAGTACATCTCGTGGAAGACGACCGTCATCGCGTCCCCGTGCTGGAAGATCTGGAACTGCTCCTCGCCGAAGCTGTCTTGGACCATCTTCTGCGCCGCGTTGCGCCAGTTGTTCATCAAGGTGGTCAGGTACTCCCGAATGGTGGGGTTCTCCACCAGATCGCCGGGCAGCGCCATCTTGATGTTGCGAACCGCCTTGCGCTCCGACTCGACCGACGTGCTGCAGGATTGCCCATCCCACTGACCGCCCAGCTCACCACAAAAGGCCGGCGCTGACGCCGATGCCGCAGGTGCGAGGCAGAGCGCGGACACCACCGCCACCACTCCCGAGGCAACGGCTCGCAGAATCACGGCAGCTCGACTTTGCTTGCCCGCCATTGACCGTCGACGTTCTCCATCGTCATCTTGATCCTGCTGCGGTCGACCCGAGGATCGGGGACGCTCGTGTTGGACACCGACTGGTCGACGAACAACAGCACGACGACCTTGTCCTTGGACGCGGACTGCACCGCCGAATCCAGGACGACACCGTGCGCGGTCGCCTTGTTGTCGATGAGCAGCTGCCGCAGCTGAACGCTCGATTGCGAGTACATGTCCTTGAATTCGCCGGTCGAGCCGTCCAGAACTTGGGCGAAGTTCTCGTCGACCTTGGCGGAATCGATGCTCGTCAGAATCTGCGCATATGTGACGGCCGCTTGCTGGGCTTGCCGACTCGCCTGCTCGATCTGCTTTTGCTGCCAGAGCTGCCATCCGAGGATGCCCGAACTGGCAAGAGCGGCAATGAAGATCGCCAGGATGATGCCTACTCGCAGTCGGCGACCCCACTGTCCGGCGGTGGCTTTGGCATCGTCGTTGGATTCGACCACGTCCGTCGCCGCGTCGGTGTCGGCGTCGGCGTCGGCCGTCTCGGCGTCGGGCTCCAGCTCGTCGGCTGCGTCGGCATCTTGGTCTTTATCGGTAGTCACTGACAAGGTCATCTCCTCTGATTGCTCAGCGCGGTGGGTCGATCGGCAGGGTGGGACCGCCATAGGGTGTGGGAATTGTGAAGCGGCCCTTGGGTGTCGGGTCGGTCTGACGGCCAAGGTCGGCACCTGGCGGCGGGCCCGCGGTGTCGTCGTCGGCGGGCCGCGGTGCGTTCTTAGCGCCACGAATCAGCACACCCGGATGGTCGTCGCGACAGTAGGTGTACATGAACGGCTCCGGATAGTCCGCGGATGACGGTGACAAACGCGGCGTTCCGTAGTCACAGAAGTAAGCCGGGTAGGGGTCCGCGGTCGCCCACAGTCCGTTGTCGTGCAGTGTGCTGCCGATCGCATCGAGCACCGACGTGCGATGCGTCGGAAACAGCGCATTAAGCGCGGGGACACGAAGGTACAGCAGCCGCGAGGTCGTGGTCAGGTTGCCGAGCAGTTGCACCATGGTGTCGGAATTGTCCGCGAACAAGGCGTCGACGTCCGACAAGGTGTTCGGCCCTTCGTCGGTGAGTCGGCGGTAGCCGTCGCGCATCTTGTTGATGCCGGTGAAGGTTTCGCTGAGATTGCCTGAGGCAACGTTGATTCCAGCGTTCTTATCGGAGACGAGCGTGAATACCGTGCGGCTGTTTCGCATCACACTGGTGGTCTCCGGCAGCACCGAGTCGAGGGTGGACAGCAGGAAGGTGCCGCCCTTGATGATGTCGGCGAGCTTGCGCGGCCCGTCCTTGCTGAGGCTCAGTTCGCGCTTGATCAACTCGATCTTGGCCGTATCGACCTGGGCGAGCGTGCCGTCGGCGTTGGCGAGCAGCTCCGCCAGACTGACGGGCACGGTGGCCCGCCCCTGAGTGATGACGGCACCGTCGCGCAGAAATGGTCCGGCGTTGGATTCCGCGACGAAGTCGATGTACTGCTCCCCGGCCGGCGAAAGTCCCGACACGCGTACGTCGCTGGACTCCGGGATGTGCGCCGTCGAGTTGACGGTGACTACTGCGTTGACGCCCGCGGGTGTGAGGTCCAGTCGGTCCACCCGCCCGACCCGGACACCGCGCAGCATGACGTCCTGATTCGGAAGCAGACCCGCCGACTCCGGCAGTTCGATGGTCACCCGATACGTCGAAGCGAGCGGGTTCACCTGCAGCGCACCGAGAGACAAGTATCCAACGGCCACGACGAACGTCAGGATCAAAGCACCGGCGGACAGCCACGCCTTCCGCCGGTGGCCGGCACGCACCACGGCGACGACGCGATCAGCGACACCGGCGATCATGGCGTCCTCGGCGGGACGAACGGAACGGCCGCAGGCGGCGGCTGCACACCGGCTGGCGGTGGCGGCGCGGGCGGCAGAACGCCGGGTGGCGGCGGCGCGACCATCACCTCTCCCGGTCTGTCCGGATCCGGGATCACCGGCACCTGCGGCACACCCGGGCCCTTACCGACGATCCGTTCCTGCAGACGGTAGAGCGTGTACTGGAACGTTCCGACGAGCTGATGCCAGTTGTACCGTTTGGGGCCGTGCAATCCCGGATCGCCGGCGAAGCCGATGTCGGGTATGGATCCCAGAATCAGCCGGTCGAAACTGGCGTTGACCGCGAGCGCATTGCTCGTGGTCGTCTTGATGAGCGGTGGCATCAGTCGGTTCAGCGAGTACAGCGTGGCGTTGGGTGTGAGCACCACGTCGTTCCACGACCGCGCGACCTCGTTGGCATCGACGATCACACTCCGACCGCTGGTGTCGGTGCCCGCGACTGACGGGAACTTGCGAAGCTGATCGGAGACGTCGCCGACCTGGACGACGAGGTCCGCTATCTGACTGGTGTGAACGGCCAGAGTGTCGGTCGCTGGCCGCGCCTCTTCCAGCACATCCGCGAGGGTCTGGTTCTTGGCCTCGATGGTGTCGACGAGCCGCGACGTTTCGGTCATCGCGGTAGCGATCTGGTCCGATCGCGAGTTGAGCCTGCCGAGAGTGTTATTCGTCTTGCGGATGAGGGCACCGAAAGCCTGACCCTGATCCCCCGTCGCCTTACCGAGGCCGTTGACGATGTTGGTGAAGTTACGCACCGCGCCGCCGTTCACCAGAATCGCGGCCGAGCTGAGCACCGACTCGACCGTCGCGGCCGCGGTCGTCGCATCGAGATCGATGGTGTCGCCGTTCTTCAGCAGTGGCGCACCCGGTTTCAGGGGACTAGGCGGTTTCACCGCGATGAACACATCGCCCAGCGGAGTGGCCGACCGCAACTCCGCGGTGCTGCCCTTCGGCAGCTGTACCCCGTCCATGATGCGCAGCGTGGTCACGGCGGTGTAGTTGCGGGCCACCATCGATTCGAGTTGCCCGACATCGGCACCCGCAAGCTTCACTTTCGCGTTGGCGGGCAGGTTGAGCGCGTTGGAGAACACCGCCGTCAAGGTGTAGCCGCTGGAGCCGACACCGGGTGCGGGTAGGGGCAGGCTCGCCAAACCTTCTGATGCACAACTGGATACGGTCAGGCACACGGCCAGGATCAGTGCCATCACCCGTCGACTGGTCATTTCTGCCCCATTGCAGCGAGACCGTCAAGAACGTAGGTCAGCCCATAATCCGGTCCGAAGTCCTGCAGCGTGCCCGTGCTGCAACCGAGCTGACGCAGTCCCATCATGTTGCAGACTTCCTTCAACGTCTGGGTATCGAAGAGCGCCTTATCGGTGAGAACTTTGGCGCGGATGGCACCGTTGCGTTGATCGATGATGTTGTAGATGTTGTCCAGCGTCATCGGTGCGAGATCAAGGAACTCGGCGAGGTCGCGCTGATGGTCCACGGTCGTGCCTGACGCGGTGTTGGCGTTGTCGACGATGCCCTTGATGGCGTCACGGTTGGCCTCCAGAACCTCACCCGTCTGCACGAGCACCTCGTTCAGCTTCTTGCCGGTGGTTCCACTTCCGAGGTCCTCATCGGCCAGGACCTGGCTGAGCACGTTGACATTCGACCCGAACTCGCGGAGCGTCGCATCATTGGCGGCCGCGGCCTCGAGCAGGGAACTGACGTTGCGGATGATGGTCGTCAGCTGGTCGCGGGTAACCGCACCGCCGTCAGCACTGAGCCGCAGGGCATTCGACAGTTCGCCCAGGGAGTCCTTCATCTGCTGGCCGTTGCCGTCTGCGATGGCGGCGCTGGCGTCGACGAGGTCGGCGACCGGGCCATTGCCGTTGCCGTCACCGCGCAGCGAAACCGACAGCTTGTCGAGAACGTCGAGCACGCGGGCGAACTCGACGGGCGTCTTGGTCCGATTCAGCCCGATGGTGTCGCCGTTCTTCAGCGTCGGGCCCCCTCTGTAGGGCGGCGTCAGCTCGATCTGGCGATCAGTGAGAATCGAGTTCGAGATCGTCACCGCCTGCGCATCGGCGGGCACCTTCACATCCTTGTCGACCGTGAATTCGACTTCGACATATCCGCCCTTGGGGGTGATCTTGGTGACCTTGCCCACCGGCATGCCGAGTACGGCGACGGTGTTGTCCTCGTAAAGTCCTGCCGCATTGTCGAACTGGGCAGTGATCTTGACCGTACTCAGTTGGTCCTTGGTCACGTTCCACACGACGACAGCGCTCACCACCGCCACTACGAGGAAGACGGCACCGATCGCGAGCACTTTGGGTCTCATTTGCAGTCCTGGTAGTACGGAATCATGTTGAACTGTTCGGCGCGCTCGCTGATGGCACACATCCACGAGTCGGCGAGCAAGCCGCCCGGCGCGTTGAATCCAACGGCGTTGCCGCTGCCGGTGGCATTGGTCAGGTTACGCAGTGCGACGGGGCCGGATTGCAAGGTGCTGCGCAACAGGTCGTCGTGCTGTGCGAGCATCCCGGTCAGCTCACGAATGTTTCGCAGCAACTCCTCGAGTTGCGGGCGGTCGTCGATGACGATTCCGCTGAGCGTTTGTACGAGGTTGGTGAGCGCGTCCATCATCGCGTGAAAGGTCGCACGCCTCGCGACGAACTCGCCTACCAGCGAGTTGCCCTGCGTGACGAGACTGCCGATCGTGGACTGCTGGCGCCGCAGCGTATTCGTCACCGTCTCAGTGGTCTTCAGCAGCGAGCCCAACTGGTCACGTCGTTCGGCGATGATCGCCGAGAGCGTCTGGGTGTTGGCCAACGCCTGCGGAATGACCGGCGGGAGGGTTTGCAGTTGGTTACCGAGTACACCGAGCGTTTCGGCGAACCGGTCCGAATCAACCTGCTCAAAGGTGGTCGTGACGTCTGACAGCGCCTCCTGGAGATCGTAAGGCACCTCGGTGTGCTCCAGGTCAAAGGTGTTGTCGGGCAACGACCCTTCGCCCGCTGGCCGCAACGACAGGTACCGTGACCCAAGGATTGTGGTGATCTTGATGGATGCGCTGGATTGTGCACCCAGCAGTATGTCGTCGCGGACCTTGAGTCCCGCTTCGACGTGGTCTCCGGCCAGTTCCATGCTGGTGACCTCACCGACGGGAATGCCCGCGATAGTGATCGGATTGCCCACCTGCAACGCCGCGGCTTGCAAGAACTGCGCCGTGTAATGGCGATAGCCCACGTTTGCGACCTTGACGATCAGCATCGCCCCGATCACCACCGAGATCACCACGACGGCGATGACCCCGAGCCAGGTCTTGTTGCGATCCTCCAGCGGTATACGTCGCCGCTTCTGTGATTGGTCAGCCATCGGCCATATTCCTGCATTTCGGCGTGTATTGCGTCCCTGGTCCGGGAGAAGCGGCATCGACGATGATCGGAATCAGGTCGTTGAGCCCGGGGAAGAAGCCATTGAGATTGAGGTCGCAGGGGTACGCGTTGGCGTAAGCACCTTCACCGGTGATACGCGCAAATCCCTTGAGTAGCAACGGCAGGTTCGCGCCGGTGAACGCCAGCTGCGGCTCGATGCCAACCATGTGCGCAGCGAACCCCGGCTGACGGGTGACAAGCTCGTTCAATGACGGGTACACCTCGTCGGAAATCGTCGACAGTTGCCGCACCACGTGCGCAGCCGACCCCATCGAGTCCACCAACTCAGGGCGCCGCGCGTCGAAAGTGGACACGACGCTGCGGGTTTCGCTGATGACATGGTCGAGGTCGTCGTTGTGCTTGGCCAGGTTCGCCACCACGGTGTTCAGATCGGTGATGACGGCACCGAGCTCCTCGTCGCGACCCGCGAAGGACTCGGTCAGTTGCGAAGTCTGGTCCACAAGCGCAGTGATCGATCCGGTATCTCCTTGGAGCGACTGCAAGACACCCTTGGTGAGATTGTCGGCGTCACGGGGATTGAGCAGACTGAACAGCGGTTCGTAACCGTTGAGAAGCGTGCCGACATCGAAGGAGGGATCGGTCCGTTCGACCGGAATAACGCTCCCCGGCGGCAACTGCCCAGGTTCGCCGAGTTTGCCCAGTGACAGACCGAGGTAACGCTGGCCGACGATGTTTTGATAAGTCACCGATGCGACGGTCGTCCCCAGCACCTGCTGGTCAGACTGCACGACAAATGAGACCTTCGCCAGATCACCTTGTAATTCAATGCTTTCGACACGGCCGACCCGAACACCCGCCATCCGGACGTCGTCACCCTCACGCAGGCCGAACACATCGGTGAACACCGCGGCGTAGGGGACCGTCTTGCCCGCGACGTCGCGGCGCAGGGTGACATAGACAAGCCATGTCAACGTCAGCGCCACCACCATGAACAGCGACAGTCCGATCAGCGCGCCGCGGTGTCTCATCCTGCCTCCTGAACAACTGAGACAGTCGTCCCGCGGGCGAGCGGTCCGAGCAGTAATTGGGTGGCAGTCGTCGCGGGTTGCCCTGTCAGGACACCGAGTTGGGCCCGCTCCTGCGAGCTACCGACTGGGCCGACATTTCCGCCATACGAAGCCGGGGCGGCTTCGGCCGGCAGTGCCGGCGGCGCCTGCCCGGCGTTCCTCGTGTTGGGTGCCGTCGGGTCCTGCCACGGCTTAGGCGCGACGGGCGCCGGTGGCGACAGCGGCACCGGCGGGGGCGGGGTCGGGATCAGTGCCGGGTTCGACGTCCCCGGAACCGGTGCTGCAGGCGGCATCCAGGACGGCAGAGGTGGATTGGGATCGGCAAGGCTCGGGTTCGGGTTGATCAACGGCGGACCGACGGCGACGAGGTTGCCGTTCTCACCCAGGACCGTGCCCGGCGGAGGCGCCAGATCCGGTGGCGGCTGGTAGTTCTGCGGTAACAGCACATCGGGCAACTCGGGCCGGGTCGGGACGAGCGGGGCCGTGAAACAGCTTGGTCCTTTCAGCTCTCCGTACTGCGGACAATCTGCGCGCGTGTACGTGGAGCTGGGGGTGAACGACAAGTTCGTGCGCATGTTGCCGACATCGCGATCGGCTATCCATACGTGTTCGAAGAACTTATCGGCCAACGTGTTGAGCTTTTCGAACGCCGGGACGAAGTGGTGCGAGGTCTGAGCGAGGACGCCAACCACAGGCGTCAGTTCACCGGTGATCTTGACCAGTCGGTCGGAGTGGTTGTTCAACGCGGTTTGCGTTGTACCCACGGTGTGTACGCCGCCGGAGATGAGCGCGTCGAGCTGGGCGCTCTGCTCGACCAGAGTCTGCATCGGCTCTATTGCCTGCGCCAGTGAGTCGACCAGCTCGGGTGCCGTCCCCTGTAGGCCACGAGTGGCATCGATGAGCGCGGAGACCGTCGTCGCATCGGGATCGGTGGCCACGATCGAGTCGAGTTGATCGATCAGACGGTTCAGTTGCGCACCCGAGGCCAACAACTCGGTCCGCTTGCCCTCCGTCGCCGCGTTCACCGCGGCGAGGATGCCCACCGTCTTGTCCTCTCGTCCCCTCCCGGTCGCGGCCAGTAAGTCGCGCAGCTTGCTGATGGTCGTCTGAAACAGCACCGTCGGCAGCTCGGTGTCCTCCGGGATGTGGGCGCCGGCGCGGATCGGTGCGCCCGCACCCTGGTCGACGAGCTGCACCGACGACACCGCGAACACGTTGCTCGGCACCACGCGCGCGGTCACACCCGCCGGAATCGATTGTGCGTATTCGGGTTTGAGATCAATGTGGACGAAGTTTGGATTTCCGTCGGCCGCCGGCGTGACACTGTCCACCATGCCGACGAGCACACCGTGGTACTTGACGTCGGACCGCTGCGGCAACCCGTCACCCACGTTGACGAGGTCGGCCACCACCCGGACATAGGGATCGAGCCGGCCCGTCGACTTGATCAACAACGTCGTGGTGGCGAGCGCGACGACCGCGAGCAGCGCCACACCGCAGCCGAGCAGCTGACGATTGGTCGGTCCACGTCCGTCCGGGTCAAGGGAATTGGACACTTAACCCCCGAACCTTGCGCCGGCGTCGACGGACCACAGCGCCATCGTCAGGAGCATGTTGACCATGATCACGACGGTGATGCTGGCCCTCATCGCATGTCCGGCTGCCACTCCCACGCCCTCCGGACCGCCAGAGGCATAGAAGCCGTAGTAGCACTGCACGGTCGACGCGATCCACACGAAGATGATGGTCTTGATGAGCGAGTAGAGGATGTCTTGACCGGACAGCATCAGCGAGAAGTAGTGCAGATACGAGCCGGTTGATCCACCGCTGATGACGAACACGACGAACTGGGTCGTCAGGTAGCTCACCGCGAGGCATGCAACGTACAGCGGCACGACGGCGACGACGGACGCCATCAGGCGGGTGGTAACCAGGTAGGGGATGGGCCGGATCGCCAGCGAATCAAGGGCATCGATCTCTTCGGCGATGCGCATCGATCCCAGCTGGGCGGTGAACCTGCAACCGGCCTGGGTGGCGAATGCCAGCGACGCGGCGATCGGCGCGAGCTCGCGTGTGTTGACCAGAGACGAGATGATCCCCGTCGCCGGGCCGAGTCCCAACAGGTCGAGGAAGTTGTAGCCCTCGATCCCGACCAGAGCGCCGACGGTGATGCCCAGGACGACCGCGACACCGGCCGTGCCGCCGCCGACCACCAAAGATCCATTGCCCCAGGCGATATCGGAGAGCAGGCGGACGAACTCGCTGCGGTAGTGACGCAGAGCGATCGGGATTCCCGTCAACGCTCGGACGAAGAACACCAGCATGTGTCCGAGCCGCATGACCGGCGTGCTGAATCTGCGATAGGCCCGGATGGCGGGCACGAAAACCTTGGGACGGTACGGAGCCACTGCCATGTCAGAGGCCCACCCTCGGGAACATCATGATGTAGAGCTGGCTGATGACAACGTTGACGACCATCAGGATCAGGATCGATTCGACGACCGCCGCATTCACCGAGTTGGCGACGCCGGTCGGACCTCCGACCGTCGACATGCCCTTCTGACACGACACCACGGCGACTATGGCTCCGAAGATGACCGCCTTCACCAATGCGACGACCAGATCGCCTGTCGTCGCGAACGAGGCGAAGGTGGCGACGAAGCTTCCGGGTGCGCCGTTCTGGAAATAGACGTTGAACAGGTAGCTCGCGAGGAAGCCGACGAAGCAGACCACGCCGGTGAGCGCGACGCCGACCATGATGGCGGCGGCGAACCGCGGCACCACCAGGCGCCGGATCACCGAGACCCCCATGACTTCCATGGCGTCGGTCTCTTCACGCATCTTGCGCGAGCCGAGGTCCGCGGTGATCGCTGATCCGACGGCGGCGGCCATCAATATCGCGGCCGTCAACGACGCGGCCTGCCGGATGACCGCGAGCCCGCTGGCGGCACCGGCCAACGACGTGGCGCCGACCTGGCCGGCCAACAAGGCGAACTGAATCGACAGGGTGACGCCGATCGGCAGCGCGACCAGGACGGTCGGCAGCACGGCGGTGCCGGCCATGAACGCGCCCTGGCGGATGAACTCCTGCCATTGGAAGCGACCGGTGAAGAGATCGATGAACAAGTATTGGATGGTGCGAACGGCCAGGACGAATTGATCACCGACCGTCGTCAGCGAGGCCAACGGGTGGCGGCGAACGTAGCCGGCACCCCATTCTTGGATGGCTTCGAGTCCGTCGTCGGAGTCGCCGGCTTTCGCCCGGCCGGCAGGCGGCGCGGTCACCTGCCTTGACTCCCTTGTGGCAACGCGATCAGCCGCCGAGTCTCGTGTGGTTGTGCCGAGTCAACGTCAACCCCCAGATCCAAGACCGACCGGGAATTCCCGCGTCGGCATGTTCATAGCAACCTCGCTGCCGGTCGACACGCTATGGCTGGCGACCCTTCAACGTCAAGATTTTCCTGAATCTTCATTAACATAAGTGCGCTTCTGCGAAGTCCAAGTGGTTTCGTGCTCGACGCGTGCCGCGAGTTCGGGATCGACTTTACGACCAGTCCGCGATGCCGTGAGGAGCTTTCAATACTATTAGGTACGGTCGCGCTTTTTACTTCGTGACCCTTCGCGCATTCACGACCAGATGCTGACACGAGCAGTAGCTCGCGTTCAATTCGCATTTCGTCAGAAGCAGTCTTCGGGCGGAGTCGGCCACGGTCGCAGATAACTGAGCGCCATGACGGTGAGCTCGTCGATGAACTCGTCGCGGCCGATGGGTGGCTGATCGAGTATGTACCGAACGCAGAGGTGCTCGACCATTCGCACCAGCATCCATGCGGCGGTGTCATGCGAGCCGACAGGGCGAATCTGCTTCTGGTTGATGGTCAGATAGGCCTTGGTGAGGTCGCCGATTCGCTGCTCAAACGCGATGAGCTTGCTACCGGAACCGAGGCGCGGCGTCTGCTCCATCACCGCCCGCAGGAACTCGGGGTGCACGTCGAGGGCGTCAAGCAGCGCGGCGATCGATTCGCGTACGTAATCCGGTGCCGGTTGGCTCAGTCGTTCGGACACCCGTGCTGCGACCCGGGCTGACAGTTCATCGCTGTACCGATCGATCACCGCCGCTGCGATCGCGTCCTTGTTCGGAAAGTATTGATACAGCGAGCCGGGGCTGATCCCCGCTGCTGCGGCAATGCGATTGGTGGAGGCGCCGTCGTAGCCGTGGGTGATGAGCATCTGCTGACCTGCATCCAGGATGCGGTCAACCATCATGCGGGAGCGGTCCTGGCGCGGAGTTCGACGCAGAGCGGGATCTGCCTTCGCCATCAGAAGGCGAATTGAATGCGAGTTATTGCTCGTGTCAACATGCGATCATGCTGACACAAGAGGCACCGTCGTCGCATCCTCGACGCTTCATGGAGGCGCCGCAGCGAAACCGCCGGCTTGGGCGGCCCCTCCAGATGCTCACCAGGACAACCCGTCCCGATGAGTCGCTGGTCGCACTGATCGGCCAGCGGCTCATGCAACGCGACGAGGTCGGCGCCGCCCTCGTCAGGGCCATGCGTATCGCCGACGGGGACGATCCCGACCGGGTCACCATGGGCCAGTTCAAGACCGCGCTCGAGCACGGCATCGACGCGGTTCCCGATTGCCCGCGCACCCTGCGCGAATTCTTCCGCGAGGTCGAGCGGGTTCCGCCCTGGGTGGACATGGATCTGATCAACGAAGGTGCCGCTGCCTATCGCCGTCTCGGCACGAATGCCGCCGACGTGATGCTGCAGTTGTCACTCATCGGCGGTTACCGGTTCGGTGGTCCGACCGACCTGCTCGTCGAAACCGGCGGGCTGACCGGTCGCACGACGGTCCGCCGATTGGCCGAGACCCAGAAATGGGCGGTATCCGTGTCGCAGCCCGACGCCATGCGTCGAGACGGCGAGGGATTCAAGCTCACCGTCCACGTCAGGCTGATGCACGCACTGGTGAACCAGCAGTTCGAGACCAACGGCCGCTGGGACATCGACCAGTGGGGGCTGCCAATCAACCAGACCGACCAGGCCGCCACCCTGGGACTGTTCAACGGCGCCCTGTTGCTCGGCGTCCGACTTCTCGGCGTTCGGGTCAGCAAGTCCGAATCCCGCGCCATCATGCACATGTGGAAATACGTCGGCTGGCTCATGGGTGTCGACGAAGATTGGTTGTGCGACAACGAAGCTCATCAGCACCGGCTCAACTACCACTTCCTCATCACCCAGTCCACCGTGAGCGCAGCCGGACCGCCGCTGGCCCAGGCAATCGTCGAAGCGCAGCGTTTTCTGCACTACCCCAACATGTCCCGGCTACGCGGCGCCTACCAACGTGCTCGCCTGTTGAGCATGCTGGGCTACTTCCTGCGCACCGAAGGCATGCGCGACCTCGGGCTCCCCCGCTCGCTCCCGTGGGCCGTGATCCCGGCCCTCGTCAAAAACACTGTTCGGTACCAGGTTCTTTCGCGTACCCGCGTCGGTCGTGATCATCTGCTGCATTGGGGCGAGCGGTCGAGCGACAGGCAATTGGCGAAGTACTTCGGAAGGCAGAAGCATGACGTCGGACAACTCACCGTCTAGCCAATCGCGGATCGCCCTGGGACCGGAATCGCTGCTGTGGCGATGGGCGGGCGATATGCGCATCGCTTTCGAGGGCGGCACCGCGGGCCTTCTGCAGACGATGCATCCGGCCGTCGGGCAGGGACTCATCGATCACTCAGACTTCTTCGACGACCCGGTCGACCGCGTGTTTCGTTCATTGCCGGGGATATTGGGAACGATCTACAACGGCGAGCACGCAGACGCGACCGGACTTCGTGTCCGTGACTTTCATCGGAACATCAAGGGCGAACTGCCCGACGGGAATCGCTACCACGCGCTGCAGCCGGAGACCTTCTGGTGGGCGCACGCCACATTTCAGCGGATGGTCGACCGCCTCGCCATGTACTGGGACCGGCACCATCTGAGCGACGAGCAGAGCGAGCAGCTGTATGCCGAGGGCTGCGAGTGGTACCGCCGCTACGGAATGACGGGCAGCGTGGTGCCTCCGGATCGGGCGGCCTTCGAGCGCGAAGTCGAACGCTACTACCGCGATGTTCTCGTTCCGAACCCTGCCTCGAGCTACCTGATCGAATTCATCAACCGCCGCTCGATACCCGATATGAGCGCGTCGCCGGACTACCCGACGCATCCGCGGCTCCGGCCACTCACCAACGCGTTGCTTCCCACTCTTCCGGTGCGGATGGCGCTGGCGCCGCCGATGAGGTTGGTGATCTTCGGTGGGCTACCCGCGTTCGTCCGTGACCGCTTCGGCATCCCGTGGAGCCGTTGGGACGATCGGCGATACCGCGCCATCCGCGCCGGTATCCGGTCGGGTTGGACCTACGTCCCGGCGTCGCTCAAGTGGTACCCGGCCGCGCGCAAGGGCTGGCTTCGCGAAAGCGGCCGCGTGCCCTCCCGGTTCTGAGATGTCTGCGCAGTTCAGGCCCGGCGCGAAATATTCGATGAAAAAACTTCTCCGGCCGTGTCGATTTCTGTGGGTTGCCATTCGACGTGTCAACGAGGGCACGATAGACGGGCCCCTTCCCCACTAGAAGGAGACAACAATGTCGCGCTACATGCTGATCATGCGGTCCAGCGAAGAGGCCGAGGCTGCCATGGCGGAAGCCGAGATCGATTTCGACCAGATCATCGAGGAGATGGGCCGGTTCAACGAAGAGCTCATCAAGGCCGGGGTGCTGCTCGCCGGTGAAGGTCTGACGGGACCCGAGGAGGGCTTCGTCGTCGACTTCAACTCCGACCCGCCCGTGGTCACCGACGGCCCCTATACCGAGGCCAAGGAGCTGTTCAACGGGTTCTGGATCCTGGATGTGTCCTCGAAGGAGGAGGCCAAGCAGTGGGCTCAGAAGATCCCGCTGGGCAAGGGCGTCAAGGTCGAGGTGCGCCGGGTCTCGGAGACCGAGGAGTTCCCACAGGACAATCCGTGGGTCCAGAAGGAGATCCAGTGGAAAGCCGATCTGGCCGAGAAGATCGCGGCGCAGGCCCGGGCGGACGCGGACAAGGCCGCCGGCCGCTGACTCGGCTCGGCATTCGACGAAGCAGCGCTGCTCTCGAGTGAGGCAGCGCTTCTTCGTCGTGCCTATGCGACTTTCGCCAAGCTGAAGCCGCTTTGGTAAGTGACCTCGGCAGGATCGCCGCACGCCGGCGCGGACTGCGTGTTGACCGCCGTCCCGTTCAACGTTGCCGCTTCGAATGCAAACACCACCGTGCCAGGGACAGTGACGTTGTCATTGGGCGGCTTGCACCGAACGGCTTCTGCGTACTGCACGGCCATCCCCCAGGTCCCGTTGTCCAGCAACGCCCGCCCGCCGTACGGCGCGACCCTCGGGTCGGTCACGGGTGTGACGGCCACGTCAGCGCATCCCGGACCGCAGGGCGTGATTACCCAGGTGTTGACTCTGCCGGTGTCAGACACATAGCTGTAGGTACCGCTCAGCTCACCTGGGGAGGGCTGGAGTGGACCGTCGGCCGATGCGATACCTGCCGATCCGATCGCCAGGCCGGCCGCCAGGATGACCGTCGAGGCCAGCTCGCGAGTGATGGTCATGCCGTTCCTCTCATTACATGTGTCCGGGCATTCCGCCCATACCGGCGCCCATTCCACCGATATGACCGATTCCACCCATGCCGCCGATATGACCGATTCCACCCATACCGGCGCCCATGCCGCCGATGTGGCCGATTCCCCCCATGCCGCCCATTCCGGCCGGGCCGCCGATTCCCCCCAAGCCGCCCATTCCGGTCGGGCCGCCGATACCGCCCATGCCGCTGATTCCGGCCGGCCCGCCGATACCGCCCATCCCCGTGGGTCCCATCGGCGGAGGTGCGATGGGCGCCATCGGTGGAGGTGCGATCGGCGGTGCCAGCGGTGGTGGCGCGATCGGCGGTGCCAGCGGTGGTGGCGCGATCGGCGG
>Ga0075363_100000111_pt1 | contig 18821 bp, 13 predicted proteins | sample EndMetdeltDD1763_FD_71470 | JGI IMG/M metagenome (GOLD analysis project Ga0075363, IMG submission 71470) | Populus endosphere microbial communities from Tennessee, USA - Endosphere MetaG P. deltoides DD176-3 | ecosystem: Host-associated > Plants > Roots > Endosphere | place: USA: Tennessee...
GGCGGCGACAACATGCCGGCGAAGTTCCTGGAGGGCTTCACCAAGCGCACCAACGAACAGTTCCAGCAGACCTACGCGGCGTCGGGCGGACGCAACGGGGTGTTCAACTTCCCGGCCAACGGCACCCACTCGTGGGGCTACTGGAACCAGCAGCTGGTCGCCATGAAGCAAGACATCCAGACGGTGCTCGGCGTCGGCGCCGCACCCGCGGCCCCTCCGACCTAAACGAAACCAGAGCGGCCCAAGCCAGCATCGGCAGCAGCGCAACGGCCAGCGCTGCTGCCGATGCTTCCTTTTTGCCGGTTCCGTGCCTAGTGGCGATCGCCAGCGCGGCGTAGCCGGGCGCTGGGGGCACTCCCCTACCTTCGGTGTGGGCCCACCCGCTTGCGGGGGACGGGTCGCCACCATCGGGACCGGTTACTTCAACAGGGCGCGGCGGTCGGAGTGGAAATAGGTGTAGCCGGTTGTCACCGCGCACACCAGCGAGGCGACCGCCAGCATCTGGGATCCGCTGACCAGCGTGCTGATGAGGCCGCCGGCCGTGGCGCCCAACACAAAGCTCGAGAACAGCAGGAAGTAGCCCAGCCAGTCCGCCGCCTTCCCGCCCGAGATGTGGCGTTCGATGCCCTGCCCCATCTTGACCAGCGTGCCGGTCACATAGCTGATCGGGATCGACACCTCACCGTCCTTGACGAATGACGTGTTCAAAGCGCCAATGCCGAAGACCACCAACGTGATTGGCGCGAAGTCCACTTCGGTGGCCTCCCACCGGCCCAGCACGATGTCGAGCGCCGTTGCCGCCACCAGGCTGAAGGTGGTCAGCACGGTCGGTCCGTGCGGATGGTCCACCCAGAAATGCCGCCTGCACACTGACGCGGTGACCACGCCGGCGACGAAGCACAGCAGCAGCAATCCCGCCGTGATCGACAGCACCACGTCGCTGCGGAAGTACCCCAGCACCGCGCGCTGGGCGTTGCCGGTCATGAAGGTCACGAAATATCCGGCCGAGTGGGTGAACGCCGTCGCACCCAGCACACCAGCCAGCACCGCCAGCACCCAAGACAACCTGGCTTCACTGTCGAATATCTCGCTCGCCACACGGACATGCTTGCAGACGGCGGCCGAGCGCGCAGGGCGCGTCGACGCCGGCGCTTGCTCCTAGGCGGTGGTGAGCCGGGCGATCGATCGCAGGGGAATCGGCAGCCATCCGGGCCGGTGCCGCGACTCGTAGCCCGCCTCGTAGACCGCCTTGTCGAGCTCGTAGGCGGCCAGCAGCAGCGCCGAATCCCGCGGGTCGGTGCCCGAGGCGGCCGCGTAGCCGTCGCAGAACGAGGTGCGATTGCGTTCGACCCATTCCCGGGCGCGGGCGGCCAGCTGCTTGTCGCCGCCCTGGTCGATCAACGGCCCGTAGGCTGCGTACTCGAAGGACCGCAGCACACCCGCCACGTCCCGCAGCGCCGAATCCGGAGCCCGCCGCTCGTCCAGCGGTTGACCCGGCTCACCTTCGAAATCGATCAGCACCCAACTTTCCGGGGTCCGCAGCACCTGTCCCAGGTGCAGGTCACCGTGCACCCGTTGGACGGTGATCTGCTCGTCGGCGAGCTTTCCGAATCGCTCCTCGATCGTCGATGCGTACTGCTGCAGTTCGGGCACCGCCGCCACGGACGCCGAGAGCCGCGCCAGCACGTGGTCCAGCGGGAACACCGCCTGCGCCGTCCCAAGGGCCTCGGCCAGTGTGGCGTGCACGGAGGCGACGGCTTCGCCGAGCCGGTAGGACTCGCCGGCGAAGTCGCCGCCGACTTCGTGGGCATACAGGTCGCCCTCCGCGAACAGGTCCCGGATGCTGGTGGTGGCCATCGCCCAGCCCTCGGCCGCGTTGGCGGCAAACGCGGTGACCATGCCCAGCGGAGACGCCGTGTCCGGCAAGCCGTCCGGCGATCCGATCTCGTAGCTGCCGAGCAGCCGGGCCACATGCGGGTTGCCGGCGCGCCCCAGCACCCGGTTGAGCTCGATATCGGGGTTGACGCCGGCGCTCACCCGGCGGAACACCTTGAAGATTGCCGCCGGCGGACGATCGAAGATCACGCTGGTGTTGCTCTGCTCAGCATCGGACACCCGCGGATAGGCGTCCAACGGCAGTACGACGTCCGGTTCCTTGGCGAATCGGACCTGGGTGTCAGACGTGTTGAGCACGTCCGACGCATCGATCAGGGACAGCACAAATTGTGGTGACTCGTCGTCGTAAAGCGCATCGAAACCGATGTGGTCGTCGGCGGAGCCGATGGTTGCCTGGGTGCTGAATTCCGAAATCGGTTCCGAATCCCACCGGACAATCACCTGGTAACGCTCGCTGGATCCGTCGGCGTAGGCGACGTCGACCAGTACCAGGTCCAGGCCGTCACGTAGCGGCACCACGACCGCGGGCTCTGCGCTGGACAGTTCGCGGCTGCGGCCGGCATACCAGCGTTGTTGCGGCAGCCACTCCGACCAGGGCAGCTTGGCAGGAGAGGTCATCGGTCCTCCTCGGATGCGGACAACTGGAACCAATAGAACCCGTGTCCTGGAAGTGTCAGTAGATAGGGCAGGTGCCCGATGCGCGGAAACTCGACCTGCCCGGTCAGCTCCACCGGGATGTAGTTGTTCCACTGCTGCAGGTTCAATTCGATGGGCTGGGGGAATCGCGACAGGTTGTTCACACACAGCACGACATCGCCGTCGCCGTCATCCTCGCCGCCGGGGGCTTCCCGCACGTACGCCAGCATCGAGGGGTTCGACCCACCCAGTTCCTGGAACGACCCGACCGCAAAGGCGTCGTGCCGGCGTCGCACCGCCAGCATGGTGCGGGTCCAGTTGAGCAGCGATGTCGAGGTGTCGCGCTGCGCCTCGACGTTGACCGCCTGATAGCCGTAGACGGGGTCCTGGCTCGGCGGCAGGTACAGGCGGCCCGGGTTCGCGGTGGAGAATCCGGCGTTGCGATCCGGCGTCCACTGCATCGGGGTGCGCACCCCGTCACGGTCGCCCAGCCAGATGACGTCGCCCATGCCGATCTCGTCGCCGTAATACAGCACCGGCGACCCGGGCAGCGACAGCAGCAGCGCGTTGAACAGGCGCATCTGGTTGAAGTCGTTTTCCAGCAGCGGCGCCAATCGGCGGCGGATGCCGACATTGGCCTTCATCCGCGGATCCTTGGCGTACTCGGAGTACATGTAGTCGCGTTCCTCGTCGGTGACCATTTCCAGCGTCAACTCGTCGTGGTTGCGCAGGAAGATGCCCCACTGAGCCATATCGGGGATCGGCGGCGTCTGCGCCAGGATCTCCGAGATGGGGAACCGCGACTCCCGGCGGACCGCCATGAAGATGCGCGGCATGAGCGGGAAGTGGAAGGCCATGTGGCATTCGTCGCCGCCCGTGCTGGACTCGCCGAAATACTCGACCACGTCGGCCGGCCACTGATTGGCCTCGGCCAGCAACACCCGGCCCGGAAACTCGTCGTCGACGACTTTGCGGACCCGCTTGAGGAACGCGTGCGTCTCGGGCAGGTTCTCGCAGTTGGTGCCCTCCCGCTCGAACAGGTAGGGCACCGCGTCCAGCCGGAACCCGTCGATGCCCAGGCCGAGCCAGAAGCGCAGAACGTCGATCATCGCCTCCTGCACGGCCGGGTTCTCGTAGTTCAGATCCGGCTGGTGCGAGAAGAACCGGTGCCAGTAGAACTGGCGGCGGACCGGGTCGAACGTCCAGTTCGACTCTTCGGTGTCGACGAAAATGATCCGGGCGTCGGTGTACTTGTCGCTGGTGTCGCTCCAGACGTAGTAGTCGCCATACGGCCCGTCCGGGTCGTGGCGGGACTCCTGGAACCACGGGTGCGACTCGGAGGTGTGGTTCATCACCAAATCGGTGATCACCCGAATGCCCCGCTGGTGGGCTTCGTCGATCAGCGCGACGAAATCCTCGACGGTGCCGAACTCGGGCAGCACCTTGTAGAAGTCCCGGATGTCGTAGCCACCGTCGCGCAGCGGCGAATCGTAGAACGGGGGCAGCCAGATGCAGTCGATGCCCAGCCACTGCAGGTAGTCCAGGCGATCGATCAGGCCACGCAGATCCCCGGACCCGTCCGCGCTGGCGTCGAAGAATGCCCGGACCAGCACCTCGTAGAAGACGGCGTGCTTGAACCAGGTGGGGTCGGCGGGCAGCGCGGCGGCGTTGTCGAAGTCCTCCGCGTTGGGGTGCTCGACCACACCGCCTTCGACGTGACTGCCCCCGGCGGGATCGTGTTCGACAGCGTCATTTGCGTCGTCGTTCATCAATTTCACGATGCCACGGGTACCCGACACGGCACTCTGGGAATCACATCTGCCGGCACGCACCGAATCATGCCTGGCGCCAACCGAATTCGCCGTGCGGACGGGCACAAACCCCTAGATGTCAGGCCGGGGGCCCGTCCGCCAGCGTGATGTTCTCGCTGCGGTTGACACCGCTCTTACTGCGCCAGCTCACCGAGATCGTGTCCCCGGGGTGATGCGCGATCAGCACATCCGACATCGCGGTGGCCGAATTGATATTCACACCATCCATCGAGGTGATCACGTCGCCGTTGGCGATGCCGGCCGCCGCGGCGGGAGCATTTCCGACCACGCGCGCGACCTTGGCACCTTGGCCGCCATTGTCGACAACGCCCAGGCCAAGGAAGGCCGTCGGACCGACGTGCACGGTGGGCCCGCCGCCTCCGGACTGGATCTGACCGGCGATGCCGATCGCCGTGCCAATCGGGATGGCAAAGCCCTGGCCGCCCTGAGACAACTTGTAATTGTCGGAGGCGGCGGTGTTCATGCCGATCACCTGCCCGCTGCTGTTGACGATCGGGCCGCCCGAGTCGCCGGGCTGGATCGCGGCGTCAACCTGGATCAACCCGTTCAGCGTCTCCTCGGCGCCGGTCAGGCTGTCCGATGCCTGGACGGTCTGTCCGACCGCGACCACGCGCCCGGGCACCGCGCGGGGCGTGCCGCCCTGACCGCCGGTGTTGCCCAGGGCCGTGATGGGCTCGCCCACGTTGGCCGGGCCACCGATGTTGGCGGTGGGGAGGCCGCCGGCGCCGCGCAGCTGCAGGACCGCGACGTCGTTGGTGCGGTCGTAACCAACCACGTCGACTCCGTAGGTCCGGCCGTCGCCGACGCTGTACGCGCTGATGTCGGTAGCGCCTGAGATCACGTGGTTGTTGGTCAGCACGACGCCGTTGGGGTCGATGACGATGCCGGTTCCGGCTCCCACGGCGGCGTTGTAGCCGAATTTGGTGTTGATGTTGACGACCTGCGGCCCCACCTGGGCGACCATGGCCGACGGGTCCAGCGGTGGCGTGGGACGAGAGGGTGCCGCGTTCGCCGGCGCGGCGACGAGGCCCAAGCCCAGTCCGACCACAGCCAACACGCTGACCATCCATGACCACGCGACTGAGCGGTGGTGCAATTTGCTCATCCCGTCACCTCCTGCATCGGGGTAAGAATCGGAATTGTCCCAGCTCGGGGGTCCGGGCGGCACGACTCTGTTTACCTCACCGTAGTCCAGATAGCCACAATGACGTCGGTCACGCCTCCGGCGGCCCAGTTCATTGCGGATTCCGCGCCGCTAGGCGCCTTGCGCCCTGATAGGCGCGGTGAGGTGGTGGCTGACGTCACCGACCATGTCGATGAGGGTGAGATCGCGGTAGGAGTATCGCCACCGGCCATCGACGCGTTCGAAGCGGTCGTGGTAGCGGCCGGTGACGATCGTTTGCAGCGGAAGGTCGTCGGTCTGCTGCAGCACCGTGTAGTAGCTGCGGCAACTCGCGGTGCCGGCGTCCTCGTCGACCTCGATGATCGGATTGGTGGTCACGTGCTTGGTCCGGGGCGTCCCGTCCGCATGCAGCACGATCAGCGACTTCCAGATCGCCAGCAGCTGCGTCGCGTCGATGGTGTCCGGGCCACCGATCCGGATGCGCGCGTGCTCGAAGAGCGCCGCCGCCCCCTGCAGGTCGCCCGCGTCGATGCATTCGGCATAGAGGTAGAGGAGGTTGGTGATCTGCGTTTCCGCCGGCATGCGGTAAACGTAGCGCGCGACCTAAGCTGACGCCGTGGGGGAATTCGACCCGAAGTCCCGGTTCGCGGGGTCCCCGGTGGCGCGACTGGCCACCAGCACGCCCGACGGGGTTCCCCACCTTGTGCCGGTGGTCTTCGCGGTTGACGAGGACGTCGTATACACCGCGGTGGACGCGAAGCCGAAAACGACCCAACGGCTGCGCCGCCTTGCCAACATCGAGGCCAATCCGCAGGTGAGCCTGCTCGTCGATCACTACGCCGACGATTGGACGCGGTTGTGGTGGGTCCGGGTGGACGGGTTGGCAGCAATTCATCACGACGGCGAGACGCTGCACGCGGGATACCGGCTGCTGCGCGCGAAATACGCTCAGTACCAATCGGTTCCGTTGGACGGCCCGGTGATCGCGGTCAGCGTGCGTCGCTGGTCCGGCTGGCACGCCTGACGGGATCCCGGCCGCAGCGCCCCGACTTAGCCGCCACGCAGCCTTGTGTTGGGCGGCGGTTGGGGGAAAAGTTGCTTACGCGCCCTGTGGGCCAGAACACACTGAGACACACCGCGCGGACCTACCCCGGAGAAGTGGAGGAAACCATGGCCGACAGAGCAAACGCTCCCCAAGGCGCGGGAGCGGCTCCGACTGCGGACGGCCCGAGCGCCGTTCGAAACGTGGTTCTGGTGGGGCCGTCGGGCGGCGGCAAGACCACCCTCGTCGAGGCGCTACTGGTCGCCGGCGGGGTGCTGAACAGGCCGGGCTCGGTCACCGACGGCACCACGGTCTGCGATTTCGACGAGGCGGAGATCCGGCAGCAGCGCTCGGTGGGCGTCGCGGTGGCCTCCCTGTCGCACGACGGGATCAAGATCAATCTGCTCGACACCCCCGGGTACGCGGACTTCGTGGGCGAGCTTCGGGCCGGGCTGCGCGCCGCGGACTGCGCGTTGTTCGTGATCGCCGCCAATGAGGGCGTCGACGAGCCGACCAAGTCGCTCTGGCAGGAATGCAGCCAGGTCGGCATGCCCCGAGCGGTGGTCATCACCAAGCTCGACCACGCCAGGGCGAACTACCAAGAGGCGCTGACCGCCGCGCAGGAGGCGTTCGGCGACAAGGTTTTACCGCTCTACCTGCCGACCGGTAACGGACTGATCGGCCTGCTGTCGCAGACGCAGTACGAGTACACCGACGGCACGCGGACGACGCGCTCCCCGGATGAGGCGGACGCCGACCGGATCGAGGAAGCGCGCGGCACCCTGATCGAGGGCATCATCGAGGAATCCGAGGACGAGTCGCTGATGGAGCGCTACCTCGGCGGCGAGGCGATCGACGAATCGGTGCTGATCGACGATCTGGAAAAGGCCGTTGCCCGCGGCTCGTTCTTCCCGGTGATGCCGGTGTGCAGCGGCACCGGCGTCGGCACCCTGGAATTGCTGGAGATTGCCACCCGCGGATTCCCGTCTCCGCTGGAACACCCGCTGCCCGAGGTCTTCACCCCGCAGGGCGCTTCCCACGCCGGGCTGGCCTGTGACGCGAACGGGCCATTGCTCGCGGAGGTGGTGAAGACGACGTCCGACCCCTACGTCGGCCGTGTCAGCCTGGTCCGCGTCTTCTCGGGAACCATCAAGCCCGACGCGACGGTTCATGTGTCGGGCCATTTCTCGTCCTTTTTCGGTGGATCCAACGGAAGCAGCAATTCGCACCCCGACCACGACGAGGACGAGCGCATCGGGGTCCTGTCGTTCCCGCTCGGCAAGCAGCAGCGCCCGGCGTCGGCCGTGGTGGCCGGCGACATCTGCGCGATCGGCAAGCTGAGCCGCGCCGAAACCGGCGACACGCTCTCGGACAAGTCCGAGCCCTTGGTGCTGCGGCCCTGGACGATGCCCGAGCCGCTGCTGCCGATCGCCATTCAGGCGCACGCCAAGACCGATGAAGACAAACTGTCGGTGGGGTTGGGGCGGTTGGCCGCCGAGGACCCGGCGCTGCGGATCGAGCAGAATCAGGAGACGCATCAGTTCGTGCTCTGGTGCATGGGCGAGGCCCACGCGGGGGTGGTCCTCGACGCGCTGGCCAACCGGTACGGCGTCAGCGTGGACACGATCGAGCTCCGGGTGCCGTTGCGGGAAACCCTCGCCGGCAAGGCGAAAGGTCATGGCCGCCACATCAAACAGTCCGGCGGGCATGGCCAGTACGCGGTGTGCGACATCGAGGTGGAGCCGCTGCCGGAGGGTTCCGGGTTCGAGTTCGTCGACAAGGTGGTCGGCGGGTCGGTGCCGCGAAATTACATCCCCAGCGTGGAGAAAGGCATCCGCGCGCAGATGGAAAAGGGGGTGCACGCCGGTTACCCGGTGGTCGACATACGGGTCACCCTGTACGACGGAAAGTCGCACAGCGTCGACTCGTCGGACTTCGCGTTTCAAATGGCCGGCGGGCTCGCACTGCGTGAGGCGGCGGCGGCGATGAAGGTGATGCTGCTCGAGCCGATCGACGAGATCTCGGTGCTGGTACCCGACGACTACGTTGGCGCGGTGATGGGCGACCTGTCCGGTCGCCGCGGCCGCGTACTTGGCACCGAGGCCGCCGGGCACGAACGCACAGTGGTCAAAGCCGAAGTGCCGCAAGTCGAGCTGATCCGCTACGCCATCGACCTGCGCTCGCTGGCGCACGGGGCCGCGTCGTTCACCCGGACGTTCGCCCGCTACGAACCCATGCCCGAATCCGCGGCCGCCAAGGTGAAGGCTGCGGCGTCATAGCGGCCGGCTGACTCATGTCGACGGTCAACGGGCTTCCGGCACACATACTGCTGAATCATTTCGTCGTTGTGCTGGGTCCGCTGGCGGCGATCCTGGCGATCCTCTGTGCGCTGTGGCCGGCGGCGCGACGGCGGCTGATCTGGCTGGTGCTGCTGCTGGCCGTGGCCACCCTCGCGTTGACCCCGCTGACCGCCGAGTCGGGTGAATGGTTGCGCGACAAGCTCGGTCCCGCGTCGCCCGCGATCAAGCTCCATCAGGAACTCGGCGAAACGCTCGTCTACATGGTGGCGGCGCTGGTGGCCACCCTCATCGCGCTGGCCGTGGTGCACATCCGTCAGGCGCGCGGACACACGGTGAAGCTCGCCCTGCATGCGGTGGTGGGGGTGCTGGTGATCGCCGCGGCGGGGGCGACACTCGTCCAGAGTTATCGTGTCGGCGAATCCGGCGCGCGGGCCGCCTGGGGAACCGTCGCGGCGGCCGCTCAGGACTGACGGCCGAACTGCTCCGCCACCGCGCGGCGGTCGAGCGAGCCCTTCGCGGTGTGCGGCAGCGCGCTCGCGAGCTCAAAGGTGGCGGGAATTTCGAAGGGCGCCAACCGTTCCCGGCAGAACTCGGCAAGCTCATCCGGGGTCGGCGCGGCCGACTCCCGGGGCACGATCGCGGCCGCGACCGCCTCCCCGTAGAGCGGGTGCGGGACACCGAACACCGCCACCTCGAGCACGGCGGGATGGCTGGCCAGCACGCCCTCGACCCGCTCCGGCGAGATCTTCTCCCCGCCACGGTTGATCAGTTCCTTGATGCGGCCGCGGATGCTCAGGTCGCCGGCCGCCGACAGCGACCCCAGATCACCGGTGCGCAGCCAGCCGTCGGTGAAGTTCGCGGCGGTGATCTTCGGGTCGCCGAGGTAGCCGCGCACCACGGTGTTGCCGCGCAGCCAAACTTCGCCGACCGCACCCACCGGCAGCGACTGGCCGTCGGGCGCGGCGATCCGGATCTCGGGGCCAGTCGAACGGCCCACGAGACCCGTTGATACCTCTGTGTTTTCGTCGTCGATCCTCGTAGTGGCCACCTGGTGGGTGGACTCGGTCATACCGAATGCACACAGCACCGGCGCTGAGAACTCGGCACGCAGCGCCTGCGCGGTTTCCGGGGTGAGCGGCGCGCTGCAACTGCGGATGAAGCGCAGTGCGGCTCCCTTGCCCGCGGAAGACTCAGTCTTGCTGCGCTCCAACAGGATCTGGTGAATCGTGGGCACCGCGGTGTACCAGGTGGCGCCGACGGCGGCGATGTCATCCCAGAACGTGTGCGCCGAGAATCGCCCACGGGCGGGCAGCAAGACGGTGCCCCCCGATGCCAGGGTCGACAGCAACGCGGCGATCAGGCCGTGGCCGTGATACAGCGGCATGACCGCGACGGTCGCATCCCGCGGGCCGAGCCGGTAGCCGGCGATGATGGCCCGCGCCGAGCCGGCGATGTTGGCGTGGGTCCACGGAACCATCTTGGGCAGCCCGGTCGTCCCGCCGGTGAACATGATCATGGCGTCGTCGGGCCGGAGCCCCTCGGGCGTCGACGTGACGGGGTTAGGCTTGCTGCCCGCGTCCAGCGCGACGGACGCGGCGCCGTCGTGGCCGACGGTCACGGCGATCGGCCACCACCGGATCGTCGGCTCGCTTTGGTCGCCGGGCCCCGAGCCGTCGACGAGCACCACCCGCGCTCCCGCGGCCTCGCCCCTGGCGCGCTGCTCGCTGACCGGCAACGCGGGGTCGAGCGGGACGACGACCAGATCGGTTCGCAACCCGGCCAATAGGGCGACGACGAATTCGGCGTTGCTGGCCGCGCGCAGCGCCACCCGGTCACCCGGTCGCAGGCCGGCGCGGGTCAGCTGCCCGGCCAAGTCGTCGACCAGGCGCAGCAATTCGACGTACGTGACCGGTGTGCGATCGGCCGTAACGACAAGCGCGGCGGCGGCCGGATTACGGCTCGCCGCCGTCGCAACCAGATCGGCGATGCGCGCGCTCGACGCGTCATGGGGGGTTTCAACCAGGCTCATAGTCCGACCATGCCCGCCGGCGACGTTTGGTGTCCAATACCGATCGGCTACCGGTCGATAGACGGCGTGTATCGCCGGATAGCGATTCGGTCTTGGACACGGCGGCCACGCCGGACAACAGTGATGACATGACCGCACAGTTGACCGACGGCTTCCACCTGGTGGTGAACGCCCTTAAGGCCAATGACGTCTCCACCATCTACGGCGTCGTCGGCATCCCGATCACCGACCTGGCCCGCACCGCCCAGGCGTCGGGCATCCGCTATATCGGCTTCCGCCACGAGACATCCGCCGGCAATGCGGCCGCCGCCGCCGGATTCCTGACTCAGCGGCCCGGCGTGTGCCTGACGACATCCGGGCCCGGCTTTCTCAACGGCCTGCCCGCGCTAGCCAACGCCACCACGAACTGTTTTCCGATGATCCAGATCTCCGGGTCGAGCCAGCGCGCAATCGTGGATCTGCAGCGCGGTGACTACCAGGACATCGACCAGCTCAACGCGGCACGGCCGTTCGCCAAGGCGGCCTACCGGATCGGTCGCGTCGAGGACATCGGCCGCGGCGTCGCCCGCGCCATTCGCACCGCGATCTCCGGCCGGCCGGGCGGTGTCTACCTCGACATCCCCGGGGAGGTGCTGGGCCAGGCGATGGATGCCGTCGCCGCGGCGGACACCGTATGGCGGGTCGTCGACCCGGCTCCCCGTCAGTTGCCGGCACCGGAGGCGGTCGATCGTGCGCTGGATCTGCTCGCTCGGGCACAGCGCCCGCTGATCGTGCTCGGTAAGGGCGCGGCATATGCACAGGCCGACAACGTGATTCGGGAATTCGTGGAGAGCACCGGCATTCCCTTCCTACCGATGTCGATGGCCAAGGGGCTGCTGCCGGACTCGCATGCGCAGTCGGCCGCCACGGCCCGGTCGCTGGCGATCGCCCGGGCCGATGTGGTGTTGCTAGTCGGTGCCCGGCTGAATTGGCTTCTCGGGCACGGTGAGTCGCCGCAATGGTCAACGGACGCCCAGTTCATCCAGGTGGACATCGCGGCGTCTGAGTTCGACAGCAACCGGCCGATCGCGGCGCCGCTGGCCGGCGACATCGGGTCGGTGATGTCGGCGCTGCGGGACGGCGCGGCCGCCCGCGGGATCGTCGCGCCCACCACGTGGGCCGGTGAACTCGCCGAACGCAAGGCACGCAACAGCGCCAAGATGCGGCAGCAGCTGGCAGACGACCCGCACCCGATGCGGTTCTACAACGCGCTCGGCGCCATTCGCGCAGTGCTGCAACGAAATCCGGACGTATACGTAGTCAACGAGGGTGCGAACGCGCTAGATCTCGCCCGCAACGTCATCGACATGGAGTTGCCGCGACACCGGCTCGACACCGGAACCTGGGGCGTGATGGGCATCGGCATGGGCTACGCCATCGCCGCCGCCGTGGAAACCGGACGACCGGTCGTCGCGATCGAAGGCGACAGCGCATTCGGCTTCAGCGCCATGGAGATCGAGACCATCTGCCGCTACCGGCTGCCGGTGACCGTGGTCATCCTCAACAACGGCGGCGTCTACCGCGGTGACGAAGCCACAGACTCCGGAAATGACCCGGCACCCACCGTGCTCAACGCGGGTGCGCGTCACGAGCTGATCGCGGAGGCGTTCGGCGGCAAGGGATATCACGTCACCACCCCATCCGAGCTGGAGTCGGCCCTTACCGAGGCACTTGCGTCGAACCGGCCGTCGATCGTCGACTGCGCACTCGACCCGGCCGCGGGAGTGGAGAGCGGGCATCTGGCCAGCCTCAACCCCGTCAGCGCCGTCGGGTGATGCCCAGCAGCTGCGCGTCGAAGAACTCGTTCAGCTTCAGCTGTTGCGCGCACGCGACGAGCGCCCGCGCCACTGGGGCGCCCGGCCCGGCGGCGTTGGTGGCGAGGGCGATCTGCGCTCTCAGGTCGGGATCGACGAGTTCCACCGCACGGATCTCACCCGCCATCGGCGTCGTCCACAGCCAGGTGTGCGGGACGATGCACGCCCAATCCCCGGTGGCGACCTGGGCGAATAGCGAAGCGACAGAATCGGTCTCGACCTGAGGGTGGACGGTGATGTCATGGCCGGCGAAGGCCGCGTCGATGATCTGCCGGTCCCGCATATCCGGTGTGAGCAGCGCCAGCGGCAGTTGCGCGGCCTCCAGCCAGGACAGCGTGGGGGCAGCCGCGGGCAACATGTGCGCCGGGGACAGCAGCACGTAGTGCTCCTCGTAGAGCGGTACCAGATCGATGTCGCGGGAGTCCTCGGGCGCGGGGTGCACGATGACCGCGTCGAGTTCGAATTCGCGCAGCCGCCGGTACAGTTCCGTCGTCGCGAGCCGGGAACTGATGTGGACCTTGGCCAATGGATGCGCCGAGCAGAAGGCCGACAGCACCAGAGACGCCGTCGTCGAGGCGGTCGGAACCGTGCCCAGCCGAAGCGTCCCGGTGATCCCGGACCGTACCGCGTGCACCTCGGCCTTGAACGCGTCGTGCTCGGCCAGAATCCGCTTGGCCCACACCACCAACCGCTCGCCTTCCGGGGTGAGCCCCTGGAAACTGTGTCCGCGGTTTATCAGTGTGACGTTGAGTTCGCGTTCGAGTTTGGCGATCGCGGCCGAGAGCGCGGGCTGCGACACGTAACACTTCTCGGCGGCGCGCGCGAAGTGCCGTTCCTGCGCGACCGCGACGAAGTACTCCAGTTGACGGAAGAGCACCCGCACCTCCTTGGATTAACGCGCCAGCCAATCCAGTGTCTCTGACGGGGCCTCGTAGATCGACGTCCGGGGGCAGTTCGGAAATCGCACCCGCGAAAACACTGGTGCCGCTGCGGCTTTCACGCAGATGTGCTCAAGGACTGTCTGGTAGACGGCACTCCACGTTCCTCAATTAACCGCCGCCGCACCAGATCTACGTCTGAGCCGTCGCGCCGGTACCGGCGCACAACATGCAGGATCGGCCGCCCTCGTTCACGGAAGACGGTCGCCAACTCGGCTAGAAGTCGCGCCGCGCGTCGAACAGCGCCAGCGCGGCCGAAATGCCAACGGACTGGTGTAGGGATGGCCGTGCGGTAACCGCATTCTCACGCCCCAGGACAGGTAACACCACCGGCAGACGGGCCGAATATTTTGATCGGCCGGACCACGCCGGCCGAGTTTGCTAAAACACGTAATGAGTAGACAGTCAGTAGAATATCGTCGTGTCGATCGCACCATATCGAAGGGTCAACGCCATGCGCAGAGCGGTTCGTTATCTGTTCGTTACGGCCGCAATTACGTTGATGGCCATGACGGGGTGGGGCACCCCCAGCCTGGCGGCGGTTTCGGTACCCGACCCGGCTCCCGGCGTTGCGTCGATCCTGCCGCCCAATGGCGCCGTGGTCGGCATCGCGCACCCGGTGGTGGTGACGTTTACCGGGCCGGTCCGCAATCGCCGCGCCGCCGAACGGGCCATCCACGTCACCTCGCCGAGCAATACCCCCGGACACTTCGAGTGGACAAACAGCAACATCGTGCAGTGGGTTCCGGACCAGTATTGGCCACCCCATACCCGTGTCTCGGTGGGAGTCCAAGCGCTGGACGATCCAGACGGCCCTGTCGACCCTGCCCCCGCGCCAGGACCTGTCGAGCCTGGCGCCACGCCGGGTCCTGTCGTGCCTGGCTCGACGCGCGAATTTCAAACCGGCGAGGGGCTACGCGGTGTTGCCAGCATTTCCGCCCACACCTTCACCGTGAGCCGAAACGGCGAAGTGCTCCGCAAGATGCCGGCGTCCCTGGGCAAGCCCAGCCGCCCGACGCCGGTCGGCAACTTCACCGCGATGTCCAAGGAGCGCACCGTGGTGATGGACTCGCGGACCATCGGCATCCCGCTGAATTCGTCGGACGGGTACTTGATCACCGCGTCGTACGCCGTTCGCGTCACCGGGAGCGGTGTCTACGTGCATTCGGCCCCGTGGTCGGTGGACTCGCAGGGCTATGCCAATGTCAGCCACGGGTGCATCAACCTGAGCCCGGATAATGCCGCCTGGTACTTCAACATCGTCAACATCGGCGACCCGATCGACGTCGTCGCCTAACCGGCCAAAGGCGTTCCGGTAATAACGGATCTGGTTGTGGCGACGGTCACACCGCCGGCATGGAAGACACACGCCAGCCGTTGGGTTGCGCTAACGAGCGACCCCGTACGGAAGGCTTGACCATGACCGCTGACGCGCTGCAAAACGAGACGGTCCGCGGACGGATCGAGCGGTTGTACGCCGACGACGAGCAATTCCGGAGGGCCGAACCCGACGCCGCGATTCGTGCGGCGGCGCGCGAGCCGGGCCTAAGGCTGCCGCAGGTGTTGGAGGCCCTGGTCGAGGGCTACGCCGATCGGCCGGCGCTCGGGTGGCGGGCGCGCTCATTGACGACCGACCCCGCGACCGGACGCACCACCGCGCAGCTGCTGCCGCGCTTCGAGACCATCACCTATCGCGACCTGTGGGCCAATGTGCAGGCGATCGCCGCCGCGTGGTGGCACGACCCCGTCAATCCGGTGGCACCCGGGGACTTTCTCGCCACGGTCGGATTCGCGAGCGCGGAGTACCTGACCCTCGACCTGGTGTGCGGCTACCTCGGCCTGGTGGCGGTTCCGCTGCAGCACAACGCCGCGGCGTCCCGATTGCGGCCCATCATCGCCGAGGTGGAGCCCCGGGTGCTCGCCGCGGGCGCCGGGTATCTCGACCTTGCCGTCGAAGCGGCCCTGGGCAGCACGTCGGTTCGTCGCCTCGTGGTCTTCGACTATGAGCCACGGGTCGACGACCAACGGGAGAACCTCGAGCGCGCGCGGGTGAGGCTGGCGAACGCCGGCATGGATGTGACGATCGAAACGCTGGACGAGGTGATCGAGCGCGGGCGCGCGTTGCCCGTCGAGCCGGCGTATACCGGCGACACCGATGAGCGGCTGGCCATGATCATGTACACGTCGGGCAGCACGGGATTGCCCAAGGGCGCCATGTACTCCGAGCGGATGGTCTCTCGGCTGTGGACCAACCGGCTGATGCCCGAGTTCGAGGACACGCCGGTGATCAACGTCAATTTCATGCCGCTCAATCACCTCGGCGGGCGGATCCCGCTGTCGTCGGCGTTCCAGGCGGGCGGCGCGAGTTACTTCGTGCCGGAGAGCGATCTGTCCACATTGTTCGAGGACTGGAACCTGGTGCGCCCCACCGAGATGGGCTTGGTTCCCCGGGTGGCCGAGATGCTGTATCAGCGCTACCAAAGCGCCGTCGATCGGCTGGTGGCCGAGGGCGCCAAGGGGGTGGATGCCGCATCCGCGGAACGGGAGGCGCAAGCCGAACTGCGCGACGGGGTTCTCGGTGGGCGCATCGTCACCGGCTTCTGTGGCACCGCGCCACTGGCCGCCGAGATGAAGGCCTTCATCGAGGCGAGTCTGGACTTCCACGTGCTGGACGGCTACGGCCTGACCGAGGTCGGGATGGTGACCAAGGACGGCGTGATCACCAAGCCGCCGGTGATCGACTACAAGCTCGTCGATGTCCCCGAGCTCGGCTACTTCCGCACCGACAAGCCGTATCCGCGGGGCGAGCTGCTGGTGAAGTCGGAGACGATGATGCCCGGGTATTTCAAACGACCCGACGTCACCGCGGGCGCCTTCGATCCCGACGGCTACTACCGCACGGGCGACGTGATGGCCGAACTGGGGCCGGATCACCTTGCCTACGTCGACCGGCGCAACAACGTTTTGAAGCTGTCGCAGGGCGAGTTTGTCGCCGTCGCACGCCTGGAAGCCGTCTTTGCCAGCGCCGCCCTGGTGCGCCAGATCTTCGTCTACGGCAACAGCGAACGGCCCCACCTGTTGGCCGTCATCGTCCCGACCGACGACGCGCTGGCGAAATACGCCTCCGACGCCGATGCACTCAAGGCCGCACTGAGCCAATCCCTGCGCCAGACAGGCAAACTCGCCGAATTGCAATCTTACGAGGTGCCGGCCGACTTTCTAGTCGAGTCCGACCCGTTCAGCGAGGACAACGGGCTGCTGTCCGGTGTCGGCAAGCTGTTGCGGCCCAAACTCAAGGAGCACTACGGGGAACGGCTCGAGGAGTTGTACGCCGAGCTTGCGGCCACCCGGGTGGCCGAGTTGCGCGCGCTGCGCGAAGGGGCGGCGGACCGCCCGGTCATCGACACCCTGGCGCGCGCCGCCGAGGCGATGCTGGGCCTCGCCGGTGGCCCGCCGGAACCGGACGCACACTTCCTCGAACTCGGCGGTGACTCGCTGTCCGCGTTGACCTTCTCCAACCTGCTGCGCGACATCTTCGACGTGGAAGTCCCGGTGGGGCAGATCATCGGTCCGACGAGCGACCTGCGTCAGCTCGCGGAATACGTTGACACCGAACGCAAATCCGGCTCCAAGAGGCCGTCCTTCGCGGCGGTGCACGGACCGGGCGCTACAGAGGTTCACGCCGCCGACCTTTCGCTCGACAAGTTCATCGACCCCGAAACCTTGGCCGCAGCCCCGTCGCTGCCATTGGTTACCGGTACGCCGCGGACGGTTTTGCTGACCGGCGCCAACGGCTGGCTTGGCCGCTTCCTCACCCTGGAATGGCTGGAGCGGCTTGCTGAGCGCGACGGCAAGCTGATCGCCATTGTCCGCGGCACCGACGCCGACGCGGCCCTGCGACGGCTCGAGGATGTTTTCCATAGCGGGGACTCCCAGTTCCTCGAACGGTTCCGGACGCTGGCCGCCGACCACCTCGAGATCATTCCGGGCGACATCGGCGAGCCGAATCTCGGCCTGGATCAAGAGACTTGGGCGAGACTGGCCAACAGCGTGGATCTGATCGTCCATCCGGCAGCCCTGGTCAACCACGTGCTGCCCTACGACCAGTTGTTCGGCCCGAACGTCGTGGGTACCGCCGAGGTGATTCGCCTGGCTCTGAGCGGCCGCATCAAGCCGATCACGTATCTGTCGACGGTGGCCGTCGCCATGGCCTCAATAGAGGACGAGCACTTCGACGAAGACGGCGACATCCGCGTCGTCAGCCCGACCCGTACCGTCGACGACGGGTACGCGAACGGGTACGCGAACAGCAAGTGGGCCGGCGAGGTGCTGCTGCGCGAGGCGCATGATCTGTGCGGGCTGCCGGTCGCGGTCTTCCGCTCCGACATGATCCTGGCCCACAGCCACTATGCCGGACAGCTCAACGTGCCAGATGCGTTCACCCGGTTGATATTCAGCCTGTTGGTGACCGGCATCGCGCCGTGGTCGTTCTACGAGGCCGACGCGCAGGGCAACCGGGCACGGGCCCACTACGACGGCCTTCCCGTCGACTTCGTGGCCGAATCCGTCACCACCCTCGGCGAGCAGATAGCCACGGACGGCGGTTACCGCTCCTTCGACGTGATGAACCCGCACGACGATGGGGTGTCCCTGGATGTGTTCGTGGACTGGCTGATTGATGCCGGCCAGGACATTCGGCGGATCGACGACTACGACGAATGGTTCGGCCGTTTCGAAACCGCGCTTCGCGCGCTACCGGATAACCAGCGCCAGCATTCGGTGCTACCGCTGCTCGACTTCTACCGGAAGCCCCAGGAGCCGGTGCACGGTGCGCCGGCCCCGACCGAGGTGTTCCGCGCCGCGGTGCAGGACGCCAAAGTCGGCGCGGACAAGGATATTCCGCATCTTTCGAAGCCGCTGATCGACAAGTTCGTCGCGGATCTGCGGTTGCTGGGTCTCGTCTAGACGGCGCCACAGCCGTCGTTAGTTATGTAACCGGCAGATCATTGGCTCGGCGCGCCGCAGAGAATAAGAACCAACCGCGAGTGCGTTTAAACAAATGCGTGCTGCAAGAACATGGGAAATGAGGCTGAAATGACACCTGCGATGGCTCGCGCCGTGCGGTTCGACCGCTATGGGGGCCGCGACGTGTTGTACATCACGGACATCGAG
>Ga0075363_100000112_pt1 | contig 18763 bp, 17 predicted proteins | sample EndMetdeltDD1763_FD_71470 | JGI IMG/M metagenome (GOLD analysis project Ga0075363, IMG submission 71470) | Populus endosphere microbial communities from Tennessee, USA - Endosphere MetaG P. deltoides DD176-3 | ecosystem: Host-associated > Plants > Roots > Endosphere | place: USA: Tennessee...
GCCCGTTAATAGGGCACTAGCACCTCAAGCTAGCGCGTCTGCCATTCCGCCACTCGGACCAGTTCGAAGGCAGCTTAGGTTATCGGATCACCCAGGCCGGACCCAAACCAAGGGAGCCCGGCAATGGTACGAATGGTGACTGTGAGCCCTCCTTCTGCAGCCGAAGCCGAGGTGGTCGATCTCGTCAGCTCGCTCATCCGCTTCGACACGTCGAACACCGGTGAGCCCGAAACCACCAAAGGCGAGGCCGAATGCGCCGCCTGGGTGGTCGAACAGCTGCAGGAAGTCGGCTACGAGACCGAATACATCGAGGCCGGAGCACCCGGCCGGGCGAACGTGTTCGCGCGGCTGAAAGGGGCCGACCGCGAGCGTGGTGCGCTGATGCTGCACGGCCACCTCGACGTGGTGCCCGCCGAGGCCGCCGACTGGAGCGTGCACCCGTTCTCCGGCGCGGTCGAGGACGGTTATGTCTGGGGCCGCGGCGCGGTCGACATGAAAGACATGGTCGGCATGATCATCGCCGTCGCCAGGCACTTCAAACGCTCGGGCGTCGTCCCGCCGCGCGACCTCGTCTTTGCCTTCGTCTCCGATGAGGAGGCTGGCGGCAACTACGGCTGCAAGTGGCTGGTCGACAACCGGCCGGATTTGTTCGAGGGCGTCACCGAGGCGATCGGGGAGGTCGGCGGCTTCTCGCTGACGATCCCGCGCCGTGAGGGCGGTGAACGCACGTTGTACCTGATCGAGACCGCCGAGAAGGCGATGATGTGGATGCGGCTGACGGCGCGCGGTCGCGCGGGCCACGGATCGATGATCCACGACAACAACGCGGTCACCTCGGTCGCCGAGGCGGTGGCCAAGCTGGGCCGCCACCAGTTTCCGGTGGTCCTGACCGACTCGGTGGAACAGTTCCTGATCGCCGTTTCCGAGGAGACCGGGTACACCTTCGACGTCGACTCACCCGATCTCGAGGGGGCCATCGCCAAGCTCGGGCCGATCGCGCGGATCGTCGGCGCGACACTTCGCGATACGGCCAACCCGACGATGCTCAAGGCCGGGTACAAGGCCAACGTCATTCCAGGAACCGCCGAGGCGGTCGTCGACTGCCGTGTCCTGCCCGGCCGGATGGCTGCCTTCGAGCGCGAGGTCGACGAGATCATCGGCCCCGACATCACCCGCGAGTGGATCACCAACCTGCCGTCGTACGAGACCAGTTTCGATGGCGAACTGCTCGACGCGATGAATGCAGCGATCCTGTCCGCGGACCCCGACGCCCGTACCGTTCCCTACATGCTGTCGGGCGGCACCGACGCAAAACACTTCGCACGCTTGGGGATTCGCTGCTTCGGGTTCGCACCGCTCAAGCTGCCGCCCGATCTCGACTTCGCCGCCCTGTTCCATGGCGTGGACGAACGGGTACCCGTTGACGCACTGACGTTCGGCACCAGGGTTCTCGAACATTTCCTGTTGCACTGCTGACCACACGAAAGACAAAGAGAAAGGAAGGCGTACGTGCCTTTTCCATACAACCCCTACGACTTTCTGCCCCAGCTCCCGACATTCACGGTGACGTCGCAGTCGTTCGATGACGGCGGCCAGTGGTCCAACGACCAGGTCAGCGGCATCATGGGCGCGGGCGGCTCCGACGTCTCGCCGCAGCTGTCCTGGTCGGGCTTCCCCGAAGAGACCCGCAGCTTCGCCGTCACCGTCTACGACCCCGACGCCCCGACTGCTTCGGGGTTCTGGCACTGGGCGGTCGCGAACCTTCCCGCGACCGTGACCGACCTGCCCGCCGGCGCCGGCGACGGCAGCGGGTTGCCCGGGGACGCACTCACGTTGGCCAACGATGCCGGTGTGAAGCGGTTTATCGGCGCCGCACCGCCCGCCGGACACGGCCATCACCGCTACATCGTCGCGGTGCACGCCGTCGGCGTGGAAAAGCTCGACCTGCCCGCCGAGGCGACTCCGGCCTATCTGGGCTTCAACCTGTTCGGCAACGCGATCGCGCGGGCAATCATCACCGGGACCTACGAGCAGAACTAGTCGCGTACGGCCGAGCCCACGGCGTCTGCCAACGAGGCGAAGCCGCCGTCGTGCAGTCGCTGGGCCAGGCCGTCGTGAATTCGCTTGGCCCACAGGCCGCCACCGTAGATGAACCCGGTGTAGCCCTGCAGCAGTGACGCTCCGGAGACGATGCGTTCCCACGCATCGTCGGCGGTTTCGATGCCTCCGACGCTGATCAGCACCAGTCGGTCGCCGACGCGGCGGTACAGCCGACGCAGCACCTCCGCAGAGCGCTGCGCCACAGGCGGACCGGAGACTCCGCCGGCGCCCAGCTCGTCGACGCCCGGGGTGCTCAGTCCGTCCCGTGACACGGTGGTGTTCGTTGCGACGATGCCCGCCAACCCCAACTCGACTGCGAGGTCGGCGATCTCGTCGATCTCGGCGTCGGGGAGATCGGGTGCGATCTTCACCAGCACGGGCGTTGTGGTCTCCGCGCGCACCGCGGCCAGGATGGGGCGCAGCGATTCGACCGCCTGAAGATTGCGGAGTCCCGGCGTGTTGGGGGAGCTGACGTTGACCACCACGAACGACGCCAACGACCCGAGCAGACGCGCGCTTTCGGCGTAGTCGTCGACCGCCGACTCCGCCGGGGTGGTCTTGGTCTTGCCGATGTTCACGCCGATCGGCACCTCCGCGGTGTGCCGCGTCAGCTGGATCGCCAGCTCGCCCGCCCCGTGGTTGTTGAACCCCATCCGGTTGAGTAGCGCCCGGTCCTGCGGTAGCCGGAACATCCTCGGTTGCGGGTTGCCCGGCTGCGCCACCGCGGTCACCGTGCCGACTTCGGCGTAGCCGAATCCCAGCGCACCCCAGGTCCGCAGTCCGCGGCCGTCCTTGTCGAAGCCGGCCGCCAAACCCAATGGCGCATCGAACCGCACGCCGAACACCGTGCTCGCCAGCACGGGATCGCGAGTCCTCAGCCACCGCGTCAGCGGGCGGCGGGTCACGGCCAGGGCGGTGACGGCTCGCAACAGTGCGAAAACCCACGTGTGAATGCGTTCGGGCGCAAACAGGAACAGGACCCGCTGCAACGCGCGGTACATCACGAGCTCACAGGCCGGGTTGCTCCGGGATGGCCGCCCCGCGGATCGCGGACTTCTTGCGGCGCAGCAGCACCCGCCGCGACCCGTCGGTGTACAGCCGCACGCGGGTGAGTTCCCAGCCGCGGTATTCGGCCTCGATGGACAACCGGGTCGAAGCGTTGATCCGGGTCAGATCCGGCGGCAGCCGCAACGGAATCCACTCGTAGTCATCGGACAGGTCCTTGTCCCAGCCCTCGGGCATCCGGCCCCGCTGCATCGTTGTCACGAACCCACCGCCGCATCCGGGATCACCTGCACGCCCGCCCCTGAACCCGACACCACATAAAGGGTGCCAGACGGTTCGTCGTAGACCAGGGAGTTGGGCTGCTGCACGGTTCGATAGCGCTTCTTTTCGACGGGGATGCCAGTTGACAAATCGTAGCCAACCACGGCGTTGGAGGCAGTCTGCGACACCCAGGCCAGCGTCGACGTTCCGGCAAGGCCGTACGGCGCATCGGGAACGGGATAGGCCTGGCGAAGGATCAGCGGGGCAAGGCCATAGACCAGCAGCTGCCCGCCCCGGGTGTCGGCCACCAGCACTCGGCCCGCCGCATCGGCCGCCATGGTGGTCGCGCCCTCACCGGCGCGGAGTGCATGCTCGTCGGAGGTGCCATCATCGGAAAGTGCCGTCACCGACGTCTGTCCCCGGTCCAGCACGACGGCGGTATTCCCTTGTGTGACAAGGTCATCTACTCGCGCGAAGATCTTCAGTCGTGCGCCGACTGCGGTCGCCGAACTCAGCGTGAACACCGTGCCGTCGGCGCTGCCGAGCACCAGCCTGCCGTCCTCGCGACGCGCGATCGCGGTGAACTCGGTGTCCTGCTGCCCGTCGACCCTGAGCAGCGTCGCGCTGCCGGCGGTGAGATCGACCCGGAAATAGCCACCCCGGGTCGACACGTACAGCCGACCCTGGTCATCTCCGGTCATCGCGGTCGCGGGCCCGGGCAACGGCACCGGCCGGGTACCGCCGGCTTCGGTGATCATCGTCACCACCGCCTGCCCGCCGGGACGCGGGCTGAGCACGCTCAACGACGAGGTCTTCGCATCGAACAGCGCGTCCAGCGCGTGGTCCGCAAGAGGTCGCACGATGCCTGCGGGCGCGTCGCTGGCCGGCGGGGACACCGCCGCCTCGGCAGGAACGATCGTCGGCGGTGGGGTATCGGACGAATTCGACGAACAGGCCGTCAGCAGGACAATCGCCGTTCCGATAGCCGAAAAGCAACGCATTCGACATGAAATGTTTAAACGGGCTGACAATGGGTAACTTCCGCGCGTGCTGACTGGACCTCTTCTGCTGACCAGCAAGTGTAGGCAGACCGCTCGTCGTGAAATGCACGCCGCTCATCGCGCGCCGCGCAGAGCCGGCATGAGCCGAGTTATGGTCGTCTCATGACCATTGCCGCAGAACGAGAACTGGGCAGCGGAGAGTTTGCTATCGAGGATATTTCCGCTGGTCTGCACGCAAGTGGATTTGGCCAGGTCGGCGACGGCCGCAGCTTTTCCTTTCATGTCGAGCGTCAGGTCCTGCTCGTCGAGATCTACCGCCCGCGACTGACCGGGCCGGTTCCCCACGACGAGGACGTCGTCGCGGTCACCGCCCGCAAGCTGACCGACATCGACCTGTTCGACGAACGAAGCCTGGCGGCCGCGGTGCGTGACGCCGTGGCGGCTGCGCAGCCGGTGGCGCGTACCAACCGCTGACACCCCGGGTACGGTCGTCGTCGTGACGGACGTGCCGGCGATGTCGTGGGTCCAGGTGATCGTTCTCGCGATACTCCAGGGCCTGACCGAATTTCTGCCAGTGTCGTCCTCTGGTCACCTGGCGATCGCGTCGCGGGTGTTCTTCGCCCAGGACGCCGGGGCGTCGTTCACCGCAGTGACTCAGCTCGGTACGGAAGTGGCGGTGCTCGTGTACTTCGCGCGCGACATCGCCCGGATCCTCAAGGCCTGGTTCAACGGCCTGTTGGTGGCCGCCCACCGCACCGCCGACTATTGGTTGGGCTGGTGGGTCATCATCGGCACCATTCCGATCGGTGTGTTCGGCCTGCTGTTCAAGGACGAAATCCGAACGGGCGCACGCAATCTGTGGCTGATCGCGATCGCGCTGATCGTGTTCTCGGCGGTCATCGCCGCGGCGGAGTACTACGGCCGCCAAACCCGCAGCGTCGAACAGTTGACGTGGAAGGACAGCGTCATCGTCGGTCTCGCACAGTGTCTCGCGCTCGTGCCGGGCGTATCGAGATCCGGTGCGACGATCAGTGCCGGGCTCTTTCTCGGGATGGACCGCGAACTGGCCGCCCGGTTCGGGTTCCTGCTCGCGATCCCGGCGGTGTTCGCCTCGGGTCTCTTCTCGCTGCCCGACGCGTTTCATCCCGTCGGTGAGGGGATGAGCGCGAGCGGTCCACAGTTGTTGGTGGCGACGGTGATCGCGTTCGTCGTCGGATTCGCAGCGGTCGCCTGGTTCTTGCGATTCCTGGTGCGGCACAGCATGTACTGGTTCGTCGGGTACCGCATCCTGCTCGGTACCGTCGTGCTGATCCTGCTCGGCACGGGTGTGGTGTCAGCGGTATGACGGTCATCCTGTTGCGCCATGGACGGTCGACCTCGAACACCGCCCACACGCTGGCCGGCCGTAGTGAGGGCGTCGACCTGGACGACAAGGGCCGCGAGCAAGCCCAAGGGGTGATCGCCCGGATCGGGACACTGCCGATACGAGCGATCGTGCGCTCACCGTTGCTGCGGTGCGAACGCACGGTGGAACCGCTCGCGGCTGAATTGGGTCTGGAGCCCGTCGTGGACGAGCGCATCTCCGAGGTCGACTACGGCTCGTGGACGGGCCGCAAGATCGGCGAACTGGTGAAAGAACCGCTGTGGGCGGTGGTACAGCAGCAGCCGAGCGCAGCGGTGTTCCCCGACGGGGAGGGGCTGGCCGCGGTCCAGGCGCGGGCGGTGAGCGCCGTGCGCGAGCACGACCGCCGGCTGGCCGAGGAGCACGAGGGCGACGTGTTGTGGGTCGCATGTACCCACGGCGACGTCATCAAGGCGATCGTCGCCGACGCTCTGGGCACCCATCTCGACAGTTTTCAGCGCATCACCGCCGATCCCGCGTCGATGAGTGTTATCCGTTACACCGCCCTGCGGCCGTTCGTCATCCACGTCAACCACACCGGCGATCAGCTGACGGCCGGACTGCTGGCAAAACCGCCGACGGACGCGTCGAAGGACGACTCCAAAGATGACCAGGTGCCGCCGGAGGACGCGGTGGTGGGCGGCTCGACCGGCTAGCAGGTACAGACCCGGCATTGGGACTGACGCAGCCGCTACCGGTATTTTGGAGATGCCATGGCCCGCGCAATTCACGTCTTCCGAACACCCGACCGCTTCGTGGCCGGGACCGTCGGGCAGCCCGGCAACCGAACCTTCTACCTGCAAGCCGTCCACGACAAGCGCGTGGTGTCGGTGATCCTGGAGAAGCAACAGGTCGCCGTACTCGCCGAGCGGATCGCCGCGCTGCTGCTCGAGATCAACCGCCGATTCGGCACTCCCGTCCCGCCCGAAACCGGTGAGGTGGATGACCTGAGCCCGCTGGTCACCCCCGTCGACGCGGAATTCCGGGTCGGGACGATGGGCCTCGGTTGGGACTCGGAGGCACAGACCGTCGTCGTCGAACTGCTCGCGGTATCCGAGACCGAGTTCGACGCGTCCGTGGTGCTCGATGACGCCGAGGAGGGCCCCGACGCGGTACGCGTCTTCCTGACGCCCGAATCGGCTCGCCAATTCGCGACGCGCTCCAACCGGGTCATTTCGGCGGGCCGTCCGCCCTGCCCGCTGTGCGATGAACCGCTCGATCCGGAGGGCCACATCTGTGTGCGCACCAACGGCTATCTGCGCGGCGCCATCACCGGTTCCGACGATGACGCCGAGGAGTAGCGATGAAGCCGATGAGGTGCTGCGACGCGGCGATCTGACCGTCATCGGACGTATCCGCTCGGCGAGCAACGCCACCTTTCTGTGCGAGGCGCATCTCGGCCCGCGACAAGCACATTGCGTGTACAAGCCGATCGCGGGCGAGGCGCCGTTGTGGGATTTTCCCGACGGCACACTGGCGGGACGTGAGCTCGGCGCGTACCTCGTGTCCGACGCTTTGGGCTGGAACATCGTGCCGTACACCATTATTCGCGAAGGGCCTGCCGGACGCGGCATGTTGCAGCTGTGGGTGGACCAGCCGGGGGAGAGTCTCGGCGAAGTCGGCGACGAACCCGAGGCGGGTCCTGATCTCGTCGACCTTCTGCCCGCGGGAAAGATTCCGCGCGGCTTTCTGCCTATCCTGCAGGCGTACGACTACGCGGGCAACGAGGTCACCCTGGTGCATGCCGACGATGCCCGGCTGCGACGGATGGCTGTCTTCGACGTGCTCATCAACAACGCCGACCGCAAGGGCGGCCATATCCTGTCCGGCATCGACGGAGAGGTCTACGGCGTAGACCACGGCGTGAGTCTGCATGTCGAGGACAAGCTGCGAACGGTGTTGTGGGGCTGGGCGGACAAGCCGGTGGACGACCAGACGTTGGAGGCGGTTGCCGCCCTGCGCGACCGGCTGCGCAACGGCCTGGCCGAGACGCTGAGCGAGCACATCACCGAGCGTGAGATCGCCGCGCTACTGGCGAGAACCGTAGCGCTGCTTGATGATCCGATCATGCCGTCGCCGGACCGGCGGCGCCCGATCCCGTGGCCGGCGTTCTAGCTCAGGACGCGCGGCGTGCGAGCATTTGTGGGTGGTGGATCAGCGTCGTCTTCCCGTCCGTGGTGATCCATCCGCGTTGCACGAAATCGCAGAGCGCCTTGTTGACGGTTTCGCGGGTGGCGCCGACCAGCTGCGCGATCTCGGTCTGAGTCAGATCGTGGGTGACCTGCCAGCCGCCACCACGCGGGGTCCCGAAGCGCTGCGCCAGGTGCAGCAGCTCCTTGGCGACCCGGCTGGGCACATCGTCGAACACGACGTCGAGCAGATGCCTGTTGGCGGCTCGTAATCGACCAGCCATGAACCGCAACAGCTGCTGCGCGATCTGCGGCCGCTGATCCATCCACGCCTGAAGGGTTTCGCTGTCCACGACCGCGGTGCACACGTCCGTCAGCGCCATCGCGGTCGCGGTGCGGGGTCCCGGGTCGAGAACCGATACGGCACCGAGGATGTCACCCGGCCCCCGAATGGCCAGGAGTTGTTCACGTCCGTCGGCGGAGTGGCAACACATCTTCACCTTCCCGGCCACGATGATGTGCAGGCCGTCGGCGGGTGCGTCCTGGCAGTAGATGGTCTCGCCGCGCAACACCTCCACCTGACGTAGTTGTTCCGACACGGCGAATATGGCGTCGCGGTCCAGCCCAGACAGAAAGTCGATGCGGGAGAGCACCGCGGCGACCCGCTGGGGCGAGCCGAATTCGACTGGCTGCGTCACCCCTGCGGTCACGTCCCACCTCCTCGATTGGCGCGCGACTGGATTCCACCGCCGTATCCGGTTAAACCTCCGTGATCTACTGGGCCGGATGACTCTCACCGATGCGGCGCTGGCCGCCGATGTGGCGAAAGAAGCCGGTGAGATGCTGCTTGCGGTCCGCGAGGAGATCGGTTTCTACGATCCCTACGACCTGGGGGACACCGGTGACCGGCGCGCCAACACCCTGATCCTGAATCGGCTGCGCGACGAGCGACCCGACGACGCCGTGCTGTCCGAGGAGGCGGCCGACGACCTTTCCCGCGTGGAAGCCGATCGCGTCTGGATCGTCGACCCCGTCGACGGCACCCACGAGTTCTCGATGCCCGGCCGCACCGACTGGGCGGTTCACATCGCGCTGTGGCAGCGCTATGGCGCCGCGGGAGCCGCCACATTCCACACCCGGGGGCCGAACGGCGGGATCACCGACGCCGCGGTCGCGTTGCCGGCTCAAGGCGAGGTGTTCCGCACCGACACGGTGCCGCCCCCGCCGCCGCGCAAGGAGGGGCCGATTCTCATCACGGCCAGCGCCAACCGGCCTCCGCCGGTGCTCTGGTGGCTGCGTGACCGGCTCGACATCCGGTTGGTGCGCATCGGATCGGCGGGCGCCAAGGCCATGGCGGTGGTCCGCGGAGACGTCGACGCCTACGTGCACGCCGGCGGCCAGTGGGAGTGGGATTCGGCGGCACCCGCCGGGGTGGTCGCGGCCGCGGGCATGCACGCGACGCGGTTGGACGGCTCGCCGCTGGTCTACAACCGGCCCGATCCTTATCTTCCCGACCTGCTGATGTGCCGGGCGGAGCTGGCCGACGTGCTGCTGGAGGGCATTCTCTCGGCATACCGGAATCGCTGACAGGGAATGAATCGGCCGCTCGCGGTGTCGAATCCCCTGATGCCTAAAGTCGACGCTATGAAATCGTGGCCGGCGCCGACCGTCCCGGCGCTCGACGGTCGCGGTCCGCAGCTGCGTCTCTACGACAGCGCTGACAGGCAGGTGCGGCCGGTCTCCGCAGGTGAAACGGCCACCATGTACGTCTGCGGTATCACTCCGTACGACGCGACCCACTTGGGTCACGCCGCCACCTACCTGACCTTCGACCTGGTTCACCGCGTGTGGCTGGACTCGGGGCACCGGGTCCACTACGTCCAGAACATCACCGACGTCGACGATCCGCTGTTCGAGCGGGCGGAACGCGACGGCATCGGCTGGCGCGAGCTCGGCGACCGGGAGACCGAGCTCTTCCGCGAGGACATGGCCGCGCTTCGGGTGCTTCCCCCGCACGACTATGTCGCTGCCACCGAGGCGATCGCCGAAGTCATCGAGATCGTCGAGAAGCTGCTCGCCGCGGGCTCGGCCTACATCGCCGATGATGCCGAATATCCGGACGTGTACTTCCGCGCCGACGCGACACCCCAGTTCGGTTACGAATCGGGGTACGACCACGACACGATGATGCGGTTGTTCGCCGAGCGCGGCGGCGACCCCGACCGTCTCGGTAAGGGCGACCCGCTGGACGCGTTGTTGTGGCGGGTCGAGCGGCCCGGTGAGCCGAGCTGGCCGTCCCCGTTCGGCGCCGGGCGGCCGGGCTGGCACGTCGAATGTGCTGCGATCGCGTTGAGCCGCATCGGCACCGACCTCGACATTCAGGGTGGCGGCAGCGACCTGGTCTTCCCGCACCACGAGTTCTCGGCTGCCCACGCCGAATCTGCCACGGGGGAGCGGCGTTTCGCCCGCCACTATGTTCACGCCGGGATGATCGGCTGGGACGGCCACAAGATGAGCAAGAGCCGGGGCAACCTGGTGCTCGTCTCCCGGCTGCGCGCCGACGGTGTCGACCCCGGGGCGATCCGGCTCGGCCTGTTCGCCGGCCATTACCGCGACGATCGCTCGTGGAGTGCGGCGGTCCTCGACGAGGCCAATGCCCGGCTGCAGCGCTGGCGCAGCGCCGTCGCGCTGGAGGCCGGACCAGACGCGGGTGATGTGGTGGCCCGGGTCCGCCGCTACCTGGCGGACGATCTCGACACCCCGAAAGCGCTTGCCGCACTGGACGGCTGGACCACCGATGCGCTCACCTACGGCGGCCACGACACTGATGCGCCGCGAGCGGTGGCGGCCGCCGTCGACGCCCTGCTCGGCATCGAGCTGTAGACCTGTCCCGCCCGGGTGGGGTGCGGAGTACGTTTGACGGCCATGGGTTCGCTAAACGGAAAAGTCGTCCTGATCACCGGCGCGGCCAACGGCATCGGGGCGGAGGTGGCCCGGCGCCTGCACGGCAAGGGCGCCAAGCTGGTCCTCACCGACCTCGATGAGGTCGCGCTGAAAGACCTCGCCACCCGGCTGGGCGAGGACCGGGTGTTCACCGCAGTCGCCGACGTACGCGATCTCGCAGCGATGCAGAAGGCCACCGATGCGGGTATCGAACGGTTCGGCGGCATCGACGTCGTGATGGCCAACGCCGGAATCGCGACCCACGGATCATTGCTGGCCGTCGATCCCAAGGCCTTCAAGACGCTGATCGACGTCAACGTGATGGGCGTGTTCCACACGGTGCGCGCGGCCCTGCCCTCGATCATCGAGCGCCGGGGCTACGTGCTGATCGTGTCGTCGGCCGCCGCCTACGCACCCGCCGCGGGCATGGTGCCCTACGACACCTCGAAGGCGGCTGTGGAGCAGTTCGCCAACGCCCTTCGCCTCGAGCTCGCGCACCGCGGCGTCGATGTCGGGTCCGCGCACATGCTGTGGATCGACACGCCGTTGGTCCAGGAGACCAAGAGTGAGTCGGCGGCAGCGCGGGAGATGTTGAGCAAGCTGCCGGGACCGCTGGGCAAGACCACGTCGGTGGAGAAGTGCGGCGAGGCGTTCATCAAGGGCATCGAAGGCCGCAAACGCCAGATCAACTGTCCCGGCTTCGTCGGCCTGTTGCGCTGGCTGAAACCGCTGCTGTCCTCGCGGCTGGGCGAGGCGAGCACGCTCAAGCACGTGCCGGAGATTCTGCCGAAGATGGACGCGGAGGTGGCGGCGCACGGCCGGTCGATGAGCGCGCGCACAGAAGCGCTCGAAAACCGTTGATCCGCCGCATCGCTGCTCTCACCGCTGTCTTCGCGCTGCTGGCGGCCTGCAGCACCGACAAAGCCGAGGACAGCGCGACCTCACCGCCATCACCGGAAAGTCCCAGCGCCGCATCCCTCGAACAGACCCGCGCGATCGCGAAAGAGGCCTACATCTACGGCTTCCCGATGGTCGACAACTATCGGGTCATGTACTCCTACTTCGTCAACAAAGACGACCCCGAGTACAAGGGCGGCTGGAACGAAATACACAACACCGCACAGGTTTACACGCCTGCCGACACCGCGATCCAGACGCCGAACTCCGACACGCCGTACTCGACGGTGGGTGCGGATCTGCGTACCGAACCGCTTGTTCTGACGGTGCCTCCGATCGAGCAGGACCGCTACTACTCCCTGCAGTTCATCGACCTCTACACGTACAACATGGCATACGTCGGCAGCCGGACGACGGGTAACGGCGGCGGGAAATACCTTCTCGCGGGGCCGAATTGGCGTGGGGTCAAGCCCGAAGGCATCAATGAGGTCATCACGTCCGACACCGATCTCGCACTCGTGCTGTATCGCACCCAGCTGTTCGGGCCGTCGGACATCGACCAGGTGAAGGGGATCCAAGCCGGTTATCAGGTGACCCCGCTGTCGGCGTTTCTCAACCAGCCTGCGCCGCCACCGGCTCCCGCGATCGACTTCGTGCCGCCGCTGACACGTGACCTACAGCGGACCTCGCCGCAGTTTTTCGAGATTCTGAACTTTCTGCTGAAATTCGCGCCCACCCCGTCGGGCGAACAGGAACTGCGGGAACGACTCGCCACCATTGGGATCGGTCCCGACGGCGGTTTCGACGCCGACAAGCTGACCCCGGAGATGCGTGGCGCCATCGAGGGCGGAATGGCCGACGCCTGGACGGAACTGGACGCACTCAAGAAGGACAAGGTCGACACCGGCGAAGTCGGCTCGGCGCAATTCTTCGGCACGGCATCCGACCTCAAGGGCAACTACCTCTACCGCATGGCGGGCGCGGCGCTGGGCATCTACGGCAACACTGCCGCAGAGGCGCTGTATCCCAGCGCGAGCATCGACTCGTCGGGTGCGCCGCTGACCGGTGCCGATAAGTACACGTATCGGTTCACCAAAGACCAGCTGCCGCCCGTGAACGCATTCTGGTCACTGACCATGTACGAGCTGCCGCAGAGTCTGTTGGTCGCGAACCCGATGAATCGGTACCTGATCAACTCGGAGATGTTGCCCAGTCTGGTGCCCGACCCCGACGGCGGCTACACGATCTACATCCAGAACGCGTCGCCGGGCATCGAGAAGGAATCGAACTGGCTGCCTGCACCCAAGGGGCCGTTCCAGGTCGTCTTGCGGCTGTACTGGCCGAAACCCGATGCGCTCAACGGCGTTTGGCAGGCACCCAAACCGGTGAAAAGCTGACCGACTCGGCGACGCTTTTCGGCGAAATCAGGTTCCGGTACGTTTCTGGGCCTGCTGGCGTGTCGCAAGTCTGATCTCGACGGCCTAGCCGCTACCGCCCGAAGCCAGGCCCGCGCCGGCGCAGATAGCGCTCGAACTCGGCGGCTAGCGCGTCGCCGTCGATCTTGCCGATCGCCTCGTGCATGTCGACTTCGGCGTCGCCACGTTCTTCCAGGGACTGCACGTACTCGGAGATGTCGTCGTCCTCGGCGGTCATCTCGGTCACCGCCGACTCCCACTCCTCGGCCTGCGTCGGCAGGTCGGCGAGTGGTACCTCGATGTCCAGGACGTCCTCGACGCGGCGCAACAGCGCCACGGTGGCCTTAGGATTCGGCGGCTGCGACACATAGTGCGGGACGGCCGCCCAGAACGTCACCGCCGGGATACCGGCCTGTACACACGCGTCCTGGAACACCCCGGCGATGCCGGTCGGTCCTTCATAACGCGTCTCCTCCAGGCCGAACACCTTCGCCGATTCGGGGGAGTAGGCGGCGCCCGACACCGGCACCGGGCGGGTGTGCGGTGTGTCGGCCAGCAGCGCGCCCAGGATGACGACCGTCTGCACGTTGAGTTTGTCGGCGATCGCCAGCAGCTCCGCGCAGAAAGTGCGCCAGCGCATGTTGGGTTCCACGCCGTGCATCAGCACGATGTCGCGGTTCGAACCCGGGGGCCGGCAGTGCGAAATTCGCATCGACGGCCACACCAGCTCACGGGTCACCCCGTCGACCTGCCGAATCACCGGCCGGTTGACCTGATAGTCGTAATACGCCTCGTCGTCGATCTCGACGATCAACTCGGCTTCCCAGATCGCGTCGAGGTGCTCCAATGCGTCGCTGGCCGCGTCGCCTGCGTCATTCCAACCCTCGAAGGCCGCAACGACGATCGTGTCGCTCAAGTCGGGCAGTTTCGGCGTCACCAGGCCAGCGTAAGCCCTGTGTGGTGGCTTGGAGCGGCATCGCCACACGGGTTGAATCGCCTGGCCTCACAGTGCTGACGGAACACGTTCGGCGGCAGTCCGGTTAACCTGGGTGAGTTGGGCGTCCCAGCCGTCGATCAGGCGACGGCGTAGACTTTCTGCGGTCGAGAGGCGTTGCAACGGTACCGGTCACTGCCGGTCCGCCACGCTCGACGAAGTCAAGGACGCCTTCCGTTACGGAAGGAGTGCATTTGTGGCAGCCCCCGTGTCTACTGACTCCGAGTCGACCGTGTCCGAGTCGAGCGACTTTGCACCGAACATCCGCCCTGACTGCACCGACGATCTGACAGCGGCGCTGCGTCAGCGGATCATGGTGATCGACGGCGCGATGGGCACCGCGATCCAACGCGATCGGCCCGACGAGGCCGGCTACCGCGGCGAGCGCTTCGCCGACTGGCCGAGCGACCTCGTGGGCAACAACGACCTGCTCACGCTCACGCAGCCGCACATCATCGAGGGCATTCACCGCGAGTATCTCGAGGCCGGTGCCGACCTCCTCGAGACCAACACCTTCAACGCGAACGCGGTCTCGCTCTCCGACTACGGCATGGCCGAACTGAGCTACGAGCTGAACTACGCCGGTGCCGCCCTCGCCCGCAAGGCCTGTGACGAGTTCAGCACGCCGGACAAGCCGCGTTACGTGGCCGGGGCGCTGGGACCGACGACGCGGACCGCGTCGATCTCGCCCGACGTCAACGACCCCGGAGCCCGCAACGTCTCCTACGACCAGCTGGTCGCGGCCTACCTCGACTCCGCCAGGGGCCTGGTCGACGGCGGTGCCGACCTCCTCATCGTCGAGACGATCTTCGACACGCTGAACGCCAAGGCGGCGATCTTCGCCATCGAGACGCTGTTCGAGGAACGCGGCCGCCGCTGGCCGGTGATCATCTCCGGCACCATCACCGACGCATCCGGTCGCACCCTGTCAGGCCAGGTCACCGAAGCGTTCTGGAATTCGATCCGCCACGCCAAGCCGATCGCGGTGGGACTCAACTGCGCCCTGGGCGCGCCCGAGATGCGGCCCTACCTCGCGGAGATGTCGCGGATCGCGGACACCTTCGTGTCCTGCTACCCGAACGCCGGACTGCCCAACGCCTTCGGCGAATACGACGAGTCTCCGAAGCGTCAGGCCGGCTACGTCGCCGACTTCGCCGAGGCCGGTCTGGTCAACATGGTCGGTGGCTGCTGCGGAACGACGCCCGCGCACATCGCCGAGATCGCCAAGGTCGTCGAGGGCACGCCGCCGCGCGAGGTGCCCGAGATTCCGGTGGCCACTCGGCTGTCCGGCCTGGAGCCGCTCAACATCACCTCCGACTCCCTGTTCGTGAACATCGGTGAGCGCACCAACATCACCGGCTCGGCCCGCTTCCGCAACCTGATCAAGGCCGAGGACTACGACACCGCCCTGTCGGTCGCTCTACAGCAGGTCGAGGTCGGTGCGCAGGTCATCGACATCAACATGGACGAGGGCATGATCGACGGCGTCGCCGCGATGGACCGGTTCACCAAGCTGATCGCGTCCGAGCCGGACATTAGCCGCGTCCCCGAGATGATCGACTCCTCCAAATGGGAGGTCATCGAGGCCGGCCTGAAGAACGTGCAGGGCAAGCCGATCGTCAACTCGATCTCCATGAAGGAGGGCGAGGAGAAGTTCGTCCGCGAGGCCCGGCTGTGCCGCAAGTACGGCGCCGCCGTCGTCGTGATGGCGTTCGACGAGCAAGGGCAGGCCGACAACCTGGAGCGCCGCAAGGAGATCTGCGGTCGCGCCTACCGGATCCTGACCGAAGAGGTCGGCTTCCCGCCCGAGGACATCATCTTCGATCCGAACTGCTTCGCGCTGGCGACGGGCATCGAGGAGCACGCGACGTACGGGATCGACTTCATCGAGGCCTGCGCGTGGATCAAGGAGAACCTGCCCGGCGTGCACATCTCCGGCGGCATCTCGAACGTGTCGTTCTCGTTCCGCGGCAACAACCCTGTCCGCGAGGCGATCCATGCGGTGTTCCTGTTCCACGCCATCAAGGCGGGTCTGGACATGGGCATCGTCAACGCCGGTGCGCTGGTGCCCTATGACTCGATCGACCCGGAACTGCGGGACCGGATCGAGGATGTGGTCCTGAACCGCCGCGAGGATGCGGCCGAACGACTGCTGGAGATCGCCGAGCGATTCAACAGCAAGGACAAGGGGGAGGATCCGAAGGCGGCCGAATGGCGCAGCCTGCCGGTGCGTGAACGGATCACCCATGCTCTGGTGAAGGGCATCGACGCCCATGTCGACGACGACACCGAGGAGTTGCGGGCCGAGATCGCCGACGCCGGCGGTCGACCGATCGAAGTGATCGAGGGTCCGCTGATGGACGGCATGAACGTCGTCGGTGACCTGTTCGGCTCGGGCAAGATGTTCCTGCCCCAGGTGGTCAAGTCAGCACGCGTGATGAAGAAGGCCGTCGCCTACCTGCTGCCGTTCATCGAAAAGGAGAAGGAGGAGAACGGCACCGCCGCGGCCAAGGACACCAACGGCACGATCGTCATGGCCACGGTCAAGGGCGACGTCCACGACATCGGCAAGAACATCGTCGGAGTCGTCCTGCAGTGCAACAACTTCGAGGTGATCGACCTCGGTGTGATGGTGCCTGCCCAGAAGATCCTGGACGCGGCCAAGGAGCACGACGCCGACATCATCGGACTGTCCGGTCTGATCACCCCGTCGCTGGACGAGATGGCCAACTTCGCCGTCGAGATGGAACGCGAAGGACTGGAGATCCCACTGCTGATCGGCGGCGCGACCACCTCGCGCGCGCACACCGCGGTCAAGATCTCGCCGCGTCGCAGCGGTCCGGTCGTCTGGGTGAAGGATGCGTCCCGCTCGGTGCCGGTCGCCGCCGCGCTGCTCGACGACAAGCAGCGTCCCGCGCTGCTGGAGTCCACCGAGAAGGACTACGCGTCCCTGCGTGAACGGCACGCCCAGAAGAACGAGCGGCCGATGTTGACACTGGAGAAGGCCCGCGCGAATCGGACGCCGATCGAGTGGGACGGTTACACGCCGCCGGTGCCCGCGCAGGGTCTGGGCGTGCGCGAGTTCTGCGACTACGACCTCGCCGAGCTGCGCGAGTACATCGACTGGCAGCCGTTCTTCAATGCCTGGGAGATGAAAGGCCGGTTCCCCGACATCCTCAACAACCCGGCCTCAGGCGAGGCCGCCCGCAAGCTGTACGACGACGCCCAGCAGATGCTCGACACCGCGATCAAGGAGAAGTGGCTGACGGCCAACGGCGTCGTCGGTTTCTTCCCTGCCAACGCCGTCGGCGACGACATCGAGGTCTACACCGACGACTCTCGTTCCGAGGTGTTGACCACGCTGCACAACCTGCGCCAGCAGGGCGAGCATCGCGAGGGCATCCCGAACCGGTCGCTGGGCGATTTCATCGCCCCCAAGGACACGGGTCTCGCCGATTACGTCGGCGCGTTCGCCGTCACCTCGGGGCTGGGCAGCGGCGAGAAGATCGCGGAGTTCAAGGCGGCCCTCGACGACTACAGCGCGATCCTGCTGGAGTCGGTCGCCGACCGGCTGGCGGAGGCGTTCGCCGAACGGATGCACCAGAGGGTCCGCAAGGAGTTCTGGGGATACCAGCCGGACGAGCAGCTGGACAACGATGCGCTCATCGGGGAGAAGTACGTCGGCATCCGTCCCGCCCCCGGCTACCCGGCGTGCCCCGAGCACACCGAGAAGGCGACGCTCTGGGAATTGATGGACGTCAAGGACCGCACCGGCATCGAATTGACCGAGTCGATGGCGATGTGGCCCGGTGCCGCCGTGTCCGGCTGGTACTTCTCCCATCCGCAGTCGCAATACTTCGTGGTCGGTCGGTTGGCTTCCGACCAGGTCGCCGACTACGCGAAGCGCAAGGGCTGGACGCTGGCCGAGGCCGAGCGTTGGCTCGCCCCCAACCTCGGCTACAACCCGGAGGACTGAGACCTGCTGGATGTCAACGGAACTCGCGAGATGCGGGCCGTTTTGTTCGACATGGACGGAACCCTCGTCGATTCCGAAAAGCTCTGGGACATCTCGATGCACGAGCTCTACGCTCGCCTCGGCGGTGTCCTGAGCCCGGAAGTGCGTGAGTCGACGGTCGGCGGTTCAGCGGAAAGTGTCATGGCGATCGTCTACGACGATCTCGGACTGGATCCCGATCCCGCGGCGATGGCGGAGTCCGCGGACTGGTTGCACGACAGGACCGGTGAACTGTTCGAAGCCGGTCTGCCGTGGCTGCCCGGCGCACGTGAGCTGCTCGATGCGCTGCTCGCCGACGGCGTGCCGATGGCCTTGGTGACCAACACCCGACGCGGTCTGACCGATCAGGCGCTGAAAAGCATTGGGAGGCACTACTTCTCCGCATCGGTGTGCGGTGACGAGGTCCAGCGCGCCAAGCCTGCACCGGACATCTACGCCCGTGCCGCCGAACTGTTGGGCTTCGCGCCGGGGCAGTGTCTGGCGATCGAGGATTCGGTGACCGGTACGGCCGCGGCGGAGTCGGCCGGATGCCCGGTGCTGGTGGTACCCAACGACGTCGAGGTGCCGACGAGTCACCGGCGAACACATCTGAGTTCGCTGG
>Ga0075363_100000113_pt1 | contig 18728 bp, 19 predicted proteins | sample EndMetdeltDD1763_FD_71470 | JGI IMG/M metagenome (GOLD analysis project Ga0075363, IMG submission 71470) | Populus endosphere microbial communities from Tennessee, USA - Endosphere MetaG P. deltoides DD176-3 | ecosystem: Host-associated > Plants > Roots > Endosphere | place: USA: Tennessee...
GTGCGAGGTGCCCCCGGCCTTCCAGGCATCCGATCACCTCTTCGGCCTGCGCGCGGCGGCTGTTGTAACCGACCACGACTGCAGAACCCAGGGCGGCAAGGCGCGCCGCCGTCGCCTTGCCGATGCCACTGTTACCCCCGGTGACAAGCGCAACCTTCGGAATTGCCAGCATGGGAATTTCAATACCCGTCATCTATGGCCGGCCTCACATCGTGATCTTTGCGGCCTCGATCACGGGACGCCATTTGGCGCGTTCGCCATCGATGAATTCCTTGAGGTCTTCCGGGGAGCCCCCTACGCCCTGCAGCGAGTTCTGTTCGAGCATGGTCTTACCCTTGTCACTCTTCAGGAAGGCATTCACCGCATTGTTCACCTTGCTCACGATGTCGGACGGCGTGCCGGCAGGAGCGACGACCGCGTACCACGCGGTTGCCTCGAACCCTTTGAATCCAGCTTCCTGCACCGTCGGCACATCGGGCAGCTGCGCGACGCGCCGGCTCGTCGTTACGGCAAGCGCCCGGATCTTGCGGTCGGCCACCAGTTGCAGATAGGTCGGCATGAAATCCATGGCGACATTGACCTGTCCGCCGAGCAGGTCCGTGATCAGCGGCGCCGAGCCGCGATACGGTACATGCGTCATCTCCACGCCGGCAAACTGCTGGATCAGCGCAGAGGTGATGTGCCCGAGCGTTCCGTTGCCGGGATGGCCGACATTGACCTTGCCCGGGTTCTGCTTGGCATAGGCGATCAATTCGGGAAGCGTCTTCGCCGGAAAGTCCGGCGTCGCCGTGATGATCATCGGGGACTTGGCGACGAGCACGACCGGGATGAAATCCCGTTCGGAGTCATAAGCCAGACCCTTGTACATGAACTTGTTGAGCGCGATCGGCGCCGGCGTCCCGAACAACCAAGTATGCCCGTCGGGAGCCGCCTTGGCGACCGCTGTCCCGCCGAGATTGCCGCCCGCGCCCGCACGGTTTTCGACGATGAATTGCTTGCCGAAGTCTTCGCTCAGCGCGTGCGCGACCGCCCGCGCCAGCGTGTCGACGGCGGCGCCCGCCGGGAACGGCACCACCATGGTAACCGGACGGTTCGGCCATTCCTGCGCAATCACGCTATGACATGGCGCAATGGCAAGTGCGAGGCCGAGCAGGCCGAAAGAGAGCAGGCGCATGTTTCCTCCGGGTGCCGAGAGCGTTGGAGCCGGCGCTTATTCTGCAGCAAACCTGTCCAGGCCCTTGCGCTGCAGCCATTTGGACAGTTCGGCCGCAACGGCTTCGTTGTTGAGATCGGCGAAAGCGATGTGCGTGTTGCCGCGCAGCCCGGCGTCGGGCAGCAGCAAGACCTCGCAATCTCCGCCGTGACGATTGACGATGCCGCAGAAGGTCTTCGCCACCTCGACCGAGGTCTTCCAGATCGGGCGCGAGTCGGTGTAGTCGCCGAACACCATCTGGATCGGAAACTTGGTCAGCTTCATGAACTCGGCCAGCGGCACCGAATTGGGACCGTACGGCGCATCCGGCTTGGGCTCCGGCCCCTCACCCTCAGGAAAGACGAAGCCCGGGGTTTCGTAGGCAACAATGCCCTTCATGTTGTCGCTCTTTGCCTTCAACGCGGACAACAGCGCGCGCCAGCCGCCCGCGGAATTGGTGAGAGCGACGACGGGCCCGATCTTGTCGATCGCCTGGCCGCCGGCCTCCGCCTGCAGCAGCGCATTCTCGAGCGTATCGAACTCGTCGTAGCGGGCGCGCGTCGCCTGGTTCCAGGCTTCCTTGTCGGCTGTCGGAAATTGCAGGCCTGGATGCCAGTTGGGATAGGTCACGCCGAAGCGCCAGGCGGCAAAGTTGCGCTGATCGAAATAGTCGGGCGCGTAGGTGATCGGCTCGCAACTCCAGTTCGCGCGACCGATGCGCGGGCCGTCCCACAGGTAAACTGGATATCCCTGGCGCAGGAAAATGCTCTTGTAGCCTTCGCCACCGTCCCAGCGGTTTTCCCACACCTTGGTACTGGAGCTGTGCCACATGATCAGGCCGACGCTGCGCCTCTTCACGGGGATGAAGTATTCGACGTAACCATGGTCGCAGGACAGCGTCTGGCTGGGATCGCCGGGCTTGGTGATGACCTTGCCACCCACTTCATACGCGCCGGTCGATTCCAGGACGATCGGAGGCTTGCGTCCTTGTTCGGCGAAGGCCGCGCTGCCCGGTCCCGCAAGCAGCAATGCCGCGACAAACAACGGCAAACGCTTCCAGACTTTCGATAGGCTCCCGTCGCAACTCATGACTGCCTCCTCCCCAAAATAGTGCGCGCCGCTTGTTGCGGTCTTTGCGCGCGTCCTGCTAGGCGGCGTTCTGCGCGGCCGACTGGCTCACCGGAAGATTGAGGAACTGCGCCGCATTGTCGCTGATGAGCTTCCTGATGGCGGTGCGCGGCATCTGCAGGTCGAGCAGGATCTGCGTGATGCTGCGGAAGCCGTCGACCGGGCGCTGCGATCCCTGCAGTCCAAGATCGGACGACAGGATCGTATTGTCGACGCCGGCCACCTCGATCAGGTGCGCGAGATCATCCGGGCTGTATTTCAGGGATTTACCCTCGATGAACATGCAGATCGAATGCTCCATCTTGACGCCGAGCGAAACGAGCTGGCGAATGTCTGTGTCGTTGCAGCCGACGATGTAGGTCGGATGGTTGACCATCATCTTCTTGACGCCGCGCCGTGCCGCCTCGTCGAACAGGATATGCAGTTCGCTGGCCGGCAGGTGACCGCCGGCCAGGATGATGTCCGCCTCGGCAATGAGATCGATGACCTTCTTGGTGTCATCCGTCAGCTTGCCATTGGCATCGAGCGCCGAAAGCGGGATCGGATCGAGCATCTTCTGCGCGGTTTTCGGAAAGGTCGAATTTCCGGCTGCCATGGCCTTGATATGGTTCGCGGCCGACAGCGTCGGCATCCAGACGATCTTGCCGCCGAGCTTGATCGTATGGTCGACGGCATGCGGGTTGATGCCGCCGGACGCATTGTTCAGCACGATGCCAGAGAACAGTTTTACATTGGTCTCTGGGAACAGCTTCTCCAGCAGGATCGCATGCGGCATGCCGGCATAGAAATGATCCTTGAAAAGCACGGCGCGGAATTTCGCTTCGGCGGCGTCGAGCAGTTCCTCGTGATGATCGAGAATGCGCGGCATTGCCGCCGGACCGCTATGGCAGTGCAGATCGATCGTGCCGACCAGAAGCTCGGCGACTTCAGCCGGCCGCGACAGCGGCGGCAGCGGCACGGTGGTCGGATAGGATGCTTGCTTGTCGGCCATGGTCGGGGCCCTTTCGGTTGAAGGCGTATCAGGCTGCGGATTTGCTGGCGGAGCTTTGCCCGGGCATCGGATAGTCTTCCTCGTTCAGTACCCAGCCCGGCTTGGCCGAGAAATCGAGACGCGGCGGGCAGAAGATGTCGACGAGAATGTTGAGCTTGGGATCGACAGCCTGCGAGGTGTGAATCGAGGGCGGCGGGATCACCGCGATGGAGGGCGAGCCGCAGCTTTCGTGATCGTCGTTGCGCCACTGCGCCATGTCGGTCGTCCATGGCCAGCGCAGGTGATGAATGAAGGTCCCGGCAAGCGCCAGCGAGCACTGTTCGAAATCGTCATGATGGTGCGGCGACATCTTGCTCGGGTCGCGCGGGCCGTTCTTCGGCTCGAGGAAATTCACCATGAAGGTCGAGCAGCGGAAGATCCGCCCGAACCGGCCGGGCGTCGCGGCGACGTCGAGGCTGTAGGTGCGGATCTTCGCACCGTCGCTTGCTTCCGGCCACCGCTCGAACGGCGGCAGATTGGGATGCGGCTTTGCGTAAGACGCCGCGTTGGAGCAGCGCCTGGCGAGATCTTCGGATCGCGTCGTCATCATGCGCACCACCTTGGCGGCGCCGAGCAGCGTCACCGAGCTGACGCCCGCCGGCACGAAGCTGATGGAATGACCGCTGACGACCTTGCGCTCGCTGCCCCACACGATTTCGGCGCCCGCGCCCGGATCCGGGAGCAGCACGACATATTCGTCGGGCTGGTTGGCCCGGCTCAGCGTCGCGCCCTCGTCGGCGTCGCTGTAGGCAATGATGAAGTTCTGGCCTCGGGCGTACCAGGTGCGCGCACCGTCCTGATCCTCCGCCGGCGGCGTTTCGTAGAATTTTGCATATTCGGCGCCCGCGAAATGGGTGGCGGCGGCTTTGGTGCCGACCGGAGCGGCGGCGAGCGCCGCGCGGGGATCAGTGCTGTGATACATGCGAGCCATCCGTGGTTTGAACGAGGTTCTTGAAATCGGTCAGCGTTTGCGCCGCGGCCCGGCGCATCTGGCCCTGGTCCGACGAGATGATGAAGGCGCTGGCGCCGAGACCGGCGAATTCCTTGGCTTCCGCTGCGGCGGCGACCATCACACAGACCGGCTTGGCGACCTTCTTCGCCGCCGCAATGATCTTGATGACTGCGTCCTTGACGGACGCCTCGGCCGACGATTTGGCGCCAAGGGCAACGGTGAGATCGCCGCGGCCGATGAAGAGCCCGTGAATGCCGTCGACAGCAGCGATGGCGTCGATATGATCGAGCGCTTCCGGATCCTCGATCATCGCGATTGTGCAGACCGATGCATCCTGTTCGTCGACGAGAGACCACATCGGCGTCCCGCCATAGGCGCCGGCGCGGGCCGAGCCGGAGTAACCCCGTCGTCCGCCGCGATATCGCGCGGCCGCCGCGACCGCGCGTGCCTTCTCGACGGTTGCGACATGGGGCACCAGCACGCCTGTGGCGCCGCAGTCCAGGCAGGACAGGATTTTTGCCGGATCATCCGGCGACACCCGCACAATGCCGGCGAGGTTGCTGGCGCGCGCGGCCAGCAACATGACGTCGGTCATCGCGCGATCGATCGGCGCGTGCTCCTCATCGATCACGATGAAATCGTAGCCGAGCGCGCCGAATATCTCGGTCGCGTGCGTGGTCGGTGTTTTGATGAACGTGCCGACGACGGCCTGCCGCGCGGAAAAGCGGCGGCGAAACGACGAAAAATGCGGCCTGACGACGTCTCCGGACACGGCTGCTCCTCCCAAGCCATCTGCACGGGCCGTCTTCAGAAACGAACCCCGGCATGGCGCTTGGCGAAAACCATTGCAGGGCGCACGGCGCCGGGCCATAGCTATTCCGCCTCGTTCCACCAGGTGGAATTCCACAGATGCCGCTCAAATCCGACACCGTTGAAGCCGCCTCCCGCTCCCTCCTGCTGCTGGAGGAGCTCAACCGCCACCGCGTCACCTCGATCGATCGCCTGCACAAGGCGACGGGGCTGCCGAAATCGACGGTGGTGCGATTGATGAAGTCGCTGTGCGCGATGGGCTATGCCGCCAACGACCGGCGGCAGGGAGGCTACGCCGTTGCATCGCGGGTCAAATCGCTGAGCAACGGGTTTCACGGCGATCCGCTGGTGGTGGAGGCCGCGCGGCCGTGGGCGCTCGCCTTCACGCGGCAATATCACTGGCCGATCGCCATCGCCGTCCTTGATGGCAGTTCGGTCGTGGTCCGCTTCAGCACCATTCCCGACAGTCCGGTCTCGCCGTTTCACGGCACCCTCAACATGCATCTCAGCCTGCTCGGGCGGGCGCTGGGGCGCGCCTATCTCGCCTTCTGCCCGACGAGCGAACGCTCGATGCTGCTCGACATGCTGGCGCGGTCGCAGGAGAGCGAAGACAGGCTCGCCACCGAGCGCAAGCGGGCGTTGGCGTTGCTCGGTACGATCCGCAAACAAGGCTTTGCCGAACGCGATCAGATGGTCGAGCCACGCTCATCGAACACGATCGCGCTTCCCGTCATCGGCAACAACCGTGTTCTCGCCACCGTCGGCATGACCTACTTCACATCGGCGCTCGACCGCACCGACGTCGTCCAGCGCTACGTACCTCTGGTGAAGGCCATGGCCGACAACATTGCCGCGAGCGTCTCGTCGTTGCAGCAGTAGAGGCGAGGGGCCGGCTTCACTCGGCTTCGACGCACGCCTGCATGACGCGATCGATCTCGGCGTTCGAGAGAACCCCGATCTCGGCAATGAACACGATCCGCGTCCGCGGCACGCCGACCGCCAGCACTCCACCCGGCGCCAGCGTTGCGCGCCCGCCGGCGAGTTGAAACACCGTCAACTGCCCGGGCTGCTGCACCGTCTCGAACAATCCCTTCGCCCGCGCGAGCTTCGGCGCCAGCCGGCCGATCGCCTGTTGCAACCTGGGAAGCGACACCGGCCGTTGCGATGTCCAACTCAGCGTCTCGAACCGGTCAGCCGCCGGCCGTCGCGGCCCTGTCTCGCGCGGCGCGGGCACGCGGTCGATATCCGTGGGAAACAGCAACGCTGCAGGCACTTCGCCATTCATGGCATCGACCACTGTCGCCGAAGGACGCAACGCGCGGACGGCATCGCGCATTTGTGCGCGACCTGCCGCGTCCACCAGGTCCACCTTGCTCAGCGCCACCACGTCGGCCGCCCGCAACTGCGAGCGCAGCAACGCGTCGTTCAATGTCTCCGCAGGCGTCGTCGCGTCCACCACGCATAGCACCGTTTCCAGCGGCGCCTCTCGCCAGATCAGCGGATCCATCAGGTTGCGCACGATATCCGCGGGATCGGCGATCCCACTGGTTTCGATCACGATGAATTCGGGCCGCGGATCGCGCCGCAACAGGGTGGCGAGCGTTCGCAAGAGATCGCCTTCCAGCGAACAGCAGATGCAGCCATTGCTCAGGCTGACCACCCCGTCGCTGGCGCCCGCGATCAACTCGGCATCGATATTGATGGCGCCGAAATCGTTGACCACGGCGGCGATCCGCCGTCCTTCGGCATGCGCCAGCAGGTGGTTGACGACCGTGGTCTTGCCTGCCCCGAGAAAGCCGGTGACCAGCAGGATCGGGACCGGCACGATCAGCTCTCGGCGACAGGCCGGCGCACCGGCCGGCCGGGCCTTGCCGTCACATCCATCACGCCATCCGATATCAGCGGATGGCCGCTGACCACTAGATGCCGCACGCCGTCCGACGGACGGTTCATCGCCGAGAACGTCGCGCGATCGCTGAGCTTTTCGAAATCGAACACGACAATGTCGGCATCCGCGCCCGCCTGCAGTCTTCCCTTGGCGCGCATCGCGGGCGTGCTCTGGGAAAGAATTTCCGCCGGGATCAGCGCGCATTTACGGACGCCTTCCGAGAGCGACACTGTCTTGCGCTCACGCACCCACTCGCGGATGAAACGGGTGAAGCAACCCGCCGAGCGCGGATGCGAGGTGGCGTCATCAGGCAGCGGCCAGGCGTCGCCGGTGTAAACGCTGCCGTCCGACAGCGTCCAGGGCATCGCGTCGGACGCGATCGCGCCGCCGGGATACAGCACCGAGATGTCCAGCAGGTCACGGTGATGCGGATTGTTCTCGGTATCCAGGATATGCCAAAGCACCAGCGTGGAGGGCTCCTCCGCCTGCGCCGCCAGCAATTCCTTGCGGTCGCGGAAGCGATGCCCGTCGGTCACCCGCTGCACCGAATCGTAGCCGGTGCCGTTGCGCGCCTCGAATTCGGGATCGCTGAAGAAGGCCGCCGCCAGCACCGTCGAGCCGGTGCCGTACGGATAGGCCTCCACCGTGATCGGCAGGCCCTGCGCCTGCGCCTTGGCGACCAGCACGGCGCAACGCTCGATATCGGTCTTGCTGGACGAATTGAAGTGGCAGATGTGCATGTGCGCGCCGGTGGCGCCGGCATAACCGATCAGGCGGATATAAGCCTCGGCGGCGCTTTCCGGATCGACGCGGGACATGTAGGCGACGTGGGTGAAGGTCGCGACATCGTGCGCCGCCGCCAGCTGGCACACCGCGGTCAGCTCCTGGACGCCGGCGCCCGGGGCATAGGCGTTGAGAATGCCGATGCCGACGCCGCCCTCGTTCAGCCCGTTGGCAATGCGATCGAGTATACCGGCGACTTCCGGCTCGCTCGCCACATTGTCGATCCAGCGGCGATCGCGCATGGCATTGCCGAACGCCTCCAGCGAGCTTTCCGCATTCGAGCCGGTCATCGCGCCGATCCGCGCGAAGGCCCAGTTGACGGCAGCGCCGTAGTTCAGCACGCGCCCCTTGTCGGCCTGGCGCCGATACCAGGATGCGACCGGCAAGACGCCCGCCTCGAGGTCGAGCGTCGTCGTCACGCCGTCGAACGCCTGCATGCGGTCGGCCGGGATCGATTGGCCGTGCGCGTGCAGATCGATGAAGCCCGGAGCCACTACCAGCCCGGTCGCGTCGATCACCCGCTCGGCGCCGCCGAGTCCGGTGCCGACGGCGGCGATCCGGCCATCCACGACAGCCACATCGCCGATCGCGTCCATCCCGCTCGCCGGATCTACCACCCGGCCGCCACTGATCACCAAGCCGCCCATATCGCCACTCCCCCACGCAAAACTTCAGATCCCATCTGCCCAATAGAGGCAGATTTTCAGACCCGCCGCTACCTCCCTTGACGCGCACACTTCATGCATAAGGCTCAACATCCGGCATCGCCGTGACAGCCCCTTCACTGATCACCAATCAACTGAATGCGATCCGGTCGCTCTCCTATTTCACGCCTATGCGCGAGCATCCGGCTTCCTCTTGATTCCCTATGCGATGCCGACCACGTCAGCCCCGGGCGACGGCCACGACTACGGGAGTTCTGACCATGATTTCGAAAGGCCTCGTTTTAGCTGCATGTCTCATCGCGCTCGGCGCGAGCACGGGAGCGTCCTACGCAGGGAATGCAATCCACGTCAGGAGCGACAGGGCGGAGCGGCCGATTTGGCTGCCGCAGTGGCAAACCGACCCTATGAATGCGTATGCCTTCATGCGATCGGGCCCACCGGAAGCCTATACCCACGTGTATCACGGCGGACCGAAATACAACGACTAGCAATCCGGCTGCATGACTTGATATGAGCTCCGGAAACGCCGGAGCCCGTATCAATTGGATGTTATCCGGGCTGATCAGGCCGGGCGTGCTTTCCTATCTCCCCTGAACACAGGGACGGGATTGGAACATGACTGAATCGGCGCTCGTGGTCGGTGCCAGCGGCATCGTCGGCAACAATCTCGCGCGGCATCTGCGCGACCGAGGCTGGCGAGTGCACGGACTGGCGCGGCGGCCGCCTGATGACATCGACGGCGTGACGCCGATCGCGGCGGACCTGCTCGATCCCGCGTCGCTGCGGTCCGCCCTGCAGGGCCTGCGTCCCTCAAAAGTCTTCTTCAGCACCTGGCTGCGGCAGCAGACGGAAGCCGAAAACATCAGGGTCAATCGCGCGATGGTGCGCAATCTGCTGGATGCGCTGTCGGCATCGGGCTCGGTGTCGCACGTCGCGCTCGTGACCGGGTTGAAGCATTATCTCGGGCCCTTCGAGGCGTATGGCAAAGGCGCGTTGCCGGCGACGCCGTTTCGCGAGGAGCAGCCGCGGCTCGATGTCGAAAACTTCTATTACGCCCAGGAGGACGAGGTGTTCGCGGCGGCGAAGCGCGACGGCTTTGGCTGGAGCGTGCATCGGCCGCATACCATCATCGGGTACGCCCTCGGCAATGCGATGAACATGGGCGTGACGCTCGCGATCTACGCGACGATCTGCCGGGAGAGCGGCCGGCCATTCCTGTTCCCCGGCTCCGCGACGCAATGGAACGGTCTTACCGACATGACGGACGCAAGGCTGCTCGCGCGCCATCTGGAATGGGCGGCGACATCAGAGGCAGCGCGCAACCAGGCGTTCAACGTCGTCAATGGCGACATCTTCCGCTGGAGCTGGATGTGGGCGCGGCTGGCCGGCTGGTTCGGGATACAGCCCGCGCCGTATCCAGGCGAAGGCATCCCGCTGGAGCGTCAATTGGCCGATGCGGCACCGCTGTGGGCCGACATCGCCCGCAGGCATCATCTCGCGGAGACCGATATCAACGCCGTCACCTCGGCATGGCACACCGATGCTGATCTCGGCCGTCCCATCGAGGTGGTCACCGACATGAGCAAGAGCCGGAAGCTCGGCTTCCTCGACTATCAGGCAACCGACGAGAGCTTCTTCGACCTGTTTGCCCGACTTCGCGCGGCGAAGATCATCCCCTGACGGCCCATCGGACGGCGCTGGAACTCCCCCTGGAATATGCGCGCTACCAAAATATCGAAAACAACCTCATGCAAAGTAGCCCCGTGGTGGGCGACCCCGGATATTGAAGCGCCCCAAAACCCTTTTTTGACACGCCGGGCCGATCGGCGGCAGTATTTCATCAACAGCGGCGAGCAAGGATAGACGCGCAGAATGAAGAAGATCGGTTTTCTCTCGTTCGGACACTGGACGCCTTCGCCGCAATCGCAAACCCGCTCGGCCGGGGACACGCTGCTGCAATCGATCGACCTCGCGGTCGCCGCCGAGGAACTGGGGGCTGATGGAGCCTACTTCCGCGTCCACCATTTTGCCCGTCAGCTCGCCTCGCCTTTCCCGCTGCTGGCGGCCGTCGGCGCCAGGACAAGCCGGATCGAAATCGGCACGGCCGTGATCGACATGCGCTACGAGAACCCGCTCTACATGGTCGAGGATGCGGGGGCTGCGGATCTCATCGCCGCCGGACGGCTGCAGCTCGGCATCAGCCGCGGTTCGCCCGAGCAGGTGATCGATGGGTGGAAGTATTTCGGCTATCGCCCTGCCGAGGGCCAGACCGAAGCCGACATGGGGCGCCGTCATGCGGAAATCTTCCTCGACATGTTGCGCGGGGAGGGCTTTGCGCAACCGAACCCGCAGCCGATGTTTCCCAATCCGCCCGGGCTGCTTCGCCTCGAGCCGCATTCGGAAGGCCTGCGCGAGCGGATCTGGTGGGGCGCCGGCTCGAATGCCACCGCGGTGTGGGCGGCAAAGCTCGGGATGAACCTGCAAAGCTCCACGCTCAAGAACGATGAAACCGGCGAACCTTTCCATCTGCAGCAGGCCGCCCAGATCCGCGCGTATCGCGCCGCCTGGAAGGAAGCGGGTCATACGCGCCAGCCCAGAGTCTCGGTCAGCCGCAGCATTTTCGCGCTGATCGACGATCGCGATCGCGCCTATTTCGGCAATGGCGGCGAGAGTGAAGACCAGGTCGGCTTCATCGACCCGCGGACCCGGGCGATCTTCGGCCGAAGCTATGCCGCCGAGCCTGATGTGCTGATCGAACAGCTGAGGCAGGACGAAGCGATCGCAGAGGCGGACACCTTGCTGCTGACCGTCCCCAACCAACTCGGCGTTGCCTACAACGTGCATGCGATCGAATCCATCCTGACCCACGTCGCTCCCGCGCTGGGGTGGCGCTGACGAAGCGGTCGACCGCGCGGCGCCTCGGCCACCACGATCCAAAGCGCGACTTGACATGTCGGGCAAATCAGCGGCATTCCTTCATCATCCCGCAATTTCCGTAAACGCCCGTCGACCGCAATAGCGTGTGCGTCGCGATTGCGGCCGAAGAATCCTCCCCACATTGAAATCGCACCAGACCACCGCGGCGGGCGATTGCCTGCGCGTGGCTGAACCGCGCGCGCGGCCCGCGCAAAGGGAATCCCGACATGAACACTGCTCCTGATATCACCGTGCCGACGGCGATCACTGCATCTGACCAGCCCAAACCTGCCGCAATCCCGCGAATAAAACTGCAGTCGCACGGATTCTGCATCGACCATCCCGACCCCGAACTCGGCGATCAGCTCATGATGAACGCGCTCGGCGTCGCCGATCGCGAAGCGATGCACGGCATTCTCAGGCAATTGGTGAAGGCCAGCGTGAGCGGCGAGAGTCCCGACGAGGTCACCCTCTCCTTCATGATTTCGATGGTGAGAAGCATTCGCCCACGGGATGTCACCGAGGCCATGCTGGTGGCGCAGATGGTTTCGGTTCATGTGATGGCGATGCGCTGTGCCCATCACCTCGCTGGCGCCGACGACCTCGCCCAGCACGACAGCGCCGCGCGCGCCTTGGGCCGGCTCGCCCGTACCTTTCCCGCCCAGATCGAGGCGCTGAACCGCCACCGCAGCCATGGCGAGCCCGCCATCACCGTGCAGAACGTGTCGGTCGGCGACGGCGGCAAGGCCATTGTCGGCAATGTCACGCAGCACGCGCGCGTGATCGTGTCGGAGAAGAAGGCGGCCTCCGTGGCACGGAAGAGACCGAAGCGCTCCGTCTCCAGGCGCAGGCGCGCTTCTACTGATGCCAGTCACGATGCAGAGGCATGAGCGACCACGCGCGCAATACCGGCCCGATGCTGGCAAGCCCGCGGTGCGGCGCCAAAACCCGTTCCGGTGGTGCGTGTCGTTCGCCGGCGGTACACAGCAAACAACGCTGCCGCATGCACGGCGGCGCGCAAGGGTCCGGTGCGCCAGAGGCAAACCAGAACGCGCGCAAGCACGGTCTGTTCACCAGGGATGCGCTCGTGGAGCGGCAGCAAATTCAGACGTTGCTGGAGGAAACGCGGAGGCTGCTGGAAGAGATGAAGTGAGCGGGTTTCACAACCCCATGTGGCACCGGCACCGGGCCGCCACTATGGCCCCACGATTTCGCCATACGCATCGTGTTGTTCGCACGCACGACCCTTCCCGTCAGGCTAGCCTTCGGAAACATGGACATGGGCGGTGATTTCGTTGGCCGCTGGCGTGCGGGTAGCGGCAGGAGAACGGCACGGCAAGCGAAAGGCGGTCCGTACAGCGCGAAGGTGCTTGCTTCATGGCTGCTCTCGTGTGTCATCGTCGCCGGCATGGCGACGCAAACGGCATTGGCGGAAACAGCCGCGCCGGCCGCGACACGCGTCGCTGATAACGAAAAAGAGCAGGATGGGACTGGCGTCGCGCGAGCATCCCGCACGCAGAAGTCGGAGCCCGAAACGGTCCTGCGGCAGAATGAGGTGCAGAAGCCAACGCCGGAAGCTGCCGTTCAAATGCCGGAAGCACGCAAATCGAGCCACGAGGCCAAGGATCTAGCCAAGGATTTACCTGTACCGCAGCTCGTCCTGCCGGGCGATCTGGCGAAGAAGATCGGCCAGAAGATCTGGCTGAATGAAACAGGCGGAAAACGTGAGGCGATCACGTCATGGAATGCGAACGAGGAATTCGCTTCCCTAGGGATCGGTCATTTCATCTGGTTTCCTGTCGGCAAATGGCTGCCTTTCGAGGAGAGCTTTCCGGCCCTGCTCGAATTCATGCGCAAGAAGAACGTGCGTTTGCCTGCCTGGCTGAACCAGACGCAAATTCCGGCCAACCCGTGGACAAGCCGGGCCGAGTTCAGGAAGAACGCTAACTCACCGCAGATGAATGAGTTGAGGCAGTTTCTGCTCGACACCGTGGCGGAGCAGACGCAATTCATGATGGCGCGGGCGCAAGGCGCGATGGAGAAGATCCTCAAGACGACGCCCGACGGCGCGGAGCGCGAACATATCGTCATCCAATTCACGCGCGTCGTTCGCGCCTCCGAGAATTTTTATCCGCTGATTGACTACATCAATTTCAAGGGCGAAGGCACCAACCCGAACGAGGCCGCCATCAACAAGGAGACCGGGCGGCGGCAGGGCTGGGGTCTCAAGCAGGTGCTGCTCAAGATGAATGGCGTGACCGGCGATCCGAAGGCCGTGCGCGCCGAATTCGCCGATGCGGCGCAGTTCGTCCTGCAGCAAAGGATTCGCAACCTTCCATCCAACCGTGTCTTCGAGGTCGGCTGGCTGCGCCGCGTCGCGACCTACCGCCGCCCGATCGCGGATCCGGAATCGAGCCCCGAACGGGTTTTGAGGAAATCGTTGCGCGTGACGGCGGCGCAGTAGCTTTGCTATGAAGGGGACAGCGTATGCGTGAGGCAGCCTGTCCCGCGACGCTCGTCAGGCCATCGCGCGTTGCGCCTCGCTGACGTCAGCCTTTGGCCCTCTTCGCCATCACCTTCTCATCAGCCGCCTGTATCCGTTCGCCTATGCTTGGGGTTCGACGCTTCGGTTTCAAGCCGAGAACGGCGACAGTGCACTCAACTCCGGTGAGAGTTTGGTACACAGTCACCGAAATTCGGCTCCAGTGGGTACGACGGATGATAGCTTCCCCATCCGACTATCGGAAATAGTCGTGTCATAGCGCTCAATGAACTTTAGCAGCTTGTCGCGATCCGTGTTGTACCCTTCGCCCCATTTTCCGATTCCATGTCCGATGGCCTTGATCAGTCCGAACAAATCAAAAGGCTTCGGCGCGTTCGAACCAGCCAAGGGCATGATGAATCCAGCACCGCCCACGCAAGGCATTACTGGCGACACCTTCCCGGCAATGACCTTTCTGGAGGAAAGATTGGTCATGTGCAGAACAGAGTTGCGGAACTCCCACAGCTCATCTGCCGAGATGCTGAGTGGTTCAAGATCAACATACGCAGTAACCCATTTGCTGAAATTCCCCGAAACATCACCATATTCAACGAAGGCGAGCGTATCGACACACGACATCAGCAGCTTGGAACATGAAACGTAGAGCTTTGCGTTGAAAAGGGTGCGAATGCCGTTGAAATAGTCGTCGTGAATAAGGTCAGTAAAGCGGAAGCCATTCTCGCTGGTGTATTCCACGAGGTAGTCTGGCATGCTTCCCAAGCCGTCTTTAAAGGTTACCGCGTCACCACGGTAAGGTTCGGGTCCAATTTGCTTATCGACCTTCGGTACGCCATCGACGATCGCCGTGACGCAAAATACAGGTGCCGCGCCGGCTCGAAAGAGCACGAATGCTTCTTCGAAATATTCAAGCCCTTGTCCGTATCGGCAGGCCGCGAGCCACTCTTCAGGCGTGAAGTTCCGAGAAAGACGAAAGCGACAGGCTATCGAATGATCCTGTTCGACGCAAGAAAGTAGAAAATCGCTCTTCTCCTTATCGCTTCCGCCGCACCGGTGATGACGGACTCCGTACTCAGCCGCCCTTCCTCCAACGAAGTACATGAAGATGTTGAAGACCCGCTCGGTCGACATCGAAACCGCCCTCGATTTGTTGCCCCAAAGCTGCCTCCGCAGGAGTAACCGGGAGGCAGCGTCTCGTGTAAGCGACTGCTTCTAACCGTTGCAGTGCTAGGTCGGTAACGACGGCCCCCTCATTCCTATTGCGGGATCACGCCCATCCTCGTTGCTTTAGATTGGACTAGCGCAGTCACTTCCCTGAAAATTCGCGTGATTTCTTGGCCCTTGGCTACTGTCGCACCATCCTGCGAACACTTGCTCACCGTGGAATTGAGCATCGACTGATAGTATTTGATTCGTGTCAAAAAGCCTGAGACATCAAGTCCGAGTACACCGTTCACGAGAAACAAGTCGTCTGGATCGACCATCCGCGCCGACAGTCCGATTAACGTCTTTATCTGATTGAATGCGCTTTCAACCGCCGAGAACGTGCCAGCTGGTTGGATGATACAGTTTTGCGTACGGACAGCAGCATCGAGGCCAGCTTGCATCGGTGGATTTTTCATGAACTCGGCAAGATCATCATCCACCGGACGCATTCTTAGGGTCACCGTATGAAAGGTCTTCAAGTCGTCCAAGGTGACGACGTGACTGATGATCGGCTTCTTACCTGAAATCTGCGCGAGCGCCGTGCCATGGGGCCCCGAACAACGCTACGATCATCATGACAACCCAACGTATAGGTAGCTGCGCGCTCATTGGAATCATCCTCGCTCAGAATTTCGGATACAAAGGTTCCGCTAGGCACAGCGCATGGATACCCAGCCTCTGTGAGAACTTGGATTAACGTCGCCTTCGGGATGGTTCTTCGGCTTGTCATTTGGCGTCAACCAATTGAGCAAGAAGTTAGCGCGGCGATCGAATTCGTAAACGCGCTTCCTGGGTGGCAGCCCTAGATTAAAGGCAGAACCACATTGTTAACTAGGTCGGTGACAACGTCGTCGGCTTGCGCCTGAACGACAACCATGGTGGACGGATGTGCGGCGGTGTTTCTCTTGCCCAGCTTCTCTTTCAGCGTCCGAATGAGGTTGTCATTGAGAAGGTTGGCGGTCTTGCACAGTTCGATGATCTCAAACTCTTTCAAGTCATCGGCGAAATCGTCATAGCGATTGATGACGATACTTGCCTTCTTTGGGCTATTTTGAAATTTCTTCGGGATTGCAGCGTTGAACGCCGCCAACCGCGACGGATCGTTGAATATCCAATTTAGAAGATGATCAAAGGCCAGATTCCAGGTCATGACGATGCAGGCCCGGTAAGCTCGTACGCGGTAGCAATCTATGGCCTCACGCAGGAAAACCTTCTCTACCACGTCCGGCACCCGATCTGGGAGGTCTGTGAGAAGTTTGCTCACGACCTGCATGTTCGGATGGTTGCTGTACTTCGCGTCAAGCTGGCTCCGCACAGCTCTGGTGAGCTTAAACCCATTGCGCTCACGCGCTAGGTCCGGGGTGTTCATTGAGGACATACGCATGACGTATTTGCCAACGTCATCCGGGACCATGTGAAGCTCTTTGTACAAGGCGCGGATGTTGTCCGAGCCGAAATGCTCCTGGCCCCGGTGCGCGTGTAGATACCAAGCGAAAAGCTGTATCTTCTCCCGTGGGGGCAATTTGTCGAAGCCTGCCACTTGGTCAACGAGTTCGGTTAGCTTCATTCTATGTTGCCGAGCTTTCCTTGGCCTTCGCCAGCCCGAGCTGGTTGATGGCATACTTTCCTGTCTCGGGAGACTCGAAGTACTGCTTGTGCTTGAGCTCGCGGAGCGGTTGCGCGAAGTCATTGATGTTGGTCGGCCAACCCAAATGACGATAGCAGGTGTAAATGTGTCGCTCGTCGATAACCTCTATGTTGCGATGATCGTGCAGCCATGCCGCGATTGCCAGGTAGCGCTTATGGTTGCTCTTGAACGTACCGATAGATGACAGGGGCGGATCGCTAGTGACATCAAGGTCGTTGACGACTTGCGGCTTAGGCGCAACGCGGCGCTGGACCTTCTTCTTCTGCGCGGCCGGCGTCACATCGACGACGGGCTCGTCCTCTTCCAGGGCGTCGAACAAGTCGGGCTCGTCATGCTCGTCGGCGACAGCACCGTTGCCGTTCAACTGAGGTGCAGGCGGGAGCCTCTTCGGAGCCGGGTTCGGTCCGCGCAATGCATTGGTGATGGCCTGCGTGACCATTGGGATTTGGTCGTCGGCAATCTCGGCGTCGAACATGATGAACTTGATGCGGGAGGTCCCGCTGCCCGGCTTCGTACTCTTTGCCATTAATCTGTTTCCAAACTCGAGGGCGAATCACACGTTGCGAAGTACGAGTGTTGTATCCCCCGGTAGCAAGCAGCTCACAAGGAAAAGTTGCTAATTTGTTCCGTTTATCCGGGTTTTCCGCAGGGCTTTGCGTGCTCGCCGCTTGCCACTCGTGCCGTGATCCGGCTGCCTCGGGAGGATCGCCTCTCGATTATTGGTCTAAGGAGAGACGGCGGGGAAGAACTGCTACGATTAAAAAACGCTGGCGCTCCCTAGGGGAATCGAACCCCTGTTTCAGCCTTGAGAGGGCCGCGTCCTAACCGCTAGACGAAGGGAGCGTTGGCCAGAGGGAATAGCCGCGAAATGTGCGCCGGGCAAGGCGGAAGGTGCTGTTTGTCATGCCCGGCTTCCCGGGCACCCACGTTTTGGCTGCCAGATGAAGAAAGACGTTCATGGCCGGGTCAAGCCCGGCCATGACGGTGGGGTGGCTGGTCCGGCCAACCGCCGCAGCCGAGGCGGATTTCGGCGGGCCAGGTGACGGTGAAGGTTAATCAGGGCTCATTGACGAATTTGAGCTTGCCGACGGGTTTCAGCGTTTTGGCATCAAATGTGCGGATTTCGGTCACCCCACCGATATCCAGCGTCAGCACCAGCCGCTCGCCGGCCACCGCGGTCGAGACGATCCGGGCGCCTTTCGGCAGGGTTTCGATAATATCAGTCGTGGCGGCCGCGGGGCTTCCCTCGCCGCGGTAAAGACGGTACCCGACGGCGATCAGGACCACGGCCACCGCCAAGGCCGAGGTCAGGCCCGCGATCAGCATCATCCGCCGCACCCGCGCGATCAGCGCGGCCTGCTCGGGGGTCGGTTCGGGCGCAACGGTATCGGTCATGCAGGACTCATCTTCCACTAACGGTCAGCGGCTGGAGGTCACCGTCGGCGGCGACGAGGGATCGCCCCGCCTCGACCGCGTGCTCGCGGTGCTCCGCCCGGAACTGTCGCGCTCGCGGCTGAAGGCGCTGATCCTGGCCGGTTCCGTCAGCGCGAAAGGCGCCCCAATCCGCGACCCCGCTTATCATGTCGCCGCCGGCGATACGATCACAATCGACGTCCCCGAAGCCGCGCCGCCGGAGCCTGTTGGCGAGGACATCGCGCTCGATATCGTCTACGAGGACGACGACATCATCGTCATCGACAAGCCAAGCGGGCTGGTCGTCCACCCGGCCGCGGGGCACGAGAGCGGCACGCTGGTGAACGCGCTGATCGCCCATTGCGGCGCCAGCCTCTCGGGGATTGGTGGTGTCCGCCGGCCGGGCATCGTCCACCGGCTGGACAAGGACACGACCGGGCTGATGGTGGTCGCCAAGAACGATCACGCCCATCAATCGCTGACCGCGCAATTCGCCGACCACGGCCGCACCGGGCCGATGCAGCGCGGCTACATGGCCTTCGTCTGGGGCGTGCCCAACCGCCAGCGCGGCACGGTCGACGCGCCGATCGACCGGCA
>Ga0075363_100000114_pt1 | contig 18720 bp, 16 predicted proteins | sample EndMetdeltDD1763_FD_71470 | JGI IMG/M metagenome (GOLD analysis project Ga0075363, IMG submission 71470) | Populus endosphere microbial communities from Tennessee, USA - Endosphere MetaG P. deltoides DD176-3 | ecosystem: Host-associated > Plants > Roots > Endosphere | place: USA: Tennessee...
ACGCGCAGGGTACTGCTGGCCACCGGTATGCGATATAGCCCACCCAATATCGCTGGGCTCGAAGAACTTTGGGGTAAATCGGTGTTTCAGTGCCCGTTCTGCCATGGCTGGGAAATGCGCGATAAACGGCTGGCTGTGCTCGCGAACGGTGACGCGGCAGTGCATTCGGCGTTGATGTTGCGCGGATGGAGCCACGACGTCGTCCTGCTCACCGACGGCGCACCGGATCTCGATGCAAGAGCGTGGCGGCGGTTGGAGACCGCCGGCGTGGCGGTCGATGAGCGCCGAATCACCGAGCTGATCGGATCTGACGGTGAACTGACGGCGATTGCTTTCGCCGACGGCAGCCGCCTCGAACGGGACGGATTGCTCGTGGAAGCGCCATTGAGTCAACGGTCACAACTTGCCGAGCAGCTCGGCGCTACGTACACCCAGGGGCCTCTGGCACCCGATTCGGTCAGTGTCGATTCCCTGAAAAGGACTGTCGTCTCGACGGTCTTTGCAGCAGGCGACGTCTGCACCGAGCATCCGCACCTCGCCGGTGCCATCGCCGCTGGGTCGGAAGCCGCCATGATCGTGGTGCAAAGCCTGCTGGCAGACCAATTCGACCTTCCCTATCCACCGGGTGCTGACGAGCACTCTGACAGCGAGAAAGTGGACTCCTCGGTGTGAGTGGGCCTCCGAGTAGGTCGTCGACCTTTCGTCGTTTGCCCAGTCGATCGCTGGGTAAAGACCGACAGTCCGCACGTAGGGAGGATTCATGACGTCGGCAGCGCAGACGCAGACCGGTGAAAACGAAGCCGGCAGCGAGGGCAAGCTCAAGCGGAAGATCACCGGACCGCTTCTCTTCATGTTCATTCTCGGCGACGTGCTGGGAGCTGGCATCTACGCCTTGATGGGAGTGCTGTCCGAGGATGTCGGCGGGATGCTGTGGGCACCCCTGTTGGCTGCATTGTTACTCGCGCTGTTGACGGCAGGCTCCTATGCCGAACTCGTCACCAAGTATCCGAAGGCCGGCGGCGCCGCGGTCTTCGCCGAGCGTGCGTACCGCAGGCCCATCGTGTCGTTTCTTGTCGGCTTCTGCATGCTTGCAGCCGGCATAACGAGCGCTGCCGGGCTCGCGTTGGCCTTCGCCGGCGACTATCTCGCGACGTTCGTCGACATCCCCGCGATTCCCGCCGCCATCGGATTTCTGGCGCTCGTCGCGTGCCTGAACGCGCGGGGGATCAGCGAGTCGGTCAAGAGCAACGTGGTGATGACCGTCATCGAGCTCACCGGTTTGCTCATCGTCATCATCGCGGTGTCGATCATGGTCGGCGGCGGACGCGGTGACACCGGTCGCGCGTTGGAACTTCCCGACGGCACGACGCCCGCGTTGGCGATCCTGGCCGGTGCGATCGTCGCGTACTACTCGTTCGTCGGTTTCGAGACGTCCGCGAATGTCGCCGAAGAGATCAGGAACCCCAGCAAGGTCTATCCCGCAGCGCTTTTCGGCGCGCTCATCACAGCGGGGGTCCTCTATGCGCTCGTCGGAGTCGCCAGCGCGACAGCGCTGCCGTCGAGTGAACTGTCCGAGTCGTCCGGCCCCTTGCTGTCCGTCGTGGCGGCGTCCGGCGTCGGTGTTCCGGATTGGTTGTTCAGTGCCATCGCACTTGTCGCCGTCGCCAACGGCGCGCTGCTGACCATGATCATGTCGAGCCGGCTCGCCTACGGCATGGCCGAGCACGGGCTGCTTCCCGGCGTGCTCGGCCGCGTGCTGCCGCGGCGGCGAACGCCGTGGGTCGCAATCGTCGCGACGACGGCGGTGGCCATGCTTCTCACTCTGATCGGCGATCTGTCGACGCTTGCGGAGACCGTCGTTCTGTTGCTGTTGATCGTGTTCATCTCGACGAACGTCGCCGTCCTGGTCTTGCGTCGCGACACCGTCGAGCATTCGCACTTCCGGGTGTGGACCGCGGTACCAGTCCTTGGCGTGGCGTCATGTGTCCTGCTGCTCAGCCAACAGACCGCTCAGGTATGGCTTTTCGCGGCGATCCTGTTGGCTGTGGGTGTCGTGCTCTATTTTTCGGCGCGAGTGGCAACGCGACGTGCAGACAGTGCGTGAACTCGGCTAGTTGTTGCCGACGACCCGCTCGTGCACGGTCATGATGAGGTGGTCGAACTCGGTGCGGAGCGCTGATGTCGCCGTTGTCAGGGTGTCGAGTTCGCTGACCAGTTGGGTAGCGAGCGCGCGCAGCTTCGTGTTGTTTTCCTGCGATCGCCACTGAAGAAGCTTGAACGCCTGCTCGTCGTTCATTCCATAGACGAGTTTCAGCGCTCCCTTCGCCTGTTCGATCGCCGCACGCGCCTCCACGAGCTTCGGCACGGTCTCATCGAGAATGTCTCGACTGGTTTCTTTCAATGCCGTGGTCACGTCTACGTAGTGGCCGCGTGCGCCCACAACATCGGCGGACCCGTCGAGCACGGAGTCCACCACGACGATCACGATGTGTTCTCGGCCTGACCTGTCGCAGAAACGATGCCAGATCGACGACGACCCGCCTGTTTCCCGGACCCGGTCGAGGGCTTCCGGCAGTCCATTCAGATCGTCGGGATGCCTGTGCGATAGCACGAGCTCGTGTGTGACCTCGATTGATCCAGGCTGGTAGCCGTGCATCCGGTACACCTCGTCGGACCATTCCCAACGATGCCCCTCGAACCAGAACCGGAAACTACCGACCCCCGATACCCCGCCCGCGCCGTTGATTCGGGTGTCAGACGCCCCCGATCCGGCGGGCGCGCGCGCGACGCCGGTGCTGACCGCATCGCGGTCACGTCCGACCTCGGGCGTACGCACGATCCCACCTCTGTTCCGTAGATTTGCTATAGCTGATCAGCAGATAATCTGTGGTCACAGCAATAGATTTTGTATACCACCGATAACTAGACTGGTGCAATGAGCTGCACATATATTGGTCGGCAGCGATCACGCATTTCCCATCGGAACCATTGAGGCCATACCGATGACCGGCAACGAGGCAGACGACGGGGTCGACAGGCTCGGCCCGCCCGCGGCCGACCGCGGGGTCTACGGCATCTCGGTGGCCGCCGAACTGTCGGGCGTGAGTAAGCAGTCACTACGGCTGTACGAAACCCACGGACTCGTCACACCCGTCCGCAGCCCAGGGGGCACCCGTCGCTACAGCGCCGATGACCTGGTTCGACTTCAGCGCGTGACCGCGCTTGTCGCTGCGGGAGTCAACCTCGCCGGCGTCGTCCGCATCTTGTCGTTGGAGGACCAGAACCGCGCCCTCAATGACCTGAACATCACACTGGAAGGCGATAACGACGCCCTGCGCGCCGAAAACAAGCGGCGGAAGCTGCCCAAGCGACGGTAGGGCTCGCGGGTTCGGGCCGCGGTACGCGATGTCACGCGCTACAGCGAACAGAGCCGCTAGAGTCCGTCGCCATGACCGGTGACGAGGGTGTCCCGCAGATCGACGACTGGAATCGGCTCCTCGACGGACAGATCGCGGTCGTCACGGGCGGCGGTGACGGTATCGGCGCAGGCATCGCCCGATTGTTCGCTCAGCACGGCGCACACGTCGAAGTCGCCGAGGTCGATTGGGAACGCGCGGACCGCATCCACGACGAGGTTGCCGGTGCCGGCGGATCGATCCGGTGCCATGTCGTCGATGTCACCGTCGACGACGACGTCGCCCGGCTCGCCGACGCCGTGCTCACCGAACATGGCCGGGTCGACGTGTTGGTGAACAATGTCGGCGACTATCGGCCGCTGGTGCCGTTTGATCAGTCGACGCCGCAATCGTGGCAGCGGCAGTATGACGTCAATTTGCGTCATGTCTTCGCCGTCACACGGGCTTTCGTCCCCACGATGATCGAAGCTCACCGCGGCAGCATCGTCACCGTGCATTCGGTGGAGGGCATGCGGGGCTACCCCAGAGACCCGGTGTACGGGGCGATGAAGGCCGCAGCGGCGCACTTCACCACCTGCCTCGCGGTGGATCTCGGCCGCCACGGCATCCGCGTGAATGGCATCGGGACCGACCTCGCACAGACGCCACAGGTCGACTACCTGACCGGCTACGAGAACGTCGACGACCTCTGGGCTTCGTGGGCTCCCGTGGGCCGCGTCGGTTGGCCGGAGGACCAGGCGCGCGTCGCGCTCTTCCTGGCATCAGAGCAGTCGGCGTTTGTCACCGGACACAACATTCCCGTCGACGGCGGTACCAAAGCCGGTGGCGGATGGCTCTTCTCACCGCGAGAAGGTCGCTTCGTGAACAGATCGAGGAACCTGTGACCCGTAAAGATGAAATTGTCGATGTCCTGGTGGCTGGCAGCGCCGGTGCGCTGGCGGGTGCGTATACCGCTGCTCGCGAAGGGCTTTCGGTGGCCATCGTCGAGGCCACCGACCAGTTCGGCGGTACGTTCGCCTACTCGGGCGGCGGCGGGATGTGGTACCCGTGCAATCCGGTGCTGGTCCGCGCTGGCAGTGACGACACCATCGACGAGGCCCTGGCCTACTACCGCACCGTCGTGGGCGACCGGACATCGGCCGAACTACAGGAGACGTACGTGCGGGGCGGCGCCGGATTGATCGAATACCTCGAGCAGGACGAGCATTTCGCATTCAAGATCCTGCCGTGGCCCGACTACTACAGCTCGGTCCCCGGTGCGCGCAACGACGGTATGCGCCATACGGTCTCGAAGGGGTTGCCCGGCGAGCGACTGGGACGGTTCCAGGGACAGGTCCGCGGTCCGCTGGACCACGAACGCCTCGGTGAACCACAGCCCGACTTCCTCACCGGCGGGCGGGCCGTCATCGGCCGCTTTCTCTGGGCGATGGCCGACAACCCTGACGTGGCTGCTTACCTGAACACCAGCCTCGTCGAGTTGATCGTCGAAGCCGGCCGTGTCGTAGGCGGGGTCGTGGAATCCGACGGCGAGCGTCGGACGATCAGGGCGCGGCGCGGTGTCCTGTTGGCCGCGGGTGGATTCGAGCAGAACGCGGAGATGCGAGCCGAATACGGTGTTCCTGGAACGGCATCGGGGACGATGGGCGCGCCAGGTAATACCGGTCTGGCGCACAAGGCGGCAATCGCGGTTGGTGCGAGTACCGACCTGATGGACCAGGCCTGGTGGTCGCCTGGGCTCATCCATCCCGACGGTCGGGCAGCGTTCGCGCTGTGCTTCACCGGCGGCATCTTCGTCGACAAGGCGGGCCGCCGGTTCGTCAACGAATCGGCGGCGTACGACCGGTTGGGCCGTGAGATATTGAGCGCGATGCGCGACGGGACCGTCGACACGCCGTACTGGATGGTCTACGACAGCCGAGCCGGTGAACAACCGCCGGTGATGGCCACCAACGTCTCCTTCTCACCGACGAGCGAGTACGAATCTGCCGGGCTGTGGGTGCAGGCCGACACCTTGGCGGAACTGGCCGACAAGATCGGTGTGCCGGCAGCGAATCTCGTTGACACCGTTCGCCGTTTCAACGAATTTGCGCAGCGTGATGAGGACGAGGACTTCGGTCGCGGACGCGAATCCTTCGATCGGGCGTTCACCGGCGGGGCCTCGCCACTGGTGCCGATCGACACCCCGCCGTTTCGGGCGGCGGCTTTCGGTACTTCGGATCTCGGGACCAAGGGCGGACTGCGCACCGACGTCGATGCGCGCGTGCTCGATGCCGAGGACCGGCCGATTCCCGGCCTCTACGCAGCGGGCAACACGATGGCCGCGGTATCCGGTGAGACCTACCCGGGCGGCGGCAACCCGATCGGCGCGTCGCTGTTGTTCAGTCACCGTGCGGCACTGCACATGGCGCGGTCCGAGTAAACAGATCCCTCACTCGAAGGCGAGAACGCCGCGGATGTTCTTGCCGGCACGCAGGTCCCGCATCGCCTCATTGATGTCGTCCAGCTTGTATTTCTGGGTGACCAACTCGTCGAGCTTCAGGGTGCCCGCTTCGTACATCGACAACAGCCTGGGCATCGCTTCGCGCGGATTCATCTCGCCGTACAGCACGCCCTTGAGCGTCTTACAGGACGAGACCATGTCGGGCAGGATGAGCGGGACCATCATGTCGGTGACCTTCGCCATGCCCGTCAGCACACAGGTACCGCCCTTGCGCAGCATCATCATCGCGACCATCACCATGTCCGGCGGCACCACACCCGGTGTCAGCACCACCCGGTCCGCCATGACGCCCCAGGTAATCTCTTTCACCAATTCCAGTGCGGCGCCGGCGTCCGCCGCCGTGTGTGTCGCACCGAACGTCGGAGCGATCTCGCGCTTGAACTCGTTGGGATCAACCGCGACGATGTACTTCGCCCCTGCCGCCTTGGCGCCCTGCACCGCGTTCATCCCGATGCCGCCCACGCCGATGACGACGACGGTGTCGCCGACCTGCGTGCCCGCGGCCACCGACCCCGAGCCGAACCCGGTTGTCACACCGCACGATACGAGCGAGGCCGCTTCCAGCGGAATCCAGTCGTTGATCTTCACCAGGGATCGCTCGGATGCAACGACGAACTCGGAGAAGGTGCCGACCTGCATCATCGCCATCAGGTCTTCGTCTCCGAGATGTCGCCGCCGGGTTCCGTCCGTGGTCATGGCCTTGTCGTAGATGTCGGCGCCGACGTCGCAGAGGAAGGTCTGTCCTGTCACGCAGAACCGGCAGCTGCCACACGCGGGAAAGAACGAGATGGCCACGTGGTCACCGGGCTTCAGCGTCGTCACGCCGGAACCGACTTCGGTGACGACGCCAGAGCCTTCGTGGCCGCCGAGCATGGGGAACCACTCGGGCACGTTCACGCCGGCGGCCCGCATCATCTCTTCCATCTCGGCGCTCGGCACGCTGTCACCGGTGTAGAAGTGCTCGTCGGAATGGCAGATGCCCGCATAAGCCATCTTGACGAGTACCTCACCGGCCTTGGGTGGGTCGAGCTCCACCTCGGTGACTTCCCAGTCCACGCCGACACCGCGCAGGACGGCTGCCTTCGATTTCATGTGTGCTCCTTTTTCGGCGTGCGTCAGGAAGCCGGCCAGCCGACAGTCTTGGTCTCGGTGAAGATTTCGAGGCCTTCGATGCCGCATTGCCTGCCGATACCCGACTGCTTGTAGCCTCCGAAGGGGGCGTCGGCGCCGTACCAGAGTCCGCCGTTGATCCCCAGCGTGCCGGTCCTGATCCGGCCCGCGACTGACTTGGCTCGTTCGAGATCGCTGGCGAAAACCACCCCGGACAACCCGTAGATGGAGTCGTTGGCGATGTGCACCGCGTCGTCGTCGTCGTCGAATCCGATGACCGACAAGACGGGGCCGAATATTTCTTCCTGCGCGATGGTCATGCGGTTGTCGACGTTCGCGAACACCGTCGGCTCGACGAAGAACCCTTTCGGCAGGTGTTTGGGAATGTTGCCACCGGTGACCAGGCGGGCGCCTTCGGCCTTGCCCTTCTCGATGTAGCCCATCACGCGCTCTTGCTGGCGTTTCGATACCTGTGGGCCCTGCAGCACCGATGCGTCGGTGGGGTCGCCGTACTTGTTCTTCTCCATCGCGACCTTCACGATCTCCACGGCCTCGTCGTAACGCGAGTTCGGCACCAGCAGGCGGGTCGGCATGGCGCAGCCCTGCCCGGCGTGCATCGAGATGAACGCGCTCCCACCGATGGACGCGCTGATGTCACCCTCGTCGTCGAGTACCAGGTAGACCGACTTGCCCCCGAGTTCCAGGAACGTCGGCTTCACCGTGGCGGACGCCGCTTCCATGACGCGACGGCCCGTCGCCGTCGATCCGGTGAACGCCACCATGTCGACGAGCGGTGAGGTCGAGAGGACCTCGCCGACAAGATGATCCGACGACGTCACGATGTTGATGACGCCGGGCGGAATGTCGGTCTGCTCGGCGATGATCCGGCCGATCCGGGTGGCATTCCACGGGGTGTCCGGTGCCGGTTTGAGCACCATCGTGTTGCCCATGGCCAAGATCGGGCCGATTTTGTTCAGGATTATCTCGAACGGGAAGTTCCACGGCGCGATGACGCCGACCACGCCGATGGGTTCCTTCCACACCTCACGCGCGGCGGGCATTCCCATGCCGAAGGCGTCCTTGTCGGGAAGCGAACGCTTCCAGGGGAACTGACTGATCATGTCGGCCGGCCAGCTCAATGCCTCTTTGAGCGGCACATCGAGTTGCGGCCCGAACGTGCTCAGCAGTGGGCAGCCGACCTCGGCGATGAGCTCGCCGCGCAACTCCTCCTTCTCGGCCTCCAGTGCCGCCTGCAACTGGCGAAGGCCCGCCGCCCTGGCCTCCCCGTTGCGCGACCAATCGGTGTTGTCGAAGGCATGTCGTGCCGCGGCCACTGCGCGTTCCATATCCGCCCGCGTTCCGTCGGCCGCGCCGCCGAGCACCTCCTCGGTGGCGGGGTTGATGTTGTCGAACTGGCGACCCGATTCGGACTCGACGAGCTTGCCGTCGATGAGCATGCGGGATTCGTGTGTCACTTCTCAGTCGTCCTTCACCATTGTCGGAGTTCGGCCACGGCACCGGACGGCCGGGGCGCCAGGGTCAGGTAGGGAATGAAACTGCTTTTGCCGCAAGCGAGTACGGAGTGCACCACGTCGACGAGGTGATCGGCCTCGACAAGGCCGCCTTGCATCTCGCCGCGATCCATCCACAACCGGATCGCCTTCTCCATTTCGTCGGGATCCCAGGTCTTGTTGAACTCGGTCTGCGAGTCGCCTTCGCCGCCGAAACAGTCGCCGACCGCGAGGCGGGTGAAGCCGATGTTCGGATGCTCGATGCGCCAAGCCTCGACGAGCTTGTCCAGTGCCGCCTTGGACACCGCGTAGGCGCCGAGCAGTGGCCACGGTGCGGAGTAGGACGCGCTGAGTGACGAGAGATAGACCGCTGATCCCGCCGAGGCGGCCAGGTGGGGTGCGGCGGCAGAGGTGATCAGAGATGCGCCGGTCACGTTGGTGGAAAACAGGTTTCCCCATTGTTCGGCGGTGACCTCGGTCAGCGGGGAGAGCACACCGACACCAGTCGTGTACACGAGCGCGTCCAGGCCGCCGAACGAATCGACGACCTCGGCTATTGCCTGCTGGCACGCAGGTCCGTCGGTCACATCGCAGGCCACAGGTATCGCGCCACCACCCGCCTCATCGGCGGCGCTGATCAGGCGGTCGCGCCGTCGGGCAAGAAAGGCGACCCGGGCACCCTTGTTGGCCAGTCCCATGCCGATGCACCGGCCCAGGCCTGCGGAAGCACCGACCACAGCGACGTTGAGCGGTGGTGCGTCAGCCATGGTTCTCCTAGAAAATAAGGTCGAGAGGAACATTATCAGCCCGGTAGAAGCGGCATATTCAGTTATCGGAAAGCATCATTTACACACGTGCCGCCGACGAGGTCGGTGTCACGCCAAGCGGCTATCGCCGCAGTACTTTTCGGGGTTCTGCCGCGAAGCTGAGCAGTAGGCGGTCGAGCACCTTCGCGGCCCGTCGCCGCGCCTTCGCCGGGTCCGCGGCATGTGCGACCAATAGTGAGGCCTCTTCGAGCGCGGCGATCACCATATGCGTGAGCTCGCCGATGGGCTGATCGTCGATGATGCCCTCGGCTATCGCCTCGCCGACCATCTCGTTGATGAGCGCGATGCTGTTGCGCTCCTCGATCGACCGCAATGTCTGCCAGCCCAGCACCACGGGGCCATCGAGCAGCATGACGCGCTGGACTTCGGGCTCGAGCGCCGACTCGAGGAATCCGTGCAGTCCGGCGGTGAGACGCTCCCACGCGTCGGCGCCGCGCGGGGGAGAGGCGAGCGACCGCAGCGTGAGGTCACGCTCGACTTCTTCGAATACAGCGCGGAACAACTCGGCCTTGTCCTTGAAGTGGTGATAGAACGCGCCGCGGGTGCCGACGCCGGATTTCGTCACCAGATCCCCGATGCTGGTGTTGAAGTAACCCTGGCTGACGAAAAGTGCACGTCCGGCGTCGACGAGGTCGCGGCGCGTCGCCTCACCGCGTGCGCGACGTTCGTCGTCGGTGCCGCCCCGCTTGGCCATGCCGCCCATCCTAGCAACATTCAGCCTGTAGGTTGGGAGGACTGTCAGCGCACGATGCCGATCACCGGCATCAGCCCGAGATCATGGTGCGACTTGAACCCGGGCGCCGCGTCGCAGATGGCGGGAATCGAGTTGACCGGTTCCATCGCCGTCCACGCGTAGCCGACGGCGCCCGGCTTGGCGGTGTCGCGGGCGAGCTGGTTTCCGCGCAAGATGAGCTCGGTGCCCGGGTCGCCTTCGATGACGATGCGGTAGTGGTAGTAGGGCTCCCAATCCGGCCTGGGTTCGATGGCGTCGTGGTCGGTGAATGAGTACAGCTCGTGGAGCGTGATGAACGGCCTGCCATCCACCCATGCGGTCCAGAGGTGGTGCTGGGACGCCACGGTCCCTGTCGCGATCACGCCCTTGAGGCCGGGCATGTCCATGTCCGCGGAGCCCTCGTAGGGAATGTCACGGGTGGCGACGCCGAGATCGACCGCAGTGGTGAACTTTTCGACCGTCTTGCCCAGCCCTTCGACGACCATGGTCAACGACTGCGCGAAGAGTGACCAGGCGTCGGCGAAGAGATTGCCTTTCGCGAACTCCTCGGGCGTCTTCCCGAATCCCATCTCGTCCAGGTACTTCAGCGTGTCCCGGTTGAAGTTCACCGCTTCGTAGATGTGAATGTGGTCGGTCTTGCCGACGATCCTGGCCAGGGTGAGCACCAACAGGTCAGCGGCGTAGCCGGGATGGATTCCACCCCCGTGGAACGACGTCTGCCCTTCAGTGCACGCGGCTTCGATCTTGTCGATGTCCGCGCCGTTGGTCTCGGTCCGGTGCCACCACGCGCCACCCGAGGCGACGACACTCTTGCCGCCGCGCAGCAGGCGGCAGATCTCGTCGACGTCTGACCACAGCGGCGCGTAGAACACGCAGTCGGCGTCCAACGCCTCGAGGGCGTCCTTTTCGGTGGTGGCCAGCACGCCTATCGGGGCAACGCCGACGAGCTCGCCGGCATCTTTGCCGACCTTCTCCGGGCGGTTACACAGCACACCGACAACCTCGAAGACGGGGTTGTGGGCCATATGGCGAAGGGCAAGCGTTCCCACATTGCCCATGCCCCACTGGATGACGCGGTACTTCCTGTCCGTGCTGAGTTCGGCCGTCATGGCGGCGACGCTACCAACCTGCGATAAGCGACATATGCGATTTCGTAAACGCTGATTTCCGTGCGCCGACGCACAACCTGCATGTTGTATGTTGCTCTGATGGCAGACGAAGAGGTTCGCGCATACGGTTCGGTGGCACCGCTGAAAGTCGGCTTGCTCAACGACTATCCGACCCGGGCCAAGACCGACAACGACACCCTGGACACGCTGCGACTGGTCTTCGACGAGGCTGTCGCATCCGGACTTGTCGATCGGCCCATCGAACTGATCGAACGAAACGTGATCGGACTGCCCAACGGCACCTACCAAGCTGTCGAACGCGGCTACGACGAATTGGTCGCCGAGGGCTGCCTCGTGATCTTCGGGCCGTACGTCTCCGACAACGCGGTGCCGTTGACGCCACATGCCGTAAGGGTGGCCAAGGTCGCCAACATCATCCTGTCGGGCTCTGAGGGCGCGCTGAGCGAATGGACCTTTGCGCTGAACAACGGATCGATGCCCGAGGAACCGGTGATGCTCGCCGCCGTGATGCTCGGCGACGGGCGCTCGCGGATCGCGATCGCTTACGAAGCATCGCTGATCGGTAAGGAGTACCTGTCGTTCGCCGAAAAAGCTTATTCGGCAGCGGGTTTGAAGGTGGTCACCACGGTCGCGATCCCGCAGGTCGAAGCCGACAAAGCGATAGTCGTCAAAGAACTGCGTGCCGCCGAGCCCGACGCGCTGGTGCATGTCGGATTCGGCCACGGCCTATGGGGGTTCTCGGACGCGCTGCTGGCCGCGGACTGGGATCCGCCGCGATACACCACCACCGCGTTCGAGATGGCGCACATCAACGCCGAATGGATGCACCATCTGCGCGGCTGGATCGGACTCGACAGTTACGACGAGCGCAATGCCGTCGGCCAGGCCTTTCTGGACAGGTTCGAAGCCCGCTACGGACGGCGGCCAGGGCACTCGATGCCGGGCCTCGCACACGACGTCGGCACGGTGATCGTGCGTGGGCTGTCGGCGGCGCGACCGTTGACCGGCGAAGGGGTGAAGGAGGGCATCGAGCAGGTCAAACTCGTACCGTCGGCCAGTGGCGCGCCCGGGACGTTTCTGCGGTTCGGCCGCTTCATCCGGCAGGGCTGGTTGGGGTCTGATTACCTGATCGCCAGGCGCGTGCTGCCGGACGGCTCGGCGCATGTGTTCCACTCGGCGCCCAGCGACAACATCGCTCGCGCCGTCGGAGTCGGGAGCAGCTAGTCGGCCCGCCCGACGGCCCGAAATCTCGCGAGAGCTACGTCAGGGTTGTGATCGCACGCCCTTTCACAGCCCTGGTGTGTATTTCGCGAAACTCCGGTCGGAGTCGGGAGCAGCTAGTCGGCCCGTCCGAGCTGGATCGCACCGAACACCGGCGCAGTGACGATGCCGGCCGGTGCGGCCAGAACGTCGGGAATGGCACGGACTGCCCCCATGGCGATCATGAGATGGCCGGGTTGCGCGTGGGTGCCGTCAGACGGTTTGCCGTCGAACCCGACGTCGAGTTGCAGTTCGAAACTCGGCTCGCCCTTGATCACCGCACGGATCAGCGGAGCCTTCTCGCCGGGAGCGAGCGGCTTGAGCCCCCACTGTGGCAGATCGCGGGTGAGCACCCATTCCTCGTGAACGGCCAGCAGGGGCCGGCCCGACCAGTGTCCGATCCACGAGAAGCGCTGGCCGACTACGGTTCCTGCTTCGATGGTGCCCGCGCGCACTTCGATGTCATGGTCCAGCGTCGTGGCGTCGACAGATACGTCGACATGCGACAGTGTGACACCGAGAACGTCAGCGGTGGCATTGAGCGCCTGGCGGTAGGCCATGTCGAGCTTTTTGATGATCGGGGAGTCGGCGGAGACGTCTTCGGGCGGGCGGCCCATCCCCATGAGGTCGACGAGCATCGGCCGACTATCGACGGCCGAGACGTCGGTGGCCTCGTAGAGGTCGATACGATCGATCGTCTTGCTCAGCGCCGTCACCGTCGCGACCAGCCGCTCGAACATGAAGCCTGGATTCTCGCCTGCCGCATGGAAGCGGGCACCGCCTGCTCGGCATGCTTCGACGAAGGCGGCTTCGGTCTCGGCGCCGTAGGTCGGCAGGTGGTTGTACGACGTGGTGGTGATGACGCTGATGCCCGCCGCGAGCAGTCGGCAGATGTCGTCGGCATTGGTCTCGATCGCGTGGGCCTTGCTCGCGGCATGGAGGACCACGTCCGGCTTCAGCGCGAAGATGTCTTCCTTGTCAGAGGTGGCGAGCACGCCGGTCGTCGTGGCCAGGCCGCAGAGTGTGCCCGCGTCCTGTCCGGCTTTGGCCGGGTCGTACACCAGCACGCCGACCAGCTGAAAATCGGGGTTCTCGATGAGTTCGGCCAAGGCGGCCCGTCCGACGGCGCCCGTTGCCCACTGCACGACTCGAATTGCCAATCGAACGCTCCTGGTTGCGCTTTCGTTGCACGGACTCTTGCAGGGGATCAACCTACATCATGTAGGTTTTCAACCACCAGGGTGTATGTTGTTCAAGCCGCCGTAGCAGCGAGGGAGTGAGTCGTCCCATGGGTGAACCGGCCACAGTCGAGGAGCTCGAACAGAGCATTCGGGATGCGCAGGACAAGTTCAACGAAGGAATGGGCGCCGACGGTGATGCGTCGCCGTACCCGATGCTGAAGGAGTTGCGCGCGCAGAGTCCGGTGCACGCCGGCTGGCCGGAGATGGGCATGGTCGGCAACCCGAGCGACGGTCCCCAGACATTCACGGCCTACACCTTCGATGCCGTCAAGGCGATCTTCACCGACAACATCACGTTCAGCACGCGCTGCTACGAGGATGTCGTCCGTCCGCTTCAGGGCCCGACGATCCTCGAGATGCAGGAACCCGAACACGCGGTCTACCGCAAGCTGCACGAATTCGCCTTCGCCCGCTCGTCGATGAAGCGCTGGGACTCAGAGCTTGTCGGGCCGTTGGTGGACAGGACCATTGCGAAGTTCAAGGACGCCAAGCGTGTCGACCTGGTCGATAAGGTCTTCATGCCCATACCGGTCCGAGTGATAGCGGCACTTCTCGGTCTGCCGGACTCCGACGTTCTTTGGTTTCACCGGCTGGCCATCGACCTGTTGGGCTTCCGAGGCGACATGGACTGCGCGATGCGAGCTTCGTCGCAGATGAAGGAGTACTTCGTCGGGATCCTCGCCGACCGGCGCAAGGCCCCGAAGGACGACATGGTCTCGATCCTGGCCGCGTCGGAGGTCAACGGCGTCAAGATGTCTGACGAGCAGATCTACGGCTTCATGCGCAATCTTCTCCCGGCCGGCGCCGAGACCACGTCGCGGTCGACGGCGAGCCTGGCTATGGGGCTGCTGACCCATCCCGACCAGCTTGACGCCGTACGCGAGGACCGTGAGCTGCTGCCGCAGGCGATCGAGGAAGGTATCCGCTGGGAGACACCGCTTCTGAACTTCATGCGAGAGGTCACCAGCGACACCGAAATCGGTGGAGTGCAGATCCCCAGGGGCGCAACCATGATGCTGAGCCTGGGCAGCGCCAACCACGACGAGACGCGGTGGGAGGAGCCCGAGAAATTCGATATCTTCCGGGAACGCAAGCCGCACATCGGGTTCGCGCACGGTGCACACGTGTGCCTGGGTATGCATCTGGCTCGGCTGGAGAGCACCAAGATCTTCAACGCGCTGTTCGACGAACTACCCGGGCTGCGGCTGGATCCGGATGCCCCTCCGCCCTACGTCACGGGAACGATGTTCCGTTCGCCGCCCCGTCTCGACGTGGTGTGGGACTGAACGATATGACTCGGGTAATTCAGTGGGCGACGGGCGTAACCGGAATGATGTCGCTGCGTCACGTGATCGACCGCCCGGATCTCGACCTCGTGGGCGTACGGGTCTACGACCCGGCGAAAACCGGTGTCGACGCCGGAACGCTGTGCGGTGCGGCGGAGGTGGGCGTGCGCACCACCGACGACCGTGACGCGATCATCAACGCGGACGCCGATCTCGTGCTTTACATGGGCAAGGTGGAGACCGACACCGAGGGTTGCTTTGCCGACGTCTGCGACCTTCTGGCGTCCGGCAAGGATGTGATCGCGACGGGTAGCCGGTTCATTCATCCGCAGTCACTGCATGCATCGCTCGCCGACGGTATCGAGAAAGCCTGCCGCACAGGCGGATCGTCCTTCCTGGGTTTGGGTCTGTATCCGGGCTTCTTCGGAGAGTCACTCGGGCCCGTGCTGTCGCGGCTCACGCAACAGGCACGACACATCGGCGTGCGTGAGGTACTCAACTATTCGACGTACGCCAGCCACGATCTGATCTTCAATGCGATGGGCTTCGGCCACGCGCCAGAGGACACCACGCCGTTGCTCACCAACACCGACTACGCGGCCAGCGCGTGGATCGGCAGCGCAACGGTGCTCGCGCAGTCGCTGGGACTGCAGATCCGGTCGGTCGAGGGATTTCGCGAAGTCGCGACCACTCCGCGGGCGCTGACGGTAGCCGCGGGGGAGATCCCGGCCGGGACGGTCGGCGCGATGCGTTTCGGTGTCAGCGTCGACTGCGGCGACACCACGATGTCCGTCGAGCATCTCACCCGCATGGCCGACGACCTGGCGCCCGACTGGCCCACCGAGATCGGCTACGAGATCACCTTCGAGGGCGAACCCAATATGAGGGTGCACCTCGTAATCGGTTCGCACGACCAGGATCACGCGGAGCAGGGCTGCCTGGCCACCGCGATGCACGCGATCAACGCGATTCCGACGGTGCTCGCCGCCGAACCCGGCAGCTACGACCTGTCGACGATCTCACCGTTCGTCGCGCACTGGACCAACCGCTGAAATCACAACTGACTCGCGTTGCCGAAGCCGGTGTAGCTGCGAATCAACGGCAGATCCGCCATGGTCGCGAAGCCGGGCGGCGCGGCGCACACCGCGGGAATCGCGTTGACCACCTGGAGAGCGACCGTGATCAGACCGGCTTTCACATGCTCCTCGATCGAGGCCTCTCGAGAGAAGCTGGCCAACGGAAAGAAGTGTGTGCGCATGGACGGGTCGCCCTCGATGGTCAACGTCCAACCGTCAAGTGGCTTCGGCCAGTGATCCGGGTACTCGCCGCCGATGGTCCACAGCGTCTCGAACTCGATCAACGTCTCGCCGTTGCGATGACCGCGGAAATTCCATCGCTGCCCGGCTGTGGTGCCCGCTTCGACGACGTGGCCGAACATCTTGAATTCCTTGGTCGACGGTACGGCCTCGAGGCTGACCGCAACGTCATCGATGTCGGCGTTCAAGGTGTCTGAGAGGAACCAAGTCTGCTCGACGAAGAGCTTTGTCAAGAAACCGAGATAGTCGTTGGCCGTTGGTGTCACATCCTCAGTGGGCCGGCCGAACCACATTCCGTCGAAGGTGATCTCGGTGCTCTCCCACAGGGTCCAGTCAGCACGCTCCTGCAGGGTGAGCTGATCGATCGTGCGGCTCATGCCCGATATCGCCAGCGGCAGCACGCCGGACAGGTTGCCCGGATTCAACCCGCTGCCGTGGATCGTGCTGCCGCCCTTCTCACACGCCGCCTGCAGACGCAGGCGCTCGGCCTCGGGAATGCGTCTCGGATGGAACAGGAACGACGGAGTCGCGACGTTCTTGCCGCTCTCCAGCAGGGCGCAGACGTCGTCGAGGTCGGTGAACGAGGGAGCGTAGAGAACAAGATCGGCGTCGAGCGCGAGGATCTCGGCAGTGTCGGTCGTGGCGTTGACGCCGGTCGGTTTTCGGCCGACGATCGTGCCGATGTCCACACCGTTCTTGGCTTCGGAGTACACGCGCGCACCAACCAATTCGATATCGTGCCGATGATCGAGGATCGTGGTGACCATTTCGGCGCCAACTCCGCCGGTGGCCCACTGGATGACCCGTATCGGTCGAGTGCTTGTCAACGAACCGCTCCCTTCGCCCCCGAGGATCCACCCTATCGAGGGTGATAATGTTTGTTCTCGCTATACGTAAAGTGAGGTTCTCGATATGGATGATGTGCTGGGGTACGAAGGCCGATCAGTGATCGTCACGGGCGCGGCCTCCGGTATGGGCGAGGCGGCCGCGCGGATACTCGTCGATCTGGGCGCCACGGTCACCGCGCTCGACATCAAATCGACGTCTGTTCCGGTGGCGCGTGCGTTGCAGGTCGATCTGCGCGACCGCGCAAGTATCGAGGAGGCGGTCGGTTCCATTGATGGACCCGTCGACGGGCTCTTCAGCTGCGCCGGGCTACCCGGACCACCGTTCAGCGAATGGGACACCATCCTGGTGAACTTCGTCGGAGCGCGCCACCTGGCCGAACTGCTCGTGCCCAAGATGTCCGCAGGCTCTGCGATAAGCGTGATTTCGTCCTCGGCTGCCATCGGGTGGCAGGACCACATCAAGGTGATCACCCAGCTGCTCGAGACGGACGGCTTCGACAGTGCGGTGGAATGGTTGAAGGCGAATGAGAAGAAATGGTCGTGGAGCGGATACGCCTACTCCAAGTACATCATCGATGCCTGGGTGGGTTGGTGGTATCCGGAGCTGGGCGCCAAGGGCATCCGGATCAACTGCATCAACCCGGGGCCTACGGAGACGGCGATGATGCCAGCCTTCCAGGACCTCATGGGTAAGGAGACGGTAGATCAGGCAATCGGGCCGGTCGGTAGGTACTCCACACCCGAGGAGCAGGCCTGGCCTCTGATTTGTCTGGGCAGTCCGCGGCTGAGCTATGTGGGTGGTGAGGTGTTGTGGACTGACGGCGGTTGGAACGGCGCGATGACGATGGGCCGTCACGAAGCGAAATGGGCGGATACCGCGGCGGGGGAGATGTCGAAGAACAGCTGACCCTCCTTCACATGAAGTCCGACCCTCCGTCGACGTTCACCGTGGCGCCCGTGACGTAGCCGTTGCGACGGGATGCGAGATACGCCGTCGCGGAGGCGATCTCCTCGGGCAGTCCGGCGCGTCCGAGATCACAGGGATGGCCGTATGTCTGTTCCACCCACTTCATCACGTCGTGCGGATCGGATGAGTCCAGACTGTCGGCTGCCAACACGTCCCTGAGGATCTCGGTGAAGCTCGCGGTCACAATCGTCCCCGGGCAAACGCAGTTGACGAGGATGCCCTCGGGGCCAAGGCTCTTCGACAGATTCTTGGTGAAGCTCGACAGCGCGGCCTTAGTCGCCGTGTACGCGACGAGTCGTGCGCTCTGTCGCTGAATGGAGTGCGCGGACAGCGTGACGACGCGGGCCCACTCGGCCGCGCGCAACATCGGTAGCGCAGCGCGCACCGAACGTACGGCTGACATGGTGCCGAGATCGAATGCGGCGTACCAATCGTCGTCGTCGATTTCCTCGAAGGCGCCCGCGCCGGGCCCGACCGTGTGCACCAGCACGTTGAGCCCGTCCCAGGCGTCGCTAACCGCGGCGTAACCCGCAGCGATTGATTCGGCGTCGGACATGTCGACGCTGATCGCGAGG
>Ga0075363_100000122_pt1 | contig 18266 bp, 18 predicted proteins | sample EndMetdeltDD1763_FD_71470 | JGI IMG/M metagenome (GOLD analysis project Ga0075363, IMG submission 71470) | Populus endosphere microbial communities from Tennessee, USA - Endosphere MetaG P. deltoides DD176-3 | ecosystem: Host-associated > Plants > Roots > Endosphere | place: USA: Tennessee...
ACAACCCTCGAAGGAGGATCGACATGGGAAAGATCGTCGTCAGCGAGAACGTCTCGCTCGACGGAGTCGTCCAAGACCCGACCGGTGAAGAGGGCTTCGGACGCGGCGGCTGGTTCGCCCTGGTCGGGGACAGGGACCGCCAAGCGTGGGCCAAGCTCGAGCTCGACGAGGCGCTGGGCGCCGAGGCCCTGCTGCTGGGTCGACACAGCTACGACTTTTTCGCCGCGCGGTGGCCATCCCGCAGTGGCGAGTGGGCTGACAGGTTGAACAGCCTGCCGAAGTACATCGTGTCGTCCACACTCGAAAATCCCGACGCCTGGAGCAACTCGACGGTCCTCAACGGCGACGTGGTGAGCGAGGTGTCGAGGTTGAAGCAAAGCGTGAGCGGCGAGATCGTCGTCTACGCCAGCGGACGGCTCGTGCACACACTGATGGAGCATGACCTCGTCGACGAGCTGCGGCTGACCATCTACCCATTTGTGGTCGGGGCCGGTGAGCGCCTGTTCGGCGAGACCAGCGGCATGCAACGCCTGTGCCTCATCGACACTCGCGCCATCGGTGACAGTCTCACCTTCCTCACCTACCGACCCGCCCGTAAGGGCGCCCCGTAGACATTTCGTCAAGATTCGTGACGCGCGTGTGAAAGCTTTGTTAAGGACGTGGCCAATTGCGCCGCACACCCGCACCGTGGAGTCATGACGCTGTTTGGACGCCGCCGCGGCAGCGCGACGTCGTTGCGCGTCACGGCGGCCTATGCAGTTGCGCTGGTCGCGGTCTCGCTCATCTTGACGGCGCTCGGTGCGCGCGCCCGAGACACCGTCGTGAGCGCCATGAGCACCAACCTGCACAACCTGTCACACGGGCACCTGGGCACGCTGGTCGGCAGCGCGTTCGTCAGCGACGGCGGTGACATCTACCTCTGGCTTCCGGGACTCGTGTGCCTACTGGCTCTCGGCGAATTGATTTGGCGCAGTGGCGGTTTGCTCCTCACCTTCGCGGTCGGCCATGTCGGCGCCACGTTGCTCGTCGCGCTATGGCTGACCGTCGCGATTGCGGAGGGATGGCTGCCGATCTCCGTCGCGCGGGCCACCGATGTGGGGGTCAGCTACGGCGCGGTTTGCGTGCTGGGCGCCCTGACGGCGTCGATACCGTCGCGCTGGCAGCCGGCCTGGACCGGTTGGTGGCTCGGGATCGCGGCGGGGGCGGCCTTCGGGTCGGACTTCACCGGCGTCGGACATGTGCTGGCGCTGCTGCTGGGCGTGGGTTTGTCGTTCCGGCTGCGCACGGCGGCGCACTGGACACCCCTCCGGCTGTCCTTGCTCGGCATCGCGGTCGCGTTCGGCTACTCCCTGATTTCCGGGTCCTCGGTGGCGGCACCGATCGCCGGGGTGGCGGGTGCGCTGATCGCGCTCGCGGTCTCAGCCCTGCTTCACGGTGATGTCATAGCCCGACTGGCTGACCTTGGGCGTGCCCGAGCGGTAGGTCACCGTATTGCTGTAGCCCGAGACATTGATCGTGTCGGCGCTTTCGACGCGGACCTGATTGTTGTAGAGGGAGACCGCCACGGTGCCGCAGTGGCCGGCGACAGAAACCGTGTTGCCGTAGTTGGCCACCGTTAGATTTTCGGCGCTGCCGACGTCGACGTGGTTGCCGTAGAGGGAGATCTTGACGCCGACCGAGTGTCCGCTTGAGGTAACCGTGTTGCCGTAGCCCGAGATCTCGATGCTGTCGGCATTGTCTACGCTCACCCGATTGTCGAAACCGGTCACCGTCAGCCCGGCGCAGTGACCGGTCACGTGAAACGCGCTGTTCATCGCCGACAGCGTCAGGTTGCCGTCGTTGCAGGCGATCGTGTTGTTCTCCCCGTTTCCGCCGACGCCGAGCGTGCCGCCCTGCGGGACGGCGATCGGGCCGCCGCCGCCACTCACCCGATTCGCGATGTAAACGGCTGCGGCCGCGGCCAATACGAAAATTGCCACCAACACGATGGGAAACCACAACAGGATAGGCACCTTGCGCCGCGGCTTCACCTGGCCCGAGTCATACGACGAACCACCCACGTACGGGTACCGGGGCTGTTCGGGACGTGCCTTCCCGAAGTCCTCCAGCTGCTTCTCCAGCTCGCGGATCCGCTTCTCGGGGTCGTCGTCCTTCACCTGTCAGATGGTCGCACACCCGAGCCTGCGCTCACGGCGCCGAACCTGCGCACAGCGTGCGCCCCCTCGACTTCGGGCAGCACTGGGCGCAGTCTCGGTGCATGCCTCATGTGGGTATCGCTAAACCCGCTAGTGCGTCGTTCGCGTTTGGGCGCCCGCTTCTTGATAGGAGGCACCGAACCGCGGCACCGCGCGGAAGCCGCGCTCGTGTGCGGCCGAGATGGCGCGCCGTAGCGGCAAAATCAGTGGCACGAAAAGGATTTGGTCGATCAGGATCGGTGTGACAAGCCGGTTGTGCACGAAGGCGAAGGAACTCTTGGTGGCGGGATCGGCCCACCCGATGGTGCCGCCCAGGCCGGCGTGGCCGTATCCGCGCAACAACCCGGGCACCGGTGGTCCGTGGTATCCGAGATGGAACGACATGGGGACCACCACCAGATTCAGATCCGGCCGCAAACTGATCTTGCCCAGCAGGCCACCCGCCAATTCCGAAGACAGGAGCTGTGTTTCGTCGACACGGCCATCATTGGCGAGAGCACCGTACATCCTCGCCAGCCCGCGCGCGGTCACCACCGCGTTGACCGAAGGGATCTCGCTGTCGAGAAACGGGGTGTCGCCCTGGATAAGTGAGGTGATGCCCCGCACGTAGATGGCGCCCAGGCCACCCGCCACCGGCAGTTCGGCGAGCCTCGGCGCGAGGTGGTCGATCAGCGGGTTCGCCCGGGTGTTTTGCGGAAACATGATCTGCGCGGCCTTCGTTGGCGCGTCGGCCGGGGGGCGCCCGAGATGCAGGCCGTCGGTGTCGAGCGGCTCGGCCACCTCGGTGCGGAACAACTCGCGCATGCCCTTGCCCGTGATCGCGCGGGCCAGGCCGGACACGAGCCATCCGTAGGTGAAGGCGTGGTAGGCGGCGCGCCCGAATTGGCGATCGACGGGTGCGGCGGCAATCCGCTCTTCCATCAAGCGGTGATCCAACAGCTCTTCCTTGCTGACACCCTTCAAGTGCGCCAGCCCGGCCCGGTGCCGCAGCATGTCGCGCACGGTGATCTCGGCCTTGCCGTTGGCAGCGAACTCCGGCCAATACTTTGCGACCGGTTCGTCATACGACAGCAGCCCGCGGTCGACGAGCCGATGCAGGACCGTCGCGGCCACTCCCTTGCTCGCGGAGAAGACCATGGCGCCGGTGTCGGCCGTCCAGGGCACCTCACCCTGGCGATCCGACCATCCGGTCCAGACATCCACCACCGGCTCGCCGTCGACGTACACCGATAGCGCGCCGCCGCCGAAACGAGGGCTGGAGAACAGGCTCGCGAACGTGCGGACGGCGCACGCAAAGCGCGGGTCGGCGGCGCCTTCCACGTGTGGAGGCAGGCCGGCGCCACTGTGCAGAATGGATGGTTGTGTCATGGCCTAGTCCCCCGGTCGCTACGATATGAGAACCATATTATCAGAATTCGATAGGGTCATTCTCGGTGTCGGCGATGTGTGAGCATTTAACAATGACCGCGCGCAACATCGCCCGCGTCCTCGCCGGCGCGGTGCTGGCGATGACGTCGACGCTGCTCAGCGCGTTCACCGACACCCATTCCGCATCCGCCGGGTCATGCCCAGACGTTGAGGTGGTCTTTGCTCGTGGCACCCACGAACCCGCCGGCGTCGGCAGCGTCGGACAGGCGTTCATCGATTCGCTGAGGCCGCAGGTTGGAGAGCGGTCCGGCACGGTCTACGCGGTCAACTATCCGGCCACCGACGATTACGTCAGCAGCTCGTCGGCCGGGGCCGCCGATGCGCGGGGGCATATCGAATACATGGCGGCGAACTGCCCCAACACCCGCATGGTTCTCGGTGGGTACTCGCAGGGCGCGAGCGTGATAGACACGGCCACCAATGACCTGGACCCGGTGGTCGACCACGTCGCCGCCGTCGCCGTCTTCGGCAACCCGGAAAGCACATTCGCGCGGCGGATGTGGGGCGGCCGGCTCGCCACAACCAGCCCGCTCTACCAGACCAAAACGATCGATCTGTGCGTTCCCGAGGACCCGATCTGCTCCGAGGGCAAAAACCTGGCCGCCCACGCTCAATATGTCCAGTCCGGGATGCCAATCCAGGCTGCGGCGTTCGTGGCCGCTCGGCTCTAGTGCTTGTCCTTTAGGTCCGTGTCCCTGCTGGGCTGCACCCGCTTTGGCTCCCCCGGCATCTTCGGGTAGTTCGGCGGATACGGCATGTCACCGAGCCCGCGCTCCTCGTCCGCGTCGACCATCTCCAGCAACGGCGCAAGCGACTGGGTCACGTGATCCATTGCGGCCCAAGGATCTTCGCGGCCCGCCACCAGGTCGGGCACGGTGGCCATGGTGTAGTCGTCGGGATCGGCGCTGGCCAGCTCGTCCCAGCTCAGCGGCATCGACACGGTCGCGATCGCGGTGCGACGCACCGAATACGGCGACGCCATCGTGCGGTCCCTGGCGTTCTGGTTGAAGTCGATGAAGATGCGCTCGCCGCGTTCTTCTTTCCACCACGACGTGGTCACCGCATCCGGCGCGCGGCGCTCCACCTCGCGGGCCAGCGCGATGCCCGCCCTGCGCACTTGGATGAAATCCCAGTCGGTGGCGATCCGCAGGAACACGTGGATCCCGCGACCTCCCGATGTCTTCGGATAACCGACCAGGCCCAGCTCGTCCAGCAGCGGGCGGAGCACATCCACCGCGACCGTCCGCGCCTGCACAAAGCCGACACCGGGCTGCGGATCCAGATCGATGCGCAGCTCGTCGGGGTGCTCCGTGTCCGGGCAGCGCACCTGCCAAGGGTGCAGCGTGACCGTGCCCATCTGCGCGGCCCACACGATCGCCGCGGGGTGGGTCACCTTCAGCGCGTCGGCCGTGCGTCCCGACGGAAACGTCACCCGGCAGGTCTCCAAATAGTCGGGATGGTGCTGCGGCACCCGCTTCTGGTAGATCTCCTCGCCGTCGATGCCGTCCGGGAAGCGCTGCAGGTGCGTCGGGCGGTCCCGCAGCGGTGCCAGCATCGGGCCACCCGCTCCGCCCGTTGTTAAGGCGCGGTAGTACTCGACCAGCCGGCGCTTGGTTCCGTTCGAACCGAGCTCGGGGAAGTACACCTTGTCCGGGTTGGTCAACCGGACGGCGACGCCGTCGACGTCGATTTCTTCCGCTGCAGCAGCCATAGCTGAAGTCCAGCATGCCGCACGCCACAATGAACCAATGGACCTGCCCGTCATGCCTCCCGTTTCGCCCATGCTGGCCAAGCCGGTCAAGACGATGCCGGCGGAGGCGTCGTATGAGCCGAAATGGGATGGCTTCCGGTCCATTTGCTTTCGCGACGGCGATGAGGTGGAGCTGGGCAGCCGCAACGAGCGGCCGATGACCCGCTACTTCCCCGAGCTGGTCGCGGCGGTGAAGGCCGAGCTGCCACCGCGCTGCGTAATCGACGGCGAGATCGTTGTCGCCACCGACCACGGCCTGGATTTCGAGGCGCTGCAACAGCGCATCCATCCGGCCGATTCGCGGGTGCGGATGCTCGCCGAGCACACGCCGGCGTCGTTCATCGCGTTCGACCTGCTAGCCCTCGGCGACGACGACTACACGGCGCAACCCTTCAGTGAGCGGCGCGCCGCCCTCGTCAAGGCGCTGGACGGATCGGGGCCGTCGATCCACGTCACCCCGGCGACCACCGACCAGGAAACCGCCCAGCGGTGGTTCGAGGAGTTCGAGGGCGCCGGCCTCGACGGCGTCATCGCCAAGCCGCTGGGCATCACCTATCTGCCGGACAAGCGCGTCATGTACAAGATCAAGCACGAACGAACCGCCGACTGCGTGGTTGCCGGCTATCGGGTTCATAAGGCCAGCGGCTCGGAAGGAGGGGCGATCGGGTCGCTGCTGCTCGGGCTCTACCAGGATGACGGCCAGCTCGCCTCCGTCGGCGTGATCGGCGCCTTCCCGATGGCCGAGCGCAAGCGACTGTTCACCGAGCTGCAGCCCCTCGTCACCGGCTTCGACGGCCACCCGTGGAACTGGGCCGCCCACGAAGCCGGCGAACGCACACCACGCAAGAACGAATACTCCCGCTGGAACGCGGGCAAGGATCTCTCGTTCGTGCCGCTGCGACCCGAGCGCGTGGTCGAGGTCCGCTACGACCATATGGAAGGCGCGCGATTCCGCCACACCGCCCAATTCAGCCGGTGGCGCCCCGACCGCGACCCCCGATCCTGCACCTACGAGCAACTCGAGCAGCCGCTCACCTTCCGGCTCGGCGATATCGTGCCCGGCCTCGGGCCGGGTGCTGGCTAACTTAGGCTGTCGTGATGCTGCACGTCTCCGCGCTGTTCGTGGCCGGTTCGGCCGAGCCCGACGAGCATGGCGCGATCACGGCCACGCGCATACCGACCACCTGGTTTCAGGTCGGCGAAATGCCGTTGTGGGGAGAGGTTCCGGTCGTTGTCATCGTGCACGCACCAGCCGGCGGGGACTATGACGCGGAACTGCATGTCGTGTGCAAGGACCCCGGCGGGGTGCCGCGCGGAACGCTAAAGGCGAGTTGGCAATGGCCGGACGATGGCGATAGGCCATCCAAGTATCGGTGCTTCACCCAAAATCTGCGATTTCCGATCGAGGCCGAGGGCGAGTACACGATCGGCGCCTACTACGACGCCGACGGCAGATTCGAGATGTCCACACCCATACCGATTTCGATCACCGTCGCCCCGCAGAGTGCGGCCGCCGACGACGACGGCGCTTAGCCGGGACGCCCACGTTCGCCGCCTTTGCCGCGACCCTCACCGAGGTGACCCCCTGACCGTTAAGCTGTCGTGGTGCAAATAGCCGCATTGCTGGTGGCAGGGTCCGCCACGCTGGAAGACGCCGCGATCAATGCACGACAGATCCCCACCACCTGCTATGAGGTGGACCAAATCCCCCTCTGGCTAACGGTTCCGCTCATCCTCGTGGTGCACGCGCCACGCGGCGCGGACTACGACCCCGAACTGTTCGTGGTGTGCAAGGACCCCGGCGGGACGCGGCGCGGAACCATCCGCACGATTTGGCACTGGCCGGACGACGGCACCAGGCAATCCAAGTATCGGTGCTTCAGTCAGCAGCTTTCGTTCGCGGTCGAGAGCCAGGGCGAGTACACCATCGGTGCCTACTTCGACGCGGACGCCACCCGCGAGGTTGCCGCGCCCATACCGTTGTCGGTCACGCTGGCCGGGTCGCGTTTGACCGGTTCCAACGGCGACAGTTCGTAGCTGGTCTGACGGCGGGCATCAGACCGCAATCGTCAACGCCGACAAACCGCGCAGCGTGACATTGGGCTTGTACTGTGGCTCGCTGTCCAGCCGCGCGTCGGGGAAGCGGGCCGTCACCGCGGACAGGGCCACGCTCGCTTCCAGCCGCGCCAGCGGAGCGCCCAGGCAATAATGGATGCCCCTGCCGAAACCTAGGTGCCGCAACGCCTTCCGGTCCGGATCAAAGACGTCGGGTCGGTCGAACTCGGCGGGATCGCGTTGGGCCGCGGCAAGCAACAGCATCATGTTGTCGCCCTTGGGCACCACGACGTCGCCAATGGTCATGTGTTCGGCCGCAATCCGTCCGGCCAGTTGCACGGGCGGGTCGTAGCGCAGGGTCTCCTCGACGACCGCCGGGGCGCGATCGGCGTCGGCGCCCAGGGCCGTCCACTGCGCCGGGTGGCGCAACATGGCCAAGACGGCATTCGCGATCAGGTTCACCGTGGTCTCATGGCCCGCGATCAGCAGCAGGTTGCAGGTGGCGACGATCTCGTCGGTGCCCAGCTGGTCGCCGGACTCCTCGACCGCGACCAGACCCGACATCAGATCGTCGCCGGGGCGCGAGCGGCGCCGCTCGATCAGGTCGAGAAAGTAGTCACGCAACCACCGGGCGGCACCCATCCGCTCGTCGATCATGTCGTCGGATTCGCCGTCGGAGGCGACGAACGGATCCAGCGACTGCGCCAGCAGGGCCGAGGCGGAACTGAATTTCGGCTCGTCCTCCAGCGGCACACCGAGCAGCCGGCAGATGACGGCCACCGGCAACGGGTACGCGAAGTCGCGGATGAGATCGAACCGGCCGTTTTCGGCGATCCGGTCGAGCAACCCGTCGACCAGCGCGCGGATGTCGGGTTGCAGCGCATTGACGACCTTCGGCACAAATGCCTTGCTGACCAACCGGCGCAGCCGGGTGTGATCGGGCGGATCCAGAAACAGGAATCCGGGCGGGCCCAGCGGGCGCAGTTCCGCGCCCTCGCTGATCTGGCGCTGCGCGATCGTCGAGTTGAGCCGATCGCTGCTCGACGACGGGTGCCGCAGGATCTCGTCGCAGTCCCGATACGCGGAGAAGACGGCGAGGTTGGCCTTCGGAAACACGACCGGTCCGCGATTGCGAAGCTGTGCGTAGAGCGGGTACGGGTCGGCCCGGTTGATGGGGTCCAGCAGCTGCACCAGCAGCTGCTGGGATGCGGCCCGCTCGGTGGGCTCGGTCGGCGCAGTCGTCATCCTCACATTGTGCCCGCGCCGCAACGGAACCGGCACGTAGCATTGCCGCCATGACGGCGCTTCGCACGTGTCGGTTGGCATTGGTTATCGCGCTGCTGGGCGCCATTGCCAATGTGTTCGCCGTGCCCGGCTACGCATGCGCCTGCGGTGCCGTGATCGCCCGGCAAGGCGAGCAGGCCACGATGAATCATGAAGTGGCGCTGGTGCATTGGGATGGCACCACCGAGACCGTCGTCATGCAGCTGGCGCTGAATGCCACGACGGACAACGTCGCCCTCGTGGTGCCCACCCCCACCCCGGCGACCGTCACGGCGGGCGAGAAGGCGACCTTCGAGGAGCTGGACTCGCTGAGCGCGCCGCAGGCTCAGCATCAGCGCCGGGTGCGGTTCGGGTTCGCTCTCTCCCACTCCGCACCGAGCGAGGGGGCGATCGGCGCCCGGCCTCCGGAGGTGGTCAATCAGGTCCATCTCGGCCCGCTGGAAGCCACCACCCTGGCCGGCGGTGACCTGACGGGACTGAAGAAGTGGTTGGCTGACAACGGATACTCCATCAAACCCGCGGTGTTGGACGCGCTCGGTCCGTATGTTCGGGACGGCTGGGCGTTCGTGGCGATGCGACTCACCAGCACAGCCCCAATCGTGGGCGGCCTCAGCCCGGTGCGGATGACCTTCCCATCCTCGCAGTTGGTCTACCCGATGCGGGTGTCGGTGGCCGCGACCGGAGCACAGCGAGTCACCGTCTTCACGCTGTCCGATCACCGGCAGCAGCGCACCGACGCGGACGCGGTCAAGCAGTACACCGAGGTCCAATTCGCCGGCAATGTCCTTGGCGCGGTTCACGACCCGCTGCTGCGCGAACTGGCTGCGAACCATGGCCCGTATCTGACCAAGCTCGCGGTCAATATTCCTAAGCCCGTACAGATTTCGTCAGATTTCGGCTTCGGCAACGCACCGAACGACGATGCGTTGCGGCAGACGGTCGTCGTCTATGACTACATCGACATCCCGCTAGAACTGATCGTGTTCGCCGGATTAGTGGTGGCCGGGATTGTCGCGGTGATCCTGTTCGCGGTTCGCAGGCGACGCCGACGCACCTTCGCTTAGGCCCGCCACCGACGGGTGCGCCATCAAACGATCGAGAAATGGCCGCTGCCCCTTGAGCAGCTTCGTGCGTGCCCGTGCGACCGGAAACCAGCCGACCTTGTCGACCTCCGGGAACTCGCGCACCTTGCCCGATCCCTTCGGCCATTCGAGCTCGAAGGTGTTGCTGCGCGCGTCGGCGACGTCGACGTCGCCCCGGACGGCGAAGGCGGTGACGACCTTTCCGCTGGGCTGCTTGAGGGGCGCGAAGTCGATCCGTGGCCCATCCGGGACGGGTAGCCCGATCTCCTCGACGAACTCACGCTGGGCGGCGCCCCAGGGATCGTCGCCGACGGTGTACTCCCCCTTCGGGATGGACCAGGCCCCGTCGTCCTTGCGGGCCCAAAACGGGCCACCCGGGTGTGCGATCAGGACTTCGACGACGCCTTCGCGGCTCCGATACAGCAACAGACCCGCGCTGAGTTTGGGCATGCGATCCGCTAAACCCCAACCGCGACTTCGAGTTCCTTGAGCGACGATTCCAAGTGCGCGAGCAGCCGCTGCAGATGCGGCACGCTGCGACGGCATCCGACCAGACCGAAATCCAGGTTGCCGGCGTTGGTCACCAGGGTGATGTTCAGCGCTTGGCCGTCCGGGATGTTGGACAGCGGATAACTGCCGTCCAGCCGGGCGCCCCCGCAATACATCTGTTCTTTAGGCCCCGGCACATTCGAGATGACGATGTTGAACGGTGGCGGCACCGTCGAGAGGAAACCCGGGACGCCCGCCAGGGTCAGCGGCGCCATGTTCAGCGCCGACAACGCCAGCACATGCGCCTGCGGCAACTCGGTGAGCACCTTCTTGTTGGCGCGCATGGAGTCGGCGATGATCTGAATCCGTTGCGCCGGGTCCTCGACGTTGGTGCCGAGGTTGCACAGCACGCTACCCACCGCGTTGCCGCCGCCGTCCGAATCGTCTTTGCGGAGGCTCACCGGAACCATCGAGATCAGCGGTGTGTCCGGTAGCGCGTCCTGCTCGATCAGGTAGGAACGCAACGCGCCCGCGCACATCGCCAGCACGGCGTCGTTGACGGTCACCCCGGCGGCCTGTTTGACGGCCTTGATGCGCTCCAGCGACCAGGACTGAGCGGCGACCCGGCGCGCACCCCCGATCTTGCGGTTGAACATGGTGTGCGGTGCCGCGAACGGCAGCGTCAGCTGCTGCTCGACCAAAGCGGCGCGGGCCACCTTCAGCGTCGACGGGGCAAGTCCCACAACGGATCCCGCCACCGACCCCACTGCCTTGACCAATGAGCCCAATCCAGACGAGCCGCCGGACTTCGGGCGCGACCGCCGGGGCAGATTCCACATCGCCCGCACTGTGCTGTCCTCCGGGTCGGGCGACAGGCTGCGCTGCATCAGCTTCATCGCCGAGACGCCGTCGATCAGGGCGTGGTGCATCTTGGTGTACATCGCGAACCGGCCGTCGCTCAGGCCCTCCACCACGTGCAGTTCCCACAGCGGACAATGGCGATCGAGCAGGCTGGTGTGCAGCCTCGAGGTCAGCTCGAGCAGGTCGCGGACGCGTCCCGGCGAGGGCAGCGCCGAGCGCCGGACGTGGTAGTCCACGTCGATCTCGTCGTCGTAGGCCCATGCCAGAGGGGCGATTCCGCCCCCGATCGTCGCCGGGTGTTTGCGGAACATGGGCTGGTACTCGTCGTTGCTCACCAAGCCCTCGTAGACCTCCCGGACGAACTCCGGGCCTGCCCCCTCCGGCGGCTCGAACAGCGACAGGCCGCCCACGTGCATCGGATGTTCGCGCGATTCAACGAACAGAAACATCGAGTCGGTGGGCAGCATCAGTTCCATGCCACCCATTACACCCACTGCGGGGGGATCCCGGAAGGTGCAAGTGGCCCAAGCTCGCTCAGATGCGGGTGCACAGTGCACCGACGCCGTCGCCGCTGACATGCTGCAGAGCCCACGGCCGGCCGCCGAGCAGAGAGGCGAGATGGGCGGCTTGTCCCGACACGGTGGGCCCCTCGGTGCCGTGCGACCACTGAGTGTCGGTTGCGCGCAGGGTCAGGCCGCGAGCCCGCGCGGCCGCCGGGACGAAGGGGTTGGGCACCCGCACCTGGGTATCGAGGACGGCGGCAAGGGTTGGCGTCGGTATCGAGGACTCTTGGCCCAGCGCGTAGGCGATGTCGAGTTCGTGGATCACGTGGTCGCCCAGCAGCAGGCGCTTCGGGAAGACGCGGCCGATGCCTCGAGGTCTGCGTGCCAGCGCACTGAACTCCTCGATCAATTCGGCCGGATTCCGTTGGGCCGCCAGCCTGCGGGCCATTTCGGTGTTCGCCTTATCGAACGAGCCGCGGTGCCGCAGCATGCTTGCGGCGGCTTCTGTAACGCCGGCCGAGTAGCCGATCACGAGATGGGCCAGCACGTCGTGGTTCGTCCACTCGGTGCACAGGCTCGGCTCGGCCCACTGCGCCGCGGTGATTCCGCGAGCGAACTCGGCGAGCCTTAGGTCGTTGTCGCGCAACGCATCAGCGGAGTCAGACACTCAAATGCTCCCTCAGAAAAACGGTCTGGTCGGCGAGCAGCTCGCCCAGCAGCGGCGGATGGTAGATCTGGAAGTGATCGCCGTCGTAGTGTCGGGCGAGTCCGCGGGGCGCGGCGTTCGCGATGTCCTCGGCGTGGCGTGGGTCCATCAACGTCTCGCGGGCCGATACGCAAACCAGAAGCGGCGCAGCGATTTTCGTCGCCCGGCGTTTCGCGCTCGTCAGCGCGATGCCGATGACGTCCGAGGCGGCCATGCGATTGTCGAACGTGGCGCCTGGCGGAACGGTCGAATACCAGCCGTCCTGTGCTCCCGCGACGGTGACCGCGGCCAGGTCGCCGGGCGTGCCGACGATCGGGACATATTTGCGACCGGTCCCGCGCAGGCGTCCTAGCGCGTCTCGGACGATGGCCGGGGTGATTCGGACGACGGGCCGAAAGCCGTTGCGGTGCAGGGTTGCCGGACCATGAACGATCGGACACTGCACCACCACCGCGGCGATGTCGTCGCGTCGCCTTGCGGCTCGCAGCACGTGCATGGCGCCCAGGCTGGTGCCCCACAGACCCACCCGCGTGGCGTCGATGCCGTCGTGGCTCCGCAGGTACTTGAGCGCTTCGACGACGTCCTGTTCGTGGCGGCGCATGCTGAACCGCTGCCGGGGTTCGCCCGCGGATTCGCCGGTGTGCCGATAGTCGAACGCCAGGGTGGCGATCCCGGCCGCGGCGAAGTGCTGTTCGTATTGGCTCATCAACATGTCGTGGGTGGCGCCCAGGCCGTGAGCGAGCACCACACCCGGGTGGGGGCCCGGACCGTCCGGCAGGGTGAGCCACCCGGCACAACGTGTGCCGTTCGAGGCGAATGACACCCTGGCGGTGTCGACGGGAGCGCTCATGTGGGATCCTCTCTAGATACGTACGTCGTACGCTTGTTGTACTTTACGTACGGTGTACGTGTCAAGGGCTAGGTGAGGAGGCAGACCGCGACATGCGCGCACGTTTCACTGTCGCCGAGGTGAGGGCGCAGGCGATCCGGATCGTCGACCGCGACGGGCTCGCGGGTCTGAGCATGCGATCGCTGGCCGCCGCGCTGGGCACCGGACCGATGACCCTCTACAACTACGTCAAGGACCGCGCGGAGCTGGAGGGGCTGGTGGCCGAGGCGGTGCTCGCCGACGTCGACCTGCCGCAACCGACATCCGATTGGCTTACCGACGTCAAATCCGTCGCGACCGCCATCTGGCGCACCGTGCGCCAACACCCCAACGCGGCGCCTTTGGTCCTGACTCGCCGAGCGGTGTCCGCCGAGGGGTACCTTCCCGCCGAACGCCTCATCGAAGCCCTGAGCCGCGCGGGGCTGAGCGATCTCGATGTACTCGCGGCGTTTCGCGCGGTGCTGAGCCTCGTAATGGGCGCCGCCCAAGTGGAATTGGCCGGGCCGTTGCCTTCAATCGATCGGGAACAAGCCAATGTCGCGCTGGCCGAACGAATCGGTCACCTGGCCGGCGCCGACCATCCACACATGGCCGCGCTGGCCCAGACAAGCCAGGCCTCGACCATGGCGGCAGACTTCGAGCGGGCTCTGGACATGCTGCTCGACGGCATTCGGGCACGCTCCCGCGCGGGTTAGCACGTGATGCCGTCCGCGCCGAGTGTGCACTCAGGGTTTCGAGTGTGTACTGGTGGCGGGATTTGCGAAAAGAATTCCCGCCCTAGATGCACTCGAAGCCGCCACGACGCCCTGCGTGGCGGGGACCTTTGCGTCGGCGCGGCGTAACCCTAGGGTCAACACATGTCCGTGGTGCGCGGCACCGCGCTCTCGAACTACCCGGGCCTGGTCACCGAACTGGGCGGTGACCCGGCCGCCCTGCTCCGCGCGGTGGGCATCCGCGAGCAGGACGTCGGCAACTACGACGCGTTCATCCCGTTGCGCGCCGCGATGCGGGCGGCCGAATCGGCCGCGGAGTCCACGGCCACACCGGATTTCGGCCGGCGATTGGCACAGCGGCAGGGCATCGAGATTTTGGGGCCCGTCGGCGTCGCCGCCCGCACCGCCGCGACGGTCGCCGACGCCCTGGCCATCTTCAACACGTTCATGACGGCATACAGCCCGGTGATCGCCATCAACATCAAGCCGCTGGCCGACCCGCAGCGATCGTTCATCACCCTCGAGTTCCTACTGGACGACGCGCCGCCGAGTCCGCAGACCATGGAACTGGCGCTGGGGGTCTCGCTCGGTGTGTTCCGCCTGCTGATGGGCGCGAACTACTCGACGCTGTCGGTGCACCTGCCCCACGACCCGCTCACGCCCCCGGCCACCTACGTCGAATACTTCGGCTGCACACCGTATTTCGCCCAACGTACCGCCGGTTTCACCGTGCGCACCGCCGATCTCAGCCGTCCCTTGAACCGTGACGACGTCGCGCATCGCGCCGTCGTCGACTACCTGAGCAGCATCACCCCGCTAGGCGCCGGGACCGTGGAATCGGTGCGGGCAATCGTCCGCCAGCTGTTGCCCACCGGCGCGGCGGCGCTCGACGTGGTCGCCGATCAGTTCCACCTGCACCCGAAAACACTGCAGCGCAGGCTCGCCGACGGGGGCACTACCTTCGCCGCCCTGGTCGATCAGGTCCGCAAGGAAGCCGCCGATCGCTACCTGCGCACCACCGGCATCAGCCTCACGCACCTGGCCCGGGAATTGGGCTACGCCGAGCAGAGCGTGCTGACCCGCTCGTGTAAACGCTGGTTCGGCACCGGGCCGGCCGCCTATCGCAGCCAGACGCGGGGTCACAGACCGACGGCGCGCTCCAGTTCCTTGAGCGACGTCTCCAGATGACTCAGCAGCCGCTGTAGGTGCGGGACGCTACGCCGGCAGCCAACCAACCCGAAGTCGAGACTGTCCGCGCTACTGGTCAGCGTGATGTTGAGCGCCTGCCCGTCGAGCGCGATCGACATCGGGTAGTTGCCGTCCAGCCGGGCGCCGTTGAAGTACAGCGGCTCACGCGCGCCGGGCACATTCGAGATGCAGACGTTGAACGGCGGCGGGGTCGCCGTGGCCAGGCCGGGCAGGGTGTTGAGCACGGCCGGGCTGAGCAGCGTCAGCGACAACGCCATCGCCTGGGCACGCGGAAGCTCGGACAGCACCTGCTTGTTCGAGCGCATCGAGGCATGGATGACGCCGAGACGTTGCGCCGGATCGTCGAGGTGGGTGGCGAGGTTGCACAGCACGGCCCCAACCATGTTGCCGCCGACCGAGTCGCCGTCCCGGCGCAGACTCACCGGAACCATGGCGACCAGCGGCGCGTCCGGGAGCGCGTCGTTGTCGTCGAGATAGGCGCGTAACGCGCCGGCACACATCGCCAGCACAACGTCATTGAGGCTCACCCCGGCCGCGGCCTTGACCGCCTTGACCCGGTCCATCGGCCAGGACTGCGCGGCGCAGCGCCGCGCTCCCCCGACGGGGACGTTGAGCATGGTCCGGGGCGCCCCGAAGGGCAGCGTCAATTGCTGTTCCAGGAACGCGGCGCGTGCCAGCCGAAGCGTTGACGGACCCAGCCCCGCAACGGATCCCAGCAGGTCGCCCATCTTCTCCACCAGGTTGCTCTCCCGCCGATCGCGAGGGGTCCGGTTCGGCCCGGCTGGCGCGGGCGACCAGGGCGCACGGAACTCGCCGTCGCTGTCGGTGTTCATGGACTGGCGCATCAGCGTCATTCCCGATACCCCGTCGACCAACGCGTGGTGGATCTTGGTGTAGATCGCGAACCGACCGTCCTGGAGGCCCTCGATGAGGTGCGTTTCCCATAGCGGCCGGTGTCGGTCGAGCAGGTTGGTGTGCAGGCGGGAGGTCAGCTCCAGCAGCTCGCGCACGCGTCCGGGTGACGGCAAGGCCGATCGACGCACGTGATAATCGAGGTCGATGTCGTTGTCGGACGTCCAGGCGAAGTTGGCGAAGGCTCCGTTAATTCCCATGGGCCGCTTGCGAAATATCGGCGCCATCTCCTCGCGCTGCAACAGCGCCTGATGGGTTTCACGGACAAAGCTGCGGCGGGTGCCGGGCGGCGGGGTGTACAGCTGCAGCGAGCCGACGTGCAGCGGATGCTCGCGCGACTCGGCGGCCAGAAACAGCGAGTCGATTGGTGACATCAGTTCCATGAGTAGTCCTTTCAGGCGATCAAGGCTGGAGCCGGCGTCGATGCCGGCATAGCGAAGCGCAGGTGGTCGTCGTCGACCGGACCTTCGCGCAGCATCTTGCGGTCGGCGCGGTACTCCATCGGGGTCCGCCACGGGCCCTCGGCGCCCTGTTGGGGGAACTGGGCGGCGGATCGCTTGAAGTAGCCTGCGCTGATTCCCAGCAACGGCCGGGTCGGCATCGATCCGGGCACCTGTGGGTAGCAGACGGTGTGGCCGTTCGCGTCCATGTGGGCCAGCAGCCGGCAGAAGTGTTCGCACACCAGGCCGACCTTCAGCGTCCAAGACGAGTTCGTGTAGCCGAACATGTAGGCGAAGTTGGGGACGTCGCTGAGCAGGAAGCCCTTGAACGCCACCTTGTTTGACACGTCGACGGGCACACCGTCGACCGAGAGGGTGATGCCGCCGAAGGCCAGCAGGTTCAGGCCGGTGGCGGTGACGATGATGTCGGCATCCAGTTCGCGCCCGGATTGCAGTCGGATTCCGCGCTCGGTGAAGGTGTCGATGCGGTCGGTGACCACCGAGGCGCGGCCGGCGCGGATGGCCTTGAACATGTCGGCGTCCGGAACGGCGCACAGCCGCTGGTCCCACGGGTTGTAGGCGGGCCGGAAGTGCTCGTCGACCGGGTAGCCCGTCGGCAGCTGCTTGGCGTTGAGGTGCCGGATCAGCGTCCGCGCGGCCCGCGGGTACTGCTGGCAGAAGCGGTAGATGAAGCGTTGTTTGGCGACGTTCTTGGTGCGGGTGACGGCGTAGGCCCGCTCGCGGCCGATCAGCTTGGGCAGGGTGTTGGCGATGCGGTCCTCGGAGGGCACCGGCACGATGTAGGTCGGCGAGCGCTGCAGCATGGTCACGTGCCCGGCGGCCTCGGCCAGGGCCGGCACCAGCGTGACGGCGGTCGCGCCGCTGCCGATGATCACCACCTTCTTGCCGGCATAGTCGAGGCCTTCGGGCCAGTGCTGCGGGTGCACGACCTGCCCGCTGAACCGCTCCCGCCCCGGAAATTCCGGGGTGAACCCCTCGTCGTAGCGGTAGTAACCGCTGGCACAGAAGAACCAGCCGCAGCTCATGGTGAAGCGCTCGCCGGTCTCAAGGCGCTCGATCTGCACCAGCCAGCGGGCGTCCTCGGTGGACCAGTCGGCGTCGATTACCTTGTGGCCGAAGCGGATCGCGTTACCGATGCCGTTCTCGGCGACGGTCTCGCGAAGGTAGGACATGATGGCGTCAGCGCTGGCGATCGCCTTTTCGTTCTCCCACGCCTTGAACTCGTAGCTGAACGTGTGCAGGTCGGAGTCCGAACGAATTCCCGGATACCGGAACAGGTCCCATGTTCCGCCGATGTCGGCGCGGGCCTCCACGATCGCGAACGTCTTGGCCGGTTGCATCTTCTGCAGGTAGTAGGCCGCGCCGATACCGGAGATGCCGGCGCCGACGATCAACACGTCGACGTGTTCGATGGTGGAGTTCATGCGATGTCCTGTTCGAGTTTGAGGTGCCCCACGGACTTCGGCGTCCGCGGGGCCGTGGGATTAACCACTGAACACAGTTTTCCGCAGCACAACGCGCTGCGTCTTGACAGCAGAGGACAGCTTTTTGACAGTTCAGGACAGGCTGGGATTTAGCCGACGGCCGTGATTCCCGAGTTGGAGATGGCAAAGCCGCGGCCCGAGGTGACCGTGCAGGTGACCCCACCGGTCTCTGACCGGCATTTGAAGGGGCCGACCCCGGCGCTTTGACCGTAGGCGAGCGTGGGGGTGCCTTGGCCGGCGTTGCC
>Ga0075363_100000123_pt1 | contig 18265 bp, 9 predicted proteins | sample EndMetdeltDD1763_FD_71470 | JGI IMG/M metagenome (GOLD analysis project Ga0075363, IMG submission 71470) | Populus endosphere microbial communities from Tennessee, USA - Endosphere MetaG P. deltoides DD176-3 | ecosystem: Host-associated > Plants > Roots > Endosphere | place: USA: Tennessee...
GCGTGCTGGCGCTGTCGCACGGCGAACTCGTCGCCACGCCGGCGACCACGATGGTCGCGGTGCTCGAGGCGGCCGCGGCGGCCACACCCGACGCGATCGCGCTGGTTTCCGACGAGGCTGAGCTGACCTACGCCGAACTGCATCGTCGCGCGAATCGCTTGGCGCGCTGGCTTATCGGGCAGGGAGTCGGAGCCGACGACGTCATCGGCCTGCGTTTGACGACCTCGATCGAGTTCATCGTCGCGATGCTCGCCGTGCTGAAAGCCGGCGCGGCCTACCTGCCGATCGACCCCGCCTACCCGGAGGATCGCATCGAATACCTGGTCACCGACGCCCGCCCGAAGACGGTGCTAGGGCGCGACGAACTCGACACCGCCGAACGGGGCGCGGCGCAGGCGTCGGACGCCCCGATCACCGACGCCGACCGGGTGCGCCCGCTGCGTCCCGGGCACCTGGCGTATGTCATCTACACCTCCGGCTCCACCGGTCAGCCCAAGGGTGTGGCGGTGTCGCACGAGGCGATCGCCGAGCACGTGCAGGGTTTCATCGCCGAGTGGAGCATGACGCCCGAAGACCGGTTGCTGCAGTCGTCGTCGGTGAGTTTCGACGCTTCGCTGTTGGACATCTTTGTGACGTTGGGGCTTGGGGCACAGCTGATCGTGCCGATACCCGCCAAAGATGGAAGGTTCGGCGACATCGCGTACATCGCCGATCTGATCAGTCGCCGCGGCGTCACCGTGCTGCACATGGTGCCCTCGATGCTGAGCACGTTGTTGATGCTGCCGCAGGTCAGCGAATGGCGGGCGTTGCGGCACGTGCCGGTGGGCGGCGAGGCGCTCCCTGGTGAGGTGGCCGACCGATTCGCCGGCTACTTCGACGCGGAGTTACGGAATCACTACGGCCCCACCGAAGCCGTGGTCTGCTCGACACACATGCGGGTGCAGGGTCGCCAGGGCGCGCGTGTGGTGCCCATCGGCGTGCCCAATCGCAACGTCTACGCCTACGTGCTTGACGAGGAGTTGCAGCCGGTGCCCGCGGAGGTCATCGGTGAGCTGTACCTCGGTGGTGTTCAGCTGGCGCGCGGGTATCTGGGCAGGCCGGGGCTGACCGCGCAGCGGTTCGTCGCCGACCCGTTCAACCCCGGCATGCGGCTGTATCGGACGGGAGATTTGGTGCGCCGCAACGTCTCCGGTGAGCTGGAGTTCGTCGGCCGGGCCGACGAACAGGTCAAGGTTCGTGGCTTCCGCATCGAGCTGGGCGAGGTCGAGTCGGTGATCGCCAGGCATCCCGCGGTGCGGCACTGCCTGGTCGTCGCGGAAGACACCGAGGTCGGGCCCGCGCTCGCCGCCTACCTGGTACCCGCGGTTGGCGAGCTGGACCTCGACGAGGTGCGCGCACACGCGGCGTCGGTGTTGCCGGAATACATGGTGCCCAGCGCGTTTGCGGTGATCCCCGAGATTCCGCTGACCGTGAGCGGCAAACTGGACAAACGGGCACTGCCCGCGCCGACCCCCGTCGCGGTACGCCGCTACCGCGAGCCGGCCACGGCCACCGAGCGCCGGATGTGCGCGATCTTCGCCCGGCTGTTCGGCTACGAACGGGTCAGTGCCGAGGGTTCTTTCTTTGGGCTGGGCGGCCATTCGCTGCTGGCGGCCCGGCTGGTCGCACAGATTCGCGCCGAGTTCGGGGTGGAGCTGTCGGTCCGCGCGGTCTTCGACACCCCGACCCCAGCCGGGCTGGCGGCTCGGCTGGTGGAGCAGTTCCGCGCCGAGTTCGACATCGACCTCGACGAGCTCGACGTCTCGGAAACCCACGACGCACCGTCCGACGCGCCCTTCGATGGCATGGTGCCGGATCCGTGGTCCGGCCGCCCCGGCCTCGTCGCATCGGTTCGCCCGGAACGGCTTCCGCTGTCCTACTCCCAGCTTGCCGCGTGGTTCCAGTACCGGATGGAAGGCCCGCGCGACGGCTTCAACATACCGTTCGCGCTTCGCTTCAGCGGTCGGTTGGACACCGACGCGCTCGCGGCGGCGCTGAACGACGTCGTGGCCCGGCACGAGCCCCTGCGCACGAATTTCGCCGAGCACGAAGGGGTTCCGTATCAATTCGTGCACCCGACACTCCACGTCGAGCTTCCGGTCCGGCAGGTTGCTGCGGACGAATTCGACGAGGTGGTGTCGCAGCTGCGTCGGCATGTGTTCACACCGGAGTCCGGGCCGCTGATCGACGCCGCCCTGTTGGCGCTGGGCCCGCAGGCGCACGTGCTGGTCGTGCAGATCCACCACATCGTCAGCGACCACGCCTCTATGGGCATCCTCTTCGACGACCTCATCGTCGCCTACCGGGCGCGGCTGGCCGGCACGGCGCCGCAGTGGACCCCCCTGCCCATCCAGTTCGCGGATTACGGGCTGTGGCAACGAAATGCGTTCGACACCGAATGGGGACGGGCGGAACTCGCCCATTGGCGCACCGCATTGGATGGATCGCCCGACGAGATCTCGGTAGCGCCCGACCACCCGCGTCCCCCGGTGCTCGGCAAGCGCGGCGAGGTAGCGAAATTCACGGTCCCCGCGGCCCGCCGGGCGGCCCTCACCGGGCTCGCCGAGCAGAACGGCGCCACCGAGTTCATGGTCTATCAGGCCGTCCTCGCCGTCTTGCTGCACAAGCTCGGCGCCGGCACGGACGTCCCGCTCGGCAGCCCGGTCGCGTCCCGCGTCGACTCGACCACCGCGAATCTGATCGGCCTGTTCGCCAACATGGTGGTGCTGCGCAACGAGCTGTCCGGTGACCCGACCCCGCGCACCATGGTGGCGCGCAGCCGCGAGACAGTTCTCGACGCGTTCGCACATCAGGAACTTCCCATCGAGCGGTTGGTTGAGGCGCTCAACCCGCCGCGCTCGCGATCCCGAAACCCGTTGTTCCAGAGCATGCTCCACTTCCGGGGCGAGGACTGGGCGCTGATCCCGCGCGATCTCACGGAGACCGGAGAAACGACGGTCGTTCCGCTGCCGATGGGCTTCGAGGTCTCCCTGCTGGATCTCGACGTGGGCATCAACGTGACACCCGACGCCGAGCTCGACGTGCGGGTCGTCGCGAATGCCGATCTCTACGAACCCGCGACCGTTGCGCTGCTCGCCGCTGCGCTGGACGCCACGCTCGACGCCTTTGCGACGGCACCGGATCGCCCGGTGTCCGAGCTGCAGCTGTTGCCCGCGGCCGACCTGGAGAAGCTGCTCGCGCCCGCGACTCCAGCCGCCGCCGAGCCGTCGCATCCGGTCGCCGGCGGTTCCGCGGAGACCGAGCGGGTCCTGATCGACCTGCTGGAGCAGTTGCTCGACGTCACCGGCGTCGATCGCGACGACAACTTCTTCGCCGTCGGCGGCGACAGCATCATCTCCATCAAATGGTCGGCGCAGGCCGCCGCGCGGGGGCTCGTCTTCACCCCGGCGATGGTCTTCGAGCACATGAGCATCGCCGAGCTCGCCGCAGCGGTCGACGCCGCCGCCGATCAGCCTGCGGCCGAGGCGGATTCGGCGCCCGCATACACGCCGATGAGTGCGTCGGGCCTGAGCGACGACGCGCTGGCCGACCTCACCGCATCCTGGCTCAAGGAGTCGTGAACACGGTCGTGAGATTTTCGTGAGCAAAGCTCCGGCGCAGATCGAGGACGTTCTCGCCCTCAGCCCTTTGCAGGAAGGGCTCTTCGCGCTATCTCGACTGGCCGAGGGCGGCGTCGACCTGTACAGCATGCAATTCGTGGTCGACATCGACGGACCCGTCGACGCGGAATTGCTGCGCCGCAGCGCCGAAGCCATGCTGGACCGGCACCCCAATCTGCGCGCCGCCTTCTGGGATCGTGACGTACCGAGGCCGGTGCAGATCGTGCCGGTCCGCGCGGAGCTGCCGTGGACCGAACGGGTAGCCATGCCAACGGAATTCGAGTCGATCGCCCGGTCGGAGCGCCGTCGACCGTTTGACTTGAGCCGCGGGCCGGCGCTGCGCGTCGTCCTGCTCACGGTTCCCGGCGAGACTAGGCGCCGGATGATTTTCACCGCGCACCACATTCTGGTCGACGGCTGGTCTCTCGCGGTGTTCTTCACCGAAATGCTTGCCCTATACCGGGCCGGGGGATCGGACGACGCGCTGCCGGTTCCACGCCCCTACCGTGACTACATCGTCTGGCTCGCCGAGCAGGACCGCGCGGCCGCGGTCGCCAGGTGGAACGAGTATCTGCGCGGGGTGTCCGGACCGCTCATGGTGGCCGACGGGACCGTCGCCGCTCGCGCCGGCGTGCCGTCAAAGACTCGGCTGCTGTTACCCGCGGCCGATACCGCGCGGCTGCGACAGTGGGCCGCCAGCAACGGCTTTACGCTCAACACCGCGGTGCTTTTCGCCTGGGCCGTCGTGCTCGGCAGGCTCACCGACCGTCGCGACGTCGTTTTCGGCACCATCGTCTCCGGTCGTCCCGAACAGTTGCCCGGCGTCGAGAGCATGGTCGGCCTGTTCATCAACGCGGTGCCGGTCGTGCACCGGATCGGCACCACCTCGGTGGTCGAGCAATGCGCGCGCCTGCAGCGCGAGTCCTCGGCGATGCGCGACATCGGTTATCTGAGTCTGTCGGAAATCCAGCGCGAACACGGCAGGGGAACCCTGTTCGACTCGATGTTCGTGTTCGAGAACGCACCGATCGACGAGGCAATCCGCACGGTCACCACGCCCGACGGCGCGCGCTTCTGTCCAGTCGAAATGGAAAGCCTGACGCACTACCCGTTGACCGTGGTCTCGCACCTGACCGACGACGCGCTCGTCGTGATGATCGAAACGATTCGCGAGGCGCTGCCGCATCTTCCGGCCACCCAGATCGGCGAGCGACTGCTGGCCGTGCTGCGTCAACTCCCCGGCATCGGCGACGACACCCCCGACGCGATCGACATTCTCACCGCCGCCGAACGCGCCCAATTCGCTGACCCCGCGGCGCGGCCGCTACCCGGCATCCAGGCCACCTCGGTGTGGGAGGCGTTCGAGCGGCAGGTGCGCGCCACTCCGGACGCGGTCGCCCTCACTTCCGGCGATGGTGAGCGCTACACCTATGCCGAATTGCACGCGGCGGCCAGCACTATGGCCGTCGAGCTGGCCGCCCATGGGGTAGGCCCGGAAGCCGTTGTCGCCCTGGTGCTGCCACGCGGCACCCGAACCATCGTCGCCATCCTCGCCGTGCTGGCCGCCGGCGGCGCCTATCTGCCGGTCGACATCACCCTTCCGGGCGCCCGGATCGAATCCATTCTGCGCCAAGCCAATCCGGTGCTCGCGCTCACTGAAACCGGCCATTGCGCACCGGGAATCACCACCGTGGTTCTCGACGATCCGGTGGTAGCCGAGCGTATTTCGCAACTGCCGTCCGCCGCGCCCGTGGTGCAGAGGCATCCCGAGCACTGCGCGTACGTCATCTTCACGTCCGGCTCGACCGGTGAGCCCAAGGGCGTCATCGGCACCAATGCTGCGCTGCTCGGCTACTTCGCCGATCACCGCGAGCGCGTATACCGGGCGGCCTCGGCCCGGCTCGGCCGCCCGCTGCGCATCGCGCACGCGTGGTCGTTCAGCTTTGACGCGTCGTGGCAGCCCATGGTCGGCCTGCTCGACGGTCACGCGATCCACCTGTTTGACGCCGAGGAGATGCGTGACGCGGATCGGCTGGTAAGGGGGATGGCCGCCAACCAGATCGACATGATCGACACCACCCCTTCGATGTTTGTCCAGCTGCGCGCCGCCGGACTGCTGGACCGCCCGCTTGAGGTGCTGGCGCTGGGCGGCGAGGCGATCGATACCGCGCTGTGGGAGCAGCTACGCGCGTTGCGATCGGCCGTCTACAACTGTTACGGGCCCACCGAGATGACCGTCGAGGCGGTGGTGGCCCCGGTCAAGGACTATCCGGCACCGACGATCGGCACCCCGAACGCCGGAACCGTCGCCTACATCCTGGATTCGGCGCTGCGAATGGTGCCCACCGGTGTGGTCGGGGAGCTCTACCTGTCCGGCGTGCAGCTGGCCCGTGGCTATGTCGGCAGGTCCGCGATGACCGCCTACCGCTTCGTGGCCGACCCGCTGCGTCCGGGAGAGCGCATGTATCGCACCGGTGACTTGGTGCGTCGCCTGCCGCACGGTGGCTACGCCTATTTGGGGCGGGGCGATACCCAAGTCAAGATTCGCGGCTACCGCGTCGAGATCGGCGAGATCGAAGCCGCCCTGCGTGACCAGCCCCTGGTGCATGACGCGGCCGTATCGGTGGTGCGTCGCGAGGGCGCCGCCGCCCTGGTGGGTTTCGTTGTGTGGCAAGAGAACACGGACGGTGACCCGGTCGGGCTGCGGACCGCGCTCACCGAACGCCTGCCGTCGTACATGGTTCCGGCCCGGGTCGTGGCGCTGCCGCGGCTGCCGGTCAACGCGAACGGCAAGCTGGACGGCCACGCGTTGGACCGGCTGGCAGAGAATGCGCTCTCGGCTGGGACGGCGGGTGGTGCGGGGTCGGCGTCCACCGATACTGAGCGGACGCTGTGCGAAGCATTTCGGGAGCAGTTCGGTGGCGTGGTGCCGCACGTCGACGACGACTTCTTCGCGCTCGGGTTGGACAGCATCGTGGCGATCTCCTTGGTCCACAAGGCTCGGCGGCGCGGGCTGGCCCTGAGTCCGCGGATGGTGTTCGCCGCTCCCACGATTCGCCAACTGGCGGCATCGATCGACGAGCTCGGCCCGGCTACCGCCGCCGAAGGCGCCGAATACGGCCGCGAATACGGCCACGTGCTGCCACTGCCGATGGTGTCCTGGCTCTACGAGTACGGCAACTACCGCCGCTTCACCCACACCGTTTTGCTCCGCCTGCCCACTGCCATCGATCACTCATCCATCGAAGTGCTGCTGCAGTTGCTGCTCGACGGACACGACACCCTGCGATCGATTCTGGTCGACACCCCCGAGGGGCCACGGTTGGTGACCCGGGAACCGGGCGTGGTCCGTGCCGGCGACCTGCTAACCCGGGTGGAGCTTTCGGCCGGCGCTGAATTAGGCCAGGCCATAACCCTTTCCGCGCGCAAGGTCACCGATGAGATCGACCCTCACCAGGGTGCGATGGTGCGGGCTGTGCGGTTCTCCGGTCCCGACCATCCAGATGTGTTGCTGATCACCGCACACCACCTGGCGGTGGACGTGGTGTCCTGGCACATCATGCTGGGGGACATCGCGGAGGCGTGGCGCGCGGTGCAGGCCGGCGCGACTCCGAAGATGCTGCCGGAGTTCACCTCCTACCGCCGTTGGTCGGAGCTGATGTGGGAGCGGGCCGCCGCGCCGGAGGTGGGAGCGCAACGCGACTACTGGATCACCCAGGTCCGTGACGCCGATCCGGCGTTGGGTGCGCGGCATCCGGACCCGACCCGCGATACCTGGTGCACCCTGCGGGTCACGCCGGTCGTCACCCCGGTCGCGGTCACCGAGCGCGTGCTGGCGGCGCTCACCAGAGATGAAGGCATGCGCGAATTCTTGTTGGCCGCAACGACGATGGCCATCGCCAGTTGGCGCCGGGAACGTGCCGAGGATCCGGCGTCGGGAACGCTCATCGCGTGCGAGGGCCACGGCCGTGCCGACTCCATCTTGGACACGGACACCACCAACACCGTCGGCTGGTTTACCAGCGCCTTCCCGGTACGGCTTGGGGTCGGTGTGGCCGCCGTCGATATCGAGCGGGCCGAACGTGATCCGGGGGCCGCCCGGGAGCTGCTCGACTCGGTGACCGCCCATCTCGCCGGGATCCCCAATGAGGGTTTGGATTACGGCCTGCTTCGCTATGTCGACCGCGACCCCGAGCTGCAGGAGGCCGCCGAACCGCAGATCCAGTTCGGCTATCTGGGTCGCCTGGACCTCGGCGGTGTCACCGATCAACCGTGGTCGCTACTCACCGCGCCCCACATCGACGCCGTGCCGATCGATCCCGAACCGGACCTGCCCCTGCGATTTGCCCTCAACATCAGCGCGCTGGTCGGCACGACACCCGAGGGCACGCAGCTGATCACCAACTGGCGCTGGAGCGACGCCCTGTTCGCCCGCTCCGATATCGATACTCTGACGCATTTCTGGCAGCGCGCGATCGCTGTGCTCGCGGGAAAGGAGGGGAATGGAGGGCATCGGTAGGGACCAGATCCGTGTGGCGGTTGCGAACGAACTAGGTTGCCCCGCAGCGGACATCGCTGACAACGACGATCTCATCCAGCTGGGCCTGAACTCGATCCGCATGATGGCGCTGGCGGGGGGCTGGCGCAAGCGGGGTGCCGACATCACGTTTGCCGAACTCGCGGCCAGTCCCACGATCGATTCGTGGCACGGCCTGCTCAGCGGCGCGACAGAGCCGCTCGCGACGGAGCCCACCGAGCCGACCGAGCCGGCCGACGAGCACGCCCCGTTCCCGCTGGCCACGATGCAGCACGCGTACTGGATCGGCCGCACCGATGAGCAGGAGCTCGGCGGCGTCGCAGCCCATCTCTACGTCGAATTCGATTGTGGGGGGCTGGATCCCGCGCGTCTGGAGCGCGCGGTGTCCGACCTCGTCGCGGCACACCCTATGCTTCGTACCCGATTTCTCCCGGACGGCACCCAGCAGACCATGCCCGAGCCGGGCAGACCGGTGTTCGGCATCGTCGATCTCCGCGGGCAGAGTTCCGAGCGGGCCGAATCGGCGCTGGCCGAGTTGCGGGACCGGAAAACCCACCAGCGGTTGGCAATCGAAGACGGCCAGGTCATCGACATCACTTTGACGCTGTACCAAGAGGCCCAAGAGAACCGCGGCCGGCTGCATCTGGATATCGACATGCTCGCCGGTGATGCGATGAGCTATCGCGTGCTGGTTTCCGACCTCGCCGAGCTGTACCGCGGGGCGACGCTGCCCCCACCCGGCTACAGCTACCGGCGTTATCGCACCGAGCACCAAGTCGACAGCGCCGCGCGCGAGCGAGACCGGCACTGGTGGCAGCGGCGATTGTCCGAGCTGCCCGGTGCGCCCGAACTGCCGACCGTCCCGGTCGGAGACAAGAGGAAACCGCATTCCACGGTCCGCTACGACCACTGGCTGGCCCCGGAGGCCAAACGGAGGCTGGTCGCCGGCGCCCACGCACGCGGTGTCACCCCGGCGATGGCGTTGGCGGCGATCTTCGCCGACACCATCGGGGGCTGGTCGGCGCAGGACCGGTTCTTGCTGAATGTTCCCCTGTTCCACCGTGAGTCGGTGCATCCGGATATCGACCGCGTGATCGGAGACTTCACCTCGTCGGTCATGCTGGAGGTCGACGTCACCGAAAACGTGTCGGTGGCCGACCGAGCCCGTGCCATTCAGCACAGCATGTACGAAAGTGGGTCGCACTCAGCCTATTCCGGTCTCGAGGTGCTACGCGACCTGGGTAGGTACCGCGGCGAGCCCGTGTTGGCCCCGATCGTCTTCACCAGTGCCCTCGATCTCGGTGAGCTGTTTGCCGGCAACGTCATCGAGACTTTCGGCGAGCCGGTGTGGATCATCTCGCAGGGTCCTCAGGTGTTGTTGGATGCCCAGGTCACCGAGGTTCGCGGCGGATTGCTGGTCAACTGGGACGTCCGCGCGTCGGCGTTCCCGCATGGGCTGATCGATGCGATGTTCGCCAACTTCACCGAGGCCGTCGAGCGGATCGCCGAGGGCGACGCCGGCTGGGAGGCCGAGGCGGCGGTGCGATTGCCCAGCGCCCAGGCCCAGGTGCGCGCCGCGATCAACGCCACCGACGGGCCGGTCAGCGGGCGGTGTCTGCATCAGGGCTTCTTCGAGCATGCCGCGGCGGAACCGGATGCGCCGGCGGTGCTTTGGGGCCTGGGTGCGTCCGCCGGTGCGTGGAGCTACCGAGAACTCGCCGAGCAATCGCTTGCCGTGGCCGGCGCCTTACGCGACCGCGGTGTGGGCCCCGGCGACGCGGTGGCCGTCCAGCTGCCCAAGGGGCGGGACCAGGTCCCGGCCGTGCTCGGGATACTTGCCGCCGGCGGAACGTACGTGCCAATCGGATTCGACCAGCCAGAAGCGCGGCGCGCCAAGATTCTGCAGACCGCCGATGTCGTCGCGGCGCTGACGGCCGAAGGCGCGGAGATGGGCGCGCCGATACCGTGCGTGTCGATTGACGCGGCGCGCAACCATCCGACCCCGCTGCGGGAGCCGGTCTTTCCCGCCACCGAGGAGATCGCCTATGGGATCTTCACGTCCGGTTCCACGGGGTTGCCCAAGGGCGTCGACGTGCCGCACAGCGCCGCGATGAACACCATCGACGCCGTCAACGAATGGTTCGCGGTCGACAGCGCCGATCGGGTGCTGGCGCTGTCCGCCCTCGAATTCGACGCGTCGGTCTACGACGTGTTCGGCATGTTCTCGGTGGGCGGCGCGCTGGTGGCCGTCGACTCCGAGGAGAAGGCCGCCGCCACCACCTGGGTGGAATTGCTGCGCCAGCACCGGGTTTCGATCCTCAACTGCGTCCCGAGCATGCTCGACATGATCCTGGAACTCGGCGGCGACCGGCTGGGCGATTCGTTGCGGGCGGTTACCCTCGGCGGTGACTGGGTGGGCGCCGATCTGGCCCGCAGGCTGGCCAAGCAGGTGCCGGGATGCCGGTTTGCCGGTCTCGGCGGTGCCACCGAGACCGCTATCCACAACACCATCTGCGAAGTCGTAGGCGAGCCACCGGCGCACTGGGTGACCGTGCCGTTCGGTGTTCCCCTGCGCAATGTTCGGTGCCGGGTCGTGTCCCCGTCGGGCCGTGATTGCCTCGACTGGGTGCCCGGCGAATTCTGGGTCGGCGGCGCGAATGTCGCTGCGGGCTACCGCAATGACCCGGAGCGCACCGCGGAGCGATTCGTCGAGCATGACGGCGTTCGCTGGTACAAGACCGGCGACCTGGCCAGATACTGGCCCGACGGCACCATCGAGTTCCTCGGCCGCGCCGACCACCAGGTGCAAATCCGCGGATACCGGGTCGAACTCGGCGAGGTGGAAAGCGCGCTGCGCACGATTCCCGGGGTGCGCCATGCCGTCGCGACCGTGGTCGGTGCCAGCGCCCCGAAGCTGGTCGCCGCCATCGCGGGCGATCCGGTCGAGGTCGGGGACGTCACTGCCGCGGTGGCGAATCTGTTGCCGGGTTACATGGTTCCCACTCGCATCGCATATTTCGCGCGGTTTCCGCTGACGCCCAACGGCAAGCTGGATCGGCGGGCCGTGGCCGCGCTGCTCGAGTCGGAGGCGCCGCAAGCCCAAGACAGCGCCCCGCGCAACGACGTCGAGGCCGCGCTCGCCGAAATCGTCGCCGAGGTACTGGGTGTGAATTCGGTTGGAGTGCATCACGATTTCTTCGCGCTGGGAGGCGATTCGGTGTTGGCCACCACCGTCATCGCGCGGGTACGCGACTGGCTGGACGTCGATCATGCGGTGGTTGCGGACCTGTTCGCCACCCGCACCGTGGCCGGCCTTGCCGAGCGGCTGCTTGGCCGGGAGGCGCAACGCGGCACACCCGAACGACTGGCCGTGATCGCATGCCACTACCTCGAGGTCGCCGCGTTGACCGACGAGGAGGTACTCGCCGAAGGCTAGGCGTCGGCGGGCGAGCCGACGATGATGCTGCCGACGCTGCACTCGTCAAGCTCATCGACCCCGGTGGCGGCGACGAAAGCGGCGGTGTCGCCGAATCCTTGGGCGCAAGCGCCCAGGCCCATCGCGGTGGCGACCAGATAGATCGTCTGCATCAAGACGCCGACATTCTTGAGAATGGCGGCATATGAGATCTGTTCGTAGGTCCACATGATGCGACCGCAACGCGCGGCCATGACGACGAGGACCTGGGGCTCGGCGCCTCCGGTAAGGGTTGCCGCGGCCGGTTTCAGCAACTGGGACACGGCCTTTGAATCCGCGGCGGCTACCGGGCGCAGCAGGTGGTCGAACGAGTCATAGTGATACATGCCGGGTTCGAGTCCGGCGACGTTGCGCACCACCGGGTATAGCTCGAGCTCATAGAGGCCGCCGCCGGACGGGTATGGGCGCGACAGGAGTTCCTCGCCCGTATCCACCGGCAGTGTGCGCCGGGTGCGCGCCGCGCGGTAGAGCAGCTCGGCGAGTTGCTCGACGGTGATCGGCCGTGCGTCGTCGAAAGTCCTTGTGGAAACCCGGTCTTCGAGGACGGCCGTCAACGTCGGATCCTGCGCCCGATTCGCGTCCAGGTCGGGGACCGGCAGGGCGATCGGTTCGGCCGGATAGTTCGGCCGGCGCGCGGGGGGCTGTGGGAATTGGCCCTTGGCCCATTTGGTCGGACCGAAATGGTCCCACGTGATGTTGCGCTCGCCGAGCGTGCTGCGACGGTGAAACCATAGATCCGGTGCGCTCCAGCTCACGGTTTCGAATTCGCGGTCTTCCTCGCCGACGGCAACGAGGACCCCGCACCACTGCAGGTCCGCGAGGAACTGCGACGCGACGCCGCTCGGCACGTCCGAGCCGGCCGCCCGAGGCCCGTCGAGCAGGACGAGCAGACGCGGGTCATGGATGCGCAGATCGCACCATGCGCGCGGATGCTCGAGAACCAGTCCGACTGAATCACGATGTAACACAGCGAATTTCGACAACAGAGACGGTGAGGACTGCGGTGCCGGACGCGGCGTGGGTTGTCCGAACGGCCGGATCGAGTAGAGGTCGGCGCCGCCGTCGCGCACCGTGACCGTCAGCCAGCCGCCCCCGACGAGCCGATCCAGCAGGGCGCCGACCTCGCTTGCCGACGACCCGCAAAGCTCCGAAACCGTTGCCGGCCCGACGTTTAGCGCCTTGAGTGCCTGTAGCTGGCCGGAGGTCAATCGTGCGAACCTCTCGCTGCGCGGGGGGTTCAACAGCACCGCTCCGGCGGGTGTGGTCAAGCAGGTGACCCCGGAACCGAACGCGAACCTCGTCTCGTCGGGGTATGTGATGCCGGGCAATCCGCGAGCCCTTCCGTTTCTCGAATTGCGCTTCACACTAGCCAAGTGGGGTCCAACCGCGCGTGGCCGGCCGCGCAGGATTCTGGGTTGCTGCACAGCTGCGGCACAGATTACTCAGCGAACTCACACGTACGTTGAGGTAACGTTTGCTGCCAGGCGAACGAAACACCAGTCACAAAGCCCACAATTACAACATCTGCACCAGGGAAACCGTGATGTCCTCACGGTCCGGTGCAAACCAAGGGGGAGAGCATGACCACGAAATCCATGAAGACCCTGGCCACGGGCATCGCGGCCGTGGCCGCGATCGGCGCCGCGGCGGCGGGCCTGACGGCCGTCGCATCGGCCGACCCGTCCGGCTACCAGGTGCAGCCCGTCGTCTTTGGCGCGCCATTACCGCAGGACCCGGCGCCCGCCCCAACACCGGCGCCCGCCGCGAACCTTCCCAGCGCCACCCAGCTGACCGGCTTGCTGAACAGCCTCGCCGACCCAAACGTTCCGTTCGCGAACAAGAGCGATCTGGTTGAGGGCGGGATCAGTGGCATGGAGGCGCACGTCGCCGACCACGAATTGAAGAAGGCGGCCAAGAACGGCGACCTGCCATTGGCGTTCAACGTGACCAACATCCAACCGGGCGTACCGGGTTCGGCCACGGCTGACGTTGCGGTCTCCGGTCCCAAGCTCACGTCGCCGGTCTCGCAGAGCGTTACGTTCGTCAATCAGGGCAGCTGGATGCTTTCGCGCAACTCGGCGATGGAGCTGCTGCAGGCCGCCAGTAGCTGACCCGCTACTCGGCGCGCTATTGCACCGCGCTCAGGTCCAATTTGGCGATCCGCTGCAGGTCGGCCAGCGCGTCGATCGCGGCGATGCGGCCGGCGCGCACCAGGAAAGCCATGATCGCGGTGGGCCGGCCGGCGACAAAGATGACCGCGCCCGGCGCGCCGTTGACGGTGGCGGCGCGCACTTCGCGCTCCGGTCCCGCGTAACTGCGGGCCAGCCCCGCCACGGCGGACGCGCCCCGCGCGGTGCGGACGGCGCCGGGCCCGAGGTCGCCGCGCAGCACCACGTCGGGATCCAGCACGCTGACCAGCCGGTCGAAGTCACCACTGCGCCCGGCGGCGAAGAAGGCGTCGACGGCAGCATGCTGGGCGGCGAGGTCGCCGTCGGGAACGGGGTCCGCCTGCTGGATACGCCGGCGCGCGCGACTGGCCAGCTTGCGGGTCGCCTCGGGTGACCGCTCGACCATAGGTGCGATCTGCTCGAAGGGCACGGCGAACACGTCGTGCAGCACGAAGGCCAGGCGCTGCGCCGGCGGCAACGTGTCCAGCACCACCAACAACGCCAGCCCCACCGCGTCGGCCAGCATCGCGCGGTGTTCGGGGTCGAATTCGCCCGTCGCGTCCACGATCGGGTCCGGCAGCTGCGCGACCAGCTCCTCGGCCCCGTGGGCGCGGCGGGCGCGCAACGTGTTCAGGCAGATCCGCGCCACCACGGTCGTCAGCCACGCGTCCAGATTCTCGATGCGGTCCTCGTCACTGCGAGACAGCCGTAGCCACGCCTCCTGCACGGCGTCCTCGGCGTCATCGATCGAGCCCAGCATCCGGTAGGCGACGGCGGCCAGTTGCGGCCGGGCCGCCTGGAAACGCGCGGTCAGCGCCGGGTCGGTCGTCATCGCCCATTCGTATCGGCGAGCGCGCAGACCTGGGTGCCCGAAAAGCCTGAAGACCCGATGTCGAGCGCGATGTTGAACCGGGCCCGAAAGTTGCCCAGGTTGATGACGTGGGTCAGTGCGACCAGTTGGGCGGTGTCGAAGTGGGCGCGCAGCGCGTCGAAAAGTTCGTCGCTCACCTCGACCGGGGTGCGGCTGATGGCCGTGGCGTAGTTGAGGATCAGCTTTTCGACGTCGGAGAAGCACGACGCGTTCCGGTAGTCCGCCAACGCCAGCAGCTCCTCGTCGGTCAACCCGATCCCGCGGGCGATCTGCGAACCCAGGTCGATGCAGTACTCGCAGCGGACGGTGGTCGCCGCCTTGAGCTCGGCCAGCGCGCGCTGGCGGGGGGTGAGGATGTCCAGCTTCGATTCCGCCTGTTCCAGCTTGCCGATGGCGCTGAGCAGTCGAGGAATGTGTGCGTACATCCGCAGCGGCTCCAGCATGTCGGCGGTTTCAAGACCCGTCATCCCTGCCAGCTTGCGCTTGGTGAAGAAGAAGGCGATCTTGGCGCCCAGGCCGGCGTCGTGGTCGGAGACTCCCTTGAGCCGGGACATGGTGTCCTCCTGTCAGTTGGGTTCTGCCTTTGGTGGTCCCTACTACGTCGACACCCGGCAGCTCCCAAACGTGACCGCTCAGTGCATGTCCATGTCAAACACGCGCGCGTGCAGCACGGTGCGGTTACGCAACGCCGCACGCACCGCGCGGTGCAGGCCGTCCTCCAGATAGGTGATGCCCCGCCATTTGACCGCGTGCGGGAAAAGGTCGCCGTAGAACGTGGAGTCCTCGGAAAGCAGCCGATCCAACGCGAGGACCGTCGTCGTGGTGACCAATTCGTCGAGCCGGATCTGCTGCGGCGGTATTTGGGACCAGTCCCGATAGGACAGTCCGTGTTCGGGGTACGGTTTCCCGTCTCGCACGCCCTTGAAAATCATCCGCGGATCTCTTTCGACGCGCTGCGCGGGCTCGACGAGAACATGGTGGATAAGGCTAGCCGGAAAATCGCCTGCGGACTCGGCGGCAACGTCTGTTTGCCGGGGGATCACGCGGTGTGACGGTCGGGTGCAGCTGAGCCCGTAAAATGAACCCGGCCAGGCAGTGCGGGAGGTGAGAGTCGATGGGAAGCGCCGACGAGCGTCGCTTTGAGGTGCTGCGCGCCATCGTCGCCGACTTCGTCGCCACCAAGGAGCCGATCGGCTCGAAGTCCCTGGTGGAGCGCCATAACCTGGGCGTCTCGAGCGCGACCGTACGCAACGACATGGCGGTGCTGGAGGCCGAGGGCTACATCACCCAGCCGCACACCAGCTCCGGGCGGGTGCCGACGGAGAAGGGCTATCGCGAGTTCGTCGACCGGATCGACGACGTCAAGCCGCTGTCGTCGGCCGAACGGCGGGCGATCCAGGGCTTCCTGGAGTCCGGCGTCGACCTCGACGACGTGCTGCGCCGCGCGGTGCGGCTGCTGGCCCAGCTGACCCGTCAGGTCGCCGTGGTCCAGTACCCGACGCTGTCGACCTCGACGGTTCGCCATCTGGAAGTGATCGCGCTGACGCCGGCGCGGCTGTTGATGGTGGTCATCACCGACTCCGGCCGGGTGGATCAGCGCATCGTCGAGCTCGGCGACGTCATCGACGACCACCAGCTGTCTCAATTGCGCGAAATGCTCGGCCAGGCGCTGGACGGCAAGAAGATGGCCGCGGCCTCGGTCGCGGTCGCCGAGCTCGCGGGGCAGTTGCACGGCGCCGGCCGCCTGGGAGACGCCGTCGGCCGCGCGGCGACGGTGCTGCTGGAATCGCTCGTCGAGCACACCGAGGAACGCCTGCTGCTGGGCGGCACCGCCAACCTGACCCGCAACGCCGCGGACTTCGGGGGATCGCTGCGATCCATTCTGGAAGCGCTCGAGGAGCAGGTCGTGGTGCTGCGGCTGCTCGCGGCCCAGCAGGAGGCCGGCAAGGTGACGGTGCGCATCGGTCACGAGACGGCCGCAGAGCAGATGGCGGGCACCTCGATGGTGTCCACCGCCTACGGCAGCTCCGACATCGTCTACGGCGGCATGGGTGTGGTGGGCCCGACCCGGATGGATTATCCGGGAACTATGGCTAGTGTCGCGGCGGTTGCTCTTTATATCGGTGAAGTGCTGGGTGCTCGATGAACGCGCACCCGCTGCAGGATTTGTGGCTAGCCGCTTAGGCGCGGCGTAAGACCCCCATAGGAGAGTCAGGCGTGGCACGCGATTATTACGGGCTGCTCGGCGTCAACACGAACGCCAGCGATGCGGACATCAAGCGCGCCTATCGCAAGCTGGCGCGCGAGTTGCATCCCGACATCAATCCCGACGAGGCCGCGCAGGCGAAATTCAAGGAAATCAGCGTCGCCTATGAGGTGCTGAGCGACCCGGAGAAGCGCCGGATCGTCGACCTGGGCGGGGACCCGCTGGCAAACGCCGGCGCGGCGGGCGGCGGGTTCGGCGGCTTCGGCGGGTTGGGCGACGTCTTCGAGGCCTTCTTCGGCGGCGGCTTCGGCGGGGCTTCGGCGTCGCGCGGCCCGATCGGCCGGGTCCGGCCGGGCTCGGATTCGCTGCTGCGGCTTCGGCTCGACCTCGAGGAGTGCGCGACCGGTGTCACCAAGCAGGTCACCGTCGACACCGCGGTGTTGTGCGACCGGTGCCAGGGCAAGGGCACGCACGGCGATTCCGCGCCGATGCCCTGCGACACCTGCGGCGGTCGCGGCGAGGTGCAGACCGTGCAGCGTTCCCTGCTGGGGCAGATGCTGACGTCGCGTCCCTGCCCCACCTGCCGCGGTGTCGGGGTGGTCATCCCCGACCCGTGCCATCAATGCATGGGCGACGGCCGGGTGCGGGCCCGCCGCGAGATCAGCGTCAAGATCCCGGCCGGCGTCGGCGAGGGCATGCGGGTGCGGCTGGCCGCCCAGGGTGAGGTCGGGCCCGGGGGAGGGCCGGCGGGCGACCTGTACGTCGAGGTCCATGAGCAGGCCCATGACATCTTCGTGCGCCAGGGCGACGACCTGCACTGCACGGTTTCGGTACCGATGGTCGACGCGGCGCTGGGGGTCACGGTGACCGTCGACGCCATCCTGGACGGCCTGAGCGAGATCACCATTCCGCCTGGGACGCAACCGGGTTCGGTCATCACGCTGCGTGGCCGTGGGATGCCGCAGCTGCGGTCGGCCACGCGGGGCGATCTGCACGTCCACATCGAGGTCGTCGTCCCCGCACGGCTGGATCACCAGGACAGCGAACTGCTGCGCGAGCTGAAGAGCCGCCGCGCCCGCGATGTGGCCGAGGTCCGTTCGAACCACGCCGCGCACGGTGGGCTGTTCAGCCGGCTACGCGAGACCTTCACCGGGCGCTAACCCGCGCATGGTGGCGACGCTGTTCTACGTCGACGCACTGCCCGATACCGGCGCGCTGGCCGTCGTGGACGGCGACGAGGGTTTTCACGCCGCCACGGTGCGCCGGATCCGTCCGGGCGAACGGCTGGTGCTCGGCGACGGCACGGGTGGCCTAGCCCGCTGCATGGTCGAGCAGGCCGGGCGCGACGG
>Ga0075363_100000126_pt1 | contig 18188 bp, 12 predicted proteins | sample EndMetdeltDD1763_FD_71470 | JGI IMG/M metagenome (GOLD analysis project Ga0075363, IMG submission 71470) | Populus endosphere microbial communities from Tennessee, USA - Endosphere MetaG P. deltoides DD176-3 | ecosystem: Host-associated > Plants > Roots > Endosphere | place: USA: Tennessee...
ATGTGGACAGGACTCAGCTCGGGATGTTCGGCACCGATGACCCGAATCAGTCCGCGTAGGCCCGCCTGGTCCAAGTTGACCCGGTCGGTACCTTCGACCGTTTGCGCCGCCCTGGTGACGATGTAGAGGCGTGGCGGTTCCCCAGGGTATTCGGCCAGTTCGCGAGCGATGCGCACCAGATGGGAGACGTGTCCCCGGGCTGTCGCCAGGCTGTCTTCGTCGGCATCCCGCTCTGGCGGGCATACCACGACGACGCCGTTGACGGCACCCGCGCGAAGCCGTTCACTCAGTTGGTCCATGCAGGTCCGGTGATCGCCATGCGGCGGCCAGCTAAACCAATCACATTGCGCATCAAGGTCTTTGAGCCCATCGAGGAGCGTGGTCGTGAAGTTGTCCTCGAGGGTATCCGCGGTGGGGATCAGGAGCCACTCGCCTGGGTGGGTTTCGCGAGGGGCGGGCGGTTCGTGTTGCTGCCATTCGACGGTGAGCAGCCGCTCGGCGAGCACGCGCTCGGCTTCGCTTCCCTCGGAGGCGCCGCTGCCCAGATGCAAACCGCGCACGACCAGCACCGGATCTCCGGACTCGTCGAGAAGGTCGAGGTCGGCCTCGAATCCGGACCGCTCGTGCGGGTTCACCCGAACCAGGCAAAAGCGCGGGTTCCGCGCCGGGGCAGTGAGTTTCAGCCGCCCGACTCCCAGCGGTAACAGCAGGCCGCTGTCGCCCCCGGAGACGGCGGGGTGAGCGGCGACCGATTGGAAGCATGCGTCCAGCAGAGCCGGATGTATGCGGTAGGCGCCCTGCTGCGCACGCAGTGGGCCGGGCAGCGACACCTCCGCAACCAGCGTGGAGGCGTCGGTGGCAGTATGGGCCGCGATCAAGCCCGAGAACGCCGGACCCAGTGCGACGCCGCTGGATTCGAGCAGATGGCGCAGTTCCTCACCCTCGGTACGGGACGGGTGGGCCGCGAGCAACGCGGCGATGTCGTGCGGTTGCGGAGGTGCCTCGTCGCGGGTGACCTGCAGCCGGGCGACGGCTCGCCGTGTGCGTTCTCCGTCCTGATCGGTCAGCACTTCGAGCTCGACGACGCCGGGTGCGTCGACGGAGGCGAGGGTGGTCAGTGGTGTCCGCTCGTCCAGCAGCAGCATCTCCTCGAAGCGGATGTCCTGAACCTCGGCAGCCTCACCGAGCACGGTTTGCGCGGCCGCCAAGGCCATTTCGCAGTAGGCGGCGCCGGGAAGGGCGGGAACGGTGTGGACCCGGTGGTCCTTCAGCCACGGCAGTGCTGCGGTGCCGACCTCGCCGTCCCAGGCGTGGCGTTCTTGTTCTTCGGGCAGCCGGACATGTGCGCCGAGCAGTGGGTGGACGGCGACCGTCCGTGTACCGAGTGCCTGCGGGCCCTGACCGTTGCCGGAGATGCGCAACCTGCGATGGGTCCAGGCCGGCAGCGGGGCGTCGACCAGTTGTCCCGTCGGGTACATCTGCGCGAAGTCGACTGCAGCGCCGGCACAATGCAGACTTCCCAGGAATTCGAGTAGGCCGTGCGGCAGCGGCTGCTCGCGAAACAGAGAGGCCAGCGCCTGGGCCGAGACGTCGGATGCCTGGGCGGTCTGCTCCACCGCACGGGTCAGTAGCGGGTGTGGTGACAGTTCCGCGAAAACTCGGTGGCCGTCTTCAAGGGCGGCCTGCACCGCGTCGGCGAAGCGCACGCGGTTTCGCAGGTTGTCCACCCAGTAGCCGGCATTCAGCGATGGTTGTGCCCGTGGATCGTCCAGCGTCGCTGAGTAGTACGGCACCTCGGGTCTCATGGGGGTGAGGTCGGCCAGAGCATGCGCCAGCTCACCGAGGATGGGATCGACCTGGGGTGAGTGCGAGGCGACGTCGACAGCCACTTCGCGAGCCATGATGCCGCGTCGTTCCCAGATGTCGACCAGGTCCCGAACGGTCTGGGTGGTGCCGCCGATCACGGTCGATGTCGGGGAGGCGACCACCGAGACCACGACGTCGGAAAGTTCGCGGGCGGTGAGTTCCTCGCTCACGCGCTCGGCGGGCAGTTCCACGGAGGCCATCGCGCCGGCACCGGCGATGGTGGACAACAACCGTGAGCGGCGGCAGATGACGCGGACCCCGTCGTGTAGCGAAAGTGCCCCTGAGACAACGGCGGCCGCGGCTTCCCCGAGCGAATGCCCAACGACCGCGCCCGGGGTGACTCCGTGGGCTCGCATCGCCGCGGCCAAGGCGACCTGCATGGTGAACAGGGTCGGTTGAACCCTGTCGATACCAGTCACCGTCTCGGATGCCGACATCGCCTGCGTCACTGAGAATCCCGCTTCGGCCGCGATCAGCGGTTCCGCCTCCGCGACCTTCGCGGCGAAGGCGGCTTCGGTCGCCAGCAGCTCCGCACCCATGCCGGCCCATTGCGAACCCTGGCCGGAGAACACCCACACGGGCCCTCGGTCGTCCTGACCCGCCGCGGCCGGATATGCGTTGTCGCTGCCCGCGAGATCAGCCAGGCGTTCGGTCAGCTCGTCGAGGTTGGCGGCGACGACCGTCGCGCGCACCGGCCGGTGACCGCGCCGACGGGCCAGCGTATAGGCCAGATCGGCGGCCACGAGTCGGTCGGCACGGGCGGCCACCCACTCGGCGAGCCGTGCCGACGTCCGGCGCAACGCGTCGGTTGAGGTGGCCGACAACGCGAACACCAGGGAGCCCGTGGGGGACACATCGCCGATCGGTGCGACGGCAGGCGCCTCTTCGAGCACGGCGTGCACGTTGGTCCCGCTCAAGCCGTAGGACGACACGGCCGCCCGTCGTCGTTCCAGACCTTCGCGTTCGGGCCACGGCGTGGCCTCGGTCGGGACGAACAGTCCGGTGTCGATCTTGGCCATCTCGTCGGGGAGACGAGTGAAGTGCAGCGACTGCGGAACGACACCGTGCTGCAGAGCGAGCGACGTCTTGATCAGCCCAAGCGCCCCGGCCGCGGCCTCGGTGTGCCCGAAGTTGCTCTTCGCCGACCCGAGCGCGCACGGCTGACCGTCCACCCCGTACACCTGGGACAGGCTGCCGAACTCGATCGGGTCACCGACCCGGGTGCCGGTGCCGTGGGCCTCCACCATGCCGACCGTCGCGCCGTCCACGCCCGCGGCCGCCAGTGCCGCCCGGTAGGCCATGGCCTGCGCCTCGAGCGACGGCCGGGAGATTGTCTTGGTGCGGCCGTCGTGATTGGCCGCCGTCCCGCGCACGACGGCGAGGACCCGATCGCCGTCTCGCTCCGCGTCCTCCAGGCGCTTGAGTAGGACCACCGCGGATCCCTCGGCCCGCACGAACCCGTCGGCTGCGACGTCGAACGAGTGGCAGTGCCCGGTCGGGGAGTACATGCCCAGCGCCGAGCCCGCCGCGTTCATGATCCCGGAGAGCAATGTGTTGACGCCGCCGGCCAGGGCCAGATCGCTCTCGCCGTCGTGCAGGCTGCGGCAGGCCAGATGCAAGGTGAGCAGACCGGTCGAACACGCGGTGTCCATCGTCATCGTCGGACCGTGCACGCCGAGCCAGTACGCGATACGCCCGGACGCCATGCTCGCCGTGTTGCCCGGGTAGGCGTACGCGTCGTGGATCGCGCCGGCTTCGTAGGTGAGCACGACGTGGTCGTCGTGCACGATCCCCATGAAGACACCGGTTTTGGAGCCGAACAGCGAGCGCGGATCCATACCGGCGTGCTCGATGGCCTCCCAGGAGGTTTCCATCAACAACCGGTGGTTCGGGTCCATGTAGGTCGCCTCATGCGTCCGCAGACCGAAGAACGGGGCGTCGAAACCCCAGATGTCGTCCAGGAATCCGCCGTAGCGCGTTATCGACTTGCCGGGCACTCCCGGCTCGGGGTCGTAGAACTCGTCGACGTCCCAGTGATCAGCCGGTATCTCGGTGACAAGATCATCACCGCGCAGCAACGCCTCCCACAGCTTCTCGGGCGATTCGATTCCCCCAGGGAGTCGGCATCCCATCCCGATCACTGCGATGGGAATCGCCGATGCCTCAGTCATGAGCTGAGCCCTCTTTCCAGCCGAATACGGCATGTTCGCCCGAACGCAAACTGCGCGGTCCACGCGCGAAAGTTGGTCAGCCAGCGTCGGCCAACTTGAATCTAACCAACCGGTGGGAAGCGTAAGCCCCAGCATTCGGATGCGTGGCGAAATTTACATCGGCGTAGGTAAAAGGTGCGGGCGAGTAAGCGAATCTCCCGTTGAGTGCGGTTCTGGCGAATTTCCCGCCCGCATCGATGGGCCGCACAGCCGGTAACCGACGAGCACGACTCGACCGTGACTGATGCACAGCCCAGCGGTCAGATGCCCCATGATGGTCGGCATGGACAGCAGAACCGGCGACATCGTGAACATGCCCCGGGGCGGGCCGGATGCTTCCTGGCTGGACCGGCGTCTGCAGACCGATCGGTTGGAGTACCTCGACCGTGACGACGTCGACCACCTGAAGAGCAAGGTCATGCAATCACTGGACCGGGCCGGGCGGCGACCGCGGATCGGTATCCATGGGAAGTGCGTGCGGTGGGCGCTCGACGAGGTCGCCGACGTGCCCGCCCCGAAGATCCTCGAACTGGGGGCGGGACTGGGCGGGCTGTCGACCCTGCTGCTGGAGAGTCATCCCACCGCCGAGGTGACGGTCACCGACATAGAACCCTCGTTCGTGGCCGGCATGACCGACAGCGATCTCGGCCGCAATCCGCGTGCCACTGTTCGCCAAATGGATGCCACCGCAATCGATGCCCCCGACGGGTATTACGACCTCGCGGTGTTCGCCTTGTCGTTGCACCACCTGCCGCCCGAGCTCGCCGTCCAGGTTTTCGCCGCTGGCACCAGGGCGGCGAAGAAGTTGTTGATCGTCGACCTCCCGCGGCCTCCGGCCCCCGTGCACGCGGTGTTGCTGGGGGTCGTGCTGCCGCTCACCTGGATCTCGCCGCTGCAGCACGACGGGTTCATCAGCTCATTGCGGGCGTACAGCCACTCCGCGCTGCGTGAACTCGCCCGGTACGCGGATCCGGCGATCAAGGTCGAGTTTCGGACCCGACGCGGACTGTCCCCGACGGTGGCGGTTTTCAGCCGTCCGTGATGTGCGAAGCGGGCGGCCGCGGTCGTTCTTCGGCCTAGATTGGCCTTCGGAGGTGTGATGACGGTTGCCGGAGAGGACGAGGCTGCGTCTCGTCCGGTTGCGTTGTTCGTGTTGGGCGAGGCCAGGTCCGGAACGTCGGTGCTGGCGCGGATTCTCGCGCGCTGCGGCGGTAGCGGGGAACCCTATGTGGCCAACGCAGTCAACGAGGCGATACTGCGACGCAATGGCAGCAGTGGGCTCGACCCCACACTCCGGATACAGGACGACGGTGCGTTCAACGCTGCGGAGAAGGCACTCTGCCTCCGCGAGATCGGTGCTTTTCTCACCGGGTTACCGGTGGCGCCACTCGTCGTGATCAAGGATCCGAGGATCTCGACGCTGTCGGGTCTGTGGTTTGAGGCGGCGCGCCTGTCCGGCTTCGATGTCGCCACGGTGATCGCAGTGCGCCATCCGCGCGACGTGATCTCGTCGGTTGCGGTGCGGGGCGCGCCCATGCCGGAGATCTCGAGCGCGTTATGGCTGAAATTCAATCTGCTGGCCGAAGCGGGCACTCGTGGCGTCCCACGCGTGTTCGTTGACTACGACAACCTCGTGCAGGACTGGCGGCGCGAGATGGGGCGAATCTCGGCGACGCTCGGAGTAAGCCTCGATGTCCGCGACGACGGCGCCGCAGAGCGGCTTCTCAAGCCGAGGATTGCGCTACCACGCGATGATGGCTCGGTAGCCGAACTTGCTGGGGCGGAATGGATTTCGGAGGTCTACGACCCGATATCCGCTGCCGCGCGCGATCAGCCTGTAGATCAGCAGGCGCTGGATCGCGCCTTCGCGGCGTACCGGGCACGCGAGCGCGGATTTCGGCCGGTGTTCGACGGTTTCCAGGCACTGGACAAGATGAGCAAGCACTTTCGGCCCGTGATGATGAACATGATCGACAAGGCGCGCACAACCGCCAACAAAAGACGCGCGAACTGAGGTCCGGACGGCTCAGCCGATGACGCCGTTGATGATCGAGATCGCGCCGACCACAATGAAAATGGTGATCAGCACGTGCCTGCGGTGAGCTAGCGCCCAGTCGTGCAGCGGCCGCAGGAAAGCAAGGGTTTTCTCGGGCGCGATCAAGTAGCTCACCAGGGTGATCTCGATGACCACGAACATCGCGATGACGAAGACGACGACGGCGATGAATTGCGTGCCGATCGCTGCTCCCGACGACACGATCGTGGTGACGACGATGAAAACCAGCATGGGCGGTGGGAACCCGCCGATGCCGAACACGAACGACACCCAGAGGGCGCCGTCGTCCCACGCCACCTGAAGACGTCGCACCAGCCGCTTGAGTATCGACCCACCCTCGGTGTCGTCATCCTGCCGCTTGCCGAACGGTGAGGTGATGGTGTCCGGTTTCTCCGCGTCGGGCGCTATCGGCGGGGCGTTGCCGGCGGCGACCGGTTGACGTACGCGATCACGCACCGAGCGCACCGCCAGGAAGAGCGCGAACGTCAGCATGATCGCACCCATGCTGATCTGAATGACTCGAGCAGTGGTGCTCTGGGCCGGCGAGGACACATCGTCGGAGAAGGTCGACAGCGCCGGGGTGAAGTGCAGCACGAGCAGCGGAACGAGCAGACCGAGGAAGTTGACGATCATGCTTCCGGACCAGTAGGCCAACAGGTTCTGGACAGGCCGCGGCCGCGAGATCATCAGGACAATGACGGCAAGCAGCACCGGGTTGACGGCGAACATGAACGCCAACCCCAGCAATGGACCCCACACGGCGGGGAACACTACCGTCGATGGTTGTTGCCCGTGCTCTTTTGAACCCGTGGCTTTGCTGTGGACCGCCGGTCCGATGGTTTGGCAGCAAGCCCGCCACGCTGGTGAAGGTCGGTGTGTCCGGTACAGGCATCGAGCGTGGCATTTCGCAATATGGCTAGGCCAGCGGAACCGAAAATGGCTCGCCCCGAAAACAGTTCAGCGTTCCGCTGTTGACGGCGGTGGCAGGCGGACCCCGTTAACCTGGGCGGCCGGGAGAGTTGCTCACGACTGTGCCAGCTATCCGCTTCGTTAATTGTTCGGTCGAATCGATTACCTCCCAGTTGTCGCTGGGGCGACGTGCGCGTGGTTCAATAGCGCGACGGGCGTTGGCAACCTCGAAGCGCTTTTCAATCGCAGGTACCGTCGGTACGGGTCGGGTTAACCGCGGAGGGTCTTATGGTGGAGTCCAGCGCTGCGCTGATTGCGGCAGCAAACGGGGAGGTGTGTTGGTGACCGCCGACGAGGGTGCGAATACCGCTCGCCCTGTCGCCCTGTTCGTGTTGGGCGGCGCCCGATCCGGAACATCCGCGCTAGCCCGGGTTCTTTCGCTGTGCGGCGGTGGCCTCCCACCCGCCCTCGTCGGCGACATGCCGGACAATCCGCGTGGCCACTGGGAGCCGCGCGAGGCCAACCTCATCAACGAGCGGATCTTTCGCAGCCACGGCACCAGCGGGTTCGACCCGACACCGCGTCTGCAAGAGCCCGGTGCGTTCGACGTGGGTGAGAAGGCCGCCTGGGTCGCCGAGATCCGCCAATTCTTCGCCACCTTGCCCAACGCACCATTCGTGGTCATCAAGGATCCGAGGATCTCGTTCCTGACAGAGCTGTGGTTCGAGGCCGCGCGGCAGTCCGGGTTCGATGTCGCGACCGTGATCTCGTTGCGCCATCCGAGTGAGGTCATCGCTTCGATCGCGGCGCAGAGCTCGGTGTCGAGCGAGCTCTCGAGTGCGCTGTGGCTGAAGGTCAATCTCGTGGCCGAGGCCGCCACCCGCGGCGTACCGCGGGTAGTCGTCGAATACGCCAACCTCGTCGAGGATTGGCGCCGGGAAATGAAGCGGGTTTCGGTCGCGCTCGGGCTGAATCTCGATTCCAGGGACGAGACCGCCATCGAGGAGTTTCTCACTCCGAACCTGCACCGGCAGCGTGAGGCGGAAGTGGTCGACCTGTTCGGCCAGAACTGGATCTCCACGGTTTATGACTTGCTGGGCACCGCCGCGCGCGATCAGCCGTTGGATGAGGCCACCTTTGATGAGATCTTCGCGGCGTACCGAGTCGCCGAACGCGACTTCCGCGCGGTGTTCGAGGGCTACCAGAACGTCCAGAAGGTGAATCGGTTCTTCCGGCCGGGTGTCATGAAGGCGATCTACGAGGTCCGCGCGCGGTCCAGCCGGCGCAAGGACACGTGGGCCTAGACCCGGTGCGGCTTTCGCATCGGGGATAGGTCCGACTGGCGATTCCGCGCAGCTAGCGGTTGGCGTACGACGCGCAAACCAACTATTCGTTCTTGATCTCGGTTGCGAATCGTCCGGGGACGATGCCGCCCGTGCCCCCGTGGAACAGGCCGCGGTCGGACAAGACGGGCGCCGACACGGATGCCGGCGACGGTTCGATGTTGACGCACGCGACGAAAAACTCGACCACAGGGCGGCCGTGGTGCGCTATCGTGCTGAAATTCCTAGCCGAACGAAAGAAGCAGCCGACGCGAGATGTTCAGCAGACAGCATCCGAATCTGACTCCCCACCATGATTCATAGGTACTGCATCACTCATAAGACGCCATTACTTCCTGAAAGTTGGTACGACGATTGCATCGCTCTTGGCGATGCTGAAATCGATTCCAAATTCCACGTGAGTCAGCTCGACCGGTACTGGCACGAGGTCAGGCCGATTGCCTATGGCGCTGCGGGATCCCATGTACTGCCCATCGCAATAGAGCGATTTTCCAGCGACGCTGAGCTCATTGAAGTTTCTTCGTACCGAAAGAGAATCCTTCCCTCGTCGGAGGGGGTCGAGTCGAGGACGTATCCCACCATGCGGGAGCTGAACCTCGCCGACTTTGAAAAGGAGGGCAAGCTCGCGGCGTTCGCACCCAGGGCTGACCTCGGGTTCCTGGTGGCCCAACCCCTCTATCTCAAGAAAACGATGGTTGGCCACTATGCGGCAATTCATCACCGCAAAGACATTCTCGATTATGCCTCGCTGGCAGTCGAGATGGGTGTGCTGGATTCGAAATCCGCGTCGGAATTCTTGGCGGCGACGCATCTCATTCCCGGCGGCGTCGAACTAGGGATCTATCCGAAACCGTGGTTGGTGTCGGCGCTGTCGAGCATTGAGGTTGTCGGCAGGGAATTCTTGAATCGGTACGCCAGTCGCCTCAGAAAATACAACGCCTTTCAGATCAGAGCGGTGGGGTTTCTCGCCGAGCGGCTGGGCTCCTTCTTGCTTATTCGTCATCTCATGGAGCGGTTCTCGAACGATATCCCGGCCGACATATTTGGGTATATGACGGTCATAGTCGAAGGCGACTCCAGTTATTCGGCCGGGTTAGCGGATCGTTCGACGAGTTCTTCGGGCTGGCATAAGGCCAAAGACAAGCGAGCCCAATGAAGGCCGTGGTGTTGGCCGGAGGTATGGGGACTCGCCTATCCGAAGAAACCGGTATTCGCCCCAAGCCGATGGTGGAGATCGGTGGACGGCCGATCTTGTGGCACATCATGAAGCTGTACTCACATCATGGCATTCATGAATTCGTCATTTGCTGTGGTTATAAGGGTTACATCCTCAAAGAATATTTCGCCAATTACTTTCTGCACATGTCGGACGTGACTTTCGATATGTCCGCCAACACCATGGAGGTGCACGAGCGGCACGCCGAACCCTGGCGGGTGACACTCGTCGACACAGGCGAGGAAACCATGACGGGCGGGCGTCTCAAACGGGTCGCGAGTTACGTCCGAGACGACGAGGCGTTCTGTTTCACCTACGGTGATGGTCTCAGCGATGTGAACATCGGCGCAAGCATCGACTTCCATCGCCAGCATGGGCGTCACGCCACGGTCACGGCGGTGCTGCCGCCCGGGCGCTATGGGGCCATCGAATGCGCGGACGGGCGAGTCACGCGTTTTGTCGAGAAGCCTCGCGGCGACGGCGGCCTCATCAACGGTGGGTTCTTCGTCCTGACACCCGCGGTGCTCGATTACATCGACGGCGACGAGACCGCTTGGGAAGGACCACCATTGGCACGTCTCGCCGCCGATGGCGAGATGATGGCCTTCGAGCATTCCGGTTTCTGGCAACCCATGGACACGCTTCGGGACAGAAACCTGCTGGAGGAATTGTGGAGTAACGGCAAAGCGCCGTGGAAGTGCTGGCGTTGAACGCCTTCCGGTCTGTTTATCGCGGCCGACGGGTGCTGGTCACCGGCCATACAGGTTTCAAGGGCAGCTGGTTGTCGCTGTGGCTGCACACCTTAGGTGCCGAGGTCGCCGGCCTCGCGCTGGATCCATCGACGGAGCCGAGCCACTGGGATCTGCTGAAGTTACCCATCAAGGATCATCGGGTCGACATTCGCGATGAATTGGCGGTCAGAAGGGTCCTCGCCGAGGAACGGCCGGAGATCGTTTTCCATTTGGCCGCCCAGCCGCTGGTCCGTCGGTCCTACCGCGAGCCGGTGACCACATGGGGCACCAATGTGATGGGCACCGTCCACGTCCTCGAGGCGGTCCGTCACACACCGGATGTCCGTGCGGTCGTGGTCGTGACGTCCGACAAGTGTTACGAGAATCGGGAGCGGCCCTGGGCCTACCGGGAGCAGGACCGGCTGGGTGGTCACGATCCCTACAGTGCGTCCAAGGCCGCCACCGAGCTGGTGTCCGCGAGCTACCGCGCTGCGCTGCTGCAACAGACGTCGACCCCGCTGCTCGCAACCGCGAGGGGCGGCAACGTGATCGGCGGTGGCGACTGGTCCGAGGACCGGCTGATTCCGGATCTGGTGCGGTCGCTGGTTGCCGCGGAGCCCCTGGTCATTCGCTCGCCCCACGCCACGCGCCCCTGGCAGCATGTGCTGGATCTCCTCAGCGGGTATCTGCTACTGGGTCAACGGCTTCTGGCGGGCGACGACACATGTGCCGACCCCTGGAATTTCGGCCCCGAGGGGGATGGGAACCGGACGGTCGAGCAGGTGCTCGGAACCCTTTCTCGAACTTGGCCGCAGCTTCGATGGGAGGTGACGTCGACTCCCCAGCCCCACGAGGCGGCCCTGCTGCAGCTCGACAGCGCCAAGGCGAAAGTGCATCTCGGGTGGCGTCCCGTCTGGGATTTCGAGAAAGCAGTCCACCACACCGGCGTCTGGTATCGCCGGTTGATGGAAACCGGTGACGTGCCAAGTGCTGATCAACTGTCCGCCTATGTCGCCGATGCTGCCGATTCCCAACAGGTTTGGGCGACGACCTGACGTCCTAGCGTCGCCTGGATCTCGTCTCGACGGCGGCCCACAGCGCCAGAATCGCCTTGTGCCGCTCCGCATGTCCGTCGTCGGCTTCCGAGAACGAACCGCACAGCCGCCTCAGCACTCCGACCCTCGCGTCCTGCCCCTGTACCGAGTCGGCGGGGGAGAACGGGTCAGGCTGGTCGGCGATCGTGGTCGCCTCTTGACCGTCGTACGCGGCAATCCTGAACTGCGTACTCGGTTCCCGGCTGCCGATATTCAGTGCGCAGGGGCAGACGTTGCGTCCCGTGAAGGTTGCTTCCCAACGCTCGGCCTCGTCGCTGGACGCTCCAGTTGTACTGGAGGCGGCTACATCGTCGTAGCCCAACTCGGAAAGCAGTGCGATGGCGTGAATTCCGTAGAACCGGACAGCGCCGCCACCGTGTGAACTGAATCTTTTCCAGTTGGCGAGGTCGGCGCGATAGTGATGGGCCAGGAACTCCCATTCGAAGGAAACGCTGTCGGCGGATCCGGTGAGCGCCGATCGGAACCTTTCGGCCCACGGCGTGAAACGGAAGGTATATCCCACGCGGTAGCGCTTTCCCGCGGCCTCGATCGCCGTCAGCGAAGCGATTGACGATTCGGGGGTCGGCGCCACCGGCTTCTCGAGGATCAGCTGTTGAATGTTGGATAGCGCTGTCAGCCGGGGGATCCACGCCGCCTGGTCCTCCGGGCGTAGTGCGATCACCACGCCAGTCGATCTCGCCAGGGCGTCGTCGACATCGCTGCACCAGACGACCTGGCGCAGGTATTCGGTGAGTTCGGGCCTGCCCGCCAAAGCCGATCGGTAGCGGATCGGCATCGCGACGTCGAAACCCTCCTCGACGAGAGCCGGCAGGTAACCGTAGCTGCCGAATCCCGAGCCGAGGATCGTGAACACGGCTCGGTCAGTCCTTGAAGTCGTCAGTGCTGAGAATGTCGAAAACCGGGCCGTCGTAACCATTGTCGGCGAGGTATCGCCGGATCTCTGGCGAGATATGCCAGGCGAGATTTAGCAGGGGCTTCGATTGCGGGCCCAGCGCGAACAGCGCATCGTCCGAGACAATCGGGATCCGCGTGCCCGGCACGTAGTGGCCTATCTTTATCGACCCGGGCTTCTCGTGGACCGCGACGATTTCGTCTTCACTCAAGCCGAGGAGCTTGACCAGGATGGCGGCACGGCCGGGAAACGCTTTAGCGCGAATCGGCCCGTGTTCGGCAACGATTTGTCCGATTTCGCGCGCCTTGCGGTCCTTCCACAGTTCGACATCCCGGGCGAGCTGGGCGAAATCGCCTCGAAAACTCTGTTCACGCGCGATGACCTCGGCTGCGGTGTCCGACGCACCCTGCGAACCGTGGCCGAGTGTGATGCGGATGTTTCCTCCGTAGCGGGCCGGAAACTCGACGTGCACGATGTCCATTCCCAATGACTTCGCGATGAAGTCGAAGGAGTGATACGAGTAGGTTCTGGGATGTTCGTGATAGAAGGTGTCGAACTGATGCCGATCGAGTACGGCGCCCAGATAATGGTTTTCGATCACGATCGTGGTCTGTGGTCCCAGCAGAAGCTTGAGTGCGGACAGGACGCCGGACAAGTCCTCGATATGGGCGAACACATTGGTGAACGTGATGAGATCCGGTGTGCCCATTCCGTCGCGGATCGCGGCCGCCGTGTCGCTGCTGAGGTAGTCCTGGAGGACGAAATGGCCCTTGGCGGCCGCGTCCCTGGCGGCGCCGGTTGGTTCGATTCCGGCCGTCCTCGCCCCGGCGTCCCGAAAGAAATCAAGGAGGCTGCCGTCGTTGCAACCGATGTCGAGTACGAGCTTGTCGGTCAGCGTGCCGAGCCGGCCGACGCACGCGGCAACCAGACTCTGCATGCCGGACAGCACGTCGGCCGTGAAGCGCGAGCGATAGTGATAGTCGTCCGGAAACAGGTCTTCCTTCGGCACCTGGAAGCGCTGGTGTGCGGTGGCGCAGGTCGTGCAGAAGTCGATGTTGATGGGGTACTCGCGGCATTGGCGCGGATCGTCGACCGTGACGAGGTCATCGCAGAGGGGATGCCGACCGAGGTCGAGCACGGGAACCAATTCGCTGCCGCCGCAGACTTCGCATCCCTGAATTTGCCTCAAGAGCGTGTCGCCGTTTGCCGAAGTGGTCGTGCCGCTCCAACCCGCGATCGGTTGTCCACAAAACCTCCTTTGGTATTGCGGTGTGTCCACAGACAATTGGTATAAGCCTCGTAGATCCTAGCCTCGTATTGGAGGCGTTTTGACCTTGATCGCCTACCCTGTCGAGGTGGCAAAAGACTGGGCTGCCGCGCAGGCGGCGCGTATCGGGAGCGAAATCAGGCGATTGAGAGGTTCGCGCTCGGAGCAGTGGCTGTCAGATCGAACAGACGCACTTGGATACCGCGTGGAGTGCGCGACGATCTCGGAGTTGGAGAGCAACCAACGCAACGGGGTGAGCACGGCCGAGCTGACCATTCTGGCTAAGGCGTTGGATACCGCTCCGATCGCGCTGCTCTATCCCGCGGCGAATGGCGCCGAGTTGGAGATGTTGCCGGGCGTCAATGCGACGAGTTGGAGTGCGTCCGAATGGTTCTCGGGGTTGACCAATCATCGGCAAAGAGTGACCGAGAACGTCAGGGCACTTGCTGAGGATCGAGAATTCGCCCAGCTGACCGCGGAATGGATGAATCGCAGCATCACGAACCGTTACTCGTACAACTTCGAATGGCTTGGCCGGCCGATCATTCAATACCCGCCGGACATCGTTTCGTTGCAGGAGTTGATCTGGGCGGTCAAGCCCGATGTCATCGTCGAGACGGGAATCGCGCACGGGGGTTCGTTGATCCTCAGCGCTTCCATGCTTGCGCTGCTTGATGTGTGCGACGCCATCACCGACGACCGACCCTTCGACCCGCGCACCCCGAGCCGGAAAGTCGTCGGCGTCGACATCGAAATCCGCGCCCACAATCGTGCGGCAGTGGAAGCCCACCCGCTATCTCGATACATCACGATGATCGAGGGATCGAGCATCGAGTCGACCATCATTCAACAAGTCCACGATGCGGCACGCGGCGGGGGAACAACGCTCGTCTGTCTCGACAGCAATCACGTCCACGACCACGTCCTCGCTGAACTGTCGGCCTACGCACCGCTCGTGACGCCGGACAGCTACTGCGTCGTATTCGACACCATCGTCGAGGACATGCCCGACGACATGTTTCCCAATCGGCCGTGGAAGCCCGGGAACAATCCGAAGACGGCGGTCTGGGAGTTTCTGAAGTCGCATCCCGAGTTCGAGATAGACGCCGAGATCCCGCAGAAGCTGCAGATCACCGTCGCACCGGACGGATATCTGCGCCGCGTGCGCTGACGCATCGGGCCGACCGGGCTGGCAAGGCCGCGTGGGAGATCCGCCGCTGACTCACCGGCCCGGTACCGTGGATTTCCGTTCGAAACGGTGTGGAATTGTTCGGTTGGCTGACAGGGTGCCCTGGTGAACGTCGTTGCGAAGTTTTCCCCCATTGCGCGGACCCGCCGCTACCGGGCCCGAGGCAAAATGCTCAAGGCACTGAGTCCAGAGCTTGCCTCGATCACCGCGTGGACGGCAGTGGATACCGCGCTTCGCGGCGAGATGGCCGAGGCAGCCGAACGCACGCCGCGCGTCCATCCGCTGCCGCAGTACGGGGCCATCTTCGAGTCGGTTGTCGACCGGACTCGGCCGATCAGATTGCTGGAGATCGGGAGCATCTACGAAGATTCCGCGCACAAGTGGCAGCAATTCCTGCACCCCGACTCACTCATCGTCGGTATCGACCTCGACGCCAAATTGGCGAAGATCGCCGAACCTGGAAGCGCTCACATCCGCCTCGGTGGCGACCAGGCCCCGTCATTCCTGCGGGGGATAGCGGAGAATTTCGGTCCGTTCGACGTCATCATCGACGCCGGCAGCAAGACGAGCTCGGCGGTTGCCGCCGCATTCGGCAGCCTGTTCGGGAACGCCCTCAGTGAAACTGGCGTCTACCTGGTTGAAGACGTCCATTGCGACTATTGGACGTTCGCATACAGCTTTTCGTTCAACGATCTCTGCAGGGCTGTGATCGACGCTGCGTGTGGCCACTATCGGTTTGCGACCAATGTCGCCAACTTCCGAACGGGCCATCTCGTCATCGCGCGCCGGGCGACCGCGGATGCGCGAGCCGACGAGATGCGCCGGTGACTCTGAAGTAGCTGATTTCGCCGAGGCGACTTTCTACTAGCCGCTTTGGGAAGTTCGCAGTTTGCGCAAGGCCCCAGGTGCTACCGTCGGCCGGTGACAAAGAGCTCGGAGGGAACACCCCCGGTGCCCGTCGAACCGACCACGCCTCAAGCTCCGAACACGGACCCCTCGCCGTCGTTGCTGTCTCGTCGCTTCCTCGGGGTGGTCGTCGCGCTCGGCGGTGTGCTGCTGATGGCATATATGGACGGCCCCGTCGCGGTCTACGCGCTGCCCGCGATCCAAAACGACCTGGGTTTGTCGAACTCAGAGCGCAGCTGGGTCATCACCGCCTATGTAGTGGCCTTCGCCAGCCTGATGCTGCTCGGTGGTCGCCTCGGTGACACTTTCGGCCGCAAGCGCACCTTCATCTTCGGGGTTTCGGTCTTCACCTTCGCCTCGCTGCTGTGCGGAATCGCCTGGGACGGGGACGTCCTTGTCGTGGCCCGTCTACTGCATGGCGCGGCCGCGGCGATCGTGGCACCGACATCTATGGCGCTCATAGTCACCACGTTCCCCAAGGGGCCGACCCGAAATGCGGCCGCCGCGGTTTTCGGCGCGATGAACGGTGTGGGCGCGGTTCTGGGACTGGTGGTTGGGCCGACGCTCACCGAGGTGTCCTGGCGGTTGGCGTTTCTGGTGAACGTGCCGATCGGGCTGGTGACCATTTTCCTGGCGGCCACCGCGCTGCGAGAAACTCTCAAGGAGCGAATGAAGCTCGACGCCACCGGCGCAATACTGGCGACGGTGTGCGGCATCGCGACGGTTGTCGGCTTCTCGATAGGACCGGAGCAGGGTTGGGAGTCGCCGCTCACGATCGGTTCGGCGGTGGTGGCGCTGGGCGCCCTCGTGGGATTCGTCGTGGTGGAGCGCAAGGCCGAAAATCCCATACTGCCGTTCAACCTGTTCGCGGACCGCAACCGACTGGCCGTGTTCGCTGCGATGTTCCTGGCCGGTGGGGTGAATTTCACGCTCACCGTGCTGGTGTCCCTGTATGTGCAGTCCGTCATGGGCTACGGTCCGCTGCACGCAGGCATCAGCTTCATCCCGTTCGCCATCGCGACGTCCATCGGAGTGGCATTGGCGGCGAAGCTGGTGTCGAAGTTCGCGCCGCGACTGGTGGTGATCTGTGGGGCCACCCTGCTGGTGGGCGCGCTGCTGTACGGCTCGACATTCACCCACACCATGCCGTACTTCCCGAATTTGGTCGTGCCGATCGTCGTCGGTGCGATCGGCCTCGGGATGATCAACGTGCCGCTGATGCTGTCGTTGGTGGCCAGCGTCGACTTCGACAGGATCGGGCCTACCACCGCGGTTGCGATGACGCTGCAGACCTTGGGCGGTCCGGTGGTGTTGGTCGTCGTCCAGGCCGCCATCACCATGCGGACGCTGCAGCTGGGCGGCAGCTTCGAGGCTCCGGAGTTCATGAACGCCGCCCAGTTGAGTGCGATGGGTGACGGCTTGACTTACGGTCTGCTGTGGCTGGGCGGAGTGGTCGTTGTGCTCGCGTCGGTGGCGTTGCTCATCGGCTACACCTCTGCGCAGGTGGCGCAAGCGCAACAGGTCAGGCTGACCGCAGCCGGCGAGGAGGACGGGTAGCTCGTGGCTAGACTCCGAGCTGCATCCGCATCCGGAGACTGTTGTGCCATACGGTGATTCACGGCGATAGCGCCGGGATGAGCTGGCGCCGAACCGCATTGGAGGACCATATGGTGGAGCACCGCGCCGCTGCGCTACTCACGGTGTCGAGCGCCGGGTCGTGCGCGTGACCACCGCGGGAAAGAGTGGTCGCCCAGTCGTCATGTTCGTCCTCGGTGCGCCCCGGTCGGGGACGTCGGCGCTCACGCGGGTGCTGTCGCTGTGCGGTGCGACTCTCCCGGCCAAGATGGCCGGCGCCGACCGGAACAACCAGCGGGGCTATTGGGAGCCGCGCGAGTCCATCCATCTCAACAACCAGATTGTCCGCCGTCACGGCAGCACCGCGTTCGACCCGTCGCTGCGCTTGCAGGAGGACGGTGCGTTTGACGCCGCCGAGCGGGCCGCCTGCATTGCCAGGATCGGCAAGTTTCTCTCCACGTTGCCCGATGCGCCACTGTTGCTCGTCAAGGACGCGCACATAACGCTGCTTTCGGGCCTGTGGTTCGAGGCGGTCCGCAAGGCCGGCTACGACATCGCGATCGTGATCGCGGTCCGCGGCCCGCAGGAGTCCATCGCGTCGGGTGAGGCGGCATTTCATATCCCGCCGCCGCTCGGGAGTGCGGTGTGGCTGAAATACTCGCTGTTGTCCGAGAGAGTCACGCGCGGCCTGCCCCGTGTCTTCGTCGATTACGCCCGCCTGCTTGACGACTGGCGTCCGGAAGTCAAGCGGATCTCGGCAACGCTCGGAGTCGATCTCAGCCCGGACGAGAGCGCAGTCGACGAGTTCCTCACGCCGGATCTTCACCGCCAAACGCACACCGAACCGGTGGCAGAGCCCTTCGGCACGGACTGGTTCACCGTGGTCGACCAAACGATGCGCGCCGCGGCGCGC
>Ga0075363_100000130_pt1 | contig 18135 bp, 10 predicted proteins | sample EndMetdeltDD1763_FD_71470 | JGI IMG/M metagenome (GOLD analysis project Ga0075363, IMG submission 71470) | Populus endosphere microbial communities from Tennessee, USA - Endosphere MetaG P. deltoides DD176-3 | ecosystem: Host-associated > Plants > Roots > Endosphere | place: USA: Tennessee...
GATTTACCCCAGTCGAGCGATTTTTGGGACGATATGGATTTTCCTCCTGACCAGCCGCTTCAATCGCCTCAATATCAAGAATCCCCCCAATCAGCGGCTCGAAGCAATTCGCCTGAACAACCTGAAAATCAAGTAAACCAGCCGGCAAAAAAGCAAACAGCCCCTGGAAAAGCTGCCCCGGCAAAACCAGCTTCCCAACCGTCTTCTCCTTTTGGCCCTCCAGGCAAAACAATTCCGTCAGGAATCTCTAAACCGGATAAGCAAACCATGGGCGGCAAAAATGAAAAACCTCCTTTCTTCACCCCAGAGAAATCTTCGTCCGGAACGACTCCCCTAAAGACCCAGGGAACCGAGAAGGGATCTACGGAAGGTCAAATAGGAATCCCTCCCGTTAAGAAAGAAAAAGGCGCGCCTGCCCAGACGACTCCTTCCGGCAAAATCGGGAAAATTTCCATGCCCGGTTCGGAAGAAGAAGAAAAAAATCCTTCCGCATCTTATCCTCCGCCTATTTCCATCCGTACGGCTGCAAAAGAAAAACCTTCCAAATCCGAAGAAGAAGCCTTGTCTCCTGCTCAACGCTACGAAGGCCCCGTTCCTATCGTATCGGAGGACCCTGAAGGCGGCGGCGGCGGACGCCGCGATCGCGGCGATAAAGATCAACACCAAGTAGAAATCGTCAGTCCCAGCTTGCCTACGCTCCCTGTCGATGTGCAGCCAATGGCTCAAACAGCCGCCACGCAAGCTGCGCCTTATTTAAGGCCCGAAACCCTTTCTCTTTTTTATCAAATGGTTGGAACCATTTACGTGATGACCGCATCGCCGACGGGCATCAACCGAACAGAAATCACATTGAACAATCCTGCTTTTGCCGATTCCAAATTCTATGGAACTACAATCACAATTGAAAAATATGCGACAGCGCCCGACTCTCTCAATATCAAATTGACCGGATCCGATAGGGCAGTGAGTGCTTTCAAAGAAAATATTCCTAGCCTGATGAATGCTTTTAATAATGGAAATTTCACATTCCGAGTGAATCGCGTCGATGCTGAATATGCTGTTGTAAAACCTTACTTCCGCCGCAAAGAAAAAGGGGAAGGGGGAGAATCTGGCGGAAGTTTAGGAGATAGGAGAAAATAATTATGAAAAAACCTCCATTCCCTTGGTTGCGAAGGATTGCGCCAGAACTGATTGAATTGGATACCATCCCTCTTTTCGGCAATGCCCCTCCGTTCGACTGGCATCGCTTCTCTTCTCTCATCGCTTCCCATTTTGGAGTAAAAGAATTGAGCATCCACCCTGGGGAGCAAATGTGGAGAGGTGAAAATGAATGGAAAAAAGGGCTTGGGCCGAACCTGATGGTTCTTCCTATCTCTGTTTCTCCGATTCAGGGCCAGCTGTTCTGGATCATGTCGAGAAAAGACATCGCCAAAATCACTTCTTGGATGGTCAATGGCAAAGCCCGGTCGCAATCGCTTTCTTCTGAGCTTTTGCAAGAAGGATTCTTCCGTTATTTGCTCTTAGAAGTATTGGATGGGATTCAAGGGATGCCTCCCCTGCAAGGCTTAACTTTGCAATTGAACGAAGAGGACGCCTCTCCGGAAACAACTGTTTTTTGCATCGATATCGAAACAGTTTTTGATCACAATTCCTGCTGGGGGCGCTTGGCTATTTCTCCAGAATTTAAGAATTCCTGGGTGGAACACTTCAAGAAAAATCCTACTGAATCGATCCCTGTCGAATTGGCGCGTCAGACCATGCTGAATGTCGGAGTCCAAGTAGGTTCCGTATCGCTGCTTCCCAAAGAATGGAAAAAAATCGAAAAAGGGGATTTTATCGTTCTTGATAAAGGAAGCTATGATGCACGAAAAGAAATGGGCACCGCCACCTTCATGCTGGGCTCTACCCCCCTTTTTAATGTCCGAATCAAGCACAATAAAATCGAGTTTCTCGATTACGCTTTTTACTACGAGGAAAATATGGAACAGAAAGCTCACGGGGCTCCAGGAACACCAGGAACTCCCGGCAACGGACACAAACACCACCCCCCTCATCCACACCATGAAAAACCTGCTGAGGCTGTAGCTCCTGCGGAAGAAGACGTGATTTCCTTGAAAGAACTTCCTCTTTTTGTTTCCGTTGAATTGGCCCGTTTGAAAATTTCCCTTGAACAACTCATGAGTTTAAGTCCAGGAAACCTAATGGAATTGCCGATTCATCCGGACCAAAGCGTGTCTCTGATCGTAAACGGACAGCTAGTAGGCCGAGCAGAACTTGTCCACCTAGGCGAGACCCTCGGATTGCGCATCATCGAAATCGGCTAAACAGATCCAATTATATTTTAATGCCGAGAACACCGAGGACACCTAGTGAATCTAAGAAAGATATGCCTGTTAACCTCAGAGATTTCTCAGTGCTCTCGGTTTAAATTTTTCATTTCTATCCTCCTAATGCTGCGAATAGATCGAACTCTAATTCAAATTGAGACACTACCCTCTTGTCAGAGAAGCTGAAATTATTTTTCAGAAATGGTATCTTTTAAACCCTAGCTTCTTTCAAAAGTTGCATCGAATGCAAAACGGGACGGAGCGTTTCTTCGCAGGTTGTGCATTTTTGCTTTAAATCTTAATCGAGTCTCGAGATCGAATGTTCGATGATTTTCATAAACAAAATACCATTCCCGATCTCCATGGCGAAGAATCTCACTCTTATCCAATTCCTCAAAAAATCGGCCCTTATAAAATTGAAAGCCTCCTGAATAAAGGAGGGATGAGTCTTTTATATCTCGGGATTCATCCCCAAACGGCAAAACCAATCGTCATTAAAGTGCTTCTCCCCAAATTCCTTAAAAATAAGGAAATTGCAAACCGGTTTTTAAAAGAAGCGCAAATCATCGGAATCACCAACCACCCCAACATCGTTAAATTATATGGGCAAGGACAGTGGGAAAAAGGGCTTTATATCGCAATGGAGTTCATCCAAGGAATTTCTTTGCGTCAATTTATTCAACAAAACTCTCTAGCGCACAAACGGGCGCTCGAAGTCGTTCTACAAGTCTCCTACGCCCTCTGCCATCTTCATACCCATGGGGTCATCCATAGGGATTTGAAACCAGAAAATATATTGATTACCGAAACAGGGCAAATCAAAGTTATTGATTTTGGAATCGCTCAATTGGAAAGAGAAATTCAGGAAGAAAAAAAGCATCCTTCCTCTAAATTTCTTAAAGTGATGGGAACTCCGGTTTATATGAGTCCGGAACAAAAAGAAAATCCCCTTCAAGTCTCCTTTGCATCGGACATTTTTTCTTTAGGGATCATCACCTACGAACTTATTTTAGGCCGTTTGAGCCACGGCGTGATCCATATTTCCCTCCTTCCGAAATCGATGCGGAAAATCATTGAGACCGCTTTGAAAATCGATCCAAAAGAACGGCATCGGGATATTGTCGATTTCATCACCGATGTTTCCGAATGCAGCAAAGCTCTCTCTGAAGAAAAAAAAGAAAAAGAAGAAGAAATTTCAGACGAAGTCCTGGAGATGATCCAACAGGCCCGCTCGGTCCTGATTCCTAAAAAAGCGCCCCGTTGGCCCCAAGCCGAAATGGGGATAGCGATCCAAGAAAATGGTTCCTTGGGCAGCCTTTACATTGATTTTTTTTCCCTTCCGGAAAATCGTTTTGGGCTCATTCTTGCAGAACCAATAGAAACTGGGATTTCTTCTCTTTTGCACTTATCTGCATTCCGGGGAATGGTGCGGATGTCCGTAGCTCTTTTTTTCCAAAATGGAAAGAAAGAATATCACCCCATTCAAATGCTCAATGCGATCAATAGCGCCCTTTGCGACGAAGAACAAAAATTTCGTCTCTCTTTTTTAATCCTGAACCCGGAAAGAGACCAACTTTCTTTTATTTCGTGTCATGCAAGCAATCTCTGGCGCATTCCAGAAGGGTCTAAAAAAATACGCATTTTAACGACGCCCAACCCTTCTTTGGGAACGAATCTCAATACAAATCTTTTGGAAACGGCCGACAATTGGAACTCGGGGGATTTGTTAGTCATTCATTCTGCTCCAGGACAAAAAGAAGAGCCGCCGGGGTCTTGGATCGAAGAATATCTTCTTCTTTCTCCTCAGCCTCAAGCGGAAAAAATCCTCCACTTTCTCGCTGCTCGAAATGTCTCAAACCCCAAGCGCTCCTCCGCAGTGATCGCGATCCATCGCATTTTTTGAATTTGGTTTTTTTCCAGTAAAAGACTAAACTCTTGCGTGCCGAACGCGAGAAATCGGCCATAGCGTAACCACTTGGAACTACGCTAGGTGATTCGCAGAGTGAAAATGTTGCATTAATATGCAGGGTATTTTACGATTCGAAAGAGGTAGCCGTTTGCATTTCATGCGCGCAAAAAGCCATATGTTAAAATGGGTTGGATGAAAACCAATCTCCTTCTTTTATCTCTTTGCTTCCCTTTATTGGGAGCGTCTTTACTTTCCAGTGAGGAAGCAAAACCAGAAATGGTAATTCCTCTTCCGGAAGCAGCGGCTGCTCTGCCTGCAACAGAGATCGTTCCGCAAGAAACCGCTTTTTGGATTTTTGATAAAAAAGCCGATGCGAATGCTAAGCCAGCGGCACACCCGGAACAAGAGGCTGGATATACAATTAATTACACGACTGTTTCTATTCTTGAATACATTCGTTTTGCAAGCAAAATTAGCAACGTCAATTTCATTTACAACGAAGCCGACCTCAACTTTACGATTACAGTTGTTTCCGATGCGCCGATGACGTCTGAAAATGTCATGGCGACTTTGCTGCAAGTCCTGAGAATCCATGGCCTGCAATTGCTCGAACAAGACAATAGCTTAGTGATCCACAACGCGCCCGGCGTTCAGCAAATTGCAACCCTCGTAGTCGAAGGGGAAGAAAACAAAACCGCTCCCATCGTTACCCGCATTTTCCGTGTAAAAAATGTAAAACCAGATTCTGTGGCGGCCATCATACGCCCAATGATTTCGACTGGAGCGATCTTAGAAGTATCGGCCGAAACAAGACAATTGATTTTGACAGACATTACGGCGAACGTGAATAAAGTAGCCGCATTGATCGAAAATCTTGATTCACCGCAAACTTTGCTCGAAATCAGAAGCTACGAAGCGACCAATAACAAACCTGAATACCTAATTTCTCTGGGCAGCCAGATGATGAACCCGATTGCCCAAGGCAATCCATTCATCCTTGTGCCGCAATCCTTAGCCAATACGATTTTCATCGTATCGACCCCTGAATTGGCTGACAAAGCGATTGCAGTATTCAAAAGCTTAGATACTCCTCCCAAAAAAGAAATTTCGGCAGAACGAAAACTGAAATCTGAAAATATTTTCATCTACAAAGTGCAAAACCGTTCGGGAGATCAAGTTTTAAAAGGGTTGGCCAATATCGCCAAAAGTCTTGAAGATACGGGAATTCCAGAACAAGATTTAATCGATTCGATCGACACCGCAAAATGGATTCGGGATTCGAATTCAATCACCGTGGTAGGTTCCAAAGATTCGATTGATAAAATTAAAGAATTCCTGGCTGCGCTGGACGTTCCTTCCAAAGACGGGGCCGAAAAGACTTCTTTTTTTGTTTTCAAGCCCCAGAATCGAAGCGCCTCAGAAGTGGAAAAATCGATCCTTGAAATCGCCGATAATTTGAAAGATACAGGGGGAGCCGACCCAAGCCTGATCAGTGCGATCGAAAGCGTAAAAATCAACGATATGACCCATACCCTGGTTTTTTCAGGAGAAGAGAAAAACTTCCCCCGCATCCAGGAGTTATTGAACACGATTGACAATGCGAATGGAAGAAGGCTCTCATCTAAAAATAATTTCTATCTCTACAAGCTCCAACAAGCTTCTGAGACCGAGCTAGAAAATTCTTTGAAATCGTTTGCGCGCGATTTGAGCAAATCCAATGTGTCCGACGACGGTCTGGCCGATGTCATTTCTCATATGAAATACATCAAAGAGACAAACTCCATTCTGTTTACAGGCCCGGATGCAGCCCTGAAACGTTTGCAGGATATTGTCCCCTCTTTCGATACCGGGTCCGCTCCTCCCAGCACGCAATTCTATGTTTACAAGCCTGTCTACCAAAAAGGGGACAAGCTTGCTGATTCGCTTAAAGAAATGACCGACCAATTGAAAGCAGACAAACTAGCCGATCCCGGCCTGCTTCGGGCGTTGGAAAGCATGAAGTGGGTGAAATCCACTAATTCTCTTTTATTTACTGGAGATCCCGCTTCTTTGCAGAGAATTGAAGCTCTCATCGGGACTACGGATGCTCCAATGGGTCCTAAAGCGGGCATGGAAAAGAATTTTTTTCTGTTTCAACCGCAATACGCGAACCGAGAAAAAACGGAAAGCTATCTGCGCCAAATCAGCGATAATTTATCTAAAAGGAATGAAGAAGATCTCGTAGAGACAATCCGAACTGCTAAGTGGATCGATTCTTCAAAATCATTTATGTTTTATGGTAGCGATTCTTCCATGAAACGACTCAAAGAACTGCTGGCGAATTTCGACACTCCCGACTCAGGGAAAGGATTCGAATCAAGCAACTTCTTGATGTATAAGCCCAAAGTTTTAACGGCCAGCGATATTCAAAAGTCTTTACAAGACGTTGCAGCAAATTTGAAAAAAGCGAATTTGGCCGATCCTGCCCTCTTATCTACCATCGATTCTTCCAAATATGTCGAAGCTACGAATTCCATCGTATTCACCGGACCTCCCGACACTCTTTCCAAAATCCAATCTATTTTAAATGATGTCGATGTAAGAAAAAGCGTCAAACCTGGCTACTACATTTACAAAGTGCAGAATACTACGGGCGACGCAATCGAAGAAGATCTCGACCAGCTAGCGAAAGACTTTAAGTCTTCGGGTCTGCAGGATACAAAAATCATCGATGTGATCAATAAAATCCGCTATGTGAAAGAAACGAATTCCCTCCTCTTGAGCGGTGACCCCCAAGCCGTCGATGAGGTAAAGGCAATCGTGGCCGACTACGATTATCCGCGCGAAATGAAAGCGGAAAAAAGCAATTTCTACATGTATAAACCGCAGCATCTGCCAGCAGCGCAAGTTCAAAAATCTCTGATAGACGTCGGTTCTAATTTGAAAAAGGCGGGCCTTGCGGATTCCAATCTTTTGGCTGCCATCGACTCGGCCAAGTATGTCGATTCGACCAACTCCCTCATTTTTACCGGATCCCCTGATGCTTTGCTAAAAATTCAAGGGCTCATCAAAGATATCGATATCCCTCCTGCCTCTCACGCCCCGATTCAAAAAGTGGGAAAAACAACATTCCTTCTTTATAAATTGAAAAACGCCAGCGGCCCTCAAATCGTCTCTTCCCTGCAAAACATGGCTTCCAATATCAAAAAATCAGGAACGAGCGATAAAGATTTTGTCGCTGCCCTCGAGAGCATGAAATATGTGAAAGAGACCAACTCTCTTTTCTTCACAGGCACTGAGGAATCCCTAGGAAAAATCCAAACGCTGGTCGAGCAATTCGATGTGACTAGCATGGCCCCTGTAAAAGTTGAAGCCCCCCTGGTTCAAGGCCCTTCGAACTTCTTTGTTTATAAGCCCCAATCGCTAGCCGGTCCCGATTTAGAAAAAATCCTCACCGATTTTGCCGACAATCTCAAATCGAGCGGACTGGCCGATCCCGACCTATTTAATTCGATCACTTCGATGCGCTGGATCGAAAAAACCCAATCTCTCGTATTCACAGGAACTCCCAAAGCGCTCGACCAAATTAAAGAACTTTTAAAAACGTTCGATATTCCTTCCAATCTTCCTGAAGGGACCTCAGGCGGACCGATGGAAGCCTCCATTCAAGCGATCGACAACACGAGCTTCTTAGTCTACAAGCTCCAATTCCATAAAGGGGACGAAATCCAAGGCGCGCTGAGACAAATTGCTAAAGATTTGATCTTGTCGAATGCTCCTGTTAACCAAAATCTTTTGAATTCGATCAATTCAATTCAATGGCTTGAAGTAACTAACTCGCTTCTCTGCTCAGGAGACCAAGAAACATTAACCCGTCTTCGCGAATTGATTAAAAATCTCGATATCCCGCTGAAGCAAGTCTATATCGAAATGCTCGTGATCCAGACCACTTTGGCTAATGCCCTCCAGTTCGGATTGGAATGGAGCGCCAACTATAAATACCGCAATAAGTTCTCTACGGTAATGAACAACACACCTCCTTCTTCCGGTGGAACCACTTACACGCCAGACACTCTTTTCCAGTCTTTGCAAAACACATTACTGCCTCCCTCTACTTCAAACCCAACTGCTGCGGCTCCGACTCCTCAAATGATTCCCGCCTCTGGCCATGGCAATTTCGACTTAGGGGTTATCGGCGAAGTGATCCGCCATAATGGACAGACTTTCTTGACTTTGGGCTCTTTGCTCACTGCCCTGCAGACGGATGCAGAAACTTCGGTCATCTTAACTCCAAAAATCCTGACGCAAGATGGGAAAACCTCTTCGATCTTCGTTGGCAACAACATCCCGTTTGTCGGCTCCTTTGTATCCAATACAGCCTCGAACGCAACCGTCAATACTTCCAACTTGGAATACCGCGACATCGGCCTTAACCTGACCGTGACTCCCGTTTTAGGCAATTCCGATATCGTCACTCTCGACATCAATCTCGACCAAACGCAAACGGTCGGCGCTACAATCACCGGCGCTACGATCGATTTCGCAAACCAAACGGCCAACGGGATCGTTACAAGTAAAACTTCGATGCAAACTACGGTCCATGTCCCCGACAATAATTTCTTGATTTTGAGCGGCATGGTAAACAGCTCCGACGTCAAGACCCAGTCGGCCATCCCCTGCCTGGGAGGTCTTCCAATCATTGGCGCCGCCTTCTCTCAATCTAACGAGACAGTCGCTAATGCAAACCTCGTGATTTTCATCCGGCCCCATATCATCAACTCCCTTGACGATATGCGTTCGATCTCCTCGAAAGAAGAAGAATTCTTCAGAGACCAAACAGGCACTCCATTCCTCGAACACAATTTCAATGAGGCAATGGAACTGATCAAAACAATCGACGACGAATAATTTCGACGCAAAGACGCAAAATTTTTTATTAAGACTCAAGATTTTTTCTCCGCGCCTTGGTGTCTCCGCGTCTTTGCGTCAAATTTCCTGTTGAAATTCAGATACTCCTCACCTTGGCTACCAGCTTTTGGTTGCTGCCGAACCTATGACTTTGATAAAGTTGTTGCGAGGCATCGATGCTCCGTATTTGGATTTTTATTTTAACTCTTTTTGCTTGTTCCTGCTACCGCGTGCCGGATCGAATCAACCCTCATGTTAATTACCAGCTCCAAGATCAATATTTAAACAAGCTAGGCAGCGCTTTCCCGCCTCTTTCTCCCATGGAACAAGCATCGGACTGGGGCAGGGAATATATTATCGCACGCGCTTTTGCCGAAGAGCTGGATTTATATCGGGCTGTTTCAACTTACAAGCGAGCTTTAATCTTAATTTCTAAAGTAGAACCGCAAAGAAGATTAGAAATCCAATATGACATCGTCCTTTGCTATTTCCTTGGTAAAAAATATGAGGAGGCGATTGAATCGTTTGAAAAAAGCGATCTTCCCAATGTGGACAAATCGTTTCCCGCCTATCATGACCTATTATTAATCCTCTATGAATGCTACCGCGAGATGGACAATCCCGAGAAGCAAGCTAGAATTTTGGAACTGATCGATCAAACGTTTCCCGATACGGGAGAAAAATTAAAGGTTTCAATTGCCATCCGGGACGGAGATCTTCCCCAAATTGAATATTATGCCAGCGGGTTTCAACACCCCTCGTATCTCGATTGCCTTCTCGACTCCTACAAATTAAAAAAAAAATCTGTGGGCGGAGCCCAAATGCTCAACGCTCTGATTCCTGGGGCGGGCTATCTCTATATTGGTCAGCGTAAATCGGCTTTCACTGCTTTTCTTCTCAATGGCCTTTTCATTGCCGCAGCCTGTGAATTTTTCATCCATGGACATGTCGCAGGAGGCATAATCACAACTTGCTTTGAAGCGGGATGGTATTTTGGAGGTATTTATGGAGCGGGAGAAGAAGCGAAATATTACAATGAACGCCTCTACGAACGAAATGCCTCTTGCGTCTTAAATGACTATAAACTATTTCCTGTACTGATGTTAAAACACGATTTCTAAAAATGGGAAAATTCTTAACTTGTCTGTTATTGCTTGTCTCAACGGCATTCGGACATCCCGGATATCAAGACCCTTGGGGCAAAGACTTTGATTTGAAACAACCAGCAGACCCTACCACTGCCCCCAATCACTCGATTGCTACCCGTATTGCTGAAAAAGTCATTCTGTTTCACCAACAAGTGATTTCTCCTGTCGATGGCCCGAGAAGCCATTTCCGTCCTTCCTCTTCCCAATACATGAAACTAGCCATGCACCGTTACGGTTTCTTGAAAGGATTCATCATGGGATGCGACCGTCTTCTTAGGGAAAACAATGAAGAATGGGTCTACAGGGTAGTCGAAGTCGACGGAAAACTCTTCAAATACGACCCAGCTACATTAGATAAGTATTAGAAACCGCCTGCGATTTTTTTTCTCGATTCAAATTATATTGTTCATCATTTAGCATCGAATTCTAGATGAGGAATGCCTTGAATAGCTACTTCGCAGTCATCGCTTGCTTTTCTTTAACGCATTGTATTACGGGATGGGCTGTTTCCGGCACGTGGACTGGAGGAGGAATGCCAAACAACGTGTGGAATATCCCCGCAAATTGGACCTCCAACCCAAGTTTTCCTAATGCCACGGATGACCAAGCTACTTTTAATGGAAACAGCCCCACTACCCTTTCTTTGGGAGCTCCCATTACTATCGGCACTTTGGAATTTATTACCGCAGGCACCTATACGATTCAAGATGCGATGAACACTTTAACCTTTAGCACAAGTTCAGGGCCAGCAACTCTTGAAGGAGGATTGGGCGCAGGAAATTCCATCATCAATACTCCCATCGTTTTAAACAGCACGCTTAGATACCTCGTAGAACTCCCAACCACCATTACGATTTCAGGAAATATTAGCGGCCCTCAAGGTCTCTTTATCGATGAGGGAACTCTTGTTTTAGCCGGAACCAATACTTACATGGGCCAAACCCAAATTCACCAAGGGACTATCACCGTTACGGGATCTCTAATAGGCCAGGTAACTATCGAAAACGGAACTCTAGAACTTTCGGGCGCTGGGACTCTTGCCTCCTCATCCATTGTGGCTCTTACCGGAACGGATTCGACCTTCGATATTAGCACTGCGAGCGGCAATCGGACAATCGATAGCTTTTTTGGTTTTGGGCAAACTCTTCTAGGACCAAACACTCTTACCGTCAATACCGAGAATTCTAGTCTCTATGAAGGAACAATTCTGGATGGAGGTGCTGGCGGCGGATTCACCAAAGCGGGAAGCGGAAGGATGGAACTGAGTGGCTCGACTAATTATTTGGGAGCTACGAGCATCGTTGCAGGCACTTTGGTGATGGGGATTCCCAATGCGATCCAGAATTCTACCGCCATGACTGTAAATAGCGGCGCGTTTTTCGACCTGAATGGTTTTGACCAAACGATCCAAGATCTCAGTGGATCCGGACAAATTTTCTTAGGAGGGGGCACCCTGACCGTCAATCCCGCCTCGAGTTCTACGACTTTTTCAGGAGTGATTTCAGAATCTGGTTCCCTAGTGAAACAAGGGAGCAATACCCTTGTTTTATCTGGCCCCAATACTTACACGGGATCTACATCCATAAATGGTGGCACGCTCCGCATGGGGATTGTCGACAGCATTGAGAATTCCAGCGGTGTTGCAGTCGCTGGAGGCGCTACTTTCGACTTGAATGGTTTCAGCCAACATATTCAAGATTTGTCCGGAGCCGGACAGGTTACACTAGGATCTCTCACTAATTTGTTTGTAAATCCCCTTTCCGATTCCGTAACTTTTTCTGGAACCATTTCGGGACCTGGAACCAGTGGGGTTGTTAAAGAAGGCGTCAACCAACTGATCTTGTCTGGAACGAATACTTACACGGGAGACACGTCGGTCAACGGCGGGAATCTCACTGTCAATGGTTCTTTGGCGAGCGGCGAAGTAACGGTTGGCTCTTTTGCGTCTCTGTCTGGAACGGGAACGATTCAAGGTTTGGTTACTTTAAACGCCGATTCCCTTTTGGTCCCAGGAAATCTAACAGGGACTCCGCTGACTTCAGATAGTACGACCTTTCAAACGGGATCGCAATATCTCGCCATCATCAATTCGGCAGGACAATCGACTCGGCTGCTTTCGACTGGGGCAGGAGGGATTGATGTCTCACTTGGCTCCAACCTATTTGTTGTCCCAGAACAAGGTATATATGAAGATGGAACTACCTATCCCATCTTGCAGACGACCACAGGAACTATTTCCAATGGCACTTCGTTTTCTGTATTTTCCTCCAATCCAAAATTTCAATTCTCCTTGGTTGAAGATTTATCCATGCATACGGTGTTCCTTGTTCTTGAAAACGGCGCCACTCTATTTACAATTCCTACGCAAAATTTAAGCGGCAACCGTTTAGCAACGGCAAACTATCTAAATACTCTCGACGCCTACCTTCCCCTCGATCCTATTCTTGCCGATTTCATTTCCTTGAGCCCCGAAGAGACGGAAAATGCCCTGGACGTCATCAGTCCTGCGAGAAATGCGTTTACCACTTTTGCATCCGAGTGGACAGCCTTCACTTTAAATAATATCGTCGAATCTCGGATTGCCGACCGCAGGCTGGTCCGAGCGGTAATCAATGGAAAATTAACTTCCTCCGCAGACAACTTAGTTGCCATGGCCCTCCCCTATCCTCTCTACAAAAGACTGAACTCGAGAGGCCCTGAAGAAGATCCTGAGGCTTATGATCCTTTACTGCTGAAAGGATATTCGGAAACAGACCGCTATTGCGTTTGGGGGGCTCCTTTTGGGGAATTGATCCAACAAAAATCCCAAAGCCAGACTCCAGGCTTCGATTTGAAAGTAGGGGGTCTATTACTGGGTTTCGATGCGTTTGATTTTGAACACGCTTTGGTGGGATTCTCTTTGGGCTACGCCTATCTTCATCTAGATGAAGACCATCAATTTGGAAAGGCCTGGATGAACGATTATCTAGCGGCTGTTTACACTAGTTTTTTTGGATCGAATGCCTATTTTGATTTCGCGCTGTGGGGAGGCTATCATCAAACCCACAACCAGAGAAATATATTCTTTTCCGATTTCAATGCTACAGCCCATAGCGAGTCTCATGGCTGGCAACTCGTCCCCCATTTTGAATTGGGGTATGATGTCTTTTCTGGATGGGTCGCTTGGGAGCCATTTGTAAGGTTCGATTGGGCAGTCAACTTCGAAGATGCCTTTACAGAACAAGGAGCCAGCCCTTTAAACATGCATCAAGAATCTCTTACCTCCACACTCATGCGAATTGAATTTGGATTGGCCTCTTATCAAACCAAACGATTTGAAAACGGCTCTATTTTTATGGCGAAGGAATCCCTTTCTTATGTCTATAAAAAACCATTGGGAAACACGGGCCAAGTCACTGCGGCCATCGTCGGAGCGCCTGGAGGAACTTTCACTGTGGAAACGTTAACTGAATCGCAAAATCTCATCGCGCCTGGCCTTGAGCTACTTTATCGAATGAGAAATGGATTCTTCATTACTTTGGATTACCAAGGCGAATTTAGCGGCCCCTTCAAGAACAACACCATCGTCTTAAAAACCGGCATAGAATTCTAAGCGACATTTCTCAAAAGCTCTGGAAAAGAAAGAATTTACCGCAGAGACGCAGAGAACGCAGAGGCAGAAACAAGAAGAAGGAGTTTTAATTCAGAAGCAGGTTAGTCCAACCTATCGAAAGAAGATTTTTTGGGAATGCTCGTTCTTTGAAATTTCTATCTCTGCGTTCTCTGCGTCTCTGCGGTGAATTTCTGAATTTTTAAAGGATACTCTTCTCAAACTAAGATTCTTTGCGGTGGATTAGTTCTTGCGCCCTTAGACAGGCTTTCCAGGTGGAAAATTGAGGATTGCTCTCATCTGTGAAATAAAGATTGTCCAGGCCGATTTGTTTGACTAGGCCTGCCCTGTGGAATACATGCCAAACTTCTTCTGTAAGTCCGCTGATCACCAAAAACCGCCCCGAAGATTGGAGAGTCTCAAAGAGACGCATAATGGCTAAACACATGGAAGCATCCATGTGGTAGACATTGTTGAGCCGGAGAACAATCGCTTGAACATTGCGGTCTTCAGCTATCGATTGCAGCGCGCTTTGAAACACATCCGCTGCGGCAAAATAAAGCTCCCCCCCAATCCCAATGATCCGGACTTTCCGATGAACATCTTCTTTGGTATTGATCGCCATCAGGCGTCCCTTGGAATTGAACCCATATTCGACTAAATGGGGAGTGGACGATTTTTTAAGGTACGTGCCGATGGAAATGACAATCCCTACAAAAAAAGCGACATCGAGGCTGAAAATCAAGCAAGAGGCAAAAGTTAATAAAAAAACCCAGGCATCTTCTCTTGTGGCTCGGAAACAGAGTTTAATTTCGCTTAAGTTCATCAAAGCAGGGACGGTGGCCATCAACAAAGCAGCCAATGCAGCCAAAGGGATATGTTGGACAAGAGGCCAACAGAAAAAAATGATGGCTGCCGTCAAAATCCCGCATAAGATCGCGGCAAAACGGGTTTTCGCATTCATCCGGAAATTGAGAGAGGTTCGGGTGGCGCTTCCAGATGCCGGGAGGGAGCCTGAAAGAAAAGAAAGGAGGACATTTCCTGTCCCTAACCCAAACACATCTTGGTTGACTTGCACAAGCTGCCCTGTTTTGGCCGCAAATGTGCGGGAAATGGAGAAAACTTCAAGGATCGCTAAAAGAGAAATAGCTAGCGCTGCCGGAAATGTTTTGTTGATTAAAGTGAAGTCGAACAGAGGATAAGTCAGTTCCGGAACGGGTTTGCCCATGGAGAAATCTCCCAAACGGGCGACTGCCGGCTGACCGCTCCAAATATTGAGCCCTTCAGCTAAAAGAGCGGCGACAATCAACATGATCAGCGCATCAGGCCAATTTTTTAAGAACCTGCGAAGAAAAATTAAACATCCTAGACTAGCCAGCCCAACCGCTGCCGTGGGAAGGTTCATCTGGAAGATTCGCTTCAGAAAAATGCCTGCCTGAACCAAAATCGGAGCGGCGCCATTGGCTGAGGGAACTCCAGTGAAGTAGAAAAGCTGAGTCACGACGATAGCGACAATGATTCCGGCGAAATATCCCAAAATGACCGGCCGGCTCACAAACTGAAGCAGCTTGCTTACATTGAAAAAGGCCGCCCCGATTTGAATAATCCCCATAATGGCCACAATATGGGTCAAAATATGAAGGACGAGCATTTCCTTTTCGGCGCCTACCGCCGTCTCATAATTATTGGCCAAAATATCTGCGATCGAAGTTTGAATCAAAATCGCAGTCCCCGTACTAGGGCCGGAAATCAAATGGCGCGACGATCCTAGAGCCGCGGTAAAAATCGTGCCAAAAATGGCAGAGAAAAGACCGGCTGTGGGAGGCAAACCCGCTAAGAGTGAATAGGCAATTGACTGGGGAATCGTCATCAATGCGACGGCAAGCGCAGCCAATAAATCGTGGCGGAAAAAAGAAAATCGATACTCTTTCCATTCTGGACGAAAAGGGGCGAATGAAATCGAAGGCGTACTCGGCAAGCGCATCGAGAAGATCTCCACTAATCTTAACAATAGAGCTGATCCGGAAAAAATGCTAGGACAGGAGATTTTTTATTAAATTGAGCTACACACTTGCCTTAGAGAACCATCCCCTGATCGATTGAAAACCCGACGAAACTTATCCAGTTTCTCTAGGATCCTCTCTAGATATATTGATGCTAACAGCTTCGAGAGACGTTTGCTCGTTACGTAGGTTTTCTTGACGATCAGAACAAACGAAAAGAAAATGACTTTCAAGAGCTTTACTCGAAGCCTCGCTCTGCCTTTTATGATTTTCTATCGCAGAAAGGGCTTCTTGGGTGTTGGAATGAGCTTTTTTTGCCATAGCCAAAGCGAACACCCCTCCAAAAACAGTCATGCCGATAAACCCAGGATGTCCATTTTTAGCCAACCCAATAGCGCCTCCCATAAGTACGGCCCAGCCTAAGTAAGAGCTATTTCTGGCACAGATGACTTTATCAACGAGGCCTCTTAGCGACGGTATTCCCGCATTGACTGCACTGGCTAAGTATTCAGCAGCACAAGGCAAATAACAAATTCCTAGTTTGCGGCAGGTAGTCAATCCCATATCTTTCTCCAAAAACGGCCATAAGATACAAGTTATCTGTATTTATTCAAAAGAGAGGTTTTTCTTCAAAAAAATTATAGAATTGGAGCTGGGTCTTCTTCTGTGGGTTTTTCTTTGCCGCGAAGCTCGAGAATCAGAGGACATCCGCTATAGTTGAAAACTTCTCGGAATTGATTGAGAAGATATTTTCGATAAGGTTCGACCATTAAGGTAGGTTTATTCACAAACAACACAAATTTAGGCGGATTGACCTCGATTTGCGTCATGTAATAAATCCTCAAACGTCTTCCTTTCAAGAGAGGAGGGTGATATTTCTGAAGGCATCCCTCGATAAACTTATTCAAACTTCCCGTGGTGATCCGTTTTTGCCTTTGGGCATAAACTTCTTTGACTGCCGGAAAAATTTGATGGATATTGCGCCCTTTTTCCGCAGAGATAAATAGGAGCGGGCAATGGGTCAAAAAGGGGATTTCTTCCCTTACACCGCGAAGCGCATGTTCCATTTTCAAATTTTTAACGAGGTCCCATTTGTTAAATACAAGAATGCAACTCTTTCCTTTCGCCTCGATCTCGCTCGCAATCCGCTTTTCCTGGGTGGTGAACCCCTCATAAGAATCGAGCATTAAAAGACACACATCGGCGCGGTCGATCGCTTCTTCGGTTCGAATCGCAGCAAACTTGTCGACCACTTCTTTTTCGGCTTTTTTGCGGCGGATCCCGGCGGTATCGATCAAAAGGTAATTTTGCCCTTCATGGGTTAAAGTAACATCGATTGCATCACGAGTTGTCCCGGCAATCGGACTGACAATGGATCTCTCTTCATCTAGCAAGTGGTTCAAAAGGGTCGATTTTCCTACATTCGGACGGCCCACAATAGCAACGCGGATGCCTGCTAAAGAAACTTCTTCAACGGGAGGTTGAGTATAAACCGGAATGAACGCGAGCACTTTTTCCAATAGCTCGGCAATCTGAAATCCTTGCGACGCCGATACAGCAATCAAATCTCTCACTGCCAAGGAATGGAAGGCATGGATTCGGAATTCATCGCTCATCCGATCGATTTTATTGATCGCTACAATGACCGGCTTTTTTGCCTTCAATAGCATTTTAGCTACTTCTTCGTCCAAAGGAGTAGGTCCCGTTTGTCCGTCTACGACTAAGATGATCGCGTCGGCTTCTACGATGGCAATTTCCGCCTGGCGCTTCACTTCCTCATTAAAAGGCAGGGTGCCGAAGAAATCGATTCCCCCTGTATCAATCAAGGTAAAATAACGGCCAAAAATCTCCGCGTCTGCATATAAACGGTCCCGCGTGATCCCCTCTTGTTCATCGACAATGGAGATCCGCTTCTGGCAAATGCGGTTGAAAAGGGCCGATTTTCCTACGTTAGGGCGGCCTACTAGAGCTATCTTTGGTTTCATAAGATCTGGCCAAACAGTATAGAGGAGCACCTACTTCCCCACAAGAGCGGTGGGCGTCATTCGGTTCTTTTAATTTCCTGGAAAACCAGAAACCACATAAACAGCTAATCATCAATTAGTTATGTTTTTAAATTAAATAAAATACTTATTTAAATTAATTAATTTGTTTGATATAATCTTATTTTAAAAAACCTAAAAAATGGAAATATTGTGAATAACTCTGTAATTAACGAAAATAATAACTACAAACTACCCACAATTCAAACCTCTCTAGAAATCTCTCATAC
>Ga0075363_100000131_pt1 | contig 18121 bp, 19 predicted proteins | sample EndMetdeltDD1763_FD_71470 | JGI IMG/M metagenome (GOLD analysis project Ga0075363, IMG submission 71470) | Populus endosphere microbial communities from Tennessee, USA - Endosphere MetaG P. deltoides DD176-3 | ecosystem: Host-associated > Plants > Roots > Endosphere | place: USA: Tennessee...
TGACCAGCGTGGGGTCGTTGAACGAGTGCACGGTCATCCACGGGCGGCGACGCCAGACGCGCAGCGCCGCCCCGAGCACGCCGTGTGGCGGCAGGGACCCCACCAGCACCGCGGCCGGGGCGGGTCGGTCCTCGAGGTAGCGCTGGATCGTGTAGCCGCCCAGGGAGTGGCCGACAAGCACGGGGGAGCCGCCCAGCTCGTCGGCCACCGAACGGACGTCGTCGATGTAGTCGACGATGGAAACCTTCGGCAACGGCTTCGGCGTGGGGCTGGTGCCGTGCCCGCGCAAACTGAGGGCGGCCGCGCGGTAGCCCGCTTCCGCGAAGAAGTCCACGAAGTGCTCCCAGCACCACGCGCCATGCCAGCCGCCGTGAACGAAAAGCAGCGGGACCGGGTGCGCTTTGCTGCAGGATCCCTTGTCGACCACCTCGAGCACGAGCCTCACCTTTGTTAGCAGCGACCCCGACGTCAAGACCTTCCGGCCCGGCGAGCGTGACCGCACGTTCGCGCCGCTCGCAACGGCACCACTAGGCTGGCGGGCGTGTTTGAATCGCTGTCCGACCGGTTGACGGGTGCCCTCGCTGGGCTGCGCGGCAAGGGCCGCCTGACTGACGCCGATATCGAGGCCACCACCCGCGAAATCCGGCTGGCGCTGCTGGAAGCCGACGTGTCGCTGCCCGTCGTTCGGGCGTTCGTCCACCGGATCAAGGAACGCGCCCGCGGCGCCGAGGTGTCCGGTGCCCTCAACCCGGCGCAACAGGTCGTCAAGATCGTCAACGAAGAACTCATCGGCATCCTCGGCGGCCAGACCCGCCGTCTGGCCTTCGCGAAGACACCGCCGACCGTGGTGATGCTCGCCGGCCTGCAAGGCTCCGGTAAGACCACGCTGGCCGGCAAGCTGGCCGCCTGGCTGCGCGGGCAGGGCCACACCCCCCTGCTGGTGGCCTGTGACCTGCAGCGTCCGGCCGCCGTCAACCAGCTGCAGGTCGTCGGTGAGCGCGCCGGCGTGCCGGTGTTCGCGCCGCATCCCGGCGCGTCACCCGAGTCCGGACCCGGCGACCCCGTCGCTGTGGCGGCCGCCGGCCTTGAGGAGGCACGCACCAAACACTTCGACGTAGTCATCGTCGACACTGCCGGGCGGCTGGGCATCGACGAGGAGCTGATGGCCCAGGCCTCGGCCATCCGCGAGGCCATCGATCCCGACGAGGTGCTGTTCGTCCTGGACGCGATGATCGGCCAGGACGCGGTCACCACCGCCGAGGCGTTCCGCGAGGGCGTCGGCTTCACCGGTGTGGTTTTGACCAAGCTCGACGGCGACGCCCGCGGCGGCGCCGCGCTGTCGGTCCGCGAAGTAACCGGTGTCCCAATCCTTTTCGCCTCCACCGGCGAGAAGCTGGAGGACTTCGACGTCTTCCATCCGGACCGGATGGCCGGCCGCATCCTGGGCATGGGCGATGTGCTCAGCCTGATCGAACAGGCCGAGCAGGTATTCGACGCCCAGCGGGCCGAGGAAGCCGCGGCCAAGATCGGCGCCGGCGAGCTGACGCTGGAGGATTTCCTCGAGCAGATGCTCGCCGTCCGCAAGATGGGCCCCATCGGCAACCTGCTGGGCATGCTGCCCGGCGCCGGGCAAATGAAGGAGGCCCTGGCCGAGATCGACGACAGCCAACTCGACCGGGTGCAGGCCATCATCCGCGGCATGACGCCACAGGAGCGGGCCGACCCCAAGATCATCAACGCGTCGCGGCGGTTGCGCATCGCCAACGGCTCCGGTGTGACGGTGTCGGAGGTCAACCAGCTGGTCGACCGGTTCTTCGAAGCCCGCAAGATGATGTCGTCCATGCTCGGCGGCATGGGCATCCCGGGCCTGGGCCGCAAGTCCGCGACACGAAAGAGCAAGGGCGGCAAAGGCAAGAAGGGCAAGAAGGGCGGCCGCGGGCCGACGCCGCCGAAGGTCCGGAGCCCGTTCGGGCCCGGGGCGCCGGGCATGCCGGCCGGATTCCCCGACCTGTCGCAGATGCCCGAAGGCCTCGATGAGCTGCCGCCCGGCTTGGCCGACTTCGACCTGTCCAAACTGAAGTTCCCGGGCAACCCCGGCAGAAACTAGCCGCACCGTGCGCCTGCACGTGCGAGGTTTGGGCCTGCCCGACGGGCCAGACGGGGCTGCCACCGAACTGTGGATCGTCGACGGCCGCATCAGCACGGAGCCGGTCGCGAATGCCGACACCGTCTTCGACGGCGGTTGGATCCTGTCCGGACTGGTGGACGCGCACTGCCACGTCGGGCTGGGTGAACACGGCAAAATCCCAATCGATGAAGCGATCACCCAGGCCGAGACCGAACGCGACGTCGGCGCGCTGCTGTTGCGTGACTGCGGCGCACCGACGGACACCCGCAGCCTCGACGACCACGACGACCTACCCCGCATCATCCGGGCCGGACGACACCTGGCCAGACCCAAGCGCTATGCGCGCGGCTTGGCGGCCGAACTCGAGGACGAATCGCAACTGCCGGCGGCGGTGGCCGAGCAAGCGCGCCGCGGCGACGGCTGGATCAAGCTGGTCGGCGACTGGATCGACCGCCAAGTCGGCGACCTCGCCCCGTTGTGGTCCGACGACGTGCTCAAGGCCGCGATCGATACCGCACACGCGCACGGCGCCCGGGTCACCGCACACGTTTTCAGCGAGGACGCGCTTCCGGGCCTGATCAACGCCGGCATCGACTGCATCGAGCACGGCACCGGCCTCACCCACGACACCATCGAGCTGATGCTGGAGCACGGCACCGCCCTGGTGCCCACGCTGATCAACACCATCGAAAACTTCCCGGGCATCGCCGATGCCGCGGGACGCTACCCGACCTACGCCGCCCACATGCGCGACCTGCACGCCCGTTGCCATGGGCGGATCGCCGCGGCCCGGGAGGCGGGCGTGCCGATCTACGCCGGCACCGACGCGGGCAACATGATCCAGCACGGACGGATCGCCGACGAGGTCGAGGCCCTCAAGGGCATCGGGATGAGCGCCACCGAGGCGCTGGGCGCGGCGTGCTGGGATGCCCGTCGCTGGTTGGGCCGGCCCGGCCTGGAGCACGGGGCGTCGGCCGACCTGTTGTGCTACCGACAGGACCCGCGACGGGGCCCCGGCGTGCTCGACCACCCCGACCTGGTGATCCTGCGCGGCAAGACGTTTCGGCCCGCACGCTAGACGGGCGGGTCAACCCGATCGCGGTTACTATCGCGAGCATGGCGTTGGCCAGCGGCGCGACCTTTGCCGGCTACACGGTCGCGCGGAGGCTGGGTTCCGGAGTGACCGGTGAGGTTTACCTTGTCCAGGATCCGCGATCGGCGCGCTGGGATGCGCTGAAAATCCTTTCATTGCCGGTATCGACGGACGGCGAATTCCGCCGCCGATTCCACCGGGAAACCCCGATCGCCGCGAGCCTGCATCACCCGAACATCGTGGAAGTCCTCGACCGCGGCGAGTTCGAAGGCCAGCTGTGGATCGCGATGGACTACGTCAACGGCACCAACAGCGCGCGGCTCATGGCCGGCCGCTTCCCGGCGGTTACCCCAGTCGGCGAGGTGCTCGCGATCGTCGGCGCCGTGGCAGGCGCCCTCGACCACGCACATCAGCGCGGACTGCTGCACCGCGATGTCAAACCCACCAACATCCTGCTGACCAGCGCGGGGGAGGGTGAACAACGAATTCTGTTGGGCGATTTCGGGATAGCGAGGCGACTCGGTGACCCCCTCGGACCCGTCGGGTCCAACCCGCCGGTCGGCACGGTCGCCTACGCTGCGCCCGAGCAGCTGATGGGCGCGAACATCGACGCCCGCGCGGACCAGTACGCGTTGGCGGCCACCGCGTTTCATCTGCTGACCGGGGCACCGCCGGTCGAGTATTCCCATGCGGCCGCCGCGGCCAGCCAGCTCCTCAGCAAGCCGCCGCCACGACTCAGCGACCAGCGTCCCGAGCTGGCGCGCCTCGACGACGTCTTCGCCAGGGCCCTTGCCAAAGACCCGGCCGACCGGTTCGAAAGCTGCCGCGAGTTCGCCGAGGCCGTCAACGAACACGCGGGTGTCTCGATCGGTGATCGCAGTCCCGAGGCCGTCCTCGCCGTCGAGTACCCCGCCTACGCCTGGCCGGAGATCAACGACATCGGCGGCGCGGGATCGACACCCGGTTCCGCGGCCCCCGCATTGGTGCGGCGCATGGACGACTACTCCACGCCGGCCAAGGCGCCGGCGAACGGCGCCGCCGAGCCCAAGGCACCCGCGCCGAAGAATCGCAGTCTGCGCGCGATCCTGCTCGCCACCGCGGGTGTGGTGCTGCTTGCCGTCATGCTCGCCGTCGGCATCGTGATCGGCCGCGGGACCGACAGGACTTCTCCTCAGGCCGCCGGCCCGACGACGAACCCGTCGGCCGCCCCCGTCGCCCCGACCAGCGCTCCGGCTGCGCCCGTCCCGCTCAACGGCAGCTACCGCATCGAGGTCCAGCGCACAAAGCAGACGTTCAACTACATCGCCGACCCGCAGCCACCCGACGTGAGCACCTGGTGGGCCTTCCGGTCGACGTCGTGCACGCCCTCGGCATGCAGCGCCGTCGCAATACAGCTCGACGACGACGCGCACACGCAGGCGATGTCACCGGGTGGCGGTTCCATCGTCCTGCGGTTCGCGGATGGCCAATGGCAGTCCCGGCCCGAGACGGTCCAGTTCCCGTGTGTGGGATCGAGCGGGATGACCCAAACTCAGAGCACCGCACAGGTGTTGTCGCTGCGACCCGAGCCGGACGGCGACTTCGCCGGGGAAATGACCGTCACCGTGAAGACCAACGAATGCGGCCAGCGATCGGCCGTGATCCGCGTCCCCGCGTTGGCCACCCGCAGCGGCGAGGTGCCGCCGGGTGTGAACATCCCGGACCCGGCAACGGTCACCGACCCGTCCGCGTCGACGACACCGACCACACCGCCCAGCAGGACCACGTCGGCCACCCCGGTGCCGCCGATCACGCCCCATCGCTGATTGGGCGACCCCAGTTGACCAGTGCGTTTCTGAGCACTCTGGCGGGATCCGATAAAAGATTGCGAGTGCTTGCTATCTATGTTAGGGTCGGCGCAACACGATGACATGGAGGAAACAGTGACTTACGACGTGATCGTTCGCGACGGCCTGTGGTTCGACGGCACGGGCAGCGCACCACAAACCCGCACGCTCGGCATTCGCGATGGCGTGGTGGCAGCGGTGTCGGATGGGCCGCTCGACGAGACCGGCTGCCCCGAGGTGATCGACGCCGGCGGCAAGTGGGTGCTTCCCGGCTTCATCGACGTCCACACCCACTACGACGCGGAGGTGCTGCTGAATCCCGGATTGGGGGAGTCGGTTCGTCACGGCGTCACGACCGTACTGCTGGGCAACTGCTCGCTGTCCACCGTCTACGCCAACAACGAGGATGCGGCCGACCTGTTCAGCCGGGTCGAGGCGGTCCCGCGCAAGTACGTCTTCGGCGCACTTGAGGCGGCGAAGACCGAAAAGGGATGGTCGACGGCCGCCGAGTACATCGAGGCGATCGACGCCCTGCCGCTCGGGCCGAATGTCGGCTCACTGCTTGGTCATTCGGACCTACGGACGGCGGTGCTGGGGCTCGAGCGGGCCACCGACGGCACCGTGCGGCCCACCGACGCCGAGCTGGAGAGGATGGCGAAGCTGCTCGACGAGGCGCTCGACGCCGGTGTGCTCGGCATGTCCGGGATGGACGCGGCGATCGACAAGCTCGACGGCGACCGCTTCCGGTCGCGCGCGCTGCCGTCCACCTTCGCCACCTGGCGTGAGCGGCGCCGGCTGATCAAGGTGTTGCGCAAGCGCCGCCGGATTCTGCAGAGCGCACCCGACGTCGACAGCCCGGTGTCCGCGCTGATGTTCTTCCTGACCGGCAGCCGGATCCTCAACCGCGGCAAGGGCGTTCGGATGAGCATGCTGGTGTCTGCCGACGCCAAGGCGATGCCGCTCGCGGTGCACATCTTCGGCCGCGGCACCCGGCTGCTGAACAAGCTGCTGGGATCCAGCGTGCGGTTCCAGCACCTGCCGGTCCCGTTCGAGTTGTACTCCGACGGCATCGACCTGCCGGTCTTCGAGGAGTTCGGCGCGGGAACGGCGGCCCTGCATCTGCGCGACCAGCTCGAGCGCAACGAGTTGCTGGCCGACGAATCCTACCGCCGGAAATTCCGCCGCGAGTTCGACCGCATCAAACTCGGACCGTCGTTGTGGCACCGCGACTTTCACGACGCTGTGATCGTCGCATGCCCCGACGAGACGTTGATCGGCAAGAGCTTCGGCGCGATCGCCGACGAGCGCGGAATCCACCCGCTCGACGCGTTCCTCGACGTGCTGGTGGAAAACGGTGAGCGCAACGTGCGGTGGACGACCACCGTCGGCAACCACCGGCCCAAGCAGCTCAACAAGCTCGCCGCCGACCCGAGCGTCCACATGGGCTTCTCCGACGCGGGAGCTCACCTGCGCAACATGGCCTTCTACAACTTCGCCCTGCGGCTGCTCAAGCGCGCGCGCGATGCCGACCTGGCCGGGGCGCCGTTCCTGTCCACCGAACGCGCGGTGCACCGCCTGACCGGTGAGGTGGCGGAGTGGTTCGGCATCGACGCCGGCACGTTGCGGCAGGGGGACCGCGCCGACTTCGTGGTGATCGACCCGGCCCACCTGGACGAATCGGTCGACGGGTATCACGAGGACACCGTCCCCTTCTACGGCGGCCTGAGCCGCATGGTCAACCGCAACGACGCGACCGTCGTCGCGACGGGCGTGGGCGGCGCCGTCGTCTTCCGCGAAGGCGAGTTCCGTGACGGCTACGGGCAGACCGTGAAGTCGGGCCGGTACCTGCGGGCGGGGCAGCGCCACGCGGCTGTGAGCGCGGTGAAAGTCGGAGCCTGAGATGGCCAGGACCCAGCGGGAACGCCGCGAGGAAACGGTCGGGCGCCTCCTTGATGCCAGCATCGACACCATCATCGAGGTCGGGTACGCCCGGGCATCCGCCGCAGTGATCACCAAGCGCGCGGGGGTTTCCGTCGGCGCCCTGTTCCGTCACTTCGAGACGATGGGCGATTTCATGGCGGCCACGGCATCGGAGGTGCTGCGTCGTCACATTGAAACGGGCACCAAGCTAGTCGCCGAAATACCGGCCGACCAGCCAGTGCCGGAAGCCGCGCTGGCAATCCTGCAAGACATCACCAGCGGGCCGCTCAACGCGGTGATCTACGAACTGATGATCGCCGCGCGCACCGACGAAAAGCTCAGGGAGACAATGCAGCGCGAGCTCGCGCAGTACGCCGTGAAGATCTACGACGCCGCGCGGGCGCTGCCCGGCGCCGAGAATTTCCCGGAGGAAACATTTCCGGTCATCGTGACGCTGCTGACGAACGTGTTCGACGGAGCCGCCGTGGTGGAACGCGTGCTACCACGGCCGGAAATCGCGGCGCAACGGATGCGCGTGCTGACGGCGCTGCTGACCGCGGCCCTCCCGAACGCGGGGCCATAACCTCGCGGTCTTAGAGCGAGCCGATGCTGGCCTGCGGGCTGAGCGCGAAACCCCAGTCGAAGAGGCTCGCGGCCTGGTCCCAATAGGTCGGTCCGCCGGGTGTCACCATCCCGTACATCATCGCGATCACCAGCCGGCGGTCCCCGCGGGCGGCCGCGCCGACGAACGTCTTGCGGGCGGCGTTGGTGAAGCCCGTTTTGCCGCCGATCGCGCCCGGATACCGCGCGAGTAGCTCGTCCTGGTTGACGATCGGCTGCTCCCCGTTATCGCCGGGGAACATCGCCGACGGCTCCGCCGTGATCTGCGCGAACACCGGGTTGCCCATCGCGGCGCGGAAGATGACCGCCAGGTCGTGAGCCGTCGACGCACCGGGGCCGCCGGGCCCATCCAGGCCGGACGGGGTGGCCGCGAATGTGTTCGTCGCCCCCAGGGCGGCGGCCTTGGCGTTCATCTTGCCCACGGCGACGTCCGGCCCACCCAGCATGTGCGCCAGCGTGTTCGCGGCGTCGTTGCCCGAGACCAACAGCAAGCCGTCGAGCAGCTGGCGTGCGGTGTAGGTGCGGCCGGGTTTGACGCCGACGCAGTTGCACTCGACCTGGGTGTCGGCGACGTCGGCGACGACGGTGGAGTTGAGGTCCAGCTCGTCCAGCGCCACCAGCGCCAGCAGCACCTTGATGGTGCTCGCGGGGGGATGGGCCACGTGCTGGTCCCGCCCGGCCAGCACCTGACCGCTGTCGAGATCGGCCACGATCCAGGTCTGCGCCGGGCCGGCGGGGATCGGCACCGAGCCGACCGGCTGCACCTCGCTATCGGCCCTCGAAATCGCGGGTGCGGTCGTGGCTGCGCAGGTGCCGAGCGCGACCATGGTGGCGGCTGCGGCCATGAGCTTTCGCATGGGCGCAGAGTCTAACTTCTGGGCCCGGCTATCCCCAGGGCATGTCCCGCCAGGAGTAGAAGGCGCCGTTGCCGATGTCGTGGACGCCGGAGTAGTCCCAGTAGTAGTCGTGGCAGACGTTCCCGTCCCAGGGGACGGGCCTGCCCGCCGGATTGGGGTCCCCCGGGCACCACGTCGTGCAGGATTTCCCGGCCGGGCACGGGCCCTGGGCCGCGGCGGGGGCGGCGAGCCCCACGCCGACCAACACGAACACCGTCGTTGCCAAGCCTGCGAGCGCTGCCGTCCGGCTTGTCCTGGGAGAACGCGCGATGCGTGGTGCTCGGTTCATGTCGGCTCCTTCGTTGCTGGCGGCCCGGGAGAGGTCTCCCGGAAAGTTGACACCGGAACCCACCGATACCGATCCCAATATCGGGGGAGCCGCGGTGTTGAATCTAGGCATGCTGAGCCTCGCCGAAATTTCCGACCGCCTGGAGATCCAGCAGCTGCTGGTGGACTACTCCACCGCCATCGACCAGCGCCGATTCGACGACCTCGACGAGGTGTTCACCCCGGACGCCTACATCGACTACACCGCCCTCGGCGGCATCGAGGGCCGCTATCCCGAGGTCAAGAAGTGGCTGTCGGAGGTGCTGCCGAACTTCCCGGTGTATGCCCACATGCTGGGCAACTTCTCGGTCCGCATCGACGGGGACACCGCGTCGTCGCGGGTGATCTGCTTCAACCCGATGGTGCTCGCAGGTGAGAAGAATCAGGTGCTGTTCTGCGGACTGTGGTACGACGACGAATTCGTGCGCACCCCCGAGGGCTGGCGCATGACCCGCCGGGTCGAGACGAAGACCTTCCAGAAGGTGATGTAGGCGAATTTTTGGTAGAGCAGCGCGTTCTGGCACAATAGGCGGCTGTCCGCTCCGCGACTGTGCCCTTTTGGGGCCATGCACGGCGAGGCATACACGCGAGGCAAAACCGGACCCGGGCATCCCGCCCGCGTCGCTGAATTGCAGCGTGACACCCACAGGAGAATTCGCTTAACCATGGCTGTGAAGATCAAGCTCACTCGGCTTGGCAAGATCCGCAATCCCCAGTACCGCATCGCCGTCGCCGACGCGCGCACCCGCCGCGACGGCCGCTCGATCGAGGTGATCGGCCGCTACCACCCGAAGGAAGAGCCGAGCCTCATCGAGGTCAACTCCGAGCGCGCGCAGTACTGGCTTTCCGTGGGCGCCCAGCCCACCGAACCCGTCCTCAAGCTGCTGAAGATCACCGGCGACTGGCAGAAGTTCAAGGGTCTGCCCGGCGCGGAGGGCCGCTTGAAGGTCAAGCCGCCGAAGCCCAGCAAGCTCGAGCTGTTCAACGCCGCGCTGGCCGCCGCCGACGGCGCTCCCGACACGGAGGCCGCGAAACCGAAGAAGAAGTCCCCGGCCAAGAAGGCCGCGGCCAAGGCCGCCCCGGACGAGAAAGACGCCGACAAGACCGCCACGGAGGCCGCCCCAGAGGCAGCCCCGGAGGCCACCGCCGAGGCCGCTCCTGTCGCTGAAGCCGCCCCCGAACCTGAGCAGGCGGAGACGCCCGCCGAGGCGGCCGATTCACCCAAGGAAAGCTGACCATGAGCACGGTCGTGGTCGACGCCGTCGAGCATTTGGTCCGCGGGATCGTCGACAATCCCGACGATGTCCGGGTGGACCTGGTGACAAGCCGGCGCGGACGCACCGTCGAGGTCCACGTGCATCCCGACGACCTGGGCAAGGTGATCGGTCGCGGCGGACGAACCGCGACCGCGTTGCGCACGCTGGTCGCCGGCATCGGCGGTCGCGGTATCCGCGTCGACGTGGTGGACACCGACCAGTAGCGGATCCTGCGCCCATGGAGCTGCTGGTCGGGCGCGTGGTGAAGGCGCACGGCATCACCGGTGAGATCGTCGTCGAGGTCCGCACCGACGATCCCGACACCCGGTTCGCGCCGGGCAACCGATTGCGCGCCAAAAAAGCCCGCGGTGGCGGCGACGAGCGCAGCTATGTGATCGACAGCGTGCGCGACCACGGCGCCCGGCTGCTGGTCCGGCTTGCCGGGGTCACCGACCGTGGCGCCGCCGACGCGCTGCGGGGCAGCGTGTTCGTCGTCGACTCCGACGACCTTCCGCCGATCGACGAGCCGGACACCTACTACGACCACCAGCTGGAAGGCCTTCGGGTCGTCACGGCGGCGGGACAGGAGGTCGGCGTGGTGGCCGAGGTGTTGCACACCGCCGCCGGTGAACTGTTGGCGGTCAAGCGCGATACTCGGGAAGTGTTGGTGCCGTTCGTCGGCGCGATCGTGACGTCGGTGTCGCTGGAGGACGGGACGCTCGAGATCGACCCGCCCGACGGCCTGCTGGATTTGGCGTAGGCGGGGCGTATCGACATGAAGATCGACGTCATCACGATTTTCCCGGCATACCTGGATCCGCTGCGGCAATCGTTGCCGGGCAAGGCGATTGAGTCGGGCCGGGTCGACCTGCGGGTTCATGACCTGCGCCGGTGGACCCACGATGTGCACCGCTCGGTGGACGACGCGCCCTATGGCGGCGGGCCGGGGATGGTGATGAGAGCGCCGGTATGGGGTGAGGCGCTCGACGAAATCTGTTCCCCCGACACACTATTGGTAGTTCCAACCCCCGCCGGTGCACTGTTCACCCAGGCCACCGCGCAATCGTGGAGCGCCGAGGCGCACCTGGTGTTCGCCTGCGGCCGCTACGAGGGCATCGACCAGCGGGTCATCGAGGATGCGGCCCGGCGGATGCGGGTGCAGGAGGTCTCGATCGGCGACTATGTGTTGCCCGGCGGGGAGTCGGCGGCGGTGGTGATGATCGAGGCCACGCTGCGGTTGCTGGCCGGGGTCCTCGGCAATCCCGCATCGCTGCAAGATGATTCGTTCTCGCCGGGCCTGGGCCGGCTGTTAGAGGGCCCGAGCTATACCCGGCCGCCCAGCTGGCGCGGCCTCGACGTCCCGGAGGTTCTGCTCTGCGGTGACCACGCGCGAGTCGCCGCCTGGCGGAGCGAGATTTCGTTGCAGCGGACGCGTGAGCGGCGACCGGATTTGGCTGGGCCGGATTAGATCCGGCCGTTGGGAAATATCGTCCGGACGGCCTGGGTGATCGTCGCTCGCGCGGTGGCGTCGTCGGAGGCCTGCAGCGACGCGACCACCATGATGTAGCGGCGGTCGGAGCCGATCACCCCGGTCGACAGGTGCATCCAGTCGGCGCCGATGCAGCACATCCAGCCCTGCTTGACCGCGACCGGTTCCGCGTACAGACCGTCCGGAATGCCGAATCGTTGTGGGTATCCGTCGATTCCGTTCGGGGTGGACTCGTCGAGGTCGTCGAAGATGATGCCGGCCCGTTCCGGTGGCAGCCCACCCGAACCGTTGAGCAGCATGTCGTAGTAGCGGATCAGGTCGGGTGCCGAGCTGATCGTGTTCCACCAGCGCCCGTCGCTGGGCGGCGCGGTTGAGGTCAGGCCGTAGCGGCTGGCTACCTGGGTGATGATGGCGTCGCCGCCGGCCTGGGCCCAGAATTTCTCGGCTGCGCCGTCGTCGGAGGACTGCAGCATGACGTTCAAGGCCTGGTGGTCCTCGGGGGTCAGCGTCGTCTGCCCCTGGGACTCCTGCAGCAGCAGCTGGTCGGCGATGAACAGCTTGGCCACCGACGCGGTGGCGATGATCTGGCTGTTGCCGTTGGACACCAGCTGGTGGGAGGAGCGATCGAGGACGGCCACCGACAGGGTGGCGCCGCTGGCGGCGGCGTCATCGGTGGCCCGCTGGATGCGCGCCTGCAGGCCGCGGAATCCGGGGCTCGGCAGCGCCTCGTCCGGCTGCCCGGGCGGCGTGATGGCCCGCAGCAGCAGTTCCAGTAGCTGGGTCTGGGGCTGCCCTTGCGGTTGGGTCGCGTGGTGGTCGCGCATGTCATATGCCTTCGCCGCGACCTTCGCCTCGCACCCGGCCACCACCACCAGCGCCACCGCCGCCGCGGCGGTGAGCAGTGTCAGCGGCCGTGCCCGCATTTTTGCTCCTCCGGCATCCTCCGACGGGACCGATAAACGTGCCTGTGGGCGGCCGCATCGCGCGGTATGACCCCAGTCATATGTACCACTAGCGGGGGCTTTGGGGCGGTCGTGAACCACCTCTACTTGCTGTGATTTTCACTGCATGCGGAGTGTCTGGCACAATTGACCAGTTGTCTCCAGCGGTAGTCGGCCGGTCAGGCCGCTTCCCGCCTGCTGCGAGACGCACCCAGTAGCCCGAATCCATCGGCTTGGTGACCGCCCCGCGCCCGCGTGTGGGCAGGTCGCGAGCCGCGACTGCAAGGAAGTGTCTCGCAATGAACAGGCTGGACTTCGTCGACAAGGGGTCGCTGCGCGACGACATCCCGGCCTTCAGCCCGGGTGACACCATCAACGTGCACGTCAAGGTCATCGAGGGCGCCAAGGAGCGTATCCAGGTGTTCAAGGGCGTCGTGATCCGCCGACAGGGCGGGGGTATCCGCGAGACCTTCACGGTGCGCAAGGAGAGCTACGGCGTCGGTGTCGAACGGACCTTTCCGGTGCATTCGCCGAACATCGACCACATCGAGGTGGTCACGCGTGGCGACGTCCGCCGCGCCAAGCTGTACTACCTGCGTGAATTGCGTGGCAAGAAGGCCAAGATCAAGGAGAAGCGCTGACCGGGCGCGCCTGGGCCGGCCATCCAGTGTTGACGCGGCGGTTTCTTGAGCCGCGACCCGTGCTGGATACGCTGATCCCGTGACCGACGCCGGCGACTCCCCACCCGAGCCCCAGCCCGACGCTGGTAAGCCGGAACCCAAGGTTTCGATCCGAGAGCCCGACGCCCCGGACGAGGCGCCCGCCGCCGAGGAGGGCGAGGCGAAGCCCGAGAAGCGCTCGACGCTGCGGGAACTCGCCATTCTGGCGGTGATCGCGGTGGTGCTCTACTACGTGATGTTGACGTTCGTGGCCCGTCCCTACCTGATTCCGTCCGAATCGATGGAGCCCACGCTGCACGGATGTACGGGCTGCACCGGCGACCGCATCATGGTGGACAAGCTCAGCTACCGCTTCGGCGCGCCGCACCCCGGTGACGTGATCGTGTTCAAGGGCCCACCGTCGTGGAACCTCGGCTACAAGTCGATCCGCTCACCCAACACCGCGCTGCGCTGGGTGCAGAACGGGCTGTCGTTCATCGGGTTCGTGCCTCCCGACGAGAATGACCTGGTCAAGCGCGTCATCGCGGTCGGCGGACAGACGGTGCAGTGCCGGTCCGACACCGGCTTGACGGTCGACGGCAAGCCGCTCAAGGAGCCGTATCTGAAACCCGCCACCATGATGGCCGACCCGTCGGTCTATCCGTGCCTGGGCAGCGAGTTCGGGCCGGTCACCGTCCCGCAGGGACGGCTGTGGGTGATGGGCGACAACCGGACGCATTCGGCGGATTCGCGTGCCCATTGCGCCAGCACCCCCACCGACGCGCTGAAGGGCATCTTGTGCACCGGCGATCCGAACGCGGGGACCGTGCCGGTGGGCAATGTCATCGGTAAGGCCAGGTTCATTGTGTGGCCGCCCACTCGATGGGGTGGTGTGGGTTCGGTGAACCCCCAACAGGGTCAGTAGCCTGGCTGCTGTATGACCCAGACCTGGCCGCCGCGGACGGTGATCCGCAAGTCCGGGGGTTTGCGCACCCTGGAATCCGCGCTGCTGCGCAGCGGTCTGGGACCGGTGGCCGGCGTGGACGAGGTGGGTCGCGGCGCCTGCGCGGGCCCGCTGGTGGTCGCGGCGTGCGTGCTGGGGCCCAATCGCTTGGAAAGCCTTGCCGCCCTTGACGATTCGAAGAAGCTCACCGAGAAGGCGCGGGAGAGGCTGTTCCCGTTGATCCGCCGCTACGCGCTGGCCTATCACGTGGTGTTCATCCCGTCGGTCGAGGTCGACCGGCGCGGCGTGCACGTGGCGAATATCGAAGGCATGCGGCGTGCGGTGGCCGGCCTGGCGGTGCGGCCCGGGTACGTGTTGAGCGACGGCTTTCGGGTGCCCGGATTGCCCGTGCCGTCGCTGCCGGTGATCGGGGGCGACGCGGCGGCCGCCTGCATCGCCGCCGCGAGCGTGCTGGCGAAAGTCAGCCGGGACCGATTGATGGTCGCGATGGACGCCGAGCACCCCGGTTACGGATTCGCCGACCACAAGGGCTACTGCACGCGGGCGCACAGCCTGGCCCTGACCCGGCTGGGTCCCTGCGCGCAGCACCGATACTCGTTTATCAATGTCCGCCGGGTGGCGACCGGGTCCGACGTCACGGTGGTGGCCGAATTCAAACCCGACCTACCGGACGAGCGGGGTGAGTACCAGTGAGGAAAGATGGGACACGGGTTCTGGGTCGCCAGGCAAACTGGCTGGGAGGACGTCTGAGCAGATGAGTGCTGAGGATCTCGAAAAGTATGAAACCGAGATGGAGCTCTCGCTGTACCGCGAATACAAGGACATCGTCGGCCAGTTCAGCTACGTCGTGGAAACCGAGCGGCGCTTCTACCTGGCAAACAGTGTGGAGATGGTGCCGCGCAACGCCGAGGGCGAGGTCTACTTCGAGCTACGCCTGTCCGACGCGTGGGTGTGGGACATGTACCGGCCGGCGCGCTTCGTCAAGCAGGTTCGGGTCGTGACGTTCAAGGACGTCAACATCGAAGAGGTCGAGAAGCCCGAGCTGCGGCTGCCCGAATAGCGCTACTCGTCGGACGCGGGTTGACCCTCGCCGTCGGGCGGCAGCTGGCCCCGGGCGTCGATGACCTTGCGTGCCACGTCGGCCAGCTTGATGTTGAGGCTCTGGGAGTGGCGCCGCAGCAGGTCGAACGCCTCGTGCTCGCTCAGGTTGTTGAGCAGCATCAACATGCCGACCGCCTTGCCGATTTCGCGGTTGCTGAGCAGCCCCTTGCGCAGGCTGGCGGCGTCTTCACCGTGCGCGATGGCATTGATGGCCACGCTGGCGAACGATGCCAGCACGGCCGCCCGTCCGGCGGACTCGGAGTCGAACTGGTTGGGCTTGTCGCTGAACAAGTTGAGCGCGGCGCCCTTGCGCTTGTCGACCAGCAACCGAAAACCCATCGCCCCGCGCACCGGCGTCTCTTCGAGCAGGCGGGCGGCGAATTTGGGCCACTGCGACGGCGTGCTCAGATCCGTCTCGATCTGGGGAGTTTCTTCCTCGATCGCGTCGATGCAGGGGCCGTCGCCGGCGATCCGTTCCAGCGCGTCGATTCGCTGCGCCAGCTGGTCGCTCGCGCCGACGGTGGCATACCGGTCCTGCTGGCGCACCATCAGGCTGGCGTGGTCGCAGCCGGGCACGATCAGGGTTGCCGCGACGCAGATCGCGGCGTACATCTCGGCCGCGTCGGGCCCCTGGTAGATGATCTCGGCGAGCGCCGCGAAGACCGTCATCGGATCCGCCGTAGTCCCGCCTGGCGTGTTGGATTCTTCCTCCACGTCTTACCTCCCCTCGGTGCTGGCTGGAACGGTGAAACCGCGTTGCGATAGCCGTAGATTAGCCGGTCATTGGGATAACCACGCCAGCTGACTTCACACATCTCTTTGCTGAGCCTGCGCGTCGGTACTGAATTCGGCGTTTGGGTGTCCTCGCCGACGGGAAATCCACCCCAAATGGGACTCACAGTCGCCGTTACGGGGCCAACGGGGGAAATCGGTATTTCCGCCGTCACGGCACTGGAGCGCGAACCCGCCGTCGACAAGATCGTTGGGATGGCGCGCCGGCCGTTCGACCCAGCGATTTATGGATGGTCGAAAACGACCTACGAGCAGGGCGACATCCTCGATCGCGACGCGGTCGACGGGTTGGTCGCGCAGGCCGATGTGGTAGTCCACCTGGCCTTCATCATCATGGGTTCGCGCGAAGAGAGCGGACGCATCAACCTGCAGGGCACCCGTAACGTGTTCGAGGCAACCGTCGCCGCCCCGCGGCCGCGGCGCCTGGTGTACACCTCGTCGGTGGCGGCGTATGGCTACCACTCCGACAATCCCGTGCCGCTCACCGAGGACGTGCCGGCGCGCGGATGCGCCGCGCATTACTACTCGGCGCAGAAGGCCGAGTGTGAGGCAATGCTGGCCGAGGTCACCAAGGGTTCGTCGCTGGAGGTGTTCCTCCTGCGGCCGTGCATCGTCGCCGGCCCCCACGCGCACGCGCTGGCCGACGCGATGCCATGGAAGAAGCTGCCCGCCCCAGTGCGTGTGGTGGGCAAGGCGGTGCCGATGCTCAAGCCGGTCGTGCCGGATCCGGGCTTTCCGCTGCAGCTGGTCCACCACGACGACGTCGCGACCGCAATCGCCCTGGCCGCCAGCGCTCCCGTGCCGCCCGGGATGTACAACATCGCCGGCGACGGAGAGGTGACCGTCACGGACGTCGCCAACGCGCTGGGTGGCCGAGGGGTGAAGGTTCCCGCCGCAGCCGCCTCGGCGGCGTCCGCCGCGATTTCTCATCTGCCGATGGTCCCGGCCGCACTCGAATGGCTGCACATCGCGCGGACGTCGGTGGTGATGGATACCACCAAGGCCAAGCGGGAACTCGGCTGGCGGCCGACGCACACCTCGGCCGATACGTTGGCGGCGCTGGCGTCGGCCGTGTGAGGGCGGTGTGACTCCGCCGGCCGTTGGCCGAGGTACGTTGGCTGCGTGAGGTTTCAGCGCTCAGCGGGGTCGGACGATGTCCCCGCCGACTATGACGAGCACGCGGTAACCGTCACGCCGCCCAAGCACGAGGCGGCGGGCCTGCGCGCGGTGATGGTGGCGCTGCGTCGTGGGCTGGAGCAGATGGGCGCGCTGCGCACCGCGGCGGAACTTGCCCGGCTGAATCAGCGCCATGGCTTCGACTGCCCCGGTTGCGCGTGGCCGGAGCATGGTGGCCGCCATTTGGTCGAGTTCTGCGAGAACGGCGCCAAGGCCGTCGCCGAGGAGGCCACTAAGCGCGTCGTCACGGCGGACTTCTTCGCCCGCCATTCGATGGCCGAACTGTCCACACACCCCGAGTACTGGTTGTCCCAGCAGGGCCGCCTCGCCGAACCGATGGTGTTGCGCCCCGGCGACGACCATTACCGGCCGATCGGCTGGGATGCCGCCTACCAGCTGATCGCCGAGCACCTCAACGCGCTGGACAGCCCGGACGAGGCCGTGTTCTACACGTCGGGGCGCACCAGCAACGAGGCCGCCTTCTGCTACCAGCTGCTGGTGAGAAGCTTTGGCACCAACAACCTGCCGGACTGTTCCAACATGTGCCACGAGTCGTCGGGTTCGGCTTTGACCCAGTCGATCGGCATCGGAAAGGGGTCGGTGACCATCGATGACGTCGCGCATGCCGACCTGATCGTCATCGCCGGACAAAACCCGGGCACCAACCACCCGCGCATGCTGGCGGTACTGGAGAAGGCAAAGGCCAACGGCGCCAAGATCATTGCGGTAAACCCACTGCCCGAGGCCGGACTGATCCGGTTCAGGGATCCGCAGCGGGTGAGTGGTGTTGTGGGACATGGCATCCCGATCGCCGACGAGTTTGTGCAGATCCGCCTCGGTGGGGACATGGCGTTGTTCGCCGGGCTCAGCAGGTTGTTGCTCGAGGCCGACTCGCTTTCGCCGGGCACCGTTATTGACCGGGGGTTTGTCGA